>Ga0208458_1000223_pt1 | contig 69958 bp, 59 predicted proteins | sample AD_UKC085_MetaG_FD_184432 | JGI IMG/M metagenome (GOLD analysis project Ga0208458, IMG submission 184432) | Active sludge microbial communities of municipal wastewater-treating anaerobic digesters from USA - AD_UKC085_MetaG (SPAdes) (version 2) | ecosystem: Engineered > Bioreactor > Anaerobic >... | reverse complement strand
CTCTGAGGCCATCTCCCTCAGTTGCCTGAAATAGCTTTTCACTACAGTCTTGTTGATTACCGGTATCCCTTCGTCTTCAAGCATATCGAAGTATATTGAGAAGTCTATCTTCCCCCTGTCGAGCAGTTGACTGATCATGTTCCTGATCTCAAGTTCCTTTTCCTTATAAAGCCAGGGCACCTTGGTGTTAAGATCGAATTGTTTGGAATTCAATGATTTGATCTCGACAGTGATCTTTTTTTGAGCTGTTTCGGCTACGGCTTTCCCATAGCCTGTCATGGACTTGATCATTTATGTTCAGATTAACTCTGAAAGGTACGAATTCCCGCCGGTTTAATAAAAATTGTTAAATAAATATTACAATAAAAAGCAGCAATGATCTTGTTTTGAACATTATATGAAAGGCCGGCAGAGGTATTTCAGCTTCTCTCATATTGATTTTGTTATATTTGCGCAAATTAAACGTCTTATTTGACGTTATTATATAATATCTTGAACAGGTAAATCTGGAAATTAAAGAGCTGTTTATGAAAGGAAGATTTCTGCTCCCTTTGATGTTGTTTATTTTCTGTTGTTTTTCTCCCGGATTCTCCCAGGAAGTTACAATTGTTGCTGATACTGTTCTTTCAGTGCGTGATATGGATCAGGCTGATCAGACTTTTACCGGCGATACAGCGTCTCCTGTGACCATCATTCTGACCCGGGATCAGGCTATGAGCCTGCTTCAGAAGAAATTCAGGATCAGACCCGGACAAAGGTCCAGAGATCCGCTCTTTCCTGCTGTAGCACGCCTTATTGTTGAGGCATCAAACCCTCCTTTTGATTCCACGAGGCGCTACCTGATTGAATATCCTTTCGATTCGCTGAGGCTGGCCGGAGACAGCTTTCCCTCATCGAAAAGGATTGCTTACACATTGCCGGCCGACACTCTTCAGAGGAAAGACAGTCTGCAACTGGTGGCTGAGGCTGATTCCATAGTGTTCTCACGCTATATTTTAAGGAACGACTCGATAAGGGCAGCGGTAAACACCCTGCTTGACTGTCTGGAAGCCCGCGATTCAAGTATAATTAAGTTTACCGGAGCCGGAGTGGGAGAATACCCCCTGTGGATTAACTCAAAGAACGACCGGATGATCAGGTTCTGGCTTAAAAATGACCTGGATGACTCCGTTACCGTTTGGATTGGAAATCTAAGGCGGAACACAATCGGACTGTACCTTGAACACGGTGTGGATCTAAGAAGACCCACACGGCAGGGATATATAACCGAAGCACGGATCGATGTCGAGCCCCGCGACAACTACACCCTGGTCGACATAAACAGAATACTTACAAAATCGCAGTTCTGGAAGTATCGCACCGAAGCTGCCATTTCCCTGAACCAGGGGATTGTTTCGAACTGGGTGAAAGGCGGGGAAAACAACATATCAACTGCTTTCGACATCACCGGGTTTGCCGATTACAACAACAAGAGCAAACGCCTTTCATCATCCAATTTTGCAAGGATAAAATACGGCCTTATCAAGTCGGGGAATGAAAAAATCAGAAAGAATATCGACCTGCTTGAGACAAACTCAAAGCTAAACCACAAGGCTTTCGGCAAATTCGATTTCAGTGCAATAATGCTTTTAAAAACACAGGTTTCAAAGGGTTACAATTACCCTGACACTATACCCGTTTCCAAACTGCTTAATCCCGCGATCCTGACATTGGGATTCGGACTTGACTACAAGCCTAACAAGAAAACATCGATCAACTTTTCGCCTCTTTCGTACAAGGCTACTTTTGTTCCCGACACGGCAACCATTGAGCAGACAAAGTACGGTATAGCCGCCGACAGGAGGTCGAAACATGAACCAGGAGCCAGCTGTATGATAATGAATGAAATGCGTCCGCTGAAGAATGTGACTTTGACCAACAGGCTACAACTCTTTACAAATTATATAGATAATCCCCTTAATATCGACGTCGACTGGGAAATGATAGTCCAGGCCAATCTCAACTGGTTTACCGATGTAAGGCTCAATACCCATCTTATCTTTGACGATGACACCAAAACACCGCTTTTTGATAAGGATAAAAATCCGGTAATGGGGGAGGATGGAAAACAAAAAAAGACTGCCAGGATACAGTTCAAGGAACTCCTGGGTTTCTCCTTTATATTCAGGTTCTGATATATTCAGGTTCTGGCAAGCTGAAAACTGTTGCAGCGGATCTTGTTTAGTGCCTGACCCGCTTAATCGGGTCAGGCATAATGGTTTCAGAAGAATTAAAATCCGGTTTACCGCCGGGTTTTGTGATATAAGTTCAAAGGCCGTAAAATCTTAATTCTTTTTAATCAAACACTGATTATTTCTTTTATCTCTTCCAATAATTCCCGTATCTTTAACGAACAAAGTAGTTTGTCAGTCTGCATAATGCCGGATTGGGGGCAGGGGGGAGTGACTATCATTACCATTATTGTGACTGACGGGGCAGGGGCTTGTCCGATCCACAGCCTCGGTTATGTTGACCGTTAGCATTCATAATAATCGTGTACTATGAACACATCCCTTCGGGAAATTCTGAATATCAATTTAATCTCAATCAATTAAATGCTTCTGCCAATGAATCCAAAACTTACTATTCTGTTTCTTGCAATTATCATTGTATCATGTACTAATCATAAACGGAAAAATCAGGATAAGGCGGTTTATAATGTGAGTTTTGAAAATTGCAGAACAACTATAGACTTAAAGCTTAGCGATTTGGTTGACAGTATTAAGTTGGTTAGACTCGAAACAACACCTGAATCTTTAATTGCTAATTCCCCAGGAATCATTCTCACCAGGGATAATATAATTGTCATAGATATGAATGGCATTTATAAGTTTACACCTGAAGGCCGTTTCGTTAGAAAAATAATAAAATTTGGAAGAGGTCCGGAAGAACTTTCCCCTGTAATAGATTATTATTTTTATGAAAGAAGAAATCTGCTATTTATTGCAGACAGAATACAAAACAAAGACAGATTTCAGATCTATGATATTGAAGAAGAAGAATTCCTGGAACCTGTAATGAAATGTTTTCCGGGTACCTGGGGGGATTTTTTAGTGTATAATGATTCTCTGATAATGGGATCAATGGAACCCATACGTGTTGATACAAACCGATATGCCATGTTCATTCAGAATTTTAAAGGCGAATTGGTCACCGGTATGACCAATTCAAGAAAAGTTCTGGATGCAGTACTCAATAAAGAAACAGTCCAAAGATTACTGTTTTGTCAGGGAGAAAAAGATATCTTTGTTTATTATGTTTATGATGATACCCTTTTCAGGTTTAGCAACAATAATTTATCTCCTTATCTTATAGTCTCATACAATTCTCAAAGGAACTACATGCGCTCAATGGGCTACGAAATTGGAGAAAGCAGGGTTGGTTATCCGTCAGTTGATAATTCCAGCTTTATTCTATTGAATGAAAGTATTTACAAAGGGCAGAGTCAGAGTCAGGAAGATGGTTGGATTAAACATAATTATGACAGATATTATTATTTCCTTAATAAATCGGACAGATCCTTTTCAAGGATTAAATCATATACTGATAATATAACAGGCAAAATGCATGAGTGTAATGGTAAAGAACTAAATTTTCCAACTGTATTACCCGGAAATAAAATCTGTGTTCTATATAATCCATATGAACTGAGTAATGATAATTCTAAAGAGAATCTTTCAACGCTATCAGATCTCTCAATTCAGCTGCAGAAGATTCAGGAAGGATTAAATCCTATGGATAATCCGGTTTTACTTATTGGATCAATCAAAAGGAAAATATTAACTGATTAAATATACAGCACGAAATGCTAACAAGGACAGCCTCAGCGGCACCGGGGCTGCCGAACGTTGGGCAATATTTAAAGAAACGATTATACTAGTAAAGGTATGAGAAATAAAAAAATAATTTTACATGGATTGACAATACTATTAATATTGATTTCTTGTGAAAAAGGACATGATTTTGAATATCCTTTGGTTTATACCGGGGATGTAACAAATATCACTGATACAAATGCTTTATTTTCAGCAAAGATTTCATTTTTAGGAGATTATCCAATATTAGAGTCCGGCTTTATTTGGGGGGTACATTCAAAGGATAATAATGGTATTAAAATCAAAAATCCTGAGAATGTTAGTGGTATATACTCTTTATACACTAATGAAAAGTTATTACCAGGAAAAACATTTTATGTTCGGGGATACGTTCAAACAGAGAATACAACTTCGTATGGAAGGGAGGTTAGCTTTGAAAGTCCTAAAGGACAAATTAATACCGGAAGATGGTCTCAGATGTATAATGATTATCATGATTATGGAAGTGAAGAATTTATAAGAGCGAGTTTTACAATTAATGATATTACATATTTTGCTTTTGCAAACGGTGGTCTTTTATATAGTTATAATCCAACTACAAATACTTTTAAATATGAGCTAAGCAATCTACTTCTGTCAATTGCAGATCTAAGTGTGGTTTATAATGGTCATGCTTACATTTTTTCACTTGATGCTTTTTATCGTTTTGATCCTCAATTAAAATCTTTCTATAAATTAGCCACATTCAGCGATAGCAAATCAAAATATGAGGCATCTGGTTTTTTAATAGAAGATAATATTTATATAGGCTTAGGGCGAACCTCGGGAAAATATTCTAAAGATTTTTGGAAATACAGTATTACATCGGACAGTTGGGAACAAGTTGCATCTTTCCCCGGAAATTATAGAAGAAATGGTTTTTCTTTTAGTATTAATAATATCGGCTATGTGGGTGGTGGATTTAATGATATTGGGAATTGGCCTTATCCTAAATTTAATGATTTATGGTGTTATATTCCTGAATCTGATAAATGGATACAAAAAGAATCACTTCCATTTAAGAATGAAGAACTCTTTGATCTTCAAGGTACAAATACAGGAGAATTTGGTTACTGTTTTTATCACAACCAATTCTATGAATACAATCCTATATTTGATATATGGGAAAAAATGGCTGATTTAGATATTGGTTTTATTTTATACGATCCACACATTTTCTGGGATGGCAGTAAAATTTATATTCTGGACCCATCAAGAGATTATTTAGATGAAATATATTTTAAAATGTGGGTTTATGAGAAATAGAAGCATAGTATTAGGAGCTTTGGTTTGCTTTACACTTAATATCCATATATGTGAAGGCCAATTGATTGATAATAAAATCAATATCTATTTGTGTCTTTTTAATGGGTTATTTCACGGTGATAGCAAAATAAAAGATGGGAATTTTATATATCCTGCATTTTATAGTAATTTAAACAATATCAAAGGAGTGTCAATTAAAACTTTATATAAGGGATATCAAAATATTAGCTATGGTATAACTTTGTCACAAAGTTATGCATCAGATTGGAACTATGAAAATGAAGAGTTCTTTTCAGCATCAAAAGTAGAAATGCAATCACTGGCAGCAACATTTCAGTTACATAATAAACTTTCACCTCGCAGGATTTTTAGCCATTGTAAAATCTATCTTGAAATATCACCAACAATTGGATTTTCTGCTTTTTCGTCCTCAAATGAGTTATATGTTGTTCATGAGACAGATAAGATCCCAATACCAACAACATGCAATGATTTTTATTATGGATTCAATGGGAGTACAGGAATTGAATGTGCTTTTACTCAAGCTATAGGAATGCTTATTTCATATTCTTTGCAATATAATCGCGTACAATCAATATTATATAGCGATGACCATTTTACTGTTTCACAACTTAATGTTGGATTTTTTATAAAACTAAAGAAAGACAAAAGATTTTTTTATAGAAGCTGACATGAAACCCACATTTATTGCATACACAAACATGTATCTATATAATTTTCAAACATGTGCGTTTCCCTCGCTTGAGCGGGGCAGGTTATCATACCGCTGAAATCAAAATTATATTATGATGAAAAAAATTGCAACATTTACATTAATTCTATTATGTTTCAATTCTATTAATGCCCAAAGACGAAATGACAGATTTTTGGAATGTGGCATTTATACTTTATGGCATGACAAAGCTAAAGCAATTGAATGCTTTGAGAAATCACCTTCAATAAATGCCAGAGCTATATTAGAGAGGATAAAGAATCCTTCAAGAAATAGATTTACTTACAATTTTGACTATACAGACCCAACCTTATATGCCTTATAAAGCAGGATATGATACAGCAACTGTAAAAATAGAAGAAGTAGAATTAAAAACCGGTGATGTTATAAAAAAGCGAAAATTCAAATCTGATACTTGGAAGGAAAAAAACAAAATGATGTATGATGAAACAGGAGACCCATCATTTTTAGAGACCTTATATGGACCAAGCAATATATTAAGTCCTAATAAAGAGTATATATTTAAAGGAAATCCTTCATATGGAAATTTTGAATTAACGAACCGTGAGGGAGTATTAATAAGAAAGTTTCAGTTTTCTTCAGATATTCAATAATTTTGAATTGGATGATCTGGTCGTTATTGATCGAAAACATAGAAGTTCTGAACATACACGCCCCATATTGCATAACCTTCATACACAATACCTGCTTTAAAAAATGTACTGCAATATTCCGTACAATTTCTTGTTAATTACGGATAAATTCCGTACATTTGTATAAAAGCATAGTTATGGGAACATCAAGACAAGTTAAGGCGAGATTTGACACAAGACTTCCTTTGGAACAAAAACAACTCTTTGAAAGAGCAGCAATATTAGGTGGATATAGAAACCTGACAGACTTTATTATTGTAACTGTTCAAAGTAAAGCCAAGGAGATTATTGAGGAAAAAGAAAGAATAATTGCTTCACAAAAAGACAAAGAGATATTTTTTGATTCTTTATTAAATCCTCCAAAGCCTAATAATGATTTGCGTTCTGCCAGGGAAGAATATGACAAATTGATTTCCAGATGAGTTATTTAACGATACCGCTTGATTCTAAGCATAATAGAGAGAATTTCAGTTGCGGCAAAGACTTATTGGATAATTACTTTTGGACACAGGCAAAACAGGATGTTAAAAGAAAACTATCAGCATGCTTTGTATTAGTTGATAATGAAACAGGTAAAATATCCGGATATTATACCCTTTCCAGTAGCAGTATATCAAATGATTTGATACCGGAGTCATTTAAAAAAAAGCTGCCAAAGTCTTACTCGTCTGTTCCTGCAGTATTACTTGGCAGATTAGCTGTTGACAAAAATTTTCAAGGTAAAGGAATTGGTAAACTCCTCTTGATTGATTCATTGAAAAGATGTCATGATACATCCAAATCAGTTGGGACGTTTGCTGTTGTAGTTGATCCATTGGATAAAGAAGCTGAAAAATTCTATAAGAAATATGGATTTATTAGTTTGCCTGATAGTGGAAAGATGTTTTTGCCAATGAAAACAATTGAAGAACTTTTTGAATAATGCACTGTGTACTGGCCGGTATATGCAATTGATTTCCGCCCACAACAAATTATCAATTAGCCGCTAAATTAAGTTCGTGGCTTATGAGCTAGTCCGCTTCGCGGCTTTAGTTCAGCCAAACTTCAGCAATAATTTTACGATGGAAATAAGATTTCACCAGATAAAACCGATTAATATGTTTTTTATGAAATTAAATCGAGCTACATTTAAGGATTCTAACTAACCATATGATTAATTAATACTGACACAATTATGAAAGACCGCAGAACCTTTATTAAACAATCACTTTTTGCAACCGGAGCTTTAATGACCGGATCATCATTTAAGTTTCCAGAAATGCCGAAATCTGATTTAACCTTATCACTTGCTGAATGGTCCTTTAACAGGGCATTATTTGGAGGAAAACTGGACCATCTCGATTTTCCGGCTCTTGCGAAAAATGAATATGGCATATCTGTAGTAGAATATGTCAGTGGCTTCTTTGGAGGTAAAAAAATGGATTCTAAACAAGCTGCCAGGGACAAATCATATCTTAATGAACTTCTCCTGAGAAGTAAGGATGCTGGAGTAGTAAATCATCTGATAATGGTTGATGATGAAGGACCTTTATCTTCTGCAGATAAGAAATTAAGAGATGAAGCAATTGAAAACCACAAGAAATGGATTGAGGCAGCAAAATTTCTGAATTGTGTGACAGTACGCGTTAATCTACATGGTGAAGGCACAACCGAAGAAAGAAAAAATGCTTCCGTTGATTCAATGGGAAGACTGGGAGAATTTGCTAAACCCATGAATATAAACGTTGTTGTGGAAAATCACGGAAGTGTTACCTCAAATGCTGAATGGGTAGTCGATATCATGAAGCAGGTAAACATGAAGAATGTTGGCACATTACCGGATTTTGGAAATTGGTGTATTTCCCATCCGTGGGGGACCATTCAGGGTGAATGTACTGAAATGTACGATATTTATAAGGGATTGGAGTTATTATTGCCTTATGCAAAAGGAGTAAGCGCAAAAACGTATGATTTTGATGGCAATGGGGAACAACCCAAACTTGATTATAAAAGGCTTCTGGGAATAGTGAAGAAATCCGGATTCAAAGGGTATATCGGGGTTGAGTACGAAGGTAATACCCAGCCGGAGGATGAAGGTGTCAGAAAAACAATAAGTCTTATCAAAAAATACTACTAAAATCAATATTGCTTATTGCCTGATTAAAGAGGGTCTGAAAAAATAATTACGCGCCATTAGGACAGATAAAAATTCGAATATTCAGAACCCGATTTTTTGGAGATTACAGAACTTACTAAAAACCGCCACTGACCATATTACCAACCCTTAGGCCACAATGAATGAGTACCACAACTACAATAATTTACTGATTAAAATTGCTATATTCGAGGCTGATAACAGACTGATTAATGAGTGACAATAAATCAAATATTGATGTTGACAAGATTGTGAAGCATTGGGTTGAGACATCGGATGATGACTTCAATACCATGTTGACTTTATATAATTCAAAATCATTCAGTTGGTCATTATTTTTAGGACATATCTCAACCGAGAAGTTGCTTAAGGCTCTATATATTAAGCGATTTAGAGAACATGCACCTTTCACGCATAATTTGTACAGATTGGGAGAGCTGATTGGATTGGAAATGTCGGATGAGTATTCTGACTGGTTAGACGAGATTACTTCGTTTAACCTGAATGCCAGATACGATGATTATAAAAGAGAGTTTTACAAATTATGTACTCCTGAATATACCCAAGCCTGGATTGAGAAAATAAAAGCTATTCGGACATGGATAAAAGAGATGTTTTAGATATTGCGATTGAATATGCTAATGCTGTAAAATCAAAATATGATTTTGTCAGGATTATTCTTTTTGGTTCTTACGTAAAAGGTAATTTCACTGCAGATAGTGATATTGATATTGCTGTGGTTTTAAAAGACTACAACAACTTGATTGATGTACAAGTGGATTTGATGCGTTTAAGGAGAAAAATAGACAGTAGAATTGAACCACATCCGTTTAGGGAAAAAGATTTTAATATTACAAATCCGATTGTTAACGAGATTATCAAATACGGACAGGACATTAAAATCAATGTAGCCTGACATCCGGTCATACGAACCGGGCCGTAAGCAGAACGTATCAGCTTGTATTAGCTTCTGATAATCTGAATACTGTTGAAGCAGGAATTGTTTAAAGACCGGAAACCGCCACTGATCTTTCAGACCAGGCTTTTCTGAAAGATCCTGAAACGTTTCACGATTTTTCCGTTCATCCTTTCGTATTCGGCTCTCATCTTTGGGTTTTCTTCCATTATCAGGTGGCTGTCGAGGATGGTCTTATTTTGCTTTCTTGCCGAATCGAGAAGCTTCATCCCCATCATCACATCAATGCCCTTTCCCCTGTATTCTTCTTTTATGCCGCCGAGCATCATCATGAGTTTTGTGGATTTCTTCATCGACCTGAGGATTTTGAATAATCCGAAGGGAAAGAGTTTCCCTCTTGCTTCAATAATGCCGGTGGTCATGTCAGGAAGGGCAACTATGAAACCTACCAGCTCGTTTTTTGTTTGGGCCACTTTAATGAATGCAGGGTCCAGTATCGGAAGATATCTTTTTGCCAATTCTACCTTTTCAGCATCATTGAGGGGAACATACCCGTAGATGTCGACGAAGGTACTGTTCATGAGTTCCAGAACGGGGATTATTACTGGTTTCAGTTCCTTCTTCGACTTGAATTCGGAAATTGTTATATTGCTGTTACGAGAGTATCTTTCATATGCTTTCAGGTAAATCGGCGGATCTTTATCAGGAACGGGCATATTGTAATTTACAAGGTCAATTTCCTTGGTATATCCTTCAGCTTCAAGCATGGCAGGCATATAAGGTGAATTGGTCGGAGCCGTGAAGAGAAACGGATACTCGAAACCCTCTATCTGGAATCCCTGCGGGTCTTTGTCGGAAAAACCCATTGGGCCGACTATCTTTACCATTCCCCTGTTTCTGAGCCACTCCTCAGCCTTTGTTATCAGGGCATGGAAAACCTCCCTGTCATTGTAGCACTCCATAAAGCTGAACCTGCCGTTTTTCTCTTTCTTAATTTCGTTATACCTGTTGTTGATCAGCGTCATGATCCTGCCGACCGGCTTGTTGTCCTTCCAGGCCAGGAAGAATTCAGCATCCGAATAACTGTAGGACCTGTTCTTTTTCTTGTCGAACAGGTGCCATTCATCGGAGTATAGGGGCGGCAACCAGTTGGCTTCCCCTTTGTGGATCTTTGCAGGCAGATAGATGAATTCCCGTAACTCCGCGCGGGATCGGACTTCTTTTACAATAATTTCGGGCATCAGGTCAGGTTATTTTGATACCAATAAACAAAAAAAACTGACAGTATCTTCTAATTTGGGCTTATTTTTTAATAAAGTCTCACTGAGGGGTTGAATTTTAACTCAACAATAAATGGAGTTGTGTTCCTGATCAACCCTTTTTCAGGCAAATATGACAAGGTCGAGTATTACGAAGACAGCATAAACCACGCTTGCAATCCCATTTGTTGTTTGAAATGCGAGGTTAATCCTGCTCAGGTCATCGGGCTTCACCAGAAGGTGCTGCCATAACAGAAGTCCGGTGAAGATTATGGCTCCGGCCAGATATAAAATGTTTCCCCTTCCTGCCAGCCCTGCAATAACCACCAGAACAAAGGTCATGAAATGCACTATGGCTGAGATGGCAAGCGCTCTCTTCCTTCCGGTAAGCGATGGAATGGAATGCAGCTTCTGCTCTCTGTCGAATTCCACATCCTGCAGGGCATATATAATGTCAAACCCGCTTACCCAGGTTAGCACAATCAGTGAGTAGATTATAGGGAGGAAGTGGAAGGCGCCTGTTACTGAAATGTAGGCTCCTATGGGAGCAAGACTGAGCCCGAGTCCGAGGATGAAGTGGCAAAGCGGGGTAAACCTCTTGGCAAGGCTGTATCCAAGTATCACAGCAAGTGCAACCGGTGAGAGTAAAAGAGTCAGCCTGTTGATCAGTCCTGCTGATATAACGAAAAGAATGGCGTTTATCGCGACAAAAACAGCTGCTGATTTCACGCCTATCCTGCCCGAAGGTATTTCCCTCTGACCGGTCCGGGGATTCAGCGAGTCGAATTTCCTGTCGGCCAGCCTGTTGAATCCCATGGCGGCATTTCTCGCGAAAATCATGCACAGGATGATCAGCACAAGAAGCTTCAGACTGAATTCATGATCAGTGGTGGTTACTGCAAGCGTGAAGCCGATCATTGCAAACGGCATTGCAAACACTGTATGAATGAACTTGACAAGCGAGAGGTAATCGCCGGCTGCCTTAATTATTCTTCCCATGTCAGTATACGGAATTAGGGTTAAAGCGGGATCCGTAGCTGAAGATTCCTATCTTATTTTTGCTCCAAGCTCTTTCTCAAAGGCCATTCTGAGCTTGTCCATTACCTTATCTATATTCTTGTCGGTAAGGGTTCTTAGATCATCCCTGAGAATGAAGCTCACCGCGTATGATTTCTTGTTTTCACCGAGGCTGTCGCTTTCATATACATCAAACAGGTTTACATCGCGCAAAACATTTCTTTCGGTTTTGAAGGCAATATCCCTGATACGGATAAACTTTACATCACGGTCGAGAAGCATGGCCATGTCGCGTCTTACGGCCGGGTATTTCGGGAGTTCGGCAAACTGAATGGCTTTTCTTCTGCCAGCAAGCTTTAACACCAGGTCCCAGTCGATATGGCTGTAAAATACATCCTGACCGATATCAAACCTCGAAAGCATGCTTTTTGATAGTTTCCCTGTCTCGGCAAGCACCTGGTTATTGATAACATAGCTTATTGATTCGGAGAAATATTTTTTCCGGCTTTCTCCGTTGCTGAGAAGGACTGTGTCGATGCCGAGCCGCGAGAAGATCATCTCGGTGGCCGATTTTATATGGTAGAAATCGCCTGGTGCCGGCTTATGGTTCCAGCTTTCCCTGCCTGTTCTTCCGGTAATGAACAGATCGAGCGACTGTCTTTCGGTATAGTCATTCACTGATGGGACAGCAGTGCTGTGGCCGGTTCTGAAATAGCAGTTCCCGAATTCATAAAGCTTCAGGTCATAACACTGCCTGTTGATGTTCCGGATAACCGAGTTCAGGCCTCCGTACAGCAGCGATTGCCTCATGGCATTAAGGTCGGAGCTGAGGGGATTTGCCAGTGTAACAAGCTGAGCGGCGTCGAAATCGCTGTCGTCCTCATACCAGGCCGCCGGGTTGAGGGAGTTGCACATAATCTCGGCAAAGCCATTGGCCGACAGAAGGTCTGAAACGATGTTCACCAGATTCTCCTTGTCGGGCTTCTCAATAAATGTAAGAGTGGAATTTACATGATTGCTGATTTCCACATTATTGTATCCGTAAATCCTCAGTATCTCTTCTATGATGTCAGCTTCCAGCTTTACGTCTACCCTGTAGGCGGGGATATCTACCAGCATTGCTGATTCATCTTCCCTCAGGATTATGAAGTCGAGCAGTCCGAGTATCCTGTGGATGGTTTCTTTCCCGATCTTCTTCCCGATAAGCCTGTCAATATTATTGTAACTCACTTCGGTTGTTGCATTCAGGATCTTCTCAGGATATACATCCATTATTTCGGAGCTTATTTTACCGCCGGCGAGTTCCTTCATCAGCATGGCTGCCCTTTTGAGGGTCCATATGGTTATATTGGGATCTGTTCCCCTCTCAAACCTGAATGAGGCATCCGTTTGCAATGAATGTCTTTTAGAGCTTTTCCTGATGGAAACGGGATTGAAATGTGCGCTCTCGAGGAAGATGTTCCTTGTTTCCGCGGTAACTCCCGATTTGATCCCGCCGAATACTCCGGCAATGCACATTCCTTCTTCTTCATTGCATATCATCAGGTCGCGGTGCGACAGGCTTCTTTCCATTCCGTCGAGGGTGACGAATCGGGTCTTGTCGGGAAGATTTTTTATAATGACTTTCTTTCCCGTGACCTTGTCGGCGTCGAAAGCGTGAAGAGGCTGTCCTATTTCGTGCTGGACGAAGTTTGTTATGTCAACCACATTGTTTATCGGATTAAGGCCTATCGACCTTAGCCTGGTTTTGAGCCATTCGGGTGATTCCCCGATTTTTACATCGCTGATCGTAATACCTGAATAGCGCGGACAGTCTCTGGTGTTTTCCACTATAACCTCAAAGCCTGAGGTATTGCTGTCGACGCTGAAAGCTTCCACGGACGGCATTATCGCGGTGTGGTTGCTACCGCTGTTAAGGCTCAGGTAAGCTGCAAGGTCGCGGGCTACGCCAAAATGCGATCCGCTGTCGATCCTGTTGGGAGTCAGGCCTATTTCAAATATGGTATCGCGAACCACGTTGAAGTATTCACTGGCAGGAGTGCCCGGCACGGCACTATTGTCGAGAACCATAATACCCTCATGATCAGTCCCGAGTCCAAGCTCATCCTCGGCACAGATCATGCCCTCCGACACTTCGCCCCTGATCTTTGTCTTTTTCAGTTCGATTGTTTTCTCCCCTATGTGAAGAGTTGTTCCGGCAACAGCCACGGGTACTTTCTGCCCGGCAGCCACATTAGGCGCTCCGCAAACAATACTGAGCGGTTCCGGCTGACCAATGTCAACTGTTGTTACGGAAAGCTTGTCGGCATCAGGATGTTTTTTACAACTCAGGACTTCCCCGACAACCACACCTTTAAGTCCGCCCCTGACTGATTCCCATTCTTCAATCCCTTCAATCTCAAGTCCAATTCCTGTCAGTATATCCGATAAATTGCGCGGATCGATGTCAATTTTAAGGTATTCTTTCAGCCAGTTGTAAGAAATTTTCATATAACAGAGAAAAACTTATTGTTAAAAAGTTTGTCCGGTTTGTGGGATACTTTCATTATGCCCTTCTGTCCAAAACAAAAAAATTATCAAGATTGCAAAAGTAAACAATTTCTTTAAGCTAAGGGTAATTATCTATCTTTGCACATTAAAACTTGATTTTATGACTCTGGAACAGAACGACAGACTGATACTTTTAACAAATGATGACGGCATGTATGCTGCAGGGCTCAGGGCTCTGACTGAAGTGATGGAGGAATTTGGAAAGGTGGTGGTTGTTTCCACCCAGGAAAGCATGTCGGGTATGTCGATGGCTCTTACAGTGAAGACGCCGCTCAGGGTCAAACTGCTGGAGGAGACTGACCGCCGCAGGGTGTATACCTGCAACGGAACGCCTACCGATAGCATCAAGCTCGCTGTAAATCAGCTGCTTGAAAGGAAACCCGACTGGGTTGTTGCCGGAATTAACCATGGAGCCAATGCATCGGTGAGCGTTCTGTATTCGGGAACCATGGCCGCGACCATCGAGGGATGCCTATACGGAATCGACTCGGTGGGGTTTTCATTAAGCGATTTCTCGCCTACAGCAGACTTCTCCGTGTGCCGCGAGGTCATAAGGACAGTGATGCGAAAACTCACTGAAATGAGGCTGCCTGAAGGAATCTGCCTGAATGTCAATATTCCCTCTATTCCGGAAAATGAGATCAAAGGTTTACTCGTATGCCGGCAATCAAAAGGCAACTGGAAGGAGGAATTTGAAAAGAGGAAGGATCCGATGGGAAGGACATATTACTGGCTTACAGGATTCTTCCATAACCATGAGCCCGAAGCTACCGACACTGACGAATGGGCACTGGCAAATGGTTATGTGTCAATAGTTCCCGTTTCAGTAGACATGACAGCACACTCTTATCTCAAAACCCTGAAGGAAGGCTTTAACACATGAGCTTAACTGAGAAATATGACAAACAATGGACCGGCGTCCTTTCAGGATTTGTTGTTCCCTTGCTGATTTTACTCGTGGTCTGGCTTTTTTCACAGGGTAACAGTACCCTGCAGGAATATCTGAGAAGGATAGTTGAAGTCAATATACTGACTCACATCATATCATTATGCGTGTTCCCGAATATATTCCTGTTCCTCCTCTTTATCCGCTTCGATATGCTTAAGTCTGCCAGGGGAGTGCTGGGAATTACAATATTCTGGGCCGTATTGGTCTTTGCAGTAAAGTTTCTGTTATGAGGTATTTCATAATAGCCGGAGAACAGTCGGGTGATCTTCACGGATCAAACCTTGTAAGGGAACTGCTGCGTAAGGACACTGAAGCCGTTATAAGTTGCTGGGGAGGCGACATGATGCAGTCGGCAGGGGCGGAACTGCTTATGCATTACCGCAGGACGGCATTCATGGGTTTCGTCGAAGTAGCCAAAAACCTTGGCTCCATACGGAAACTTTTTTCCCTGTGCAGGCAACAGATCACTTCATTCAAACCCGATACAGTGATTCTTATCGATTATCCCGGTTTTAATCTCCGCATAGCGGAATTTGCAAAAAAATCAGGACTGAAAGTGTTCTATTACATTTCCCCAAAACTATGGGCGTGGAATGAAGGACGGGTAAAAAAGGTGAAGAAATATGTAGACAGAATGTACATCATCTTTCCTTTTGAGGTGGACTTCTATATGAAACATGGAGTGGAGGCAGTTTATATGGGAAATCCTCTTCTGGATGAGACGGCAAAGAGACTGAGGGCGATTCCGGCAGAGAGCGAGATCAGAAAATCGCTGGGGCTTGAAGAAAAACCGGTGATAGCGATGCTTGCCGGAAGCAGAAAAAGCGAAGTAAGGCAAATACTTCCGCGTATGCTTAAAGTTGTTCAGGATTTTCCCGGGTACCAGTTCGTCCTGGCAGGGGTGAAGAATCTGCCTGAGGAACTCTATAATGGAATTATAAAGGATTATCCCGTGAAGCTTGTCAGGGATAAAACCTATGAGATACTTTATATTTCGGAAGCAGCTCTTGTTAAATCCGGTACCGCCACTCTCGAAGCAGCATTGATTGGTGTTCCTGAAGTGGTTTGTTACAGGGGCGATTTTATCTCGATGATTATAGCCTGGACCCTGGTAAAAGTGAAATATATTTCCCTGGTAAACCTGATTGCAGGTTATGAGGCCGTCAGGGAACTGATTCAGTATTCGCTTAACAGAAAAAACCTGGTTCACGAGCTGAAAGCTCTTCTGCCGGGAGGCTCCAAAAGGGAAAAGGTGCTCAGGGATTATGCAAGAGTGAAACAAATACTTGGCCCCGAAGGAGCTTCGGAACGGGTGGCATCCGATATGGTACAGGTACTGAAGCAAGGGGGAGTCTGATGATGAACAGGCGATACGCTCTCCAATGATATGAAAGTCAAATGTCGAGAATCATCCTGAATATAATGCTGATAGTTATCCTAATGCCGGCTGTTGCCCGGGCACAGGTTAAAGTGAGGATTTTTGCCGACCGGAAACCCTCCGCGGTATCCCTGTCTGTAGATCAGGGTAGATTTGAATTGGATATATACGACGGCTCTCCGGTTGCCATAGAAGCGGGCTCTCCGGTTATACTTGCACTGTACGAAGGCAGGATTGCCGTAAAACTCAGGAATTCAGCGAGCTTTATGATTGATTCACTCACTGTCAGGGGACTTGAGGGCAACGACCGTTTTTTTCTGAGAATCAACGGCAACCAGGGGGAGCGCCGTCACTACAGCGGAAGTCTGAAATGCTATGCTGACCTGGGGGTTATGGTTCTGATAAATATCTGCAGCGAAGATGATTATATTGCCGGAGTTGTCAGAACGGAAGGAGGCCCCGGGAAAAGGATAGAGTATCATAAATCGCTGTCTCTTCTTGCCAGAACTTACCTTTACAGGCATTTTGACCGTCATCTTATCGACGGCTATAACATTTGCGATAATATTCATTGCCAGGCTTTCAACGGGATTAGCTCCGATTCGCTGATAATGAGAGCGGTATTGGAAACCAGGCGACAGGTAATCCTGGCAGCCGACAGCAGCCTGATAATATCCGCCTTTCACTCCAACTGCGGAGGTGAAACATGCACTTCCGACTTTGTATGGCTTTCATCGTATGCCTATCTTAAAAATGTAAATGATCCGTATTGTATTAAATCGCCGAATGCCCACTGGAAAAAAACAATACCCCTGGCTGAATGGGAGTCGTACCTGCGACGTTCAGGTTTCAATCCGGAGGGGAAAACAGTGCAATCCTACAATTTTGTGCAGGACACCCGGCAAAAAGAATACCGGATAGGATCTTTCTCCATTCCTTTCAACAGGATCAGGAATGACCTTAATCTCAAATCATCGTTCTTCTCGGTGAGCAGGGAAGGCAATTCCGTAATTCTCAGGGGACGGGGATATGGTCACGGTGTGGGCCTTTGCCAGGAGGGCGCAATGGTAATGGCTGCAAGGGGATTCAAATCGGATGATATAATAAAATTCTATTATTCGGATGTCATAATCAGCGATGTTAAGAATGCCAAAGCCTTAAAAAATGAATAATAAACGGAATGGTGGCTTTCAATGATTATTTTTGCCTGGCATTTTGGAGTATAAACAGTTCAAACAGTATAGGATGTTCGCAATTTTCAGAAAGGAGACAACAGGGTTTTTCAGCAGCCTTACAGGATATATAGTTATTATTGTTTTCCTGCTGATCAACTCGCTGTTCATGTGGGGGCTTCCGGGTGAATGGAATATTCTCGACAGTGGTTATGCCGGCCTTGACACCCTTTTCCTGCTGTCGCCATGGATCTTCCTCTTCCTGGTCCCGGCAGTCACAATGAAGATGATTGCCGAGGAGAAGCGCCTGGGAACCATGGAACTGCTGTATTCCAAACCGGTTACTGAAAGAGGGATAGTTTATGGAAAATATCTGGCTGCAGTAACACTGGTGCTCCTGGCGCTTGTCCCCGGAATAATTTACTATATATCGGTATACTATCTTGGCGAAACACCCGGAAATCTTGACAAGGGAGGAACAGCAGGGGCTTTTATCGGTTTGTTTTTTCTTGCGGCGGTATATGCATCAGCAGGTCTGTTCGCGTCATCTCTTACGGATAACCAGGTTGTTGCATTTATTATCGCGGTGATCCTGTGCCTGTTCCTTTACCTTGGCTTCGATGCCTTTGCCTATCTGCCCGGTCTCAGGAAGATAGATGAATTCGTTATCGGACTGGGAATAAATGAGCATTACAAGTCGATGAGCAGGGGAGTGCTGGACATCAGGGATATAGTATACTTCACCGCGGTTGTCATCATGTTCAATGAAGCTACCCGGATGGTACTTCTTTCAAGGAAACACGAGAAGCGAAACTGGATAAGCTTCGGAACAACAATTATTGCAGTCGTTCTTGCAGTTTTTGCAGTTTCGTTCCTTAAAATTCGTGCTGACCTTACTGAAGACAGGCGCTATACCCTCTCGGAGCCAAGCCGCAAGATTCTTTCAGGTATCAGGAACGATATTTTCGTTCAGGTCTGGCTCGACGGGGAAATGCCCATTCCTTTTAAAAGGCTGAAACGATCTGTAGGGGAGATGCTGGACGAGTTCAGGATTTATTCGGGCCGCAAGATTGACTATGATTTCATCAATCCCTCGGAAAGCGATGATCCTGAAAAAAGGGATGCCCTTTACCAGTCGCTGCTTGAAAAAGGCCTAAATCCAGTGAATATTCAGGACAGCGATCCGGAGGGAGGATCGAGCCAGAAAATCATTTTCCCGGGGATGATAGTCAATTACAACGGCATAGAGGTGCCTGTAAATTTTCTTAAGAACAATCCGACCCTGACAGCTGAAGAAAACCTTCTTCACTCAGCTGAAGGCCTTGAATATGAGCTTATACAACCTATCGCTACACTTAGTGCCGATACGGTTTACCGGGTGGCCTTTATTGAGGGACATGATGAAATTGCCGAGGTGGGAGTGGCTGATATTATATTCCATATGGCCAGGTTTTTTACAGTCGACAGGGGTGTTATCGGCGGAACGCCGGGTATCCTCGACAAATATGCGGCGGTGGTGATAGCCGGACCACGTAAAGAATTCAGTGAGAGCGACAAATTCGTGCTCGACCAGTACATAATGAACGGAGGCAAGGTACTCTGGCTCCTGGAAGAGGTGAATGTCGATTCCGACAGCCTTGTGACGGGAGAGACAGCTGCAATCTACAGGCCTCTCAATCTTGAGGACCAGATTTTCAGGTATGGAGCACGGGTAAATCCCCAGATAGTTCAGGATGTTGAATGTGCTCAGATCCGACTGATACTGTCGAGCGGAGGAGTGAGGCAGCAGCCGGTTTCGGTTCCCTGGCTTTATTTCCCTCTTCTGACTCCCAATCCCGGTCATCCCATAACAAGAAATATAAACAGGGTTAAGGGGGAATTCTCCAATTACATAGATACTGTCGGGCTCGACCCGAATATCAGCAAGAAAATCCTGCTTTCAACATCCGCCACAGCCCGGACTCTATCTCCTCCTTTCTTTATCAGTCTGCGGGAAGCTGAAATGTTTCCCGATGAAAGGTCGTTCAATAAATCGGGACTGCCGGTTGCGGTGCTGCTCGAAGGGGTATTCCCGTCGGCCTTCAGGAACAGGCTTACCGGGAATCTGGTAAATGATGAATCGGTGAGGGTAAGAAACGAAAGTGTCCCGACGCGGATGATAGTCGTGGCTGACGGAGACATAATCAGGAATGAGGTAAGGAGAAGCGGGAACCTTGAAACTCCGCTTCCCCTTGGACAAGACCGCTATACTCTCGAGATGTTCGGTAACAGGGATTTTATTTTAAACAGCCTTAATTATCTCGTTGATGATAACGGTATTATGGAACTGAGGTCGAGGGAGCTCAAGCTCAGGTTGCTCGACAGCAAGGAAGTGAAAACCAGGAGAGCCTTCTGGCAGATCGTCAATATTGCAGGGCCGGTGCTGCTTGTTCTCATTGCCGGGGCGCTGTTCGGATGGCTGAGAAAAAACAAGTATACAAAACCATGATGGTGAAACGCAACAATGCACTGATTGTTCTGGGTGTGGCAGCTATTGCTTTCATCGCTTTTCTTATGCTGAGGGACAGAAAACCCTTTGGAGGTAGCAATACCTCGTTTGCCTCTGAGCCGGTTAACAGAATCACCAGGATCGAATTCACGGAAGGTGACAATATGCTGACGCTCAGCGAAGACGGGGAAGAATGGCTTGTCAATGGCGCGAAGCAGGCAAGGCGTAACAGTATTCTTTTCATAAAAAGGATACTGACAGAAATGCAGATCAAATCGCCGGTTTCCCCCGATCTGTTTAATTCGGAGATCGTGGCAAAGAGTATTGAGCCTGTCCTTGTCAGGGTATATGAAAGGAGAAAGCTTCTAAAGTCCTTCCTGGTTTACAAGACAGCTTCAAACCAGTACGGCAACATAATGAAACTGAAGCCGGGATCAATGCCTTTCATAGTTTCGGTTCCCGGAAGTGAAGCAGAGATAGGATCAGCATTCACCCTTAATGAGAACTACTGGCAGCCTTACACCATATTCCGCCTGCTTCCCAGGGAGATTCACTCGGTGAGCTTTGATAATATGGCAGATACGGCATCATCCTTCATGATAAAGTTTGCAGGGGGCATCCCTTCGTTTTTCGGGAACGACAGGCTGCTTTCAGGCTGGGATACCTCGCGTGTTGTGAGATACATCTCTTATTTTGCCCAGGTACCCTTTGAATCATGGGCAAGTGATATGAACGAAGAGGATAAGGAATCAGTGCTGAAAGAGAATCCAGCTTACAGAATTACTGTTTTAACAGCGGAAGGGGAGAGAAGCATTGTCAGTTTATGGAAGCGCAGCATAACAGAACAGGACTCCGTGAGGGAGGATACGGACAGGATGTGGGCACTGAAGAACAATGGCGGGGATTTCTTCATAGTTAAATACGCGGATATTGATCCGCTTATCAAAAAGCGCTCATACTTCCTGCCAGAGTAATAATTTATTTGAGGTTAAATGTTTTTTTTGTAATATTGATAGTTGGGAAATAGAGAAGTAATTAAATCCATTATAATATGAAATTTGTTGTATCCAGCACAGAGTTATTAGGTCATTTGCAGGCCATAAGCCGGGTTATCAGCTCAAAAAACACCCTGCCGATCCTTGATAATTTCTTGTTTAATCTTTCAGGAAACGATCTTGAAATTACGGCATCTGATCTTGAATCGACCCTGATCACAAGGATGAAAATCGAGAACGCCACAGGTGACGGTATCTTAGCCATCCCGGCAAGGATACTTCTCGACACTCTCAAAGAATTCTCCGATCAGCCTCTTTCATTCGATATCAACCTGGATACACTTGCCGTAGTTATAACATCAGAAAACGGAAAGTTCAATGTGGTCGGTCAGAATGGAATAGATTTTCCGGCGCTCCCGGCAATCAGGAAGGAGAAGAAGTTTTCATTCGTTATCAATGCTGATGTCATGCTGGCTGGAATTAACAGAACCCTTTTTGCCACTGCCGATGATGAACTCCGGCCTGTAATGGGAGGTATTTTTATCGAGGCATCCACCGACATGATAACATTTGTGGCATCCGATGCCCATAAACTTGTCAGATATCAGCGCAATGACTCCCATGCTGATGAGAATTCTTCGTTCATTCTTCCGAAGAAGCCAGCTTCGCTTCTTAAAAACATTCTGCCCAGGGAGGAGGGACCTGTAACAGTTGAGTTCGACGATAAAAATGCATTCTTCAATCTTAACGACTACAAGGTGGTCTGCAGGCTGGTTGAAGGAAACTATCCCAATTACAATTCGGTCATTCCAAAAAACAACCCGCGAAAGGTTACTGTCGACCGCGCTGAATTCTACAACACTCTCAGGAGGGTGTCGGTTTTTTCAAACCAGGCAAGCAACCTTGTCAAGCTTCAGCTTAAGGGTAGCCAGATGATGGTTTCCGCTCAGGATATAGATTTCTCCATTTCTGCCTACGAGAAGATCAAATGCCAGTATGAGGGTGAAGACCTTGAAATAGGATTCAAATCGGTCTTCCTTCTTGAAATACTTTCGAACATGTCATCACAGGATGTCATGATAGAACTGGCCGATCCGACAAGAGCAGGATTGTTCCTCCCGGGAGAAACGGAAAATGAGTCGGAAGATCTTCTCATGCTCCTTATGCCAATGATGATAAATGCCTGACAGGTGAAACTGAATCTCCGTAGACCCATCGCTTTTATCGATCTGGAAACGACCGGCGTTAACGTGTCGTCAGATCGTATTGTTGAAATCTCCGTTCTCAAGATAAACCCCAACGGCATTGAGGAATGGATGATCTCAAGGATCAATCCTGAGATGCCCATTCCGCCAAAATCGACTGAGATTCATGGGATAACCGATGCCGATGTTGCCAACGCCCCGAAATTCCGGGAGATAGCAAAAAACCTTGCAACTTTCCTCGCGGGAAGCGATCTTGCCGGATTCAATGCCATCAAGTTCGATATCCCGGTTCTCGCCGAGGAGTTTCTTCGGGTCAACATCGACTTCAATTTTCTTGAAAGAAAGTACGTCGATGTCCAGGTCATTTTCCACAAGAAAGAACAAAGGACGCTTACGGCAGCCTATAAGTTCTACTGCGGAAAGGAACTTGAGAATGCCCACAGTTCAAAGGCCGATACACAGGCCACTTATGAGGTACTTCAGGCCCAGCTCGATATGTACGGGGACCTGGAGAACGACGTGGAAAAACTCGCCGACTTCAGTGCTTACAACAACCTTGTCGATTTCGCGGGCCGGATTATCTATGATGAGAATGGCGTTGAGGTTTTCAATTTCGGGAAACACAAGGGGAAAACTGTGGAAGAGGTCTTCAGGGACGATCCGTCATACTATTCATGGATGATGAACGGCGATTTCCCCCTTTATACCAAGAGGATACTAACGAAACTAAAACTCAGTTCATCAGGCAAAGCTCAACAGTAAAATGAAAATTATATGTATCGGTATGAACTACCGCAGGCATATCCTGGAGATGGGCAGGGCTTTTCCCCTGGAACCTGTAGTGTTTATGAAACCCGACTCTTCGCTTCTAAAGAAAAACAAACCTTTCTTTCTTCCCGATTTTTCGACGGATATCCATTATGAAATGGAGGTGGTGGTTAAGATATCGAAGCTTGGAAAATCGATCTCCCCGAAATTCGCCCCGCGCTATTATGATGAGATCACTGCAGGAATTGACATAACGGCACGCGATATCCAGACCAGACTGTCCAAATCGATGCTGCCCTGGGAGATATCGAAGGGTTTTGACGGTTCCGCCCCAATAGGTGAATTCATTCCGCTAAGTTCAGCCGGAGATATAAATAACCTTGATTTCAGCCTGGAAATAAATGGGAAGATTGTCCAGCAGGGCAATACATCCGATATGATATTCGGGGTGGATGAGCTGATTTCCTATATATCCCGTTACTTTACCCTGAAAACAGGCGACCTTATATTCACGGGAACTCCTTCGGGGGTTGGCCCGTTGAAGCGCAACGACCATCTGGTGGCCCGGATCGGTGAAAAAACTCTTCTCGATTTTGTAGTCAAGTGAGCTGATCACATAGTTCGTTCAGCTTCAACCAAACTGCCTGTACTTCTTTATATCAGAGTGAAAGTCCGCTTTTAGTTAAACCAGTAGGATAATTTGACCACCAGTCCCCGGTTCTTCGCTTTGAGATCTCCGGCATAAGGACTCCCGAAACTGTTGTTGAGGATGTCCCCTGCCCAGGAGTTTTCGGTATATACTATGAACAGGTCCGATACAGGTGCAAAGCGCCACTGGAAACGGAGATTCAGATTCAGGTTGTCAATCTGGTTATTGTACTGAACAAAACTGGTGAAGAACAGGTTGTTAGTAAAGGTAAAATCGAATCTCGGACCTATGAGAAGAAGTTTCGCGTCATTGTACGGAGAGGGTAATTCAATATCGTTGTAGGTGCTTACAAGGCTCAGACTGGCATAGGGCTGAACCCTGTAATTGACCTCGCCGTTCAGGGTAAGGCGGTCGCCGTTGTAATATCCTCCATACCTTGCCATAAGAGAATAGTTGAACATCTTCCGGTTGTCGGAAACATAAGTTATACCGATCTCATTCCAGCTGAAATCCTCTCCGGCCGCTAGCTTCAGGCCTCCTGTATTGGTAGGATCGAAGGGCTGAAGAAGTTTTATATAGTTTTCCTTTACATCGATCGAGATTGAACTTTTGTTAAGCCAGTCAAGCCTGTACATAAGATTTGTCTCCCTGTCGGTAAGGGAAAACGAGTTGTATGGATCAAAGTAGGTGTCAAGCTTCAGGATTGGCCCGTGACTTATAATTCTTTCGCTTTTAGGAAAGAATTTGTACTGGAACGATCCATTCAGCTGGTAGTATCCCATTCTTCTTACGTAGCCGGTCTCTGCATTATAACCCGAACCGGTCAGTGCCTGGTTGACCGATGCCGTTATGTACTGCGTGGAGTGTGTTATATTGGCAGCCATGGCCGCATCTTTCAGATTCATGTTGTTAACAAGGTTCTGATGATAATAAACCTTGCCGTTCCATCTGTTGTCGGCTGTGGAAAGATTATACTCCAGACCGGCAATCCTGTTGTATTTGTTCCCTGTAAAAGTTTCATCATTACCGGTATTCAACACTTGTTTGTTTATCAGAAAGCCGGTAACACTCGACCTGCTGAAAACCAGTCTCTGAAGGGCTGCCACCATATAATTGGCTGCATGGACCTCATCATTCTTTCCTGTCTGTATGTCCATGATGCCGAGTCTCCATCTGTTGCCCAGGTTCCCGCTCAGCCTGGCTCCCGCCAGAACGGGATTGTCGAGGCCTATTCTTCGTGAAAAGAAAGGTCTGACCCTTTCAGTTCCCAGGCTCGCGAACAGATCGCTGTTCTCGAGGTAGAACTGCCTTTTTTCAGGGAAGAAGAGTTCGTACCTGTCGAGGTTCGTCTGTTGCTTGTCAACTTCAACCTGAGAGTAGTCGGGGTTCACCGTAAGGTCGAGATTGAGGGATGTCGACAGTATCATCTTTGCATCCATTCCCGCATTCCACTTCCAGTGAGTGCTTTCCCCCGCTTCGAAGTCGCGGGTCACTTTTGCCGTGCCGTAGGGGATCAGCGAGAATCTGAGCCCGGCCTTGTCGCGCGGTTCATCCCATTCCAGGGTTCCAACGTACGGAAGGGAACAGTGGGGAAACTGACGGGGCATCGGGGCCCATGCCGATTTCTCAATGTTTTTGAGATCGAGCCGACCGAAATTAATTCCCCATTCCTTGTCTCCTTCAAAGTACCTGATGCTGCGAAACGGAATACTGACTTCCGTAACCCATTTATCATCGTAACTCCTGACTTCCGACTTCCACTTGATGTCCCAGCTGTAATCAACCTTCGTGCCTTCGTACTGCAATCCTTCCGTCTGTGCCCCTGCCGCCGATATCCCGAAGGCAAATCCGTTTGTCAGGTCGTTGTAGGTGTTCAGGAAAAACATGAAGTTATCGTTATTCATAAAACTGAAATCCCTTCTCAGCGATTCAACAGGCCTCTTGCCGGGGGTGGGATCATGACATATTATTCCAAGATAGAGATTTGACTTGTCGTAGGTTAACATCACTTCGGTTTTTGCAATTGCCATACCGGTGTCTGTAGGTGTAACACGCTGAAATTCAGTTGTTCTTTCCGCGGTCATCCATGGTTCTTCATCCAGAATCCCGTCGATGATAATCGGAGTGTCGGTTTTTTTGATAGAAATACGGTACTTGTCACGGTTAATGCCCCTTGTCTGACTCATGACGTAGGCTTCTGAAAAAAGCAGTAGAATAATAACAGAAATTGTTGTAAATCGTGGCATCGGATTTTAAATTTGGGTGAAGATAAAGAATTGCTTTGTTAATATTAAATTCTAATTTTATGCATTTGCCGGATAAATCTTGATTTTAGAGTTTTTTCACATTTTATGGGTGCCGGTTTTGTGATGATGTATATTTGAAATAAGTATTGATATGAAGATTTATGTTTCCAACGATGCAAATGAGCTTGGCTCCGAAGCCGCCAGTATGATTGCATCTAAACTGAATGAAATAATTGCCGCCAGGGGAGAGGCAAGAATGGTGGTTTCAACCGGCAGTTCGCAGTTTGAGATGTTCAGGGAACTGGTAAGGGAGAATGTTAACTGGCAGAGAGTTGAGGTTTTTCATCTCGATGAGTATATCGGGATCCCGATTACCCACAAGGCCAGTTTCCGGAAGTACCTTTATGAGAGATTCATTAACCTGGTTGCCGTGAAGCGATTTCACAGCATAGATGTGGAAAAGAATATTGACACACTTCTAAATGAACTGACAAGTTCACTCAGAAACAAACCGGTGGATCTTGGTATTATCGGGATAGGAGTCAACGGACATATCGCGTTCAATGATCCCCCGGCTGATCTCGAAACCCGCGAGGCATTTTTCAGGGTAAAGCTTAATAAGGAATGTAAACTTCAGCAGGTAAATGAGGGATGGTTCGGGTCGGTTGAGGAGGTTCCCGAAACTGCGATTTCAATGAGTGTATGGCAGATAATGCAATGTAAAACAATAATTTCGGTAGTGCCGCATAAGGTTAAGGCAGAAGCTGTCAGGCTGACTTTTTCTGAAAGCCCCGGCAAAATGGTACCTGCCACGATGCTGAAGCAACATCCCGACTGGCACCTTTTCCTCGACAAGGAGTCGGCAAGCGGGGTTATCAGATTGTGAACGGCATTGGTTGACTAATGATACAAATAATCAATGATGGAAAGATCAGGAGAAGTATCAGCCATTCACTATGAAACAGGCAAACCGGTCAGGATAAAATTCAGAGGCGGCCTGATCGCTTCGGTTAATGAAATTCCGATGTCGGAAGAGCTAAATGATGTTTTTGTTGCTCCCGGACTGATTGATAATCAGATCAACGGTTACAGGGGTGTTGATTTCTCAGATCCTGCTGCCGCTACAGGAAAGATAAGGATGGCTGTAGATGCCATAAGGGCGGATGGGGTGACAACTTTTTTTCCTACTGTGATTACCGGCCCGCATGATAAGCTTGTAAAGGTTTTCAGAAACCTGGCAAGGGCATTGCAGGAGGATGAGGAGGTAAGAACTTCAGTTGCCGGATTTCACCTCGAAGGGCCTTACATATCTCCCGAGACCGGTTATTACGGCTGCCACCCCTTTGAATTCATAAGGAAACCTTCGTGGGATGAATTCATGCAATATCAGGATGCGGCAGCCGGGAATATACGCCAGGTTACGGTATGCCCCGGAGCTGAAGGTGCCATGGATTTCATCGGCCGCTGCGTCAGGCAGAATATTATTGTCTCCATCGGGCATACAAATGCCTCCGCAGATCAGATCATGGAAGCAGCTGACCGGGGAGCACGTCTTTCAACACATCTCGGCAATGGCTGTGCAAACCTGATCGACCGTCACCGTAACCCGATCTGGCCGCAGCTGGCCTGTGATCTGCTTACTCCTTCAATAATAGCTGATGGGCATCATCTTCTTCCGGAGGAGGTAAGGGTGTTCTGCAAGGTTAAGGGTCCCCGTAATATTATCCTTGTTTCTGATGTAACGCATTTCATTGGAATGGACCCCGGCAATTATGTCTTCCTCGGCAGCGATATCGTTCTTTCCGCTGATGGACTTATAAAGAACCCGGTGCTGAATTGCCTGGCAGGAGCATCATTTCCTCTGAGAAACGGTGTCGGGAATGTGATGAAGTTCACTGGATATTCCATGGGTGAGGCAATTGACCTGGCCACTAGGAATGTTTCGGCGGCATGCAGGATTACTGACCGCGGCTCTCTCGAACCCGGAAAGCGTGCCGATCTGATCATTTTTCAGATGGAGGACTACAGGATGTCAATAAAAAAAGTAATCGTTAACGGAAAGGATAATTCCTCCGGGAGTAAAAACTGAAGCAGAAAAACCTTATGGCAATACTTGATTATGCAGTTCTGACAGGATATTTTGTCCTGATAACGGGATTCGGAATATGGATTTCCAGGAAAATAAAAAGCAGTGACAGTTATTTCAGGGGCGACAGAGAATTCAAGTGGTACATAATGCTTGGGCAGGCATTCGGTGTCGGGACCCATGCCGAGATGCCCGTAGCCCAGACAGGCGCCACATTCAGTAACGGATTTGCCACGATCTGGTACCAGTGGAAAAACATGCTCATAACCCCCTTTTACTGGCTTATTGCTCCCTTTTACCGCCGTAGTGAGCGTACAACCGTGGGCGAGATTATAGAAGACAGGTATGGCAGATCAATGGGGCTTGTATATTCAATCTTTGCAATAGTATTCTTTGTATTCAGCATGGGTGTCATGCTTCAGGGAGCAGCGAAGGTTATCGCTGTCGCTTCGGGAAATTTATTTAAGCCAAACGCGATAGTGCTCGCGATGACAGTGGCCTTTATAATATACAGCTTCGCTGGAGGCCTTATCGCCGCGGCTTACACCGACTTTATACAGTCGTTCCTGATTATAATCCTTTCAATCATGCTTATTCCTCTTGGCCTCAGGGAAGTGGGCGGATTTCATACCATGAGGGAGCTCCTGCCAGATCATTTCTTTGATTTGTTCAACAGCGCCAGCGGGATAGACGCTTTCACGATCGCGATGCTTGCAGTGAATGGTATTGTCGGAATAACTGCACAACCCCATATGGTGTCGATGTGCGCAACAGGAAACACCGAAAGGGCAGGAAGGATAGGCCAGACTTTCGGATCAATGATAAAGAGACTGATTACCATAGGCTGGGCCATGACCGGTCTCGTCGTTGCCGCCCTGGTTATAATAAAGGGAGTTGAGCTCCCAGATCCGGAAATGGCATTCGGCTATGCCTGCAGTGTGCTCCTTGTACCGGGGCTTGTAGGCCTGATGCTGGCCGCAATACTGGCGGCAAATATGTCGTCGTGCTCCAATTTCATGGTGAACACCGGTGCGCTTTTCACTCAGAATCTTTATAAAAAATACATCAATCCGGAAGCAGACGACAATAAGCTGCTGTGGATGGGGCGTTACTCAGGGCTCGGATTATCCCTGATGGCTGTCCTGTTTGCACTGGGGGTGAAGAATGTGCTTCACGGATTTCTTTTTGTGGAAACAATTGCAGCTTTCATGGGTATAATATTCCTTGGCGGTATTATCTGGAAAAGGGCAAACAGGTACGGTGCCGCAGCTGCAGTGCTGGTATCTTTTATTGTTTACTATACAGCAAATTACATATCGACCGGGGAACTCGTACTTGTTTATAAGTGGATGCCCGGACCCTTCGGACTGGCAATGCTTTCAGGATTCTTCGTGTTCTGGCTGGTCAGCCTGCTTACAAAGCCCGAAGACAGGGAGAGGATAGAAGGCTTCTTCGACAATATGAGGCGGAAATCAGATGCTGACCATCTGGGTCCCGACGGTCTTAAACCCCATGGTGAGCTGACGGGTGACGATCTGCTGCTCCTCGATCTTCCGGGTTGGAGGAAAAAGGAGAGGTGGAAGAACTTTTTCAGGCGCTACAGGGAGGATCTGGTTGGTTTTTTCCTGAGCTGGGTGATGGTCGGTCTGCTCATATTTATTGCCTGGGCCTTTATGCAACTATAAGCTCAGGAAGAAGAATGCTTTTTCTGAAATATCCTGACACCGGCAAATCCGATGACCTTTGTGCTCATCTCGGTCCGGATCGATGTACTTGACGGTTTGAACAATAAAAACTATCTTTAGCCGATCACTAATACTTTGTATCATGGGAAGAATAGGTATGACGGAAATAATTCTCATTTTGCTTGTGGTAGTACTTCTTTTCGGAGGAAGAAAAATACCCGAGCTAATGAAAGGTCTCGGCCAGGGACTTAAGGATTTCAAAAAAGCCTCCAGGGTCGATGATGAACCGGATAATACGAAGGCAGAATCCGGAGAGGACGACAAAAAGTCCTGAAATACATATCGTTTCAGGTAAAAAATTTATTGAATTACAATAAGCAGGTTATTGAATCACGATAAATTTTTGTTGTTATTTTCAACTTCCCCGGTTATCTGATTAAGTCAGACCTCAGCTTAATATCAGTAAATAAATAAAAAGATCAGCGGCAGTATAATTCCTATTGCTGTCAGAACTGCTCCTCTTCGTGTTATTCCGTTTTTTCCCTTTACAAGGAAAAGCCCGGTGACAGTCACGAACATCAGACTGAGGCAAAAGATGTCGCTGAAGTATTTCCACCATCTTCCCGGATTGTAATGGAGGAAGTTTATATGGTAAAACAGGGGTCGCTTGCTTATTCTCTCAATCGTTCCTTCGCCGGTGTCGGAGTTTATCCTTACCGAACCGTTGTCGACGAAGATGGTAAGAATGTTTCCTGAGGGATAATAGAAAGTTTTGTATTCCAGACTGCCGGGAATTTCTTTCAGGATCTCCATTGCAGCATCTTCATTGAAACTATCCCTCGATACGGGTATTTCGGTCCGGAATGACCTGTTGTCTATAATGTAATTGGGATTCCAGTCATTCTTGTGGTTCAGGGCAATTCCTGACAACGCGTAAATGATCGTCATGCCCGCGATCAGATATCCTATATCGCGATGTGTTATTCGGTTGAATTTGTTGATATTCATGGAAGAAAAATTTAAAAAAGGTCAGTTTGGGGCTGACCTTTAAATCAAGTAATTAAATAATTGCTACTTAATAACGGTGTGCTTTGAATAGACCATCATCAGATCGGCAAGTGCGGTTTGTGAAGCGAGTGCTTTTTCAGTTTCGCAGACATCGGTTCCGGCTTCAGCATGCTCGGCTGACGATGCATGGTCGCCGTGGTGAGTCTCAACTGAAGCTGCAGCGGGCTGGGTCAGTTTGCCTTCAACCTTAACTATACTTCCAAGAAGCTCGGTCGGGAATTTCGGCATTTCCTCTCCAGCCTGAATATAAAGCCTTATATCCGGATTGTCGCCGGTGATGAACAGTTTTTTCCCGCTGTGCATGCACACATGTACGACCTTGCCTTCGACGCTTATGTTTTTACCTACATATTCTGAAGGATTATCTATCAGCGAAGCAAACTCAACCTTTACAGGACCCTGTTCCCCGTTGTTCTGAGAGACTTCCCTGTTTCCGCCTGTTCCGCATGAGATCAGCAAAAAAGCGATTACTGAAAATGAAAATAACTTCTTTATCATAGCCCCGATAATTTTAATATATTTTTCAGGCGAAAGATATAAATAAATTTCCATATTTATCAAATTATCAGAGTTCTCATCCCTGGCTGTATTCCCTGGTTAGGAATTGCCACGCTTCCGGATGCCGGGATGGTTTTCCATAAGGATTTGTTTCTTATTATGAGTTTTATCACGATGTGGAGATTTATTGATCGCATGGAATAATTAGCCATGCCGGGATGTCTATTAGTAATAACCAATAAAAATTTATTGAATATGAAGAAAAATGTTACCATGCAGATACTGTCAATTACAGTAATGCTTGCTTTTCTTTGCATGCCGCTGGTTCTCAATGCCCAGGGCTCAAAGGCAAATTTCTCGGGAAAGTGGGCTTTCAACGCTGAGAAAAGTGAGTTGGGCCAGGGAGGCGGGAGAATGGGAATGGGCGGCGGTGATCTCACTGTAAGCCAGGAAGCCAATCTTCTTACCGTTGAAAGAACACGTCAGGGCAGGGATGGTCAGACCATGAACATCACCAGTAAATATACTCTCGACGGAAAGGAAAGCGTAAACACAATGGGAATGGGTGAGAGCAAGTCCACCGCAACCTGGTCGGCCGACGGAAAATCACTTAACATTGTGACCAAAATGGCATTTGAACGTGATGGACAGTCGATGGAGTTTACAACTACAGAGACCTGGACATTGAACAGTCCTGCTTCACTCACAATTGTTTCCAAAAGGGACACCCCGAACGGTGAGGTTACAACAACAATGGCCTACGATAAAAAATAGGGAAATCAGGCACTCTAACAGGAACCGCGAAGCGCCAGTGTGTTTCGCGGTTTTTCTATTTACTGGCAGTCATCCTTTCGTGATTGATCTCCTTGAGTTCCTCACCCCTCACAATGAATTCATCAGCGTTTTCCGGTGTCATAATGTAGACTGACTGTTTCGGCTTCAAGCCCTGTTCTATTATGATATGCTTATCGTTAGCATCACCGGTAACAACAATCTGCTTGGTCTTGTCCCTGGTGTAAACAAAGGGAATACCGTCAGTTTCGGCGTGAACGCACTCCGTGGGAATATAAATTACATCGCTGTATCTCTGGATTACCACCTTGTTGCTTGTGGTCATTGCCGGACGGAGATCGGGATCGGATCCGTCAAACTTAACCATTACCTCGAAAACCTTTGAATCGGAATTATCAAGCTGTTCCCCGATATTGGCAACGGTATAAACCTTGCCTGTGAAAACCTTGTTGGGGAAAGCATCAACCTTTATTTCAACATTCTGACCGGTCTTGACCTTTCTTATTTCAATTTCACTGATATAGATACGTGACAGAAGAGAACTGAGATCGGGCAACGTGGCTACAATCCTGTCGGCCATGTTTATTGTCGATCCTATTTTGATCTTTGTACCCCTGCGATCCCTTTTATAGACTACCATTCCGGGCGAAGGTGCAGTGATGGTAAAGCCGGCAAGTACCTCTTCGAGACTTGCAACCCTTCTTTCGATCCTGTTATAATACATATTCTGTCTTATAAGGTCCCTTTTAACCTGGGCAAGCCTGAGCTCATATCCTCTCTTTCTCTGTTCAAGAAGTCTTTTCTGTTTTTCCAGGTTTATTTCAGCCTGTCTGATTGTGGCCGGCGGTTCGTATTTTGAATTTTGGAGTGTTATTTCAGCCTCCTCCACGGTATGAAGCTGATTTCTTATGTTGTTTCTTAAATTGGTGAGTGTCACAGCTGTATCCATCTTTTTCATCTCGATGTTGTTCCTGTACTCGTTGAGCCTTTCACGCTCGTCCTTCAGGGTATTGTCGTATTGTGTCCTGTCGAGGGTTGCTACATAATCGCCTTTTTTTACAACGGTTCCTTCCGCGACCATATCAGTGATCCTCAGCGGCTGGGCACGAAAATCCCTTCCCCTGCTTACTTCAGGGGCTTTAATATCGATAGCATTTTCTGCTAAGATCTCGCCAGGTGTCGATATCGACACTTCAAAATCGCCTTTAACGGCCTCGGCAAACATAAGATTACGGTCCTGACGGGAGGTTAACTTATTGAATACATACAGGGCAATCATTGTGAATACAAAAACTGCCAGGGTGATTATGATTGTCCTTTTCATCCGGAAAATATTGATTATGATCTGTTACAACATCGTTGTGTGAAAGCGAAATTAGGAAATTCTAAAATGCCATTCCCTTGATTTAAACTTCTTTAACAAATTTAACAATAATTTATACATATTCTGGCAAAATGATGGTCTGTACACATGCTGAATGGAGAAAGCAGATGTGTTTTCATAACACGCGTAAAAATCCCCCGGGAAAGGGGATTTGGCAATGACCGTATCAGGGCCGGGAATGTCTTTATTTATTTTTGAGCATGCTTCCCAGGATGGATCCCAGGATATTTTTTCCCCTGGTCTGCTTTCCTGCAGTGCCTTTCAGGATATATCCGGCGACATCATCAATAATGCTGCCGTCACCGTTGGCATCAAGGAGTGATCCGATCCCTCCTATGCCTCCGGGTGCCGTCGCCTTTTTCTTCGACAAGGCACCAAGAACAATAGGAGCAAGCGAAGGAATCATTTTCATGATAGCAGAGGCATCGATGTTGAGGGATTTTCCAAGCGCCCGGGCTGCCTGAACACCACCATCATCTCCTAGAAGTCCACCGAGGTTTGCATCGGCTGTCGAATCGTGTGTCTTGGATGAAATCAGATCCTCAATGTTATCAAGGACTGAAGGATCACCGTATTTATTCAGGATGTGATCAACTCTCGCATCACCACCCCTTTCGTCTTTTTGTTTTTTCAAACCACCCAGAATAAGCGGAGTAAGTTTTGGAATGAGTGACTGAACCGTTTTCTGGTCGAGACCTGTGTTGGCAGCCATCTGAGTGACCACTTCATCACCGTAGGTCTTCATAAAATCATCAATGAAATTTGCCATTGTTTGTAATTTGTTTTATGGATATATGAATTAACAGTCTTCAGCAAGACTATCAATAAAGCTAAAGGTAAATATGTTTATCTGAATACCAAAGAAATATCTGCTTTATCTGTATGTATCCTAAGAAAATGAGATTTAAAAGCTTATGGAGGGAGTCCATAGCCCTGTCTGCCGATTCCGATTCAGGTATCAAAATATGATTATATTTATGCACCATATTTGCAAATCGTACGTTTGATTTAAAACCAAATTATCAAATTATGAAGACAAAATTATTCGCAGGTTTTATTTTTATGGTTCTCTTTTCATTGTCGATTCAGGCACAGGAAGGAACAAGGTTCGGCGTTCTGGGAGGTGTTAATTTTCAGAACATCAATGGTAAAGACAATGATGGCGACAAGTTTGAGAATGATCTTAAACCGGGGTTCCATGCCGGCGTGAATGCTATTCTGGGAATTGCCCCGGAATTCTACCTTCAGCCCGGGATTCTCTTTTCAACAAAAGGCTGCAAATTAGAGGACTCTGATTTAAAACTCAATGTTTCATATCTTGAGATACCTCTTAATTTTTTATATCGTGGTGAACTGGGTAATGGATATGTCCTGGTAGGCTTTGGTCCCTATCTTGGATTCGGTCTCAGTGGGAAGCTGAAGACAGATGATGGTCATTCAATAGACGTTGAGTTCTCGAATGAATACGTAACAGGCAGTATCGTCACCATGAAAAGATTTGATGCAGGAGCAAATGTATTTGCCGGATATGAGCTTTCTTCAGGAATATTCTTCCAGCTTAATACCCAGCTTGGACTACTAAAAATCAATCCTGAAGCAACAGGTAAACTTACCTGGAAGAATACCGGATTCGGCCTTTCAGCAGGTTACCGTTTCTAGGAAGAGTTGCTATCGGATCTTTGAAGCTGCCTCTTCGATTGTATCGAGAAGCAGCTTTAAATCCTCCTCCGAAGTCAGGGGATTGATAATGGTGATACGTAACCAGAGTTTCTCCTCCAGTTCGGTCCGGACAATGTAAAACTTACCTTCATTTATGATATTGCCGCGGATGGCGGCATTGAGCCGGTTGAGTTCCTCAGTCTCCATTCCGCCCGGATTATATCTGAAGCATACTATGTTGGCGTCGGGTTCGAGCGCGGACTCGAAGTTTTTTGTATTCCTGATCATTTCAGTGAATCTCTTTGCCAGGTTGTAGCGACTGTCGATATAGTTTTCAAAGTACTCGTTGTCGCAGTATTTGAATGCGGTATAAGCAACAAATCCGAGTGAGCTTTTCGTGCATTCGAGGGTTCTTTTTGCACTGGCATGCCATTCATGTCCACCCTGCTTCCCGAACAGATAAGATGCTTTATGTGCAAATGTCTCGTACGATTGATTGCCGTCGCGGAATAACACCATCGTGTTCGGCGCCGGTGAAAGCAGCATTTTGTGAAAGTCAATAACTATTGAGTCAGCTCTCTCTATTCCCCTTACAAGGTGGCGGTATTTGCCGGAGAAGAGTACTCCCATTCCGTGAGCACCGTCGACATGAAGCCACAGATTATGCTTGCCGCAGATGTCGGCAATAGCATTAAGATCATCGTATGAACCGGTTGCCGTTGAGCATGAGTTGGCTACTACGGCGGCAGGCTGAATTCCTTTTTGAAGTGCTTCTTTGTAGCATTTTTCAAGCTGACAGGCACACATCCTGTTGCTTTTATCATAGGGGACCTTTACAAGAGCATCGTTTCCCAGGCCCATGATTTTCACATTTCTGGCCACACTGTAGTGCGACTGGTCCGTAACCATGAATCCGATCTTCATTTCTTTTTGAACGCCATCTTCCCATATGTTATGAGGCGATTTTACCTGCCTGGCAGCCAGCATGGCGGTCAGGTTTCCCGTACTTCCGCCATGGGTGAAAATACCGTCTGCATTATCGTCATAACCGATCATTCCTGAAAACATCCTGATAATACTCCTTTCCATTGCTATGGCAACCGGTCCCATTTCATATACCGCCGCCGCGTTGTTCAGCAGTGTTGAGCATAGCTGTGCCAGTGCCACATGAGGCAATGGCGATGTCACCTGGTGACCTAAATACCTCGGATGGTGAAGGTGATTTGACTTGTCAATAAAATCACTTATATAGTCGGTAAAGGATTCGGGATCGCCTGATTCAAGTTTTTTGGAATAGTATGCCGAAAGTTCATCCGGATCAGTCCGGGGCAAAACCGGTGTGTCGGGCCTGTTTGTAATTACTTTCAGGTAATCGGACAGAAGGTCGATTATTTTATGGCCTTCCTGCCTGAAGAGTTCAGAGTCAAAAGGATCATTCTGATATTTTCTGGTGTTCATTACGCAAAAGTGTGTTTGTATGCTTTGGCGGTGTATGCATGCCTTAGCGATGGAGGTCGTAAAAGTAATAAAAAAAGCAGGATTATACAGAGGCTGAAGCCCCGGTAGCTTTATGTTTTTGATACATCGGACAAATCAAAAAAAATCCCTTTATTTGGAAACCCAAAAACCAGATAACCATGTTGAGAGCCTTTATTGTTATCACTCTATCTATCTTTCCAGGTTTGCTTGCAGCCACGGACAAACCCGGAACCCAGTTTCACGATTCACTTAAGTTTCATGCCATAAACGAAGTGGTGATAACTGCACGAAGGTTTAACTCTGTGATAATGAACACTCCCGATGCGGTAAGGGCGATTGATCTCAAATCGGTGGGAGAGTATCAGCTGAGAACATCACCTGAAGCTCTGGCTCTTACTCCCGGGGTTTTTGTCCAGAAAACCAATCACGGAGGAGGGTCTCCTTTTATCAGAGGACTTACTGGGAACCAGACACTTCTTCTTCTCGATGGAATAAGGATCAGCAATTCGACCATGAGATACGGCCCCAACCAGTATTTCAATACCATCGACCCATTCAGCACGGGAAAGATTGAGGTGCTTCGGGGAAGCGGATCTGTTCAGTATGGCTCCGATGCTATCGGGGGAACAGTTCAGGCCTTCAGTCATGAAACAGGCTTCACCGGTGAGGCCGACTGGGGAGGCGGCGTGCTCGGGAGAATAGCCACCCATGGCATGGAACAGACACTTCATTCCTTTCTTTCATTCAGCAATAAAACAGTTTCGGCAAGGGCCGGTGTCTCGTTCAGGAAATTCGGGGATATAGTAGGAGGCGATACTACCGGCCGCCAGAGTCCCTCAGGTTATGATGAATCAGACCACTATTTCAAGACTTCATTTTTGCTCACACCCCGAACTTCACTTACCGTGCTTTACCAGAATGTGAAACAGACCGACATACCGGTTTATCACAAAGTGGTTCTTGAAAACTATATGATAAACGAAACTGATCCCCAGAAGAGGAAACTTGCTTACGCCCGTCTTAACACCAGCCTTAATGCCGGTATACTGAAATCGGGGATTATAACTGCATCATACCAGCAGACAAGGGAAGGAAGGTCAACCAGGAAGAACGGCTCGGATATTCTGAGGCACGAGTATGACAAGGTCAGGACTTTCGGCTTGTCGGCTGAGGCTCTCGTATCGAATGGCGATATCTGGTCGGGAAACTTAGGGATTGAATTCTACAGCGACCTGGTTAACAGCACCCGAACCGATACAGATATTACCACCTCATCAGCCACGGCCAAAAGAGGTCTTTATCCCGACGGGTCGACTATGAACAGTCTGGCACTCTTTACTGTTCATTCCTTTGACTTGCCCCGGTGGAACATAACAGCCGGAGCCAGATTCAACTCCTTTGTCATTAATGTGGATGACATGGAACTTGGAATGACAGAGCTCAGCCCTTCAGCCCTGGTAGGTAACATTGCCTTCATGAGGAAACTTTCTTCAGCATCCAATCTTTTCCTTTCGCTGAATACCGGATTCAGGGCACCCAATATTGATGATCTGGGAACTCTCGGCATAGTAGACTTCAGGTACGAAACACCGAATTTCGACCTCAAGCCCGAAAGTTCGTTTCAGTACCAGGTGGGATATAAATACAACAGGAACGGACTGAAGGGAGAGATTTACCTTTACAGGAATGAACTTTATAATCTCATAACCAGGGTAAGGATAGAAGGACAGGAGATAGAGGGTTATCAGCTGTATACCAAGGAAAACAGCGAAAGGGCATATATTCAGGGAGCTGAAACTGCCTGGGATTATTTTCCGAAGTCGTGGCTTACTCTTTCGGGAAGCCTGACTTACACTTACGGGCAGAACATTACAAAGAATGAACCGGTCCGGCGTATTCCGCCTCTTTTTGCAAGAATGGCAGCCGAATTCAGACCGGGTAACTGGCGCAGCGGTATTGAATGGCTTGCTGCCGCAAAACAGGACCGTCTGGCACAGGGCGACATAGACGACAATCGGATCCCCGATGGGGGTACTCCCGGATGGAATGTGATCAATCTCAGCGGAGGCTATACATGGAAATTTCTGGCTGCCGACCTGAGTCTGCGGAATATCTTCAATAAGGATTACCGGTATCATGGTTCAGGAATAAATGGCTACGGCCGCTCTCTTTTCCTCACTCTTCAGGCAAATTTTTAGACTTTGGCCCGGCGGGAGATGATAATCATTATTTTTGCATTTTAATTCCTTTGCACATGGTAAATGAAATTAAGCTTGAAAACCTTGATAAAGGTAAATTCATAGATGAAAAGGTAAGAGAAATCTCCACTGCAGTCGGTGACGGGATTGCCATCAATGCCCTTTCGGGCGGTGTTGATTCCTCAGTTGTTACAATGCTGGGGCACAGGGCACTGGGAAAGAAACTGAGGACAGTCTTTATTCAGAACGGCCTGATGCGCGAAGGAGAAGCCGAATTCATTGCAGGGATTTTCAGGAATCTGGGTGTTGATATTGAAATTGTCGATGCCTGCAGGGAATTCCTCGATGCCCTCAGGGGGATAAGCGATCCTGAGAAGAAGAGGGAGGCTATTACCCAGACTTTCTACAAGGACGTTTTTGGAAGAATAGTAAGGGAAAGCAATGCCAGGCATCTTCTTCAGGGAACCATCCTTACCGATATAGATGAGACGGTTGCCGGAATAAAAAGACAGCATAATGTATTTGCCCAGCTTGGAATAGATCCGCAGCAAACTTTCGGCTACCAGATTATTGAGCCTTTGATACAGTTGAGAAAGGATGGCGTAAGGGCGGTGGGCAAAGCCCTTGGTTTACCGGAGGAAATATTTGCTCGGATTCCCTTTCCCGGACCCGGCCTTGCAGCAAGGATAATAGGAGAGGTGACAGATGAAAAACTCGAAATCGTCAGGAAGGCAACTTCCGTGGTCGAGAGCATCCTCGGCGGAAGGGGAGCTTTCCAGTACATGGCAATACTACATGAGGACAGGGTTACGGGCATGCGAGACAGGAAACGCGATTTCGGAAGGCAGATCGAAGTCAGGTGCTGGGACAGCGTTGATGCCAGAACTGCCTCCTCGACACGGCTACCCTACGAGGTTCTTGAAAAGCTTGCTGCAGACATTGTTGACAAGGTGCCAGGCGTGGTGAGCGTTACATACAATATCACCACCAAGCCTCCTTCAACAATAGAGGCTGTTTGATACCAGGGTAGGGCCGCAACAGGGCTGTCCTGTTCCCCGGGGCAAGACCGGACTGAACATTGAGGATCTCACGGTTAAGCTCATTTTATGCGCAATGACAGAAATACCATATTCAGGATATTCCTGGCGGCTTTTCTGCTGACTCTGGCAGTGCTTGTCGTGGCATACGCCGGAATGTCGGACAGGATTAAAAGCAAAAATGAGCTTCTGAATTTCAAAAACGCCACGGCCTCTTCAGTAATGTCGGAAGACGGCCAGCTTCTCGGAAAATATTTCTACGAAAACCGGACAAATATCTCTTTTGATCAGCTGCCGGAACATCTTGTCGATGCCCTGATAGCAACGGAAGACGTCAGGTTCTACGATCATCACGGGACTGACGCAAGAAGTTTTCTGAGGGTGCTTTTCAAATCATTGCTGATGAACGACCGAAGCTCGGGAGGAGGGAGCACCATCACCCAACAGCTTGCAAAAAACATGTTCGGACGGGCAAGCGGCGGTTTTATGGCCCTACTGAGCAACAAGATCAGCGAATTAATTATGGCCAGGCGTATCGAAAAGGTTTACACCAAGAATGAAATTCTTACGCTTTACCTCAATACGGTTGCCTTCGGGGAAAATGTTTTTGGTATAGAAGCTGCATCAGCCCGGTTCTTCAACAAGTCCACCGTCGATCTTTCCATCGGGGAATCGGCGGTTCTGGTGGGAATGCTGAAGGCCAATACCTACTATAACCCGCGCCGGAATCCTGAAAACGCCAGGGCAAGGCGTAATGTGGTCCTGAGCCAGATGAAGAAATATAATTTTCTCGATTCCGCTACTGCAGATTCGCTTTCCCTTCTGCCCCTGGTAATCGATTACAGCCGCAAGGCCCGCTCCGAAGGCATAGCAGATTACTTTCTCGTTCAGGTGAGGAAGGAGGCTGAAGAAATCCTGAAACATATCAAGGCTCCCGACGGAAGTGTCCCGGATCTTGAAAAAGACGGTCTTGTGATAACCACCACCCTGAACTATGCTCTTCAGGAGTACGCGGTCCGTTCCTTCAGCGAGCATCTTCCGGTAATGCAGCGAAGGCTTGATGCTCAGTACAAAACCTCATCCGGGCGACGGACGCTTGGGCAGGTGACCTCCAGGGAGCTTGTAAGACTGGGACTTGAGAAGAGAGCTTCTGAAATGAGAGTTCAGGAGATATTTGACTGGAACGGCACTTATACCGATTCACTATCGGTATCGGACAGCCTCAAGCATTCGCTTACCCTGCTCCATGCAGGCCTGATGGCTATGGACCCGCAGTCGGGCGGCGTCAAAGCCTGGGTGGGAGGGATAGACTTCAAAACCCAGCCCTACGACCAGGTCCTGGCCACCCGGCAGCTGGCTTCAGTATTCAAGCCTGTGCTGTATTCCGCCGCACTGGAGGATGGATTTGAACCATGCCGCTATCTTGACAACGATTCCATAAAACTCTCAGGCTTTGAAGACTGGAGTCCCGAGAACTTTGATCATTCATATGGAGGAAAATATTCACTGTCGGGAGCTCTTGCCCGTTCAATGAACATTCCGACCTTCAGTCTATTTCTGGAACTTGGATTTGACAAGGTCAACGAGATGTGGCGAAAGATGCGCTTTTCATTTGAGCTTGTCAACACTCCTTCCCTTGCACTTGGAACTGCAGAGGGCAGCATAAAGGAGGTAGCAATAGCCTATTCATCATTTGTCAATGGAGGTTACAGGCTGGGACCATGGTGCGTAACTTCAATCATCACTCATTCGGGAGACACAATCTATTCAAGGGAAACAACAGGAGAGAAAGTCAGGATTATGACTGAACGAACCAGCCAGCTGATGTCGGCAATGCTGCAGAAAGCTGTAAGGGAAGGAACCGGAGTATCGATGAGCAGTGTTTATGGCGTCGATTTTCCGCTTGCAGGTAAAACAGGGACATCGCAGGATTATGCTGATGCCTGGTTTGCAGCATTCAATCCCGGATTAGTGATGGTTGCCAGGGCAGGAGCCTCATCCAGGTCAATTCATTTCAACAGCGGATCAAACGGTTCAGGAAGCGCCCTGGCTCTTCCGCTTGTTGCACTTACACTTAAAAAAGTGAAGCAGAACCGTCAGCTCAGGGAAACCCTGATAAAGACTTTCCCGGAACTTCCACCCGATCTGGCAGGAGCCCTCGACTGTCCTGATTTCAGGGATGATAGTTTTTTTGATATCATTATTGATATCTTTGAGAAGGATAAAAAGGAATATTACGATACTCCTGAACGAAGAATTAAGAGAAGGGTTAACAGAATTATGAGGAATATTTTTAAAAAGAGAAGATATGAAAGATAAACTGCTCCATTCGCTGATTGTCGTCTGTCTGACAATATTGATAATGCCCGGTCTGGCATGTTCGCAGGACCTTAACTGGACTCAATTCAGGGGAAGCAAGCTTAACGGCATTTCATCCGCCGTAAATATTCCTGTCGAATGGAACGAAAGCAATACCGTATGGAAGACGGAAATTCACGGAAACGGGCATTCATCCCCGGTCGTTTTTGGAAACCAGGTATGGATAACTACTGCCACTCCCGACGGCAGGGAACTCTATGCAGTCGGCATTGATAACAGGTCGGGAAAGATACTGCATGATATAAAGGTGTTTGAAGTTGAAGAAAGAATTGGCAAACACGGGATAAATACCTATGCCAGCCCGACACCCTGCATAGAAAAGGATTTCGTGTATGTACATTTCGGCAGCCTGGGAACTGCATGTATCCGAACCACTGACGGATCGGTTGTGTGGAAACGTACTGATCTGAAATGCAACCACGTTCAGGGTCCGGGCTCATCACCGATCCTTTATAAGAATCTTCTTATTCTTCATTACGAGGGAACCGATGTCAGGTATATTGTTGCGCTTGACAAAGCTACCGGGAAACAGGTGTGGAGAACAGACAGGCCGGAGGAACCCTATAAGGCCCTTGCCAACATCGGGAAGAAAGCTTATGTAACACCCTTGATTATCAATGTCAAGGGAAAAGATCTTCTGATATCAAACGGATCAGCAGTTTGCTGCGCGTATGAACCCCTTACCGGGAAAGAGGTATGGCAGGTTGTCGGAGGGGCTGAGTCAACCGTTCCCATGCCGGTGGAATGGAATGGAAAAGTGTTCTTTTATACGGGTTCGGTAAACAGCCCAGACGGAGGAACATATACCGAAATGTTCGCTGTCAATCCCGACGGCAGGGGTGACATCACCGCGACGAATATCCTGTGGAAGAAGCGCGACGATCAGGCGCATACACAGATGTTGACTCCCGTGGCAAAGGATGGACTGATATATACTATGAACACAAGAAACTATATGATGTGCATTGATGCCGCGACGGGAAAGGAGATCTGGTCTCATCGGCTCAGGTCAGACCATAATGCTTCACCCGTGATTGCCGATAACCTTGTATGGTTTTTTTCGGTTAAGGGAGATGTGACAGCAATACGCACCGGACGCGAACTGGACATCGTATCCTCTTTCCAGATGGATTCGGGGATATGGGGAACACCTGCCTTTATCGGGAAATCGGTAATCGTGAGGACAGAAAAATACATTTGCAGAATAGGGAAATAGTTATTGTTTAATCGGTTAATACTTTCGGAGTGGAATGGTTTTATGAATTGCTCTGGAATGATTCGGTTGCTCATACCATCATTCTTTACAGTATAATAATTGCTGCAGGTATCTTCCTTGGCAAGATCAGAATATTTGGTGTTTCGCTGGGTATCACTTTTGTTCTGTTCGCCGGAATCCTCATGGGTCATCTGGGATTCACTGCCAACCACCAGGTAATAGAATTTATCAGGGACTTTGGCCTTATCCTCTTTGTTTTCTCCATAGGTCTTCAGGTTGGCCCGGGCTTTTTTTCATCTTTCCGTAAAGGAGGCCTGACGCTTAACCTTCTGGCCACGGCAATTGTGGTTCTGGGAGTTCTTACCACCCTGGGCATACATTTTGTCTGGGGCACACCTGTTCCGGAACTTGTTGGAGTGATGTCGGGAGCCGTAACTAATACCCCTGGTCTGGGAGCTGCCCAGAATGCCCTTGCACATGTGATGTCAGGATCGGAAGGGGCAGTGATTCCCGATATCGGACTCGGCTATGCAGTGGCTTATCCTTTTGGGGTGCTGGGGATTATTATCACTATGATATTCATCAGAAAAGCACTGGGGATCGACACGAAACATGAGCTTGAAGTTCTTGAAGATGAACTGCATCCTGCTGATGCCATCCCTGAAAAGTTAAATATCCTTGTTACAAATCCCCTGATATTCAATAAGTCAGTTATGGAGATAGCAAAGATGCTTGGCGAAGGTGTTGTTATCTCAAGGGTGCTTCACCGGGGGAATCTTATTTCTGCCTCATCGGATACTGTCATTCATGAAGGCGATATAATACTTGTTGTTACCAGTAAGAAAATGGCAGGGAAGGTTCTTCAGCTTACCGGCTCAGTCAGTGGGATGGATCTGTCAACCAGATCGGGAAATCTGGTCTCGAGGCGGCTTCTGGTCACCAACAGGGAAGTGAGCGGGAAAAGCCTTGGTTCACTCAGACTGAGAACCCGGTTCAACATAAACATAACAAGAATATACAGGTCAGGAATAGAATTCATCCCCAATCCCAGGATGGAATTGCAGATGGGCGACAGGCTAACTGTAGTGGGAGATGAAAAGTCGATTGCTAGAGTGACGAAGGAGATAGGCAATTCAATGAAACGACTTGAAGAGCCTAACCTGATTCCGATTTTTGTGGGAATCCTTCTTGGCGTAATACTTGGGAGCATACCCGTCAATATTCCCGGAATGGCTCATCCGCTTAAGCTTGGACTTGCCGGCGGACCACTGATAGTTGCAATCCTTCTGAGCAGGTATGGGCACAAGCTCTCTCTGGTTTCCTATACTACCACCAGCGCCAACATGATGCTTCGTGAGATTGGCATAGTCTTGTTCCTGGCCAGTGTCGGGATAAGGTCGGGGGAGAATTTCATACCCACCCTGGTTTCTGGCGACGGACTGATATGGATGGGATACGGTGCGCTGATAACCGTTCTGCCATTGCTGATTACAGGTTTTTTTGCACGAATCTCTTTGAAGAGGAATTATTTCGAGATTTGCGGCCTGCTTTCGGGAAGCATGACCGATCCTCCTGCCCTTGCCTATGCAAACGGGATTGCTGCTTCCGAGGCTCCGTCAGTAGCCTATGCAACTGTTTACCCCCTCGTGATGTTCCTGAGGATCTTCATGGCACAGTTGCTAATTCTGCTTTTTGTATAAAAGATACCGGAAAGAGATTTCCCCCGGGCTTTGAATTCTGTCAGATCCCGCTAAGCTGAACTCCTTCAAAGCGCATGGAAGGAATTCTTATGGAATCGTCTTCCCTGATATCGCTTCCCATCTCTTTCAGATTGAACCAGAAGCTGGTCATATTGCCGGATATGTTCATTTCATTGACGGGATGTACAATATTTCCGTTTTCAATGTAGAACCCTTCAATACCATAGGAGAAATCACCGGTAGAACCGTTGCAGTTGCCTCCGATGAACCCTGTTATCAGAACTCCTTTCTTCATTGAGGCAATCATTTCCTCGGGTTTCCTGCTGCCTGTTTCGAATACCAGGTTGGAACTGCTTCCCGATGTGGGTTTCATCCCAAGTTTCTTGCCATAGTAAGTGTCGATGTAATAATCCTTCAGCACTCCTTTTTCAATTATCGGGCGTTTCACAGACTTCAATCCCTCATTATCGAATAGCCTCGAGCCCGGTGCTGACGGGATGTGAGGATCGTCGAAAACGGTGAGTATTTCTGATGCCACCGGTTTACCCTGCATACCGGTCAGGAACGATTGTTTCTGGTAGAGGCTCGATCCTGTCAGAGAATCATACACAGGTGAAAGAAGGTTTACTGCAACCCTGTTTTCCACTATCACTTCGTACAATCCTGAATTTATTTTTATGGGATCCGATTTCCTGAGGGCTCTTTCAAGCGCTTTTGATCCTATCCCCTCTTTCTTCAGTTTGTCAAAAAATACCTGAGTCTCATACCAGTAGGCATTCGGCCTTCCAGTGTTGCTTTTAACCGAAACCTCAGCGACAAGTTGTATAGCTGTTTTTGAGGAGCTGCCCCTGAAGCCGTTGCTGGTGACCATAATGTCGCCATAAATGCTGTCGTAATAGTATGAGCTTACCGACAGTATCCTTTCATCCTTGCCGTATGCTTCTTCCATCACCTTTCTGGCAAGACCGATCTTTGTCGCTGCATCGAGCGAATCGATGGAGCCGTCAAAAACATTGAGGGAAGGACCGCCTTCCTTATAATAAAGTTCCGGATCGGGAAGCGACCTGTATTCGTCGGCTGCAAGAAAGCGGGTAGATTCTATGGCTTCCTCCACAAAGCTGTGAAGTTCTTCCCTGTTCATCCTGTTGGTCGAATGGGAAGAGAATTTCTTGTCAACATAAATGCTGATGGAAAGACTGGCCTGGTTTGATTCCTTCAGACTGTCAATCTTCTGGTCCCTGATCTCAATTTCAGTGCTCCGGTTGTCATAAACGGAAACCGATACCTGTTCGGCTCCGTTTTTAAGGGCATGCTCTATGACATCATCGGCCAGTGCATATTTTTCATTTGTATCCATAATGTTCTTTTTTTCAGTTTAACGAGAATTTTTTATCCCACAGTCAGCTTCCTGATCTTCACTGTAGGCATACCCATGCTTACCGGAACTGACTGACCGTTTTTACCGCACATACCGCCTCCGTTGTCGATGATCTTGTCGTCAGCAACCATTACAATATCGGCGAGTGCCTGAGGACCATTCCCTATGACGTTAATGTCTTTTATGGGCCTGGTCAGCTTCCCGTTCTCAATTAGATAACCGAATTTCACGAAGAAGGTGAAATCGCCCTGCCCGATGTTGACTTCTCCATTGCTGAAATAGTCGACATAAATTCCCTTTTTTACGCTGGCTATGATTTCGTCTTTTTTATGCGGCCCGTTTTCCATGTAGGTGCTTCTCATACGAGGCATGGGGATATGGCGGAAACTTTGCCTTCTGCCGTTACCTGTTGACGGCACCTTGTAGAAAGCAGAGCTTATCCTGTCGTGAAGATAGCTTGTGAGTTTTCCGTTGCTTACCAGGATGGTCTTTTCGGTAGGGCTGCCCTCATCATCGAAATTAAGGCTGCCCCGGTTTCCGGGAATGGTGCCGTCGTCAACAATGGTCACAAAGTCTTCAGCTATTTTCTGACCCATCTTATCACAGAAGACTGAAAGGTTCTTCCTGTTGAAATCGGCCTCGAAAGCGTGGCCCATCGCTTCGTGGAGAAGAATCCCCGACTGGCCGGCTCCCATTACAACTTCCATCTCTCCGGCATCGGGCTTTACTGCACTGAACAATTTCGATGTTCTTTCGACGACTTCGGCTGAAAGCTCATCAACAAGCTCGTTCGTAAGGAAATCGGGACCCATCCTTGATGACCTTGTGACATAGAAATTCTCAATATTACCCTTGTCTTCCATTATGCATACTGCTGCAATGAGGATAATTGGCCTGTAGTCCCAGGCGAGAAGCCCGTCAGAATTGTAGAAAAGGATGTAGGATGTCTTGTCGTTGAGATATACGTTTACCCTGGTCACCCGGTTGTCGGCAGCAAAAATATTGTCGTTCATTCTCTTCATGAAGGGGATCTTGTCCTTTATGGAAGTGCTCTCCCATGAGCCATTGATTGCATAGTAGTTAGGCCTGGCGTACTCTGTAACATCAGCAACGGAAACCTTTCCCGGACTGTCGGCGATGTTTGAAGCCGTCCGGGCTGCCTTAAGCATGGCTTCTTCAGATAGGTCTTCAGAATATGCATAGCCGGTCTGGTCGCCTTTCAGCACCCTGATCCCCACACCCGACGAAATGTTCGAATAGGCGCTGTTAACCTGGTTATCCTCGAGAGCACAGGAGTGGTTGAGAGAATGTTCAAAAAAGAGGTCAGCATAGTCTGCCCCTTTTTCCATAGCTGCGGAAATTACTTTCTGCAGGGTTCCCGTGGTAACCTCAAAATGGTTGAGGTAACTTTCAGCATCCGCCGACAGCCTGACCGTCTTGCACGAATTCAGGAAAGGTGGAATGATAAGGGAACCCGCCGCAGTGATCCCGCTGATCTTAATGAATTCACGGCGTTTTAGTTGCATAATGAATATGGTTTGTTATGGTCAATTTTAATTTAATTCCACGGGACAGTTCCCAATAATCACTGAGGGAAACTATATCGAACAGACGGCAGAATTCCAGAAATGATGCAACATCGCCGGATTTTTTTACATTTTAGGCTTGTCGGGGCTTAAACCGGAGTTACATGGAATTCTTATGAAGCACTTATCACCGGATAGTCTGTTTCAATATCTTGTCCGGCTATTTTATCATAACCGTTACAGCTGCACTTTTCAGTCCCCTCGATTCTGCTTTAACGGAGAAGGAACCGCTTGCTTCCTTTTCAGCCTTTACAATTACCAGGCACATTCCGTTATAGGCTTTTCTGTATGAAGCCTGGAAAGGATCGTGGCTGGTGGCGTCACCATTGTCGACTGCAACGATTTTCCCTGGGCCCTGGATGCTGAAGTTAACCAGGTTGCTGCTGCGCGGTACCATATTGCCCTTCCTGTCTTCAATCCTCACGGTTATGAACACCAGGTCGGAACCGTCAGCAGCTACTTCATTACGATCAGCTGATGCTGAAAGCATTGAGGCTTTACCGCTTGTGACAACCTTGTTTTCAGCCCATTTTTCTCCGTTTTTGTATGCTACAACCTTCAGCTCGCCGGGTTGGTAGACGACATCATCCCATCTCAGCCTGTATTCGTATTGTCCTTTTTTTCGCTTGCCGAGCGATTTGCCGTTAAGGAACAACTCTGCCTCATCGCCCGATGTGTAAACATGAACGGGAGTTACCTGTCCCTTTCTCTCAGGCCAGTTCCAGTGGGGAAGTATGTGAGCCATGGGTAATTCAGGCCTCCATTTTGACTGGTAAAGGTAGAAACGGTCCTTCTTGAAGCCTGCCAGATCGATTATCCCGAAGTAACTGCTGCGCGAAGGCACTTCCGTTACGTTTTGCATGTCGAGCAGTGCCTTAGCCTGTTCGTACCTTCTGGTACCGGGTCTTAATCCGGTGAGATCGCCTCCATAAGGCGTCGGTTCTCCGATATAGTCAAATCCGGTCCATACAAACTCGCCGAAAACGCCGGGATACTTGTCCTGCATCTCCCACTGCTGGTCGGGTGTTGAAGCCCATGCCGGATATGCAAGGTCGTAGGATGATATCTGGAATATCCCGCCTCCGGGAAGATTGTTGTTGAGATCACCTTCAACCACGGGGAAGAAGTATTCCCCTCTTGAGCTCACTGTAGATGCCGATTCGCTTGAGTGGAAGGGGAGTCTCTCATTTGCCTTGTGTGCAAAGAAAGCATCATAACGTTGAAGCCGGTAATTGATACCGAAGACATCCACTGTATGCTGGAAACCGTTAGTGCCCGATTCGTCCCAGTTGCATCCCACAGTGACAGGCCGGGTTTGATCTTCCGACTTGATTATTTGCCTGAGGCTTTCAGAAAGGGCGGGGTTGTTCTGGTCGTTGACTTCATTTCCGGAACTCCACATGAAAACCGAAGGATGGTTGCGGTCGCGGCGTACCATTGCCCTTAGATCCTCTTCGTGCCATGCATAGAAAAGCTTGTTGTAGTCGTTGCGTTTCTTTGGGGTTTTCCAGGCGTCGAATGCCTCGACCTGGACAAGAAAACCCATTCTGTCGCAAAGATCCAGAAGCTCCGGTGCAGGCGGATTATGGCTTGTTCTGACAGCATTGCATCCCATTTCGCGCAGTATCTCAAGCTGACGCTCTGCAGCCCTGGTGTTGAAGGCAGCTCCCAGGGCTCCCAGATCATGATGGTTGCAGACGCCGTTTACCGGAATCTTTTTCCCGTTGAGCAGGAAGCCGTCGCGGGCAGTGAATTCGAGTGTCCTGAATCCGAAATTGGTCCGGCAGATATCGCTTGTCTCTTCTCCATTAAGCACGCTTACACTCAGCCTGTACAGTTCCGGATTCTCCAGGTCCCAGAGGACGGGTTCCTTAACATTCAGGTCAACCCTGAAAGAGTGATTTCCGTTTGCCGGGAGCAGCGCTGCCGGAGAGCTGAATTCCGCGACCGGGGCTGATGACGCGTTTCCTTGTTTGTCGAGTTTATATATGGAAGCCTTTATTGCAGCTGAAACGGGTCTGGCCATATGGTTTTCCACTTCAGCTTTCACGCTGACCACTCCGTTTTCCTTTTTAATTTCAGGTGTGGTAACATAGAGGCCGTTATACGAAACATGAAGTTGCGAGGTCTTAACCAGCCACACGTTACGGTACAGACCTGCTCCGGGGTACCATCTTGAATCCCAGCTTTTGGTGTCAAGCCTCACCGCGATTACGTTTTCGCTGCCGAAGGCTACATAGGGGGTGAGGTCGAGCCTGAATGAGGTGTATCCGTACGGCCATCCGCCGACATGCTCGCCATTGAGCCATACCTCGGCATAGGCCATTGCCCCGTCGAAATCAATATATATCCTTTTGCCCCTGTCCTCTTCATTCAGGGTGAAATGTTTTCTGTACCATCCGATCCCTTTCCAGGGAAGCAGACCGGTGTTGTTCTCGAGAGTATCGCTGAAAGGACCTTCAATGGCCCAGTCGTGGGGCAGGTCGAGCATACGCCAGCTTTTGTCGTCGGCTGCCGGGGCCTGAAGCCCTGCCGGCTCCCTGTCGAAGGTGGCTGCATCTGTCGACGCGTTGAAGAACTTGATGAATCTCCAGTTCTGGTTGAACGACTCACGCGACCTGGGGGAATCCTGTGCATCCGCCGGGATTATGCTGCTGAACAGAAATGCTGCAATGATCAGAAAAAAAGGTAGTGATGGTTTCATCTGTATATAATTTTATTTTAATGGTATGATGCCTGCCTGTCGGCAGATAGGGAACCCACATGTTTGAAAATTATATTCATACGTGTTTGTGTATCCAATACATGTGGGTTTCATGTTACTTGGTTTAAATTTTTTTTTAAAAATAGAAAATCCGACGGAATTTGTTGCCTTGAAGGAGAGATTATAACTTGAAAGAGGGATATTATAATTCGTAATCTGTTCATGAGAAAATGATTTCTGCAGCCCCGAAGCTTAAGGATCGCAGAGAAAAACGCTTCATGGAAGGTGTTATATCATTTCCGGGATATGTTTTCGCGCTGAGTAAAGGGTTATGTCGGAGCCTGTGGCACATTTGCATTATCTTTTTATTTTTGTCAGGTTAACGAACATACAGCATGAAAACCACAAGCATCAAATGCGCTAACACATTTTTATGTAATTTTCAGTATGTGATTCTTCCATTTGAGCGGAGGAAGGCATCTGACCTTTAAAATAACATATACGGATGAATATGAAATATTTACGGCTTGGTATTCTGATAATTGTTTTATTGTCTTTAGTTCCGGTTGTTGATTCCCAGTATCTTGCACCTGAACAAAGGGTTTACACGCGACAGGATACATTAAGAGGATCGATTACACCCGAAAGGGCATGGTGGGATCTTACATATTATCACCTTGACATTAAGGTCAACCCGGCCGACAGCACGATTTACGGTTCCAACACCGTGAATTACAGGGTTAAATCGGCTGCCGACATTATGCAGATAGACCTTCAGCCGCCTCTTGAACTGACAAGGGCGGAACAGAATGGTAAATCGCTGAATTTTACCCGGGAGGGAAATGTGTACTGGATACGGATGGCAGAAGAACAGGAGCCGGGCAGTGTGTATTCACTGGTTCTTGATTACGGCGGAAGGCCAAAGGTTTCCCGGAGACCACCCTGGGAAGGTGGGATAACCTGGGAGCGCGACAGCCGGGGCCTGCCCTTTGTCGCGTCCTCGTGCCAGGGCGACGGAGCCAGCCTCTGGTGGCCGTGCAAGGACCATATGTACGATGAACCCGACAGCATGCTGATAAGCGTTAACGTGCCATCGAATCTGATGAACGTATCAAACGGCCGTCTGAGAAATGTTGAGAAACACAGGAACAATACCACAACATGGCATTGGTTTGTGGCAAATCCCATCAATAACTACGGAGTGAATATAAACATAGCCGACTATGCCCATTTCTCGGAGATATTCAACGGGGAGAAAGGGAAGCTTCAATGCGATTATTATGTACTGAAGGACGATCTAGAGAAAGCAAGGGTACAGTTCAGACAGGTGCCAATGATGCTGGCTGCCTTTGAATACTGGATGGGACCCTATCCCTTCTATGAGGACGGATACAAGCTTGTTCAGACTCCATATCTTGGGATGGAACATCAAAGCTCAGTGACCTATGGCAACGGATTCATGAACGGATACAAGGGCAGAGACCTGAGTGTTTCAGGCTGGGGAATGAAATTCGATTTCATAATTATACACGAGTCAGGTCATGAATGGTTCGCAAACAGCATCACTCATGAAGACGCTGCCGATATGTGGGTACACGAGAGTTTTACAAATTATGCAGAGAATCTATATGTTGAGTACTACTACGGCAAGGAAGCAGGAAGGGATTATGTTCTGGGCTGCAGGGGAAACATCAGGAACGACCGGCCAATAACAGGCGTTTATAATGTCAATGTCAGCGGGTCGGGCGACATGTACTACAAAGGGGGCAATATGCTCCACACTCTGCGCCAGATAGTTGATGATGATGAAAAATGGAGGGGAATACTCAGGGGACTGAATAAGGATTTCTACCACCAGGTTGTCAGGGGATCGCAGATAGAGAATTATCTGTCGGAAAAAACAGGTCTCGACCTGAAGCCCTTCTTTAACCAGTACCTCAGGGATGTCAGAATACCGGTATTTGAATATTATGTTCAGGGGAACAAGCTTAGCTTCAGATGGAATAACTGCGTCAGCGGGTTTAATATGCCACTGAGAATATATGTTTCGGGAGTACGGAAAGACATAGTTCCGACGACCAGCTTCACCACCATCGAACTCGACAGCGAGAATCCTGAAATCAAAGTCGATGCAAATTACTATGCCGGAATCCTGAACATGACGGGGAAGTGATTTATTTAAACCCGGTATTTGTTGCAGAATTGACTTAATGCTGGCGGGAGATGGAAATTTTGTGTAAATTTCCATTATCAAAATATTCCCCGTCATGAAGAAAACAGCCATAACTGCAGCAGCTATTGTTTTTTCTGCTCTTATCTGCAATTCCCAGGAAAGACCTTTCCTTTCCGATATCTGGTCATATCTCGAAAATCCCGCGGTTTTTGAGCGGAACCAGGTTGAGGGACATGTTCCCATGGTGCCATGGTCCAATGCGGATCAGGCATTAAGAGGAAATCCGGAAAAAAGTCCTTACCGGCTGTCTCTGAACGGACTATGGAGATTCCATTATTCCGATACACCGGAGGGAGTTGTACCCGGCTTTTACAGCGAAAGATTCAACGACAGGTCGTGGGATACCATCAGGGTGCCATCCAACTGGGAGATGAAGGGTTATGGCGACCCTTTGTTCAGAAATGTGACAACCCCTTTTAAGCCTGATCCTCCAAAGGTTCCAAGGGAATATAATCCGACCGGATCGTACCGGCGAACTTTCAACATCCCTTCAGCCTGGAAAAACAGGGAGATCTTTCTGAGAATGGAAAAAACCGCTTCGGCTTCCTTCGTATGGATTAACGGGCGCGAGCTTGGCTACAATGAAGGCGGTCAGGAACCTGCCGAATACAATATCACATCTTATGTCAGAAGCGGCCGGAACACGATTGCCGTTGTGGTTTACAAATACTCCGACGGATATTACCTTGAGGATCAGGATTATTGGCGTCTGGCGGGCATCTTTGACGATGTCTGGCTGTATTCGGCTCCCAAAACCCATATCTTCGACTGGGCAGCAGTTACGGATCTCGATGACAATTACACGGATGCAATGCTCAACCTGACGGTTGCCGTGAGGAACAATGACGGGATACCCGCGAATAATATGCAGATTCGTGCAACACTCTACGATAGTGAAATGAAGGCGGTGAAGACGATGCTTACCGGGAAATTCAGCGTCATGCCCGATTCGCTTACTGAGGTCGGGATAAGTGAAAATATAACAGCACCTGCCTTATGGTCGGCCGAAAAGCCAAACCTCTACAAACTGACTTTTGAGCTTATTGATCCTGAAGGGGTTACAGAAGTAGTGTCGGGTAGGATTGGTTTCAAGGAAACAGAAATAAGGGATCAGGTATTCTATCTCAATGGCAAGCCGGTAAAGCTGAACGGCATCAACAGCCATATGCAGCATCCCGTTACAGGTCATGTAATGGACGAAGCCACGATCAGAAAGGATATGGAGATATTCAAAAGGTTTAACATAAACTGTGTCAGGACTTCTCACTATCCCCCTGTGATAAAATATCTTGAACTGGCAGACGAGTATGGCATCTACATTGTTGATGAAACGGGCGACGAGGCTCATGCAACCGAGTATTTGTCGCGGAATCCCGACTGGGAGCAGATGTATCGTGAAAGATCGAGAAAGATGGTTCTTCGCGACCGCAACCATCCGTCGGTTCTTTTCTGGAGTGCCGGCAACGAAAGCGGCGAAGGGGATAATATTTGTGCAGTGATTGATGAAGGCAAAAAATACGATGCGACCAGATACTGGATGTACGGTGGAAATGCAGCTCTTCATCACTGCGAAGATATAATCGGTCCGAGATATCCCCAGCTAAGGGATCTGTATACAAAGGTATTCAACATACCGGTTTCCGAGGATCCCAGGCCTTCATTCCTCGACGAATACCTTGCAGTGACGGGCAACGGGGGAGGAGCTCTCGACGATTACTGGGAACTGTTCTACAACAATCCCAGAAGTATGGGCGGCGCCATCTGGGATTTTGTAAGTACCGGAATTAGCGAGAAGATAAGAACGCTAAAGGACAGTTCGCCAAACAATGTGCAGACCAGTATTATGGGAAGAGCAAAGCTTGTTGCCGGCAGGGAAGGGAAGGGCATCGATCTTAACGGACACGACCAGTGGGTTGAGGTTTACAGGCATGAATCGCTCGAAAAAAGCTGGAATAGCCTTACACTTACTCTGTGGGTGTATCCGAGGGAGCTCAGTTCATCGTCCGGAACACTAATCACTAAGGGCAACTGGCAATATGGTATCAGACAGGTGAATGACGAAGCTCTGGAATTCTATGTCACCACTCGGCAGAAAGAGACAGTGCAGATGCCTTTGCCTGATAACTGGAAAAACAACTGGCACCATGTCACGGCTCATTACGACGGCTCAGCTATATTTCTCACAATCGACGGGGTTGAAAGCAAGCGCGTACCCCTTTCAGGCAACATACGAAACACCCCTTTCCCGGTCAATATAGGGAGGGATGCCGAAATACACGGACAGGAAACATCTGTTTACATCTGCGATGCAGTTATTGACCAGGTGGGAATATTCCCTGAATTCATTTCAGCGGATAAGCTTGGCAAACCGGCAGCCGGAACAAGGCAGCAAGCTGAACTATGGCTCGATTTCGAGGAAGAAAGTACCGACGGGGAATTCTTCAGTTACGGAATTGGTGCCAGAACTTACGGATCAATCTGGCCCGACAGACGTCCGCAGCCGGAGATGTGGCAGATTAAAAAATCGGCCCAGCCGGTAAGTACAAGACTTGTCTCGGCTGAAAAGGGACTGGTGGAAATAACAAACAGATATCTTTTCACGAACCTGAACGAGCTTGATGCCCGCTGGTCGCTCCAGCGAAACGGGGATTTGCTTCAGGAAGGAAAATTGGAAATAAATCTTGAACCGGGTCAGAAGAAGGTGGTCGGAATACCTTTTGCAAAGCCTGAAGCAGAGGAAGGAGCCGAATATTTCCTTAACCTCAGTTTCCATCAGAAAGAAAATGAACTTTGGGCCGATGCGGGATATGAAATTGCATGGGACCAGATGGCGCTTCCATATCATATTCCGGCAGATTTGACATCAAGGGATGAAGGCATGACGCTTACGATGCAGGCATCAGGAAATGATCTGATTGTCAAAGGCAGGGATTTCGAATATTTGTTTGACGCTTCCACTGGATCGCTGAACTCAATGAAGATAGCCGGCAGGGAAATGATCCGAAAAGGCCCGCGACTGAACGTCTGGAGAGCTCCGCTTGCAAACGAGACCGATTCGTGGACCTTCTGGTCGTCGAACAACAAGCATAGGACAGACGGTTACGGCAGGATGGCAGCAACAGAATGGTATTCGGCAGGCATTGATAAAATGAGCTTCCTTCCCGTATCATTTTCCTTTGAGAACTCAGGGGACACTTCCGTAACTGTCAGATTGCGAAGTATATATTCGACCTCCAACGGGAGAGCTTCCTTCATCGACGTTTCGGAATACATTATCGACGCTTCGGGCACGATGCTGATACGGAATTCGGTAATCCCAAACGGACAGATGCCTTCATGGCTGCCGCGTGCAGGGCAACAGTGGATACTGAATGGCTCCCTGAAGAATATGAGATGGTTCGGACGCGGTCCCCAGGAAAACTATCCCGACAGGAAAAGCGGGTATAGGGTGGGTATATATGAATCGACTGTGCAGGACATGTATGAACCTTATTTGATTCCCCAGGATTATGGACTGAGAACGGATAACAGAATGGTTAGGATAACGGGCGATGACGGTACTGGCCTTGAGTTCAGAGGTGATAAGTTATTCAATTTCAATGCATATCCCTTTTCGGATGATAATCTTACAAAGGCATTGTACACTTACCAGCTTCATCCCTTCGACGGCATTACGTTCAACTTCGATTATGCCACCAGCGGAGTGGGATGCACGGCAACGGGCGTTTTTCCCGAATACCAGGTTATGCCGGGCAGATTCGATTTTGTTGTAACGGTGAAGCCGGTAATTCCCCGCGATTATCAGCCGAATCTTCCCTGAAAAACTTTGCAGGGCTTCATAGCTACTGCCTTTGGTGTAGCTGATGTAGCCGAGATAGTGACTTGCTAATGGAAGTTATTGAAAGAGTTGGTGAATAACAACGGAATTTGCTAAATTTGGGTAGCTTAATGTCTGTTAGTATGTATACTTACACATTCGGAGGTAAGAACGGTACAAGACATGTTCTTCATGAAAGTAGCGACCTGGTAGCCGTTCGGACAAAAAATTCGAGGGATCTCGATACTGCCGTTATCTCTGAAAAGGGAAAGAAAGCGCTACTCAGTCTCAAACTTGTTGCCGAATTCCCTGAAGCCGATATATCGGTATTCAGGACAAAGGCGGCGGCAAAGGATAAGATTGCGGCAAGGAATAAGGTAAAATCGGTTCTCAGGAAAGAACCCGAGCTCAGGTTTGTCGGAAAGGTTCTCGTTGAGGAGGACGGCAAGACCGTGGTTCTCTATACCGAAAATATCTTCATTAAATTTCACGACGATATAACGGCAGACAGATGTGAAGCGATCCTCTCGGATAATCATCTTAAAATAAAACAGAAAACCGGCTTTGCAGAGAACAGCTATTTTGTTAGCGCACCGGAAGACACAGGGCTTAGGATTTTCGGGATAGCCGAATCGCTTCTTCAGATGAAGGAGGTCGAACTGTGTCATCCTGAGCTTATCAGGAAAAGGGGACTGAAAAAGATCGATCCCCGGCAATGGCACCTGATGGCAACAACCATCGGCGGCGTCAGGATCGATGAAGGTGTCAGCGCCGATATGGCCCATACCCTTACACTCGGTGAGAATGTTACAATAGCTCTTATCGACGATGGTTTCGATATTGACCATGCCGAGTTCAACAGTCCGGGAAAAGTAGTCCATTCGCGCGATATAGCGTCGAACAGCAATAATCCACGTCCGCAAAACGGCTGGGATAACCACGGAACTGCATGCGCCGGTGTTGCTCTTGCCGGGGGAAGGGAAGCATCAGGAGTGGCCCCGCTTGCCCGCCTGATGCCCGTCAGGCTCAGTTCAAGCCTTGGATCTATTGCGGAGGCAAACGCTTTTCTATGGGCTGCCGATCACGGGGCCGACATAATATCATGCAGCTGGGGTCCGGAAGACGGCAACTGGTCCGATCCTGCCGATCCCGTCCATACTACACTGGTAGATCTCCCCGACAGCACGAGGCTTGCTATTGACTATGCCGTTGCAAAAGGACGGGGAGGAAGGGGATGTGTGATAACATTTGCAGCTGGTAACGGTAACGAGGATTGCCGCTTCGACGGCTATGCAAGCTGTCAGAAAGTGATGGCCGTGGCTGCATGCAACGATAACGGCAAAAGATGCATCTACAGTGATTACGGAAAGGAGATATGGTGTTCATTCCCAAGCAGCGACCTGGGATATGAACCATTCGAGCACCCTGAACCACGGACACCGGGACTTTTTACAACCGATAGAACGGGAAAGCCAGGTTACAATCCGGAAGGCGATTATACCGACAGCTTCGGAGGAACTTCAGGCTCATGCCCTGGCGTTGCGGGAACTGCTGCCCTGATACTGTCGGTAAACCCCGGTCTGACATGGAAACAGGTAAAACAGCTTATAAGGGACAGCTGTGATAAAATCGATACGGAAGGAGGCAATTACGACCCGGACGGACACAGCATATTCTATGGATTCGGACGGGTGAACGCGGAAAAGGCGGTTATCATGGCTCTTTCGCTTAAAACGGCCTCGGATCAAAGAAGGAAGCAGAGACCGCGTACAAGGAATTCGGGTGTAAACCGAAAAATAAATGCATAATAATCATCAACACCATGAGCAGACAGATTATTTCATCGAAGGACATCTTAAGAATGGGCCGGACACACACGGAGAACAAGACCGCCGGTCAGCAATCATTGCAGCTTAGCCCTGATACCTACACTGACAGGTTGTTTAAATACATCCCGGCCGAGCTTGTGGCAGGATACATCTTCGTTCTCGGAATGATGGAGAAACTGACAGAGGCCGGAGAGCTAAGAGTGCTTCAATGGTCGTTGTTCGCGGTCTTTCTTATCCTCACTCCTCTTTACCTGTGGAGAGTGCAGAAGGTTAAAAAGATCAGCCAGCATATTATTTCCGCGTTTTCCTTTGTGGTGTGGGTGTTCGCGCTGGGAGGACCATTCGCGCTCTGCAACTGGTACAACCCCGTTCACGGGGCAGTGCTGCTGCCGCTGTTCACTATCACTGTTGCAATAGTGGAAGCAAATTAAGGCATTCTTTTGTCTTTTGAACCGAAAGATATAATAAACCACGTATGGCGCTTTGATGAGAACTCGTCATTTATTATCTTTCAGCCACATATTGACAGTAGTAATAATAAATTATAGAATCATTCTATTAAAATCAAAATTATATTATGATGAAAAAGAAAGTATTATCAATGATCGTGGCAGTTCTGGCTGCCGGAACTCTTTTACTTAACGGGCAGACGCAGGCCGGAAGTGCTCCCGAGGTAATCATGTCGGGATATTCTGCCAAAAACTTCAGCGCCGATCCTGTTTCGGACGGTGATCTGGAAACCATACTGAGGTGCGGAATGAAGGCTCCCAGCGCACGTAATATGCAGCCATGGAGATTCACCGTTGTAAAAAACAGCGACCTGATCAGTGAAGTATTGAGGGGACCGGCTCCGGGAAATGTTCTTGTTATCATTTCGGGGAGTGAGGACAAGCAGCTTGCCATGTTTATGGAGTACGACTGCGGACTCGCGACCCAGAACATGTATATTGCAGCCCAGAGTCTCGGACTCGGAGTTCATATCTATGCCGCTCCGATAGCAAATATCAACTCAAAGAAGGAAAGTTTCGGGATTCCTGAGGGTTTCAGGGCTGTTGCAGCGCTCCGGATAGGGCATATTGACAGCAGTGTGGATGCAGTGTCGTCGGCTTCGCCCCGCAAGTCATGGGAGGAAATGGTAAACTTTAAAGATTAAACCATGGCGAAAAATCTTACAAAAGTACTATTGGCTGCTGCCATCATTATTGCTTCAGTTGCAGTGCAGGCAGGTAGGGGGCAGGGTATTTCCGGACAGGATAACCCGCTGATAGTAAGGAAATGCAATGATTTCAAAATCACCGGCAATGGAAGCAGTGAGCAATGGAGGAAAACCGAATGGGTGAATCTTACTCATCAGGGGTCGGATTACATTGATTATGTCACCAGGGTAAAAGTGTTGTATTCGGAAACAGGAATTTATTTTCTTTTCGATTGCGAGGATAAGAAGCTGACAAGTACTTTCAGGGCCGATAATCTCAATCTTTGGGAAGAAGATGTGGTTGAGGTTTTTCTCTGGACCTCCGAAGATTTCCCGGTTTATTTCGAGTATGAACTATCCCCGATGAATTACGAGCTGCCTATTATTGTTCCCAATTACAAGGGGAAATTTCTTGGCTGGCTTCCCTGGAATTACGAAGGTGACAAGAAAGTAGTCCATGCAACATCAGCAAGGGGAGGGGAGAAGGCCGGCGGAGCACAGGTTGATGGGTGGATGGCCGAGTTTTTCATACCATACAGGCTTCTGGAACCCCTTCCCAAGGTTCCGCCGCAGTCAGGAACCAGATGGAGGGCAAATATGTACAGGATAGATTACGACAAAGGAGCTTCCCATTTTTCATGGAAGAAGACAACAGGCACTTTCCATGACTATAACAATTTCGGGACTTTTGTCTTTGAGTAAAGTAGGAGTACTGTAACTTTTACTTGCCGTTCCTCAGCGATCCTTCAATAAGGCTCCTGACATCGGAGTTCCGGGCGTAATCGATGGCTGTTTTTCCCTGACTGTCCTTCAGTCCGGGATTGGCTCCTCTTTCCAGCAGCATTCTGACAATGTCGGTATGTCCGTTCATTGAAGCCACCATAAGGTCGGTGTATTTCATAGTTCTGGTCGGATCAATCCTGGTATTCTTCTTCAGGAAGATCTTAACCACGGCAACATGACCGCTTCTGAAAGCCTTGATAAAGGCAGTCGCCCTATCTGAACCGGCAATAATATCATCGATCGGTCCTTTGTGGTCGGAAATATTGACTGCTTCAAGGGCTCCGTCGTCGCGGGTGGCTATCCTCGCGGTAATATTGTCGCTGAAGCTGAAATCCTTATTGTAACCACTGTACAGTTTTTTGTTGATGCTGTCGGCTATTTCGTCTCTTGCTGTTATGACAAGCGCCCTTGTGCCGTCAGTGTCGAGCGAATCGGGCCGGGCACCCCTTTCAAGAAGGGTTTGTACTATGGGAGTATGGCCGTTCATTGCTGCCAGGAAGAGGGCGTTTGATCCGTCGGACGATTTAATGTTTATATCAGCGCCGTAGGCAATAAGCATCTTTGCATAGTCGGTTTGTCCGAGCATGGCAGCCGTCATCAGGGCGGTAGTCCCGCTGTTGTCGCTCAGGTTTACATCTGCGTTGCTGTCAAGAAGAAGCATTGCAGCATAGGTGTTCCCGAAGAGTGATGCCTGGATCAATGCAGTAGTCCCGTTCCTGAAATCCTGCATATCGGGATCTGCACCGTTTTCAAGAAGCAGGCTGACTATCTCTTCATGCCCGTTCTGCGATGCAAGCATCAGCGCTGTATAACCGTCGGCTGCCTGAAGGTCGGGCCTCGCTCCCCTGGCAATAAGCATCCTGGCAACTTCGGGGTAACCGTTCTGCGATGCCATCATTAAGGCATTTGTACCGTCAAGTGCCTTGATGTCAGGATCAAATCCCCTTTCAAGCATCATTTTTACAATCTTGTCGTGACCGTTATAGGCGGCAAACATGCCCGAGGTGGCACCGTCGATTGCCTGTATGTTGGGATCGGCTCCCCTGCGAAGCAATATCCTGCATGCCCTAGCGTAGCCCTTGGAAGCTGCATACATAAGCAGACTCCTGTCGTACATGTCGGTGTAATTTACATTGGTCATCGACCGGGCAAGTTCGACCGTGGATCTTATATCCGCAGCCCTTTCCTGCCGGGCAAGAGATTTGACTCCGGAAGCGCCCTGTCCATAAGTTTCGGAAAGAAGAAACATCATCGAAACTACTGTCAGCGTTAAGAAATATTGTATTTTCATATATCCGCGGAATAATTTTTCTGGTATTAAGCCAATAAACAAATAAATAGCCTGAAAGTTCTTTCTTACCCGTTGTGAAACTGACAAACTATAAATATACAAAAAATCAGGGAGGAAATCAATAGCGGATTATTTCGTGAAACAGCCGGAGGAGCTTTTAAGAATCAACCGCCCCGTGCTGTGATTCCTCGCCAGGAAGCTTTGCAGGGTTCAGAAAAATCAGGAAGAAGATCATGGCGAATGAAAGCTCGTGAAGCTCACTGTCGCGGTACATCCCGATAAGAAGTATCATCAGGGTAACTGCAACGATGACAATGATATGGTGAAGCCGGGGAAGAGGCACGCAGAATTTGTCATTTAGCTTTCTTATTGCAGGCACTTTCAGTACCAGCGGCTTCCAGAACAAAAAATAAATGCTGAGAACAAGGAACAGTAGACGCGAAAAAATTATCTTGTTGACGCTGTGTCCGCCAATAACCAGGTTATGCAGGTTTGTTTCTGCCTGCTTGTTGTGCTTGAGAAAAAATTCGCTGCTTTCGATTCCGAATATCCTTTGTCCCCAGCTGATTTCATCACCGGCGGCAAAGAAAAAAAGGAAAGCCAGCAGAGCCCATGTCAGCACACCCAGGTTATTCTTTACAGACCGGTAGGAGAATGCCCGCCAGATGCAGATTATACATGCGAAAAGCAGAAAAACCACGGTCGTGTATTCAACAAATCCATCTTCCCTGACAAGTTGCTGAAAGGTTTCTTCATCGGGCAGAAACCTGAGGTATAATGCATAGATGATTATTAAAAATAGGGCAGAGCTTACCAGAATCTCAATGCCCCGTATAGTTCTTTCTTTATCCATTTGGGGTGAATTGATATTTACAAAAATAGAAAAAATAATCATAACGGTCTGCAGACAGACTTTAAACCGGTCTGCTCAATCATTGTTGCCGGCTTGAATAATTCATGCCATGGTTTATGAGACCGCGTATTATCTGTTTACATGGGGAAACTAATTACTTGAGCAATACACTAAAATCTGCTTAACCGGAGTTATAATTGTTGAATATTTTGATTAGGGAAATAAACAATTGTGTAAGTTTTGATATTTACGGTATTTTCGTTTAAAACGAATAATTAATGCTATATTAATATAATTAACAGTACTCAATTAGAAAAGAAAACTTTTGTCAATGACAGACCTGTTTTTATCACAATCCATTATTGTGATTGATAAGTTCGATTCATTATTAAAGTGTAAAAAGTATTGAACAAGTGGATATAGCCTCTTTGAAGTTTGCATTTTGGGCAATTGTATCAGTTTTTATATATTATTTTCTGCCTTTCAGATTCAGGGTGGCTTATCTTGTCATACTGAGTTGTTTATTCTGTGCTACTTATGATATTTACCTCCCGGTTTATCTTGCAGTTTATGCGGCGTTAAACTTTTTCATCGCACAAAAATTACCCTCTCATCCGTCCAAAAAAGCATTATTTCGCCTGGGCATTGTTTTAAATTTAACTCAATTGATATTGATCCGGTATGCGTCTTTTGCAATCGATCCAATACTGGAGTTGTTTGGTACAGATATTAAGGTATCTGTATTATCAAGCATTATAATACCAATTGGAATGTCCTATTATACGCTCCAGGGCATAGGTTATCTCATAAATGTAAAGATGGGTTGGGAAAAACCGGAGAAGAATTTTCTACGCTTCTTTCTTTATATCATATTCTTTCCAAAGTTTATTTCAGGTCCTATTGAGAGATCAAATCTATTTCTGCAGCAATTTCCACTTAAAAATGAATTTGACTCTTCAAACCTTACTGAAGGGTTCAGACTGGCGTTGCTGGGCTTTTTTAAGAAAATAATCATCGCGAACCATCTTGGCAATTCGATATCTCAACTTTATTCCTGTACTGATGATTATATGGGTTATCAGATAATTGCACTTATCCTGTTACAGCCCTTATATCTTTATTTCGACTTCTCGGGTTATACAGATATTGCTATCGGATTTGCAAGGGCGTTTGGAATAAAGCTTTCTCCAAACTTTAACAAACCTTTTCTTTCAGAGAATATGACAATATTTTGGCGCAGATTTCATATTTCACTTTCTTCCTGGTTTAACGATTATGTTTTCAAACAAACAAGTTTCAGATTAAGAAGGCTCAAGGGAAAAGCTACAGTGATTGCTGTTTTCCTGACATGGATTTTATTTGGAATATGGCACGGGGCCGGGTGGAATTTTATGGTACTGGGTGTTTTACAGGCTTTAGCTATATACTATGAATTCAGAACCAAAAATTTCCGGGTTAAACTTTTTTCACTGATTCCGGGCTATTCCCGGCAGTTGGCAGGAAGGCTGTTTACCTATTGCTTTTATGCATTATCCCTTACTTTCTTCTTCGCTCCTGACCTGCCATCAGTTTGGCGGGTCTTTTCGGAGATTTCCAGTCCTCTTGAAATACAAAAGATAAGCTTGTTGAACAAGTCATTATTTTTTAGCATGGTTTTAGTGGTTATTTTCCTATTATATGAAGTTTTACAGAATGATTTTAATTCAGTCTACAGAAAGATCCATATGTTATGGGTAAATAATAAGGCTGTCAGAATAATTGTTTATTATGCAGGGTTATTTCTGATTCTTACCCAGTTAGATGGTAATGCATCATTTATTTATGAAATGTTTTAATTAAAATGAGGTCTCTGTTAGGATACATAAAAAGAACACTGGTTTTTCTGGCGCCTTTCCTGGTCTATCTCGTGGTCTATATCGCTATAGATCCATTTATGGTCATTTTCAAGTATGATGATTTTAACAGAAGGTCACACATACCCAAAAACCGTGATTATGTTTCGTCAGAGGTTTATATGAGGAACAGGGAAAAGGAAAAATATAATTCATTTATATTCGGCTCATCAACAGCCTTGTTTGTTCGTCCCAGTATGTGGATGACATATCTTCCGGATGCAGCAAAAGTCTTTTCATTCGATGCCTCGCGTGAAAATATAATTGGGATCTGGTCCAAGATAAAGTATATTGATCATATGAATGACAGGATTGATAATGCGGTATTCGTGATAGATTATAATTATGCTTTTGACAAACTGGATAAGGAAAATGTTCTTTTTGTTAAGCATCCCCGGATATACCGTTCTTCGTGGTGCAATTTTCAGTATTTGAATTTGCTGAAGATATTTGATGTTAATTTAGTCCGATCCATGGTAGTGTATGGTTTAACGAATGAGTTCAAACCTTACATGTCTGATTGTTTGCTGAATGAAAGGTCGTATATTGATCTTGTTACAAACGAGTATGTAAATTTCAGCATTCAGGAGGAACTCAATACTGATTCATTAAGATATTACGAAATACGGCAGGACAGATTTCCTGAAAGAAGCGGAAAAGAGTGCGAATACAGGCAACAAATAACCAATGATCATATTGAAATGCTGAAAGAGATAAAAAGCATATTTGTAAAACACGGTACGGATTATAAATTTATCATATCACCCAACTACCAACAGCTTTCTTTTAATAAAGACGATCTGGAAATTCTCCGGTCTATCCTTGGTGCCGATCATGTCTTTGATTTTACAGGAATCAACAGTATCTCGGATGAGAAATCCAATTTCTACGATGCTCTCCATTTCAAACCATATGTAGGAAAGCAACTTCTTGACATAGCCTATAATATTCAACCAGGCTTAAGCAATTATCTGTAGAATAGATAATTGCTCGCTGCAAGAGATTCTTCCCGCTGTCAGGCTGGCAACGACGCCCTAACAGGTCGGTATATGCAATTGGTCCTCTACACCAGGAGTGCGAAAATACGCGCCGCGGCGACTCAGAGGAAATGTACTTATAACCGAAGCGTCAGCAATAATAGGTTTTCAGATAATTCATTTAATGCCAGGATTCTAATAGCTATATTCTTCTCAGAGACGAATAGAACCAATTAAAATGAAACGTGTTGTGCGGTTGAAAATATGTCCTGGAATCTTGAGCGCATTACACCTTATGTTTAAGAAGGTTACATTCACACGAATTTTTATCGATTAACAATAACTGGCTTATTGTTATTCGATAAATTCTTTACCTGAAACGATAATAATTTTGACAAAAACTGCCACGCTTCATACACTCAACCGTTTTCATTATGAACATATCACTGATAGCAAACATGAATATTTCCTCAGACTATGAAAATCATAAAAATAATATCAGTCCATTCATAAAAAAGTGCGAATTTGGCATACAGATGAACACTGATGCAGTAATGCTGAAATATGGAACGATTTTTGTGTAATTATCCATAGTGTAATTAGGCTTTAACCTTTTTAAGGCCCTGATGCACATAACGATTAAGCTTATATACATAATACTATGAAAAAGGCTGCTCTGATGATTTTGGCATCAATAATTTTTCTATCATGCGGGAAAGAAAACAATGATATTCTTATTGGGAAATGGAGGCTTGTAAAAGGTTATGATATAATGGCTGGTGGTGATTACGACATCCCTGACGAAGACCAAAGATTTGAAGAATATACTATGGACAATATAAGAATTCAATATGACGTAAATGAAAACGAAATATCCAGGTGTAATTATTCAGCGACAAATACCTCTGTTACAATTTTTGGGAAAGAGGATGGTGGAGATGAATGGAGCTTCACTTATCAGTATTGGTTTCAACACGATACTCTTGCAATAAAACATGATGGAGGTTGGGAGTACTATAATGAGTATTTTATCCGTGTCAGATGATGATGTAATTCGTTGAAATGAAAAAGCAAATCAAATTCGGTGTACCAAACCTGGTCATTGTACCAGGTCTGGTTTGTATAATGTTATCAGGCTGCTCCACATTTAACAAGATATACTCGGAAGAGGATATTGTTTACTCAACCAAAAGATTTGAACTCAAATATGACTGTAAAGACCGGGATCGAAGAATGCCTTTCTATTTCACTCAGTCAATCGTTAAGGAAGTAGATCAAAACAATAATGTGTCTTATCGCGCCTATGACGTTCTGTCCCTGACCAGTTCCAGCTTCAAATTTGATGAGAAGGCAGTCTTGATTATTGATAATAAGCCATATCCCATGGTGATTGATAGAATTGAACTTGAAAATGTGAAAACCATTTCAGAAAACAGTACTGATATCCAAACCTTAGACTCAACAACCGTTTCTGTAATCACGGGGTATTCAGAAAACAACAGGAAAATTACCAGATTCAGCTACAAGATACCGGTTTCAACTATGATGGAAATCAAAAAGGCAAGTAAGATATATATTCGTTACTACTCTGGCCCGAATATGATAACAGTTAAACCTAAAAAAATTAGCATTAAAAAAATAAAAGAGCTAATTAACACTGAATAAAACTGTTACGTTATCTATCAGATCGGTATATGTCATTGGTGCTCTACATAGCGAGTGCAAAAACACCTCGACCTATCTGGGCTCGGTATGGAGTGCGGCGCACCGTCCCCATGCATCGGAACGCCAACAATACATACCGCAAAACATTGTACATTAAAAACAGAGCAACACTATCTAAAAAAACAGAATTAAATCGGTCATAAGCTCCCTGCGGTCGGTTTGGTCGGTTCAGAGGTTTGTAAACGTTTGTGACTCATAAAAAAGTTCGGTGTAAACTGCCAGGAAATCGCTTCGTAATCCCGTACGACACCATATCATCAGTGTTATGAGGCTCCCATCTTAAGATTAAAATAGCAAGATTGGAAATGCTTTCGGACAGAACTTGTAATACTTTTGCATAAAGATTAAATCCATTACACAGGTGAAACCAATTACCAGACAAGAACATCTTAAGCGGATAAATATGGTAATAGACTATATCTCCAGACACCTTGATGAGAAACTTGACCTGGATAAACTATCACATATTTCAGCTATTTCACCTTATCATTTTCACAGAATAATGAGTGCCTACCTTGGGGAGCCGATTGGTTCCTATATTATCAGGTGCAGGATAGAGGCCGGTTCCACTCTTCTTAAATACAGTTCACATCAGGTTGATGAAATAGCTTATAAAGTTGGATACGATAGTCCGGCATCATTTTCAAAAGCTTTCAAAAAACATTTTGGCGTTTCACCAACAGAATTCAGGGATACGAATAATCCTATTACTATGAAAACATTGATTACAGATAAAACTCTTCCGGATGGCTTTAAATTAAAGCCTAAAATAGCTGAACGGACAACTAAAAGGGCCATATATATACGTCTTATTGGTGATTATAAATCAAATGATTATGGTCAGGCCTGGGGAAAAATCTGGAGATTCATTAAAGAAAAACGACTCTTTGGTTTTAACCGGGAATGCCTGGGAATTGCATATAATGATCCCAGTATTACGGAAGATGAAAAGTGCCATTATGATTGCTGTGTTACCATTAGTAAAGACATTAAGCCGGAAGGTGAAATAGGTGTAAAAAACATCGAAGGAGGTAAATATGCTGTCTTTGAATTCAAAGGCAGTCCTGACAAAATTGGTTCTGTATATAATGCAATTTTAAATACCTGGCTTCCGGAAAACAATTATGAGTTGAGAGATGCGCCATGTTTTGAGAAATATGTTAAGTTTTCAGAAACCAATCCCGATAGAAATAAAACTGAAGTATACATTCCCATAAAATAATTATGAATAAGCAGGAAGTATTTGATAAACTGATCCCAAAAGACAGGGATTTGCAGCAGGTTGCTGAACTGGTGATCAAATCACCTGAATTATTGAAATACTTGATTTCGGGTATTGATGAAACGGAGGCTCGCATCAAATACGGATGCAACAACATACTGCTTCTGCTGAGTGAGAAAATGCCGGAAATCATCTACCCTTATTTTGATGTTTTCAAAGACAATCTGAAATCGGAAAACAAATTTATAAAATGGTCCGCGATACTTATTATAGCTAATCTCACAAAATGTGACAATGAGAAACAGTTTGATGAGATTTTCAATCTCTACTTCTCTGAAATAAAAGGTCCTGTCATGATAACAGCAGCTAATATTGTAAAAGGTTCTGCAGTTATAGCCAGGGCAAAACCTTATCTCACAGAAAAAATTACAAAAGAATTATTAAAGGTTAAGAACGCAAAGTATCAGACAGATGAATGCCTGAATGTTATAATCGGGCATACAATTTCTTCATTCGATAAGTTTTTCAGGCAGATCAAAAACCAGGACGAAGTAATGGATTTTGTCAGGACCAATATTCATAACCGCAGAAATCCAACCAGGAATAAAGCCGTGAAGTTCATCAATAAATGGGATATGTTAACTGTTTCTCATTGACCATGCTCCATAAGAAACTAGCTGCCGGTCTGGATATTATCAAAGTGCTGAACATTTCTCATTGACCATACTTCACAAGAAACACGGTAGCACTTGACACGGACAATATAAGTAAGTCGTTTCCCGCCTGAGGCGGGACTAGTTTTCACGATTTTTGCAAGGTGACCTAAATGCCGCCAACAAAAGCCGGTTCGTGGCTCATAAGCACGTCTGCTCCGCGGCCCCGGTCCCGTCAAACATTAGTGGTCATATCAGGATTCCCAGTCGGATTCTTCAAGCTCAAAAATATTATGAACGGATTCATTAAAAACATGAGCGATTTTTAAAGCGAGAATGGTTGACAGATTGTATTTCCCCAACTCAAT
>Ga0208458_1000212_pt1:30000-72066 | contig 72066 bp, 59 predicted proteins | sample AD_UKC085_MetaG_FD_184432 | JGI IMG/M metagenome (GOLD analysis project Ga0208458, IMG submission 184432) | Active sludge microbial communities of municipal wastewater-treating anaerobic digesters from USA - AD_UKC085_MetaG (SPAdes) (version 2) | ecosystem: Engineered > Bioreactor >... | reverse complement strand
CAAGGTTAACCGCATCAATTTTAAATTGCTTCGTATGGCTCCTTCGCTTTGCTGTCATGCCGCACCTCCAAAAGTTTATTCTTTATAACACTCTTTTCGAGGTGTCCACAATCACTGTACCAGTTCACGATGTTGCCCGCTGTGTCCACCCACCAGTTGGCAAACAGGTTATCGAATTCGTTCCCCGGACCGACCCCTCCGCCGCCGCAACCAAAAATCATGACCATAACCAGAAACATCAATCCGAACCATCCCATCTTGAACCTTCCCCTTATCGTTTTCATAAGAAGTCCCCTTCATTGAATATCGATTATTGATAAGAACTTCCTTTAAAAAGGGGGACCATTTACGCTCCCGCCCTTAAAGACCCATCGTAAAAATACAACGGATTACTTTTTAATCCTTTGCCTCTCCTCTCTGGCTGTTAAAGAATGGTTTCTGAGCAAGTGGCATCGGCTAGGCAATATTCTTGATCCGGCAGCACCTTTTCATGATTTACTCCAGAAGGTTGAGATTAAGTTGACTGGTTACTGTTTACGAAAATTTTCTATTTTCTTTTTATGGAGAAACGTACAACAAGTCCACGACTTGTTGTTCTGCGTTGAATTATGCCGGGAAAGACCGGTTGATAGATTTGAATTTTGCTGAGTTTTTCGACGGGGTTCAGGACAGGCGCTTGCCGAAGCAAGCGCCTGTTCACCTACCATCAAGTTATACGTTATTCTCCCTTAAAGTTGGGTTCTCTCTTCTCGAAGAAAGCGCCGATGCCTTCCTGCGCGTCCTTGGAGTTGAAGAGCTTCCCGAGTTCTTCGCGTTCGATCTTCAGATGCATTTCGGCCGAGATGAGCGGGCTGATGTTGCAGAGCTTGGTGACCGCCGCGACGGCAAGCGGAGCCCTCTTGACGATCTTATTGGCCAGTTCGAGCGCTGCATCCAGAACGTTTCCTTCGGTCACGTGGTCCACCAGTCCGATAGCAAGAGCCTCATCCGCTTCGCACTGTTTGCCGAGATAGATCATTTCCAGGGCTTTGGATTTGCCGACGAGCCGGGGCAGCCGCAGGCTTCCGCCGTACCCGGGCATGATTCCCAGGTTCGTTTCGGTCAGGCCAATGCGCGCACCTTTCTTCATGAACCGGATATGACAGGCTACGGCCAGTTCGCATCCGCCGCCCAGGGCATGTCCGTTGATCGCCGCGATAACCGGTTTCGGGAAATACTCGACCTTGTTCCAGACGTCCTGGCCGCGTTTCAGGAAATCGACGGGGCTGAAATCGCCGAATCCGCTCGCCAGATCGGCGCCCGCGCTGAAGGCTTTTTCACCCGCGCCGGTGATGATGACGCACCGGATAGCTTTGTCGGCTTCAACGGCGTCGAGATGTTTCCGCATGCATTCGAAAACCTCGCCGCTGAGCTGGTTCATTTTCGGTTTGTCGATCGCTAATATGGCTACTCCGTCTCTTATTTCTTTTGTTACTGCTTCACCCATGATAGTCCTCCTTGTGTGGTATTGGTTGATTCCACCCGGCCGAAAAGCCGTGGGAACCGGTAATCAATTATCTTCCGATCATTTTGAACGAGCCGTTAATGATGTCGTGCCCGGACGTTAGAAAATCGAAGCTTTTCTTGTTTACAGCACCGCCAGCCTAAAACAGACGCGGGCAGTCCCGTGATTCATGGCGTCTGATCCTGGAAAAGCGATTTTCTTTATGTCATTGATGTTGATTACAGCGCGGTGGAGTATAAGAGACAGGTTGTTGTATGTCAAGGGGATTTTGGGGGATTTTGGCAGAACAGGATGTTATCGCCCCTGAATGACCTTGAAATTTGGTGTGCAAAGTATTAGTCTACGTTAAACAGAGGATGATTTTTCCATTGTAATAAATAATAAAGAAACTAGGAGGTTCCCCGTCATGGCATTAAAAACCGCTGAACAATATGAAGAAAGCCTGCGCAAAATGAATTTAAAAGTCTATCTGCTGGGGGAACTGGTAAAAAATCCGGTGGATGATCCAATCATCAGACCGTCCATGAATTCCGTCAAGATGACTTATGAGCTGGCTCAAAATCCCGAACACGAAGACCTGATGACGGCAAAATCCCATTTGTCCGGCGAAAGAATCAACCGTTTCTGCCATCTGCATCAGAGCACTGAGGACTTGATCAGAAAAGTGAAAATGCAACGCTTGCTGGGACAGGAAACAGCTTCCTGTTTTCAGCGCTGTGTCGGGATGGATGCGATGAATGCCGTGGACAGCGTCACGTTTGAAATGGATAAAAAACTGGGCACACAATATCATGAACGCTTTATCAGATTTCTTAAAATGGTGCAGGAAGAGGATCTGGTTGTGGATGGCGCCATGACCGATCCCAAGGGTGACCGCAGTCTTCCCCCGAGCAAACAGGCAGACCCTGATTTATACACCCGTGTTGTGGAAAGAAGAAAAGACGGCATTATTGTGCGCGGGGCCAAGGCACATCAAACAGGGGCCGTCAACTCACACTGGATTCTGGCGATGCCGACCATTGCCATGACTAAAGACGATGCCGATTACGCGATATCTTTTGCCGCGCCCGCCGATGCGGAAGGTATTTCTTACATCTACGGAAGGCAGTCCTGCGACACGCGCAAACTCGAGGGCGGCCAGATCGATGTTGGCAATTATCGGTTTGGCGGACACGAAGCTTTGATGGTGTTTGATAATTTATTTGTCCCCTGGGAAAATGTCTTCATGTGCGGAGAATACGATTTCAGCGGTCTGCTGGTGGAACGTTTTGCCGGTTATCATCGCCAGAGCTACGGCGGCTGCAAGGTCGGCGTTGGCGACGTCCTCATCGGCGCGGCGGCACTGGCGGCCGATTACAACGGCGTGTCCAAAGCGTCTCACGTCAAAGACAAACTGATTGAGATGATTCATCTCAATGAAACGCTTTTTTCCTGCGGCATTGCCTGTTCGGCGCAGGGGCACAAGACAGCGTCGGGAACGTATCTGATTGATTTGCTGCTGGCCAACGTCTGCAAACAAAACGTCACCCGGTTTCCTTATGAGATCGCCCGGCTGGCTGAAGATATTGCCGGCGGATTGATGGTCACGATGGCTTCGGAAAAGGATTTGCGTCATCCCGAGATCGGTAAAATCGTTGAAAAATATTTCAAGGGAATCGCCGCCGTGCCCGCGGAAAACCGCTGCCGTGTTTTGAGACTGGTGGAAAATATCACCTTAGGCACGGCCGCCGTCGGCTACCGCACGGAATCCATGCATGGCGCAGGGTCACCGCAGGCCCAGCGTATTATGATTTCCCGCCAGGGCAATCTGGAGCACAAAAAGAAACTGGCCAAAGCAATTGCCGGTATAAAAGAGTAAATGAATTGTTGTTTCCCCTCGAAATCTTATGAACTATTCGGACACATAATCAAATACTGGCTATTGACAGTGGGAAAAAGTTTGGATAGAAGCGTCGCAAAGTTGCGGCAGAGAGTCGACGTGACGATCAAGGCATGATCTGAGAAAACATAAAGGAGAATAGATGATGAAACAAAAGCAATTAAAGAGTTGTATGGTAGTCGTACTTTTATTGGCTACTTTTATGATTATCGGATGCGGTCAGGGGGATATATCAGGAACGTACCAGCTAGAAAATAATCCTGGCAAAGAATTGATATTATATAACAATGGGAAAGGTTTATTGTATACAACTCAATTTGACTATTCTGTAAATGAAGATACGATTACCGTTACTTCTTTAGAAGGAAAAACTGAAGGAAAGCTATCCAGAAAAACTATCACCTTTGACTCCAGCAAGGATATGTTTGCTTCTTTGTTTACGGGCACATGGAAGAAGAAGTAATTCCTGCCACATCGAGAGATGGATGAAAACATATAAAAAATCTGGCGGATGCAAAATATCCGCCTTTTGAATTATAAAAGGGAAATGATCCATGCAGAGGAAAACTCCGGCAAAGGCATTTTTTGTATTATCAATTTTTCTGCTGATCTCTTTGTTGTGGAACAATATTCTGTTGGCTTCAACGGGAACAAGCAAGGACGGAACCATTAACTTATTCTCTTCGACCGGCAAAATACCCAAGGAACTCAATGCCTGCCTGAGACAAGGTCATGAATATTGTAAAAATCATGATTATCGACAAGCGATAAACCAGTATCATCAATGCATTCAAATATATCCCCAAGGTTATGCAGCCTATTATTCGCGGGGGATGGCCTATTTTATGTTGGGCGATTATAAAAAAGCGAAAAATGATCTCGATAATGCGATTAAATTGAATCCCCAATATGCTTCCGCTTACGTTACACGGGGAGATATTCACAACAGTCTCGGCAATGATAAGCAGGCCATTACAGATTATTCGATGGCTTTAGAAATGGGCTCCCGGGATGCGACATCCTATGTGAGGCGGGGAAACAGCTACGAAAGAATCGGCAAATATGATGCGGCGATAAAAGATTATACTCAAGGCATTAAAATAAAACCTGACTATACGGATGCTTATTATAATCGGGGCATTGTCTATCTGAAAACAGGCGGCTACGCTGCGGCCATAAAAGATTTTACAAAGGTCATTGAGCTCAATCCGCAAAATGCGGATGCTTATTATAACCGTGGGAACGCCAACCATGAAATCGGCAATATCATGAATGCAGCCAAAGATTTCAGCCGGGCTATAGAATTGAAGCCCAATTTTGACAATGCTTATTACAAAAGGGGCCTGGCTAAAACCGCTTTAGGTTTCAGTGAAGAAGCAATAAAAGATTATCGCTCAGCCGCAAAACTGGGCCATCAAGCATCACAGGATCTTCTCAAGAAACAAAGGCTTGGCTGGTAATAAAAGAGCGACCTGCATTTTTATTTCCAGAAATTCGGGGAACAAAAAAAGAAACCGGCTAAAGAAATCGCCGGCATTAAAGACTGCACATTCCGTCCGCTGGATGCTGGAAAGTTTTTTTTCTCCGCGTGTGGATTACGTCAGTTGTTCAAAATAAGCGTCCGTCACATTGTCCAACAGCTGTAAGGAGGTCGCTTTAATAACGACAATCCGGGCGTCGGGATTATTGAAGAAATCCTTCAAGTCGGGATGTTTGCGAATCAGGATATTCCGAATCGCGGCAATCCTTTCTTCGTTTTCAACGGCCTGAAAAACGCCTGTGACCGTCAGGGCCCTGGTATGGCCTTTCGGGTCCGCGTCTCTTGTATCCATCAGCAGGCTGACGCTGGGATTGGCGATGAGATTGCGGTATTTCTTCGTGTCTTTCAGTGTGGCCATGTATATTTCACCGCAGTCCCCGTCCGTCGCATACGACATCAGAGAGCAGTGTGGGGCACCGTCCGCGACAGTGGCCATAACACATACTCGATTCTCTAAAATCATTTTTTGAATATCGCCGCGCATACCCATTACTCCTTCAGGATAATTTTTGAGGCGATTCTAACACAAATTTATTCAAAAATGAGAAGAGTTTTTGTCTGTTGGATGATGTTGTTAAACCGTGATGAATGGGCTGTTCTGTTAATAATCTAAGAGGCGTCCTCGGTAAAAAGGACGCCTCTTTTTCATTGGAATCCGTATTGAAACGGATGTTATTCATCAACTCGCGATGCCGGCGTGGAAATATTTGCCGGATTGGCCGGCAGAGCATCAACCGCTTTCAACCAATCACCTAACTGCTGGTAGATCGTGTTTGGCATTCTGTGGCCCAATACCATATCAAAATGGCCGGTATTGTTGAGAACATACCACTCATCGAAAGCAGTGGGAGATTTTTTCGATATAATGGTATTGTATGTTGTCTCCGGGCTTACCAGTGATCCAGCAGTTGAAGAGAAAACAATCATGGGTACGGTCATTTGTGACATATTTTCGCTGAAGTAGTAATACTTATCATTGCCGGGATCGGGTGTGGAACCTCCCGCAATCAGCTTGGATAAATAGTTTTCTGATCCGTTTAAATAATGTTCACGAAGGGTGTTGTGTATACCCATATCCAGGTAATGACCCAATGCGCGTAAGGAAGTACCAGAGACACCATAACGTACAGTCCAATCCTCCATGCAGGGATCCATATCCTCTACCAACCAGAAATTCAAATAGTCGAAGAAGTCGCTCACCTTGGAATCTCCCGCGGCCGCCTTGTTGATCATTCCAAATACACCTTCCAGAATACCGACCAAAGGTTTACTCGGGAGCAGGGGGATAAAAGTATCGGAAATTTCATCAAGAGGTAACCAGAGTCTGGCGCCTACCAGTGTCCAAAATACGGGTGAATCCAGAAGATCAGGTAATGGCGGCACACCGGCGGGATCAAGACCGATAAAGCCCTTGATGTCGGCGTTCCTGGTTTTGGCAAGAGCTGCGCTGCCTTTGACATGCGGCATGATTCCCAAAGCGTAGTTTAACTGATAATAGGATTTTTTGGCCCATGCCGTATTAATACTGCCGTAATCTAAATAGGCGCCCTGCAGGTAGTCATAGGAAGCCAAGCCTCCCGTGCTGTGACCGCCGATGAACATTCTTTTGCCTGTCACCGCTTTGACCTTGGCAATGGCCGCGGGAGCATCCAGTGTGGCCCAGGTATCCAGTGTCGTCATGCCGTTGGGATTGGCTGCCGTGCTTTTGATTGCACCACGACCCGTACCCCGGAAATTCACAAACCATGGATCAAAGCCCTGGAGCCAGAGATAATGGGCCAGGCTGTAATAACGCATCTTGTCAGCCTTAATGTATGGTTCATAGTCTGTTTTCGTTTCATTTAACACCCAGTCCGGAGCGACGGCAACATCAGGAATGTCAACACCGCTGTAAGCATCCTTCATTTCAGGCGGGGTAACGGCAAGGAACTCGTTCATGTTCAGGCAAATCGATGTAAAGAGCAGTATAGGAGTGCCGCTCGTTCGGAATTTAGGCGTTCCGGTCGTATAAGGCGCGTAGCGATACAAAAAGATCTTGCTGCCGTCATCGGCGAGCGTGCTGTAGATGCCGCTGGCGTTTAAAGGAATGTTTGCCGCTTGGCTTGCTGCCGGAGCCGTCATGATTCCCATGACCGCAAGCATCATTACAATGAGAAGGTTTCTGCAAAAAAACATTTTACCCCATGAGCGCCTGTCCCTATATTGAGTCACTTGCTTCATCCCTGTTCCTCCTGATTTTGAAGTTCAATTTTATTGTATTTTTGTTTAATGGAGTTAATAAAGGCATGAAGTGTGCCAGATTTAATCAGAGGATCTTGCTATATTTTAAGTACCTAATAATAAAGCATAAATCTATATTCGAATAAATAAAAGCAATACATGAGAGGCATTGTGCCCTATTTTCTTGACGATTACTGATAAGGAAGGGGCATATTGGGTCTAAATTTGGAGGCATTATTGGTCTTTAGATATTCACGAATTCCGAAGATGCTTATACATCCAAGCCTAACACTTAATCATCTGAAAGAAAGGCGCCCCAGGTAACAGGGCGCCTCTTCGTGTAAATCAATATCTTAGATAATCAAGAACGGAAGTTATTCATCAACTCGCGATGCTGGCGTGGAAATATTTGCCGGATTGGCCGGCAGAGCATCCACCGATTTGAGCCAATCGCCCAGCTGCGGGAAGACCTTCGTCGGCATTCTGTTGCCCATCGCCAGATCGAAATGTCCGGTGCCGCCGAGAACATACCACTTGTCGTAAGCCGTGGCGGACTTTTTCGATATGATGAAGTCGAAAGTCGCCTCCGGGTCCACCAGGGAGCCCGCGCTTGACGAGAAAACGATCAACGGCACGGTCATTTGTGACATATTTTCGCTAAAGTAGTAATACTTATCATTGCCGGGATCGGGTGTGGAACCTCCCGCAATCAGCTTGGATAAATAGTTTTCTGATCCGTTTAAATAATGTTCACGAAGGGTTCTGTGCAAACCCATGTCCATATAGTGGCCGAAACCGCGTAAAGAAGCGCCGCCAACGCTGTAGCGCACAGTCCAATCCTCCAGGCAGGGATCCATATCCTCTACCACCCAGAAATTCAAATAGTCGAAGAAGTCGCTCACCTTGGAATCTCCCGCGGCCGCCTTGTTAATCATTCCAAATACGCCTTCCAGTAAACCGACCAGCGGTTTTTGCGGAAACAACGAGATCAAATTATCTGAAATGCTATCCAGCGGCAGATATAATCTGGCACCGACAAGTGTCCAAAAGAAGGTGGAGTCCAGAAGATCCGGCAGTGCCGGTACGCCGGCAGGATCAAGACCGATAAAGCCCTTGATGTCGGCGTTCCTGGTTTTGGCAAGAGCTGCGCTGCCTTTGACATGCGGCATAATTCCCAGGGCGTAGTTTAACTGATAATAGGATTTTTTCGCCCACGCCGTATTAATACTGCCGTAATCCAAATAGGCGCCCTGCAGGTAGTCATAGGAAGCCAAACCTCCTGTACTGTGGCCGCCGATGAACATCTTTTTGCCTGTCACCGCTTTGACCTTGGCAATGGCCGCGGGAGCATCCAGCGTGGCCCAGGTATCCAGTGTCGTCATGCCGTTGGGATTGGCTGCCGTGCTTTTGACTTCACCACGACCTGTGCCCCGGTAATTCACAAACCACGGATCAAAGCCCTGGAGCCAGAGATAATGGGCCAGGCTGTAATAACGCATCTTGTCAGCCTTAATGTATGGTTCATAGTCTGTTTTTGTCTCATTCAGCGCCCAGTCCGGAGCGTCGGCAACGCTAGGGAGGTAAACACCGCTGTAGGCATCCTTCATTTCGGGCGTGGTGACGGAAAGGTACTGGTTCATGTTCATGCAAATGCCTGTAAAGATCACCACCGGTGTGCCGCTTGTACGGAATTTAGGCGTTCCGGTCGTATAAGGCGCGTAGCGATACAAAAAGATCTTGCTGCCGTCATCAGCGATTGTGTTGTAGATGCCGCCGGGGTTCAACGGCACGCCTGCGGCCTGGCTCACTTCCGGTTTTGCAACCATTCCCAAAGCCACAAGCATAACCATGAACAGACTTGTGCAAAAAGTTGACTTACACCCTGAACGCACCTTCTTAAGCCAAGTTACTTTTCCCATCTATCCCTCCCCTGAATTTATTAAAATGCTTCTAGAAACGTTTTTTCGATTTTTTTGAAATGTGAGTTGTAAAAATGTGAGCATTAAATATGCCACTTTATGAATAATGATGGATGTTCATTACAAGTATATGATATAATGGAGGTTAATTATATATCGAATTGAAAAAGTCAAATTATGGAAATGGGGCATAAAAACCCCATTTCATCATGGGTTGTTCGTTAATAATATTTATTATCAATATGTTAATAGTATCGAGTGTTTGTTGCCCCAGATTTGGGGTCATTTTACCCTTTTAAGATTTACTCAGGCCGAATTTTTGCATTTTGACAAAGAGTGTTTTGCGGTTAATGCCCAGAACAGCGGCAGTACGGGCGCGATGCCAGTTATTCTCCGACAACACCTTCAATATATGATCTCTTTCCAGTTCATTTAATTTCTTTTCCAAATGCATATTGGCAGATCGAAGGGATTGCTCTGGAACAAAAGATATTGTGTCGGAGGGGAAACCTGACGTGAACGGTTTTTTTCTGTTTTGCAAGAGCTTTTCTGTTTGATCCTGCTTTGCTGTCGGAGCGCCGGCAAAATCCAGCCTTTTTAATGTCAGATAACGGTGCAGCACATTTTGAAGCTCCCGGATATTCCCCGGCCAGTCATAATTCATCAACGCTTCGACGATATTTCCCGGCAGAGGAGGATGGTTTTTGTCGTAGAGATTAAGGAAGTGATCCACCAGAAGCGGTAAATCCTCTTTCCTTTCCCTGAGTGGCGGAAGATAAATGGGCAGGATATGGATACGGTAGAAAAAGTCCTCCCGCATCACTCCCCGCTTGACCAGATCACGCAAATGTTTGTTTGTCGCGGCGATGATCCGGACATCGGCATGCTTGATGATGTTGCTGCCAACAGGCGTGTACCCGTCCCCGGCAATAGCCCGTAAAAGCTTGACCTGCATATTGGTTCCGATTTCGCCCACTTCGTCAAGGAACAGTGTCCCGCCATCGGCCGTATCGAGGTAACCACTTTTATCCATGCCGGCGCCCGTAAAAGCTCCTTTCTTGTAACCGAAAAATTCGCTTTCCATAAGCGTTTCCGGAATGGCGCCGCAATTGACGGTAACAAATTCTTTCTTGCTTCTCTCACTGGTCTGGTGAATGGCTCTGGCCACCAACTCTTTGCCCGTGCCGGACTCTCCGTAAATGATGACATTGGCCTGGGTTGCTACAGCCTGAAGAATAAACTCGTAAATGTCCTGCATGGCCCGGCTCTTGCCGATAATGTCGCAGAACCGGTAGCGCTCACGAATGGACGAACGCAAGCGGATATTTTCCTTTTGCAGGTGCGCCTGGTTTTCCAGAAGGGCGAGTTCGGCCTGCTTCCGGGCGGTAATATCCGTAAACGATGCAACAAACTGACCCGCATGCGGAATGCGTCCGATCCGAATCAGAACGTCAAATTTCTTTCCTTCCCGGTGGGCAATCTGACATTCATATTCGACCGGCTTGTCTCCTTTACGTCGCGAAAAGCACTGCATAAGTGTATTGTAATCTTCCGAAATGATAAAGTCCGTAAACTTCATCCTGCCTTCGATTTCATTTTTTTCATATCCGGACATTTCCACAAAACGGTCATTGACCATGAAGATCAGCAGGGAATCTTCGAGAATCATCATGGGAAGCCCTGCATTCTCGAAGACACTGCGATACCTTTCTTCACTTTTTTTCAGAGACGTTTCCATATGTTTACGTTCGGTAACATCTCTGCCGACCCCCAGGATGGAGACAGCTTTTCCGTTTTCGTCTCTGATAAAACTGCATCGGACTTCTTCCCATACAATCCGTCCGTCTTTGCAACGCATTTCAAGTTCAACCGAACGGTCTAAGATATTGTCCAGTGAATCCATGTCTATAGGCGTTACCTCTTCCACCAGCCCCATGACTCTCTCCATGGTTTCCGGCAGAAGGATTTTATCCCAGGCGATATTGTTTAATTCTTCTAAAGAGTATCCCCATAATTTTTCGATGGTCGGGCTGGCGTAGAAGATTTTGAAATTGAAATCCATCAGCCAGATTTGATCTTTCATATGGTCAGCCAGAAGACGGTATTGAGCTTCTCGTTGCCAGAGCAATTCCTGGGCCTTTTTGTGTTCGGTGATGTCGTGAATAATGCCTCGGAATCCGATCGGCTTGCCGGATAAATCTTTAATCAACGACGCTGAACCTTCCACATATTTTCTGGTGCCGTCTTTCCTGAGGGCCTGCCAAATGGCTTCTTTAACCGGTTTTCCGGTTTTGAAAACGCCGGCAAATGTTTTGAAAAGCAGTTTTGCATTCTTTTTATCTGTATACTGCCTGTAATTCATGCCCATTAATTCTTCTTTGGAATAGTCATAAAGACTGGCCATGGCATTATTAAGAAAGGTAAAGTTACCGGCCAAATCCACTTCAAAATATCCTTCCTGCATGTTTTCTAGAATATTTTGATATTTTTCTTCACTTTTATGGAGCATTTCCCGGTTCGCTTTGTTTCCCTGGATTTTGCCTGGAGAATCGGTTTTTTTACGCGCGTCGTTATTTTTTCTCATGTCCATTTTCTTGATCGATACGTGCTCAATGGTGATCGACTGTCTTTCTTTTAAGAAGGATTATGCTGATCGCCGGTGAATATATGAAGAAAGAATTTTTGTGTCAATTCAATTCTCGTCATCCGGCTTGGAGCGTGAAGGAAATTTATCGCGATTGAAAAATTATGAATATGCAAATATAGTTCATGTTGAAAATGATACACTGATGCATCAGGGCATGAATGAAGATCGTCATAGGCATAAAATACTGTGGCGGATGCAATCCGCAGATAGACAGAACAAAGCTGGTTCAGGACATAAAAAAAATGTTTCCGCCGGATTGTATTTTTACAACACAATGCCTTTCTCCCTGGGATGTCGGTATTTTAATCTGCGGCTGTCCGACCGCCTGCGCTGACAAGCCCGAATTTAAAAATCTCACCCGCAAATGGATTTTGGTTGCCGGCAACTCCGTTGATCTGGAAAACGTGCCGGAAGAAAAGATTGCAGAATTTGTCGCCGGCAAAATTTAAGCGGAGGTGTGCAGGCGCTTAGGCCTCTTTCCCTCAGGCAGCAAACAGCCGCCCAGACAGATGTCGGTGCACGCGCCGTCGCAGGGTTCGATGTGAATGGTGATGGTCGATTCCGGAAATTTATCCCTGATGTTTTTCTTTAACACCCTCGTGATATGATGCGATTCCTGAACGGACATGTGCGGATCAACATTGATGTGGAATTCCATAAACCGGATATGACCGGCCTTTCGCGTGCGCAGTTGATGAAAACCATGAATCGCCGTCTCACGCAGAATCATATCGCGAATAAAATTCTCCTCCTCCTTGGGTAAATGAACATCAACGAGATCGCGGAGAGAATTCATGGTCAGTTCATAAGCGGCATGTATAATGAGAACAGCCACGCAGATCGCGGCCACGGGATCAATCCAGTGAATATGGGGATCGGGGAAAAACTTGTGCCCCAGCCAGATGACACTCAGACCAAACATCACACCGACAGACGTATAAACATCCGTGCGCAGATGCCAGGCGTCGGCCTGCAGGGCGATGGAATCGGCTTCTTTGCCCACCTTAAAAAGTTTTTGCGACACAATAAAATTCATGACAGCGGAAAACAACATGACGCCGACGCCCCATTCGGCGTTTTCCATGACTTCCGGCGCGTTTATTTTTTTCAACGCCTCAAAAATAATCCAAAACGCCGCGCCAAAAATGAGCAGGGCTTCCACAAAGCCGGAGATGTTTTCAATTTTGCCGTGGCCGAAAGGATGACGTTCATCAGCGGGCTCACTGGACGTTTTTACGGAAAACATGGCAATAATCGCCGCCAGCAAATCCACACCGGAATGGATTGCTTCCGAGATAATGGAAACGGAACCGATGGCAAGTCCTACAATCACCTTGAACAAAACCAGAAAAGAATTGGAAGCCACCGACAGCATGGCCACTCTTTCTTTACGCTTCTGAATATTCACCGGTTTTCACTCCTGAAATTTCTTTTCATTACCGTATCGATAGAGAAAAAAGTTTTTTTTTCCTAACCCGTATTGATTAACTTTGCAAGCAGGTAAATTTGTGGTAGGACACACACCCTGAACTTTTCAGACATTATAATGTTGCGGGATATCCTGCTGGTTTTATTATGGATAAGAAATTTATTTTTTCGTATTTTAAAGCATCGGCCGGAGACTGGCAGGACTGGCGCTGGCAATTCAAAAACCGCATTACGAAAATTGAAAAGCTGGAAAAATTTTTGGGAAAAACCAGCCCGGCGATGGAAAAGTTAAAAACGGTTACGTCCGTTTATCCGATGGCGATCACGCCTTATTATTTATCGCTGATGCAGGACGATCGCGAAAGTGATCCCGTTTATGCCCAGTGTGTTCCCGGCCAGCAGGAAGTTGTTTTTACAGACGATATGCGGGAAGATCCTCTGGAAGAAGATTCCCGCATGCCTGTCCCCAAGCTTATCCATCGCTATTCCGACCGTTGTCTGTCTATCATGACCGAAAACTGTGCCGTTTATTGCCGGCACTGCAACCGGAAGCGTTTCTGGAAGCAGCCGGATCAACCTGCATTAAAAGCCCGCGTCCGGACAATGATTCGCTATATTGCCGCCTCGCCGCAGATCAGGGAAGTCATTATTTCCGGCGGTGATCCGCTGACGCTGGACGACCACGTACTGGAGCAGTTTCTGGACTCGCTGCAGGCCATACCGCATGTGGAAATCCTGCGCATGGGCAGCCGCGTTCCGGTGGTTATGCCCATGCGCATAACCAAGAATCTCTGCCGGCTTCTCAAACGTTACCGGCCCCTGTGGTTCAATACGCAATTTAATCATCCCGTGGAAATTACCTTGGAAGCCGCGCGCGCCTGCAATAGGCTTCAGGAAGCGGGAATTCCGGTCTCCAATCAGTCGGTTCTGCTCAAGGGCGTGAACGATTCGCCGGAGGTTATGAAACATCTGCTTCACAACCTGCAGAAAATATCGGTCCGGCCATACTATTTGTTTCACTGCGATCCGGCCAGGGGCTGTGCGCATTTTCGCACCGATCCGCGGGCAGGCGTGGCTATGATGGGAAAATTATGGCAGCAATCTTCCGGACTTTGCCTGCCTCAGTATGTTCTGGATGCCCCCGGAAGCGCGGGAAAGATACCGCTGAACGTGATGTCTGCATCGATAAAAAATGATTTAAAAAAACATCAAATTTTTTTGACAAGTTGCAATAAATAGATTAGAGAAGCGCCAGAGCAAAACACGATTTTTGTTACACCAACCAAGGAGAAAATTTTTATGTACACTGCCAGTGATTTAAGAAAAGGACTGCGGCTGAAGATCGATAACGAACCGTATGTCATCACAGAATTTAATTTTGTCAAACCGGGCAAGGGCCAGGCCCTGTACCGTTGCAAATTAAGAAACATGATCACCGGCAGCCAGTTTGAGCGTACCTTCCGCTCTGTTGACACCTTTGAACAGGCTGATTTACGTGAAAAAACAATGCAGTATCTCTACAAGGAAGGCGATAAATACTGCTTCATGGACAACGAAAACTACGAACAGGTTTATTTGACGGAAGATCAGGTCGGCGACGCCGTGAATTTTATGACGGACAACATTGAAGTCGAAATTCTGCTTTTTGAAGACAAGCCCATCGGCATCAGTCTGCCCAATTTTGTCGAACTGATTGTGACGGAAGCCGAACCGTGGGCCAAGGGTGATACCGCTTCCGGCTCCAGCAAACCCGTCAAGGTACAAACCGGGTATACTATTCAGGTGCCGACGTTCATCTCCGAAGGAGAGAAAATCCGAATTGATACCCGGACAGGAGAGTACCTGACCAGAGTCAAGGGATAATCATTGCCGGAATCCTTTTCTGATAACAACTTCTTCCTGGCGCGTAAGTTTCAAAATCTCGAGACACGCGCCAGTTTCATTCAAAACATCCGTCTTTTTTTCATTCAAAACGGTTTTTTGGAAGTGGAAACACCTGTGCGTATTCCCGCGCCCGCGCCCGAAGAACACATTGAAGCCATCCGGACCGACGGCTGGTTTTTGCAGACATCGCCGGAATTATGCATGAAACGTTTGCTTGCGGCCGGGTATCCGCGCATTTTTCAAATCAGCAAATGCTTTCGTGCCGATGAAAGAGGGGATAAACACCTGCCCGAATTCACCATGCTGGAGTGGTATGTCACCGGCTTTGATTATCAGCAGTTGATGAATCAGTGCGAAGCGATGATTCTGTCCATAGCCACAGCTTCGGGCGTGGAAGCTGTTAACCGTCAAAACAAAAAAATAAGTCTGTTGCCGCCTTGGGAAAGAATAACTGTAGGAGAGTCCTTTTTGCGATACGCGCCGGTTACGTCGGATGAAGCGATGGCAAAAGGGATCTTTGATGAAATTTTAGTGGATAATGTCGAGCCGCAACTGGGCATCATCCGCCCGACATTTCTTTATGATTATCCGGCGAAACTGGCGGCACTAGCCAAATTAAAAGACAGCAATCCTGCCGTCAGTGAACGGTTTGAGCTTTATATCGACGGTCTGGAAATCGCCAACGGCTTTTCGGAACTGATCAACCCGCGGGAACAGCGTGAGCGTTTTGAAGAGGCGCTGAAAGCGCGGGCCGCAAAAAACTGGGCTCGCTATGCCATGCCGGAAAAATTTCTGCAATCGCTGACAAATCTGCCGCCCTGTGCCGGTATTGCTCTGGGTATCGACCGCCTGATCATGGTGCTCACCGGAGCAAAAACCATTGACGACGTCGTTGCCTTCACACCGGAAAATCTTTAATCACCGTTCCGATCAGGCACAGCGCATTTAAAAATACAATAGCCGGATTTCATCATTGACATCTGTTTTCGTTCTTCCTATACTTCTAATCATCTTAAATAAAAATTATCTTATAAGGAGCAGAATATGATCACACCGCTGGTTATCGCTATGTCGCAGGGGAAGGAAATTGTTTTACTGCCGCAAATGGCCAACCGTCATGGTTTGATTACCGGAGCAACAGGAACCGGCAAAACCGTGACATTGCAGAAAATGGCTGAATCCTTCGCATCCATCGGTGTTCCTGTTTTTATGGCCGATGTCAAGGGAGACCTCTCCGGCATCGGTGCGGCGGGTGTTTCCTCCGAAAAACTGCTCAAACGACTGGAAGGCATCGGCGTGAAAGATTTTCAGCCGCGGGCCAACACGACAGTTTTCTGGGATGTCTACGGAAAGTCCGGTCATCCGGTACGCGCAACCATCTCCGACATGGGGCCGCTGCTACTGGCGCGTCTGCTGAATCTCAACGATACACAATCCGGTGTTTTGCAGATTGTCTTTAAAATCGCCGACGACAATGGACTTTTATTAATCGACTTGAAGGACCTGCGGGCCATGGTTCAATTCGTAGGGGACAATGCCAAAAAATTCAAGACGGAATACGGCAATGTCTCCGCCGCTTCGATTGGCGCGATTCAGCGCGGACTGCTGACCATCGAAGAACAGGGTGGCGATAAATTTTTTGGCGAACCGATGCTGGACATTTCGGATCTGATCCAGGCCGACAGCCAGGGACGCGGCGTGATGAACATTCTCGCCGCTGATCAGCTCTATAATAATCCCAAACTTTATTCTACCTTCCTGCTTTGGATGCTCGCGGAACTGTTTGAGCAATTACCGGAAGTGGGTGACATGGAAAAGCCCAAACTGGTGTTCTTTTTCGATGAGGCTCATCTGCTTTTCAATGATGCCCCGAAGGCGCTTCTGGAAAAAATCGAACAGGTGGTGCGCCTGATCCGTTCCAAAGGCGTGGGCGTTTACTTCGTCACGCAAAATCCGCTCGATATTCCGGATACGGTCCTTGCTCAGTTGGGCAACCGCGTCCAGCACGCTCTGAGAGCCTTCACACCGCGTGATCAGAAAGCTGTTCAGACAGCGGCTTCCACGATGCGCCAGAATCCGGCTTTTGATGCCGAACAGGCCATTACCGAGCTGGGAGTCGGAGAGGCATTGATTTCTTTTCTGGATGAAAAAGGACGTCCGAATATTGTCGAGCGATCCAATGTGATTGTTCCTTTCTCGCGCATGGGCGCCATGACGCCCGATGAGCGCCTGACCGCCATCAAGGCTTCCACCATCTACGGGCATTATGAAAAAACCGTCGATCGCGAATCCGCCTTTGAGAAATTGCGTGATGCACAACAGCAGGAAGAAACGCCTGAAGAAAAACCGGCTCTTAAAGTGAATCGGTCCGCGGTTCCGCCGAATGATGAAGAGGATAAGGACAGCGGAGGAATGGGGGGCACGCTCAGCAAAATTATTTTTGGGAGCAAAGGTCCCCGCGGTGGCCAGAAAGATGGCATGGTGCAGGCCGCGGCCAAAAGCGTAGCCCGCAGTATCGGCTCTTCATTGGGACGCCAGATTATCCGCGGTGTACTGGGATCCATTCTCGGCGGCTCTCGTCGCGGATAACGCATTCGTTCCTCGTCGAATTTTGAAAAGAGCGGCATAGCACTGACAAAAGGTAATCGGTTATGAATGTTATTTATTTAAGAACATTTTTTGTCAGTTACGTCTTATTCATCGCGCTATGCTCCATCGTCATAGCTTTCCTTTGGTGGCAAAACCGCAAACACCATCCGGAAATTGCGCTCTGGCTCACCAATTATATTTTTCAGTTTATGGCGCTGTTGCTGGTTACTTTTCGCGGAGTAATTCCTGATTTCTTTTCCATCATCGTGGCGAATTTCTTCATCATTGGAGGAACCATTATTCTCTACGTTGGCCTTTGCCGCTACGTTGGGAAGAAGACCAGTCAGTGGCACAATTTCGCGATGCTGGCTGTTTTTATACTTCTGCATGTATTCTTTACCTATGGTTATTCCAGTGCGGCCTGGCGCACGATTAATCAGTCTGCTGCTTTGATTTTTATTTGCTTCCAGGCTTCATGGTTGATGTTACGCGGGACAGAATCTTCCCTGCGGTCGGCAACGAGGCTGGCAGGCATTGTTTTCGCCTTACTTTGTCTTATCGGTGTGATTCAAATGATCGTTAACCTCTCCATTCATGAGTCACACTATATCATTGTATCCGGTTCTTTTGGCATCGTGGCTACGATGATGTACCAGATATCATCTGTCGCCCTGACCTTTGCCCTCTTCATTATGGTTACCCGCCGGCTATCCATGGACCTGGAGAAAGAAATGCTTCAGCGCGAGCAGGACGAGAAAATTATACGGATCAGGTTGTCTTTTCTTGAATTTGCCTCAACGCATTCTCTGGAGGAGGTCCTTCAAAAAATCCTGGATGACGTAGGGGAACTGGTGGAAAGTCCCGTCGGTTTCTATCATTTTGTCGATGAAGATCAGAAAACGCTTACATTGCAGACATGGTCAACGCGCACACTTCAAGAGTTCTGCAAGGCCGAGGGCAAAGGCATGCATTACGCCATAGATCAGGCCGGTGTCTGGGTGGATTGCGTTTACCAGAAGCGGGCTGTTATTCATAATGATTATTATTCCCTGTCTCATCGCAAAGGATTGCCCGACGGTCATGCTCCCGTTATCCGGGAACTGGTTGTGCCGATTCTGAGGGGTGGTAAAGTTGTGGCTATTCTTGGCGTCGGAAATAAGCCCGTTGACTATACGGGGAAGGACGCGGTGATCGTTTCTTATCTTGCAGATGTGGCCTGGGAAATTATCAATCGGAAAAAGGCGGAAGACGCGGCCGGCAAATATTCCAGTGACCTGAAGGAGCGCTTAAAGGAACTTAACTGCCTTTACTCGATTTCTGAAATCGTCCAGAGAAGTGACCTGTCCCTGGAAGAAATATTTAAGGAGTGCCCGTCTATTATTTCCAAAGCATATCAATTCCCGGAAATTACGGCCTGTCGCATTGTTTTGGGTGATCGTGTTTACAGCACGGCAAACTTCAGAGAAACGCCTTGGACCCAAAACCGTAAGATCATCATTCGTAAGGGCGAGCAGATCGGAACCATAGAAGTTTATTACCTCGAAGAACGATCCAAAGAATATGAAGGACCATTCATCGCTGAGGAATGCAACCTGCTGGAGACTGTTGCAGACATTCTGGGGCGATCTATCGAAAGTAAGCAGGCGGAAGAACAGATACGGCATTTGGCTACACACGACTTGTTAACCGATTTGCCCAGTATGAGATTGGCCATGGACAGGCTGACATCGGCCCTGAACATGGCTCACCGTTATAAAAAGTCGGCCGCCGTCATGTTTATTGACCTTGATGGTTTCAAAACCGTCAATGACACGCTTGGCCATGACGCCGGAGATTACGTGCTCAAGCAAGTGGCTCAGCGTATGCTTGCCTGTGTGCGCGAAACGGATACCGTTGCCCGGGTCGGAGGCGATGAATTTTTAATCATTGCGACGGAAATCAATTCTCCCGATAATGCCGCACAGATTGCTGAAAAAGTGATACAAACCGTCTCTCAACCGATTGTCATAAACGGTCAGCAAGCCACCGTCGGTACAAGCATCGGCATCGCGATTTTCCCCGATCATAGTGACGATATGGATAGGCTCATTAAACTGGCGGATGAAGCCATGTATAAAGTGAAAAACGCCGGCAAGAACAGTTATCGTTTTGTTGATACTTAGATAAAAGGAAAATTATCGTGCCGATTGAAATCGAACGAAAGTTTCTTGTCTCGGGAAGAAACTGGCGTCAAAGCAATGGCGTCCATTACCTTCAGGGTTATCTCAATCTTGACAAAGAAAGAACGGTCAGGGTCAGACGGACTGAAAAACAGGCGTTTCTTTGTGTCAAAGGTATTTCCATCGGCGCGTCGCGCACCGAATTTGAATATGAAATTCCTTCGGACGACGCTGAACAGTTGCTGAAATTATGCACAGGTTCCATTATTCAAAAGATCAGATATACGGTGATTTACAAAGGTTTAAAGTGGGAGATTGATGAATTCCTTGGCGACAACGAGGGCCTTGTTGTTGCCGAAGTGGAGCTTGAATCGGAAAACCAGGTTTTTGAAAAACCGGAATGGGTGGGCACGGACGTTACGCACGACCCGCGCTATTTTAATGCAAACCTTGCAGTCAATCCTTACAAAAACTGGCATGGTAAAAATTTGATATAAGGTCGTAAAATTTTATGGAAACACGCAGAAATTTTATTAAAAAAAGTGCAGTTATCAGCGCCGCTTTGTGTCTGCCGGTTTCTCTGAACCGGGAAGGCATCGCGGCTTATTCTGATTTGAAAACACGCTCACCGAAAAAAGTTTTGATTTTGTGGTACAGCCAGACCGGTCATACGCAACGATATGCCAAGCTTATTGGCTGTATCCTGAAAGAAAAAAATCTGACCGTGGATGTTCGTGAATTTCAGGATACCGATAAAAAAATACTTCCGGATTATGATTTAATTATCGTCGGCACACCGGTATTCTATTATGATACACCACCCAATGTCGTTCAATGGCTGGAAGCCATTCCGTCCATCAAAGGCACGCCGGTTGGCGCCTTTGTTTCTTTCGGCGGGCCGGAAGGTAACCAGCATAACGCATCATGTCACATGCTCAAAATCTTGGCGCGGAAAGGTGGCGTTCCTGTAGGGAGAGACGCTTTCCGGAATGTTCCGTCCTATCCCACACCCAAATGGGATACCGCCAATCAGAAATCCGGGCAGCACCTGCCCAACGCGGCAACATTTGATCAGGTACGTCGTTTTACGAAAGATACACTGGAAAGAATTTCCCGGGGCGAACCGATTTTCGTCAGCTATGAATTCGCTGTGAGAGAACCCTTGCGATTCATTCCTTTGATCTGGCTGAACAAAAGGGTGATTAACAAACACACGGTTGATGCCAAAGCATGTATCGGTTGTGGAATCTGCGAGCGAAAATGCCCGACAAAAGCGATCAATCCGTATAATCAAATCATTGACCGGGATAAGTGCCTGGCCTGCTTCGGTTGTCTGAACAATTGCCCGGCTGACGCCGTGGTGATGGAATACGGCGGCAGGCGTTTATACGGTTTCCTTGAATATTTAAAACGAAACAACATTTCCATTATGGAGCCGGAAGAATTTAAAACGTGCACATAATGTGACCTTGGATTGAGGATAATTGATCGAATCAAGGAACACTTTCAACATCAGCAAAACCGACGGGCTGTAAATGGACAAAAATCCGGAGTGGATATAACGTATTTTATCGAGTCGCATCATGAAAAAACCAACAAAAGTTGCTGCGGTTCAGCTTGCCGTACAAATAGGAGACTCAGAAACCAATATCGCCAATTGTGAGCGTCTGGCGCTGCAGGCTGTTCATGATGGCGCAAAATGGATTGCCCTGCCTGAATTTTTCACTACCGGGGTGAGCTGGAATCTGAAAATCATTGATGCCGTTCAGAATGCAGACGGTGCGGCGGCACATTTTATGAAAGACTTTTCCGCAAAACATCGGGTGGTGCTGGGAGGATCTTTCCTGAGCCGGCTGCCCGACGGTTGTGTACGCAACCGCTATCTGTGCTACGCGGATGGTGCTCTCGTGGGCAAACACGATAAAGACCTTCCCACCATGTGGGAAAATTATTTCTATGAAGGCGGTGATCTCGACGATACCGGCATTCTCGGTACCTATGACAACACACGCATCGGAGCGGCCGTTTGCTGGGAATTTATGCGGACGATGACCGCGCGCCGTCTGCACAATCAGGTTGATGTCATTATCGGCGGTTCGTGCTGGTGGAGCATACCTACCAATTTCCCGAAATTTCTCCAGCGTATTTGGGAACCGGAAAATAACCGCAACGCTCTTGAAGCCATTCAGGATAACGCCCGTCTCATAGGCGTGCCGGTTATTCATGCCGCTCATTGCGGTGAAATTGAATGTCCAATGCCGGGACTGCCGATCAAATACCGGGGGTTTTTCGAGGGCAACGCGGCTATTGTTGATGCAAATGGCCAAATTCTTGCGAAGCGTGGCGCCGGGGAGGGTGAAGGCATCGTCTGTGCGGAAGTATCGCTCGAAGCGAAAACGACTTCCGGAGACATCCCCGATCGATACTGGCTGCGAAGCAGGGGTCTGCTGCCGTTTTTTGCCTGGCATCATCAACGCTGGCTGGGTCGATACTGGTATAGACGTCACGTGCACCGGCAATAAAAATTACGCTTTTCCAATAATAGATATTCATAGCAAAAAAAATTTTCGAATTTATAAGAATAAAAACTTTGACAAAAGCCACTCTGTAGCTAAAAAGAAACTCTAAGGACTGCCAAAAAACATCATCAGATAATATGAAGGGAGAAACATAAATGAAACAATTTGTTCTGACGCCGGCAGCGGGAAAACGTTTGATCGGCAAGGGAATGGCCCAACATGAAGCGATCAAGAAAGTATTGAAAAAAGGAACTCTTGTCATTATTGCCGGAACCACCAACGGTTATGTAGCACAGGAAATTCTGACAGGCCTTGGCTGTAAAAAAGAATTTCTGCGGGATCACTTCTATCGCGGCATCATTTTGCCGCCCCGCCGCGCGAAAGACACTTTCGCCGGAAACTATGATGAAAGCAAATTCTTCGGAGACGCGGTGATTACCGATGGCGTGCTTCAAAAAGGTCAAACCATCTTTGGCGTGGTGGATCAATTAAAGGAGGGAGACGTCATTCTCAAGGGAGCCAACGCCGTCAATTTGTCACAAAGACGGGCAGCGGTTCTGATTGGCGCTCCAAAAGGTGGAACCATCGGTGCTTCTCTGCCGGCTGTTGTGGGTAGGCGCGTGAGATTAATAATTCCGGTCGGTTTGGAAAAAAGAGTTTATGAAAATATTGATGAAATTGCTGCCCAGATGAATGCTCCCGGAGCCAAGGGACCGAGACTTTTGCCCGTTCCGGGAGAAGTCTTCACGGAATTGGACGCCATTGAACTGCTGACCGGCGCAAAGGCTTCCCTCGTGGCCGCAGGCGGCGTCAGTGGCGCGGAAGGCAGCGTCTGGCTGACCATTAGTGGCAAACCGGCGCAGGAAAAGGCGGCAGAAGCGCTGATTCAATCTGTCATCAATGAACCGGCGGTGAATTTTTAAAAATGCAGGACCATCAAATCAACGACGTTATCAAAATTTTAAAAAAAGAACTGGCCGTGGGGACGATGCCAATCGTTTCGCATCTGGCGGAGAACCAGCGCAACCCGTTTGTCATTTTAATTTCCACGCTGCTCAGCCTGCGGACAAAAGACGAAGTTACGGCTGTGGCCACCGAAAGGCTCTTTGAGCTTGCCGCCACGCCGGAAGAAATGCTGAAAGTTCCCCTGGATAAAATCGCTAAAACCATTTTCCCGGTTGGTTTTTACCGCGTCAAAGCAAAAAATATTCATCACACCTGCCGGGAGTTGATCAAACGTTTTGATTCGAAAGTGCCGGACGACATCGATACCCTGTTAACCATTAAAGGCGTGGGACGCAAAACAGCCAATCTCGTCGTATCGCTCGCCTATGGAAAAGATGCTATCTGCGTTGATACCCATGTGCACAGAATTTCCAACCGCCTTGGTTATGTAAAAACAAAAACGCCGGATGAGACGGAATTTGCTCTCAGGGAAAAACTGCCGCGGCGTCATTGGATTATTTACAACACCATCCTGGTGGCCTTCGGCCGGAAAACCTGCAAACCGGTTTCGCCGCTTTGCAGTCAGTGCCCGGTGAATAAGTATTGTGATCGAATCGGCGTTACCTTGAGCCGGTAAGTTGCTTTGAACAGAATTTGCCATTGCGGTGAGTATCAAAAAATGACTGAAGGCTATAGTTTTTCTATTCTGAATTTATGCCAGATTGCAACCAATTATCGTTCATCAGTTCAATGACTTGATTGGACTTTCTGTGTCAATTCCAGTATAAACCAATATAGATAATCTTAGAGGAAGATGAATTAATCATGGCTGTTCAATTGGGTAAGATTCGTTTTATCCGCGGTGATAACGGCGGCAAATATCCTTTTAATCATTCCGTGTATCTGGAAGGCAAGGATTGCCGGGTGGTCATCGATCCGTCTTGCGGATTGCAAAAACTGACAGACCTTCAACAAAATGATGGCGTTGATCAGGTCTGGATGTCGCACTGGCATGAAGATCACATGGGATTTTTAAATCTTTTTGACGGTTGTACGCTGCGAATCTCCGAACGCGATTTCCCGCCTTTGACCGATATGGAGATATTTTTAGACTGGTACAATATTCGTGAAAAAGAATTTCGCGAACTCTGGAAAAACATCATGCTCAATAGCTTCAACTATCGCCCGCAAAAGGAAGCTTTGTTTCTTCAGGATGACGAAGTCATTGATCTTGGGTTGCTCAAAGTTCAAGTCATTGCCACGCCCGGTCATACGCCGGGGCATCTTTCTTTTTTCTTTCCGGATGAAGAGATTCTTTTTCTCGGTGATTATGATTTAACAACATTCGGTCCCTGGTATGGAGATCTCTATTCCAGCATTGAACAAACAATCGATTCCATTCACCGGCTTAAATCCATTCCTGCCCGCCGGTGGATTGCCTCTCATAACACGGGTCTTTTTCAGGAAAATCCGGGAAGCCTCTGGGATGATTATGAAAACGTCATCTATCAGCGCGAAGAGAAGATTGTGAATTTTCTCAAAGAACCCAAAACGCTGGAAGACATTCTGGCTGCATGGCTGATGTATGGCAAGCCACGGGAACCCAAAGAATTTTTTGAATTCAACGAGCGGGCGCTTATCATGAAACATATTGATTACTTAGAGAGGCATGGGAAAATTACACTGCATAGAAACAAATATGTCAGAATCTGATTGATCGGGATCAAATTCTTAAAATAACTACGGAAAGAAAAAAGTTGACTAGCCCATACCGTTTTGGTATTGTCCCACCCGCTTTAGAAAATAAACATTTAAAAGAGAAACATTATGTACGCATTATTAACTATTTTACACATTTTAGTTTGCTTTGTCCTGATTACGGTTGTACTCCTGCAGGCAGGCAAAGGCGCCAATATGGGGGCGGCATTTGGTGGCTCCAGTCAGACTGTTTTCGGTTCAACCGGAGCCGGCACATTTTTGGGCAAATTGACGGCCGGTGTTGCAGTGGTCTTTATGCTGACATCCCTGACGCTTACGTATATGTCGGCCCACAGAAGCTCATCTTCTTTGATGGAACAAAAGAAAATGCCCGCTGCTGAGCAGACCATTCCTGTGAAAATACCGAATGCGGCCCAAACAACGATTCCTGTAACCGGCATTCCTGAGGGGGCAAAAGTTCCGATTCCTACAGCCAGTCCGGAAGCAGCAAAAACACCCGCAACACCTCCCGCACCGGCAAGCAAGTAAGAGTTCTTTTACATTGGGATTTCCGCAGCCAAAAGTCGAAGGTCATGAACAGGGTGCGGGATTAAAAAATATTTGATTTTATGGATGCCGAAGTGGTGGAACTGGTAGACACGCTATCTTGAGGGGGTAGTGGGCACCGCCCGTCCGAGTTCAAGTCTCGGCTTCGGCACCATTAAGAAAGACAGAGGGTGAGCTGATTGATCAGTTGACCCTCTTGCTGTTTTGGCAACAGGCCGATTACCTCTCGATCATTCCATAACAAATCAATTTCTGTCATAAGATTGTATTGACATCCAGAGCCGTGATTTCTATAGTCCGGTCAGTTCACAATATCGGGTAGAAAAATGATTGTTAAATATCATCGGGATGAATTTCAGAATTATCTTTCCGATGCGTCCAATTATCAGGGCACAGCCGATGCCGTTTATTTGCCGGCAAACGAGCAGGAATTAATCACATTAATAAAAAAGATTAATGCTGAAAAAACCAGAATAACAATTTCCGGTAACGGAACAGGACTGACCGGCGCGCGCGTTCCCGAGGGCGGTGTTGTAATTTCCTTGGAAAAGATGAACAGGATCATTGAATGCAATGAAATTGAAAAATATCTGTGTGTCCAGTCCGGGATGATCTTGAAAGATCTTCAGGATTATGTGGAAGAAAAAAAATTCTTTTATCCTCCTGATCCGACGGAGAGAAACTGTTTCATTGGCGCAACGGTTGCCACCAATTCTTCGGGAGCCCGCAGTTTTCAATACGGGCCAACAAGGGATTATGTCATCGGGATGAGGGTTGTTCTGGCGTCAGGTGAAACACTTTCCATCGAACGGGGACAAATCATGGCGTCTGCATTCACCTTTTCTTTTTTTACAGATCAGGGAACAAAACATGAATTGACGATTCCTCGGTTTCAAATGCCTGACACGAAAAACGCTTCCGGCTATTATTGCAAAGCCAATATGGATTTGATGGATTTGTTTATCGGCAGCGAAGGAACGCTGGGGATTATTACCGAATTAAAACTCAGGTTGCTGCCCCTGCCAGAAAACATTCTTTCCTGCGTCGTATTTTTCAGTCATGAAGAAGACGCGCTTAATTTCATTGATGAAGCCCGCATGATTACAACGTCAGAGGCATCCATCGACAAAAAGCATATTTCAGCGCGGGGATTGGAATTTTTCAATACGTCTGCCTTAGACTTTCTTCGTCCGGATTACCCGGCCATTCCCCCAAACACCTGTGCTGTCTGGTTTGAGCAGGAGTTGACAGACCGTGAGGATGACATAACCGCCGCCTGGCTGGAATTAATGCTCAAACATCATGCCGATGCGGAAACGGCCTGGCTGGCCGTTACGCACAAAGAACGGGAGAAGTTCAAGGATTTCCGCCACGCGATTTCCTGGAAAGTCAATGATTACGTTACCCGTCGTGGATTAAGGAAGGTCGGAACAGACGTTGCCGTTCCGCTGGAATCGTTTCGGTCATTTTACCAATGGATGATTCGTCTTGTGGCACAAAATCATATAGCCTATGTGGTGTACGGCCATTTCGGTAACTGCCATCCGCACCTGAATATGCTGCCGGAAAATCAAAATGATTTTATAAGAACGAAAAAAATATACACTGAAATCTGCGTTGAAGCCGTTCGCCGGAAAGGAACAGTTTCCGCGGAACACGGAATAGGCAAGATGAAACGGGACTATCTGCTGATGATGTATGGCGAAGACGTTATTCGTGACATGGCCGGATTAAAGCTTGTTTTTGATCCCGACAGAATCTTAAACATCGGAAACCTGTTTGAAGAAAAATATCTTCTTCAATCTAAACAGGATTAATTACATTTTGCATAGATCAGGATGGCGTCAGATGTTCATGTATGTTTTTTGAACTTCATCCTGTCCGTATTTGTTTTCCAGTCGCCGGATAATAAAATGTCCCCTGGCCGTATTCTGAAAATGATCCATGAAAATCGAATTGATTAAAGCGCCGCCTGCGGCTCCGATCACCGGAACGGCTGATGCCGCCGCTTTCTGTGAGACGGTTGTTCCAAATCGGGAGGCAATAGCTGCGATAAATCTTACCAGCGCCGGCGAACCTTCCTCGGCAATACCCCTTTCAACGATGTATTTTGCCGCCTCGGATACCTGCTTGGCCAACAGCGCTTTTACGGCAAAGTATCCGCTCTCGGCGGCATTATCTTTATCTGAAGTGCCTCCCAGCGCAAAGACCTCCAGACAGGCCAGTTTTGTTTCTATGTTCCTGATGTCTTCACCTTCGCTCCTCGCAATATCGGCAATGGAGCGAAACATAATGACTGTCGTTACCGGTAACTCAACGGTCAGGGCGGGCAAACCAAAGGCGCCCCCGATGCCGCCAGATGTTACAACCAGGAGCTTGTGCAGAATATCTTTGGAGGAATTCCGGTCGTTATGATCAATGGTTTTGATGGCAACATCCAGCGCGTATCGCAGGGATTTCTGCGTGGCCGCCTGGATGGCTCCGGTCCATTTTTCCGGCAGGTAATCAAAAGCTTTCTCAAACGGCATACCGATAATATTCGTCAGTCTGGCGGCCAGGCCGGGATTTTCCAGAAGTTCCTTCGCGTATTTTAAGCTTTCAATATCTGTATGTGTCATGTTTGTGTATAATTTAATCCTCAATAGAAACCCCCTCAAGGTATGGAGGCCTTGAGGGGGCATATTATAGCAGATCATTTGTTTTTTTGAACGGAGTTTCCACTCCTTTTGCCTGATGATCCTGTTTCAGTGTTTAGCTGACGATCGTCTTGACAACATCAATCACCGGGTTGGTGAAAAGAGCCATCAGCACGGCATAAAGAGCGAATATACCGACCACCTCGCCGACATACATCTTTTCATATTTACGTTTCAGAGAAACCAGAATCAGCCCGCCGACAATCAGGCATCCCAACTGGAAGAAGGGGAAATTGGTCGTTCCGGCTGCCGCGTATTCAGCAAAGCTGAAAGTTGCCGTAATCATAATAACCGCCGCTGCTACGATGATTGTTCCTAATGTTTTTTTCATGATCTGTTACCTCCTTGGGGTAATTTGTTTGTTGATTTGCCTTTATATAATGAAAATAGCGTGCCAGATCACTCACCTGAAGACCATATTCTTTTATCTTATTGAAATATAAGGATAAAAAATTGATATTCCCTATGGCAGCGCAAGCCGTAAATCAACTTTCTATTCTTTGTTTGCAATGAAACGTGCAAACCGCTGAATGAAACGTTGAAAATGATGATAAAGAAAGATTATTGCGGATTAAATAAAACATTGATTTGAAAATTGCATTTTATCGATGTAAATTCACACGTTTATTCCTATAAATAAAAAAGCGTCAGACTTGATACAAGCCAGACGCTTTTTCATAAACAGAATACGTTTCAGTGATTAAAGCACTCTGACCCCAACGACTCCTTCGATCGACTTGATTTTATCTGTAAGGTCCGGTTTGACATCACCATCCACATCAATAATGTTGTAAGCAAGGTTTCCTTTGCTTTTGTTGATCATGTCAGCGATGTTGATTTTGTTGTCTGCCAGCAAGCGCGTGATCTTCTCAATCATGCCGGGTTCGTTTTTGTTCGAGATGGTCAGTCTGACCTTATCCGATCTCTCGAGGGAACATTCCGGAAAATTAACAGAGTTTTTGATGTTGCCGTTCTCCAGAAAGTCCATCAACTGCATAGCCGCCATGACCGCGCAATTTTCCTCGGACTCTTCCGTGGACGCGCCCAGATGTGGAATGGGGATGACCTTCTCTGTCTTGATAATTTCTTCATCTGGAAAATCGGTTACGTAGCACGCTACGATACCATCGGCGATGGCTTTCTTCAGAGAGGGGGTGTCCACAAGTCCGCCTCTGGCGAAATTCAGAAGCACGGTTCCTTTTTTCATGACCGCGAACTTTTCGGCATTCATGAATCCCTTGGTGTCCTTGTTCTGTGGAACATGCAGCGTGACGAAATCGCACTCGGCCAAAAGCTTATCGAGACTTGGCGCCTTCTTGGTATTGCGGGAGAGCCTCCAAGCTGCTTCGATGGACAGGAACGGATCGTACCCCCAGACTTCCATGCCCAGGCCTTCGGCAGTATTGGCCACCATTGTGCCGATGGCGCCCAAACCGACCACGCCCAGTTTCTTACCCATAATTTCAGTGCCGGCAAACTTGGATTTACCTTTTTCGATAAGATCAGGCACTTTGTCGCCTTCACCGACCAGACCCTTAGCCCAGGCGATTCCTTCAACAACGTTCCGGCAGGCCATCAGCATGCCCAGAATAACCAGTTCCTTTACGCCGTTGGCGTTTGCTCCCGGTGTGTTAAAAACAACAATGCCTTTCTCTGAACATTTGTCGATGGGAATATTATTAACGCCGGCGCCGGCGCGGGCAATTGCTTTCAATGATGACGGCAGGGTCATATCTTTCATTTCTTTGCTTCTGACCAGGATGCCGTCTGGATCGGGAATATCCGTGCGATACTCATACTTATCTGAAAAAAGGCTCAATCCCTTCTCAGAAATCTTATTCAACAGATCAATTCGATACATAAATACCTCCTATTCCTTTCCATATCTTTTTATTACATAGTACTCTGATGTAGAGAGTACCTGTTTGTGTCACTATTGCCCAAAACAAATTGTCCTTATGATATTGTGAATCACGGGTATTATACCCTCCGCTATGCGGGCTTGTTCGACTTACAAATTTTACTACGCTACGCTTGTAAAATTTGAGTCTCACAATAAGAACTACCGTTTGGCGGAATGAAGTATAAAGTGGGCGTTCCTGCGTGTCAAGGAAATCTTAAATGCCTGTTTCTAGTCTTCGCTGAAAACAATTTCCAGTTTGATGGCGAAGAAACCGTTATGCTCGTAGTCGTCAACTTGTGGAAAATCGACACCTGAAGAAAGCTCCAGAAACAACCAGGGACGGTATATTTGTTGTCGGTAAGTCAGTACGGCGGAATAATTCGCCGCCCCGGTATGCGGGAATTCCGGCCACTTGCCATTCAATGCGACGTTGTATCCACTGCTGGCACTCAATTTCTTGTAAAGGATGAAAGATTGTGAAGGGGTGGCTCCGTCACTCTTTTCCTCCCAAGTGACGCGACTGAGTGATCGAAATAGAAAATCATTCTCCAACGGATGATCCCAGCGCATCTCCGTTGTTTCCGTCCAGCCATCCTCGGTGAAAAGAGCAAAAGTCTGACTCAATATCATATTCCATTGATCGAATGGAACATTCAGGCGGCCCCGCAAGCGACCGTAGATTTGCGCAGGATTGCCGAAACGAGCTCCTAAATCCGTGCTGATCGATTTCTTTTCGTCCCTTGAGAAAATGACCCGAAGCCCGGCACCGGGTTCGGATTTATCCAGAGCGTCGGAAATATTTTCGGGGTCATCGGGATCGTCTGCTTTGATGGTTTCATCGATGAACAGTTGTAACCGGTTCTCCAGTCTGGGGAGGGCAAGCCGTAAGTTGAAATCAGAGAGCAATACCATTCCATCCTTTTCATCGCATTTCAAGCCGGCGCTGGTGTGCAAACGTGTGCGCCGGTTTTCCTCATCGAGACTTTCATCGGCGAAGAAGTGGTCAATCCAGGTAATCGGAGCGGCAATGGCATGCGATATGCCGGTATGCCACCGATCCCACAGGTTGGATGTGTTCATCATGTCGTTTTTTGTGTCAACGGTGTTTTCCTGCTGCGGGACAGTGTTTGTAATGGATTCTGCGCCTGCGCTTGCATTCCTGGTCGAAGCGATGAACAGGAGAGCGATACATAAATGGCAGAGAGTGAATTTCTGAACGTGCGACAGACTATTCATGCTTGCCTTCCGTGGACGAACAATGATCAATTTAAAAACCGGGGCGTTGGATGATTCGACGGTAACGATCTGAACCGTTCTGAAAAACTAAGATTCAAGGCAAATCCTGTTTCTCCCGTCATGCTTTGCTTGATACATAAAATGGTCCGCGCGATTGACAAAAGCCTTGACGTCGTCATGGGGATTATACTGCGAAATACCGATGCTCATCGTCAACGCAACTTTTTCACCCGAAACAGGCGTAAAAATCTCATGGCTTAACTCGTTCTGGATTCTTTGTGCGATGACGAAGCCGTCTTGGCTTGTGGTCACCGGGAGCATCACCGTAAATTCCTCCCCACCATAACGATACGCTGAATCAGAATCGCGCAGGCACCGCTTAATGACCTGACCCAGTCGCGATAAAACATAATCTCCTTCAATATGACCGTATGTGTCATTGAAATCCTTGAATTTGTCGAGATCGAGCATGAGAAGGGTCAATGGTTGTTCATAACGTTTCGACCTCTCCATTTCTTTTTCCAATTGAGCGTAAAAATGTCTGGAATTATAAAGTTGTGTCAGGTCGTCTAGAATGCTTAATTCCAGGTATCTTCGTTCACTTTTTTGCAATTCTTTTTCGACCTTGACCCTTTCTGTGATATCCACCATGGAAGCAACACTCTGTGTCGTTTCCGGAATTATGGTTATGGTCATAAAAATATTAAGAAGGTTGCCGTTTTTATTACGGATCTTGAATTCATAATTCCTGGGTGCCGAAGACGATTCCTGTCGTCTTGCCCGGTGGAAAGAAAGAAGGCGAACGATGTCGTCTTCGGCTACAAATTTGGTCCATGAATGACCGATGATTTCATCACGGTCGTAACCCGTGAAATTGGCAAAATCGTTGTTAAACATGGAAATAGTCGTATCTTGTTCAATGACAATGGTTGCGGTGCCGGAATTTTCAAACAAGGTCTGGTAAAAAAGTCTTGACCGGGTCAGTTCCTTTTCGAGTTGTTCAGACTTTTGGGCGTTCAACTGCATATCCTGAATTTCCCTGCGCGCCTCTTTTAATTCGTCGATGAGTTGAAGTCTGGTTTTGTATCCTTTTACCATGGTTTTCCTATACTTCAATGTTGAAGTGCAACAAAAAAATATTAAGCAGCATAAAGAATTACGGGCTGTTTCATTTCAATATGATACGGGGGAATTGAGAGGTGATACAATTACTCTTTCTGTAAAAGGAGAGTAAATATCTGCCTGGCAGTTCTGCCGCCGTATCCCTTTCCTGAGAATTAGGCCGCTAACTTTGCGTCCCGCATTTTCAATACGGTTTGCCTTTTTCAAGCGTGATTTTTATTAAAACTTAAACTGGTTTAAATGTCAATATCTGATAAATATCTGATAAATATTTTAGTTACTAATTACCCTTAAAGCAAAAAGGTTACAGTCCAAAAACCGTAACCTTTTGATTTAGTTGGTGGGCTGTGTGGGGATTGAACCCACGGCCAATGGATTAAAAGTCCACTGCTCTACCGCTGAGCTAACAGCCCTTTGTTTCGCTTTCAAGGCGTGCCCTATTAGCAACTAGTTGGCACGGTGTCAAGAAAAAACTGTTAGATCCTGTTCAGAAAAGGATCTTCCATAATGATTGTATCTTCGCGTCCCGGTCCGACAGAGGCCAGAATAATTTTAGCCTCTGCCAATTCTTCCAGTCTCTTTAAATATTTCCGGGCATTGGCAGGTAACTCATTCATTTCCTTGGCGTAAAGAATTTCTTCCTTCCAGCCCTCAAATTCTTCGTAAACCGGCTGACATCCGGCAAGTGCTCTTAAACTGGCCGGTGCAGCATGAGTAAAATCTCCGGATGATGATTTATAACCGACACAGATTTTCAATTTGTCCAGACCGGTTAGAACATCGAGTTTGGTGACGGCAAGCGCGCTGATGCCTGAAACACGGACCGCCTGCCGGACCAGCACCATATCCAGCCATCCACAACGGCGTTTTCTACCCGTGGTGGCACCGAATTCCTGTCCTACCTGCTGCATATGTTCGCCGATTTGGTCGTTCAATTCCGTGGGGAAGGGGCCTTCACCGACCCGGGTCGTGTAAGCTTTGCAGATACCGACTACTTTGTTGATCACGCCGGGACCGATGCCTGTACCACAAGAAGCATTGGCGGATACAGTATTGGAAGAGGTCACATAGGGATAGGTTCCGTGATCGATATCCAGGTGAGACCCCTGTGCTCCTTCAAAGAGGATTTTTTTCCCCTGCCTGACTTCGCGATCCAGAATCAGCGATGTGTCCGCAACATACGGCTTTATTTTTTCCGCGTAAGTCAGGTACTGCGCGGCTATTTCTGCTTCATCGAGAGGTTTTTGCTTATAGAAATTGACCAGAAGAAAATTCTTTTCTTCCAGGCTGTGCCGCAATTTTTCCCGGAACAAATCTTCTTCATAAAGATCGCCCACCCGGATACCCGTACGGGCAACCTTGTCTTCATAAGCCGGACCGATACCGCGCCCCGTCGTGCCGATTTTTTTTTCTCCAGCGGCATGGGCTTCTCTCGCCTGATCAATGCTGCGGTGATAGGGCATGATGACATGTGCTTTTTCGCTGATAAAAAGCTTCGTGTTGGGAGGTAATATTTTCCCCTCCTGTAATTCATCAAGTTCCTGGAGAAACACAACCGGATCAAACACGACGCCATTGCCGATAATACAAATTTTATTGTCGTGCAATACGCCCGAAGGAATCAAATGGAGAATGGTTTTTTTCCCCTTGACGACCAGTGTGTGTCCCGCATTGTTTCCACCTTGAAAACGGGCGACGATATCAGCCTTCTCGGTGAAAAGGTCAACAATTTTCCCCTTGCCTTCATCGCCCCATTGTGTACCTACGACTGCAACATTAGCCATTACTTGTTTCCTGTATTCTGTGGGGTTAACGTAACATACGGCAGCGTTCAATGGATTTCCGCTGCCGTACCGTTATTTAAAACTCTTCAATAATCATTAAAGAGTTTTTACTTTTTCGTTAAAAACTTTTTCCAACTCGGCCAGAGCTGCCTTGAGATCAGCCTCTTCGATCGTCGGACCGCACCAGAAGCGGTATCCGGCCGGCGCTTCCTTGTATGAGTTGATATCGTGAGCAATGTTTTTTTTGCTCAGATCGGACGTTATGCTCTTCAGGAACTTGCTCTTTTCGTCTGGACCCATTGCCGCGACTTTTGGATGGATAACATTCAGGCAAACGGACGTGTTGGAACGGACTTTGGGATCGTCAGCCAGAAATTCAATCCAATCGGTTTTGGCAACCCAGTCTTCGACGACTTTCAGATTAGCCTTGCTTTTCTTGATCAGACCGTCAATGCCGATTTTGCCGGCCCAATCAAGAGCGTCCAGGTAATCTTCCACGCACAGCATGGAAGGCGTGTTGATGACGTCGCCGTCAAAAATAGCCTTGTTGATTTTATCACCTTTTTTCAGGCGGAAGATCTTGGGCATTGGCCAGGGTGGATCGTAGGATTCGATGCGGGCGACGGCTTTAGGGCTCAGGATCATCATTCCGTGAGCTGCTTCACCGCCCAGGCATTTCTGCCAGGAGAAAGTCAGGACGTCAATTTTGTTCCAGTCAACCTCATTGGCAAAGGTATAACTGGTTGCGTCGCAAATCGACAGACCTTCACGATCGGCCGGAATCCAGTTCCAGTCGGGAATTCTGACGCCGCTGGTTGTGCCGTTGGCCACGAAGACCACGTCGGTTTTCCAGTCAACTTTGGACAGATCAGGAATCTTGCCATAGTCTGCCTTGATAACGGTTGCATTGAGTTTAAGTTGTTTATTGACATCGGTTGCCCATCCGTTGGAAAAACTTTCCCAGACCAGCACGGTGACCGGTTTTGGTCCTAAAAGTGACCACATGGCGCATTCAAAAGCGCCGGTATCTGACGCCGGAAGAATGCCCACAAGGTAATCTGCCGGAATGTTTAAGATCTTTCTTGTATCGTTGATGGCTTTAACGATTCTTTCTTTTCCCAGTGCGGAACGGTGTGAGCGGCCGACCGGCGCGCTCTTCAGCGCGTCGATACTCCACGCTGGCCTCTTGCTGCAGGGGCCGGAACTAAAGTTTGGGTTTTGCATAATAAACATCCTTAAAATAAATTTTTAAAACCTTTCATCTCATATCAGCATTAAAATTTTTACTCAAGGAATTTTAGCTTATTTTTTGTGCGATATATACTTGCTTTATGTTTTGACGCAATGATATAAGCTATCGGAATAAAACGGAAAAATACTTAAGCATAATCTTGGGATAAAAAATGACTGATAGTATGAAAAGATTTTGCATTTTCTAAGATTCGTGCTGATTGTTTTGCATTTTCTTTCTACTTTTATTTCTGGGGCGAGGCTTCTTCCCTTTTTTCTTTGGCGCGGCAGTTTTTTCTGAATCGGTGTCGGCGACTGGCGCGGGTGGCGCGTGCAGGGACTGCTGATAGTAATCATCCAATAGCATGGCGATTAACGCGAGTTCGTCTTCCGATTGCGACAGGTGACGTGCGAGTGCCAGGAAGCGCTGCATGCGTTCAATCTGCAGATTATCGCGGGCGCGCAGTTTTGCTTCCAGCAGAGCCGTGATTCTTTCGGCGACAACCCTTTCCAATTCTTCGTCATTTGGGAGAGGCCGTTCTTCCATATGAATATTGTAATAGCGGGCAATACTCTGCAGCTTGAATCTTTCCATTTCTGCGACCAGAGAAATCGCCACCCCGCTCGAACCCATTCGGCCGGTGCGCCCGGCCCGATGAATATAAGCTTCCGGGTCTTCCGGCGGTTCATACTGGATGACGTGAGACAGTTCGGGGATGTCAATGCCGCGCGCCGCCACATCCGTGGCCACTAAAAAGCGCAGAGCGCCGCGCCGTACATGCGACATGACCTTTTCCCGCATGGTCTGGGATAAATCGGAACTGAGTTCATCAGCGTCATAACCGAAACGTTTTAAAACAACAGAAAGATAATGCACGGTGTCTTTTGTATTGCAGAAAATTATTGCCGAGGACGGATTTTCAATTTCAATAATGCGTACGAGTGATCTTTCTTTGCGCATTCCCGGTACGACGTAATAGATGTGTTCAATTTCAGCGATGTGAATCTGATTACCGCTCAGACTCAACAGCTCCGCCTGATGAAGAAATTGATTGGCCAGCCGGACGACCTGAGGAGGAAAAGTCGCTGAAAACATGGAACTGAGTATTTTGTTCGAAGGAATGTATTTGCGGATTTTCACCATGTCAGGATAGAAACCCATCGATAACATCCGGTCGGCTTCATCAAAAATAAGGATCTTTAAATGATCCAGCGAAAGAGTGTTCTTCAGAAGATGATCCAGGATTCGTCCCGGAGTGCCGACAACAATCTGGGCGCCGGCGCGAAAGGCTTCGAGTTGCGCGTTGTAGCCTACGCCGCCATAAACCACGGCTATTTTTATGTTTGTCCCCTGGGTCAGCATTTCGGCTTCTCTGGATACTTGAAGAGCCAGTTCGCGAGTCGGAACAAGGACGAGAGCCTGCGCAAAATTTTGCTCTATGTTAATTTTTTGTATAATCGGCAGAATATATGCACCGGTTTTACCGCTGCCGGTGCGGGACTGCACCAGCATATCGCGATCCGCGAGAAAATAGGGTATGGATTTGGCCTGCACGGGCACAAGGGTTTTCCATCCGGCGCGATCACAAGCGTCGCGCATGGCGGGGGCAAGATCTGCCAAAGAAATTTCCGGCAGAGAATGATCCGGCTCAACGTGATTTTGTTCTTTTTGATTCATTTCATCCATAATTAAAGCTCATATTTAAAATACTGAAGTTTTCACGATGTGTTGATCTCTTAAAATACTATTTCTTATCAGTTTCTGAAATCTTCCCGGCGGCACAGATTTTATTTTTCAGTTTTTCATTAATAGAATTGGGAACCGTATCCCGCCATTTATCATTAATTTCCGGTGCCGATAGAAGAACAGAGCCTATTTCATCAAAAATATTCAAAGAAGCAATTCTATATTTTTGATTGGCGCAGTCAAATTCCAGCAATACCAACTCATGCGTCAGTATATTCCGGTTGTCCGGCGCCTTCTTATGTCTCTGAAGAATGGTAAAAGCGTCCTCTTTACCTTTTTCGTTGTAAATGGTCGCAGTCCATACCTGATAAATGTTATCGTTAATTTTTTTGATACTGCTCTTATCATACAATCCGGTTCCCCGGGGGAGAAACCCTCTGAATTCCCAGTCTTCCGCCCATGCCTGATGAGTCATGATGAATAGAACAGCCAAGACAATCGCGTTTGAAATATATTTTGCTCTCATTTTCTTTCCTCCGTACCATTCATCTGATACGCGCTGCATGAAGTAATTGAACATTGATTTTATCAAACCAAGCACGGCATCTGCATTTTATTCTGTTGAATATGGTCCAAAACTATCTTTCTCTTTTCTTTTTGTTTTTAGTTTGCACGGCCGGTGTCGTATCGTAATAATCTTTTAGATGATGGATATAATCATCAACATATTTTTTGAACTCGTCGCAACCCTTCTTATATATTACATCAAGATTGTTCAATGTTCGTTGCCAGTTTTGAGGATCCCATGGCGTCTGTTTCAAGTAAAAATTGTAAAGTTTTTGCGTATTGCCTTGAAATGTCGTCACCGTTTCACTGTTACAGACTTGTTCTACCCGGGCGTATCCTTCATCCAGAATTTTTTTCAAGTCATCAATCCACTTCTTGTAGGCATCGGTGCGCTGTGTCATGATCTTTTTGCCTTCATCGCTCATGACGGGCAGATAATGGAAAAAATTTAGTATATTTTCGGCCTGAAGTTGAAGCATCACCATCATGTTGAAACAGTTCTCCAGTGATTCTTTATGAAAATCAACAATTTGTTTCATGACGTTCTTGTTGTTCATGACGATTCCTCTCAGAGCTGATAAATGATAATTAATTTGTGGCTGTCTTATACTACTATTAATCCGCAAATTTCAAGACCGTATTTGCTTAATCTTGTCACTTGCAATCATTTCATGTCACCGGATACATTGGAAGCATTATTTCAGTGCAAATGAGGATGTGAAGATTTATTCCTTTACGGATAGGTTCAGTGATTCGCAAAGCAGTTCCACGGGATCCAGAGCGGGAATTCCGGAGAGCCCGCTCAGTTGCATCCGGCACGAACCGCAATCCGCAACGATGTTTTCCGCTCCCGTTTTTCTGATTAAAGAGACAGCGCGATTGCCTATCTGAATGGCTGTCAACGCATTTTCTTTCTTAAAACCGTAGCTGCCGGAAAGGCCGCAACAGGCATCGTCAAGAATTTCAAATTGAAGACCTGGAATCAGAGACAGTAATTTTTCCAGAGGATAACCGATTCCCAGTGCCCGCAGATGGCAGGGAATATGATAGGCAACATGGCGACGAACCGTTTCGAATTGGGGGCTGGCGTATCCTTCATTCATCAACTTGATAATATATTCGTAAAGATCATAACTGTTTTCGGCAATCTTTTTCCCCTGCTGTATTTTTAAGATGCCAGGATAATCATGCAACACACAAAGTCCGCAGGACGTACACGAATAAACGATATCATAACCCGCGTCGATGTAATCCGATAACGAAGACGCGTTTTTCTGCGCGAAGTATTTTGCCAGGGCAAGATTGCCGTTGCCCAGTGCCGGCAATCCACAGCACCACTGCGGAGGCAGCACCACATCAACGTTCATCGTGGCCAGCAATCTGACGATTTTCCTGCCGATGTCCGGTCGGTAAAAATTGATGAAACATCCGTAGAAAAAAGCCACTTTTCTGGCATTTCTACTCAAGCTTTTTTTCTCCCGGCTCATTTTATCGAAATGAAATTTCGGGAAGGGAAGATGAGTGGATATGCCCATTTTCTGAAAAATGTATTTGCCCGCCTTGGAGTCCGCAATGAAGTTGGCGAGAGGCGCGGTCAGGGACCCCAACGCGCTTAAATAATAATTATTGGCAAAGAGCAGATGAGCCGGTGTCTGCGGATGTTCCTTTCCGTATCTTTGCTGTTCATTCAGGATAATTTGAGCCGGTTCCACACCGCAGGGACAGGCCATTTCACAGCGTTTGCACTGGCTGCACAGGAGTACCCATTCATCCTGAGCTTTTTCTCTTTCTGATCGGAAGCGCTGGGCATCGGGTCCGGCCTGCTTTGGACCTGGGAAATCCGGATTGACCCGGAATACGGGACAGTTTTCCACACAGATCGTGCAGCGTATGCAATGTTCATAGTTCATGAGAAAGATACTCCGCACAGGATTGCGCCGCAGCATTTGCTGTAGCCAGCGCCAGACCGTGTCCGCAACCGTTTTTCAGGATTTCCGTGTTGGCCAGAATGCTGCCGCAGACAAAAACATTTTTCCATGCACAACCGGCAGGACGCATGGATACATCAGCCATGATGCCCGCTTTACCGATTCCATGATTTTGAGAAAAATAATCATTATTAAACCATGTTTCTCTCGGACCGGATTTGTGCACGGGCAGATTAAAAATATTTTCCAGAATAGTTTCACGAGTTGCCGTCAGGCCGCCGCCGACAAAAGAACCGGTTGCCAGAATAAAAGCGCGGGCATTGATGCTCTTCGGCCGTCCCTCGGAAAAGGTGGTCACCGCTTCAATCAGATGTCCTGTTTTTTCCGTGCCGACAACCGGCCATGACCAGTAGATCGTTCCGCCTTTCTGCCGGAAGTTTTTTTTCAAGGCACTGAACAGCCTTCTGCCGGGCATGGAAGGCGGGATGGTCGGTATCTCAAAAACAGGTTTTCCCACGCGCATAGACAGCGTTCTGAAAATTTCCGCTGCTGATTCCAGACCGAGAACGGCGGGGAAAGCGATGCGGTCTTCTGCAATATTCAGTTTTTCCAGCCAGAGAAGAAAGTTTTCAAAAAAATCTTTTTCTTCAAAACGCGAAGCGATGCTCATGGTCGTGGAAACTCCTGCATCATAAACGGAGAATTTGGTATTCCTGCGCCGTGATATAATATAGCCTGGATAAAAATCCTTCAACCCTTTGAACGTTATGATGTGAACGCTTTCTTGCGTGTGCTGAGGGGCTGCTTCCATGGTTGAAGGAATCAGACAGGACTTCTTAAAGGTGCCCAGGGCAGACATAACCAATCTGTTTTTTTCAGCAGAACCGGCATAGGGTATTCCCATGTCTATCATAACGGCTTGAAAATGATGTAATGATTCTTTGATTACGCTTTTATCAACGAGATGAAAAGGGTGTTCCGGTGGAAGGCTGTCGATTCCGTCCAGAGGATGATCACTCAAGGAGCAAACATCAACACAGCCGGTGGAAAGACAAGCCGTCGGTTCACCTTTGGTAACCAGAGCGACATGGAAACCGTGTTCGGCAAGCTTTGCTCCCGCTGTCAGGCCCGCCACTCCAGCCCCGATGATGACAACGTCATATTCTATGAAACTCATTCAGATTGCTCCATCGCCAGAATTCCCAGATAAATATATTCCACAAGTTGCTCTTCCCGTAACTGATCTCCCCAGAGAGCATGTCGGATGCCTTTGTATCGGCGCTGGAGAAATCCTCGCAGCATCTCCATGGATTGTTCAGGAGATATAACGCTCATGTCATTCATGATGCCAAGCGCGCGAAAAGTACAGAAACCGCCCTGACATGGTCCCATGCCTAAACGGGTTCGGTGCTGAATATCTCCCACTTTTCTTGTAGACGTCTGCCGGATGATTCTTTCCACGTCACTCCGGGTGACCAGTTCACATTCGCATACAATATTTTTCATATTCGTCAGCCGTTTCGCCAGAGGATAACCGCTCAGTTCTTCCTGGCCATCCAGCGGAATTTCCGCGGTTTCGCAGGGCTTTTTCAGATTCAATAAGGCCATGATGGTATCTACCATTTTCTCGGCCATCAATCGGAATGTCGAGAGCTTTCCTCCGACGATGCTGTACAGTCCGTTTTCATGATTGATGATTTGAAAGCCGCGGGAAATTTCATGACTGTCCGCTTTTTTGGATTTGAGCAGCGGTCGGACGCCGGAAAAAGCACGGATGATGCGAGTTGCATTAAAGTGAGGAATCATCCGTCCCGCTTCGCTGATGATGGTATCCACCTCCGGCGATTCCATAATCAGATTATCGGGATCCTCAATGGCCAGCGACGTTGTTCCGGCCAGACAAACGGCTTCGTTGGGTACAATGATGTCGCCGTCAGAAGGCTGTCTCAGTCGATTTATAACCATATTGGTCAGACGGTGATTGGTGATCACCAGCGAACCTTTGACCAGCGTCATCGGCACCTCGCTGCCGGCCAGTGCCGCAACCATATTGGCCCAGGCACCGGTCGCATTAATGATGATGTTGCCATGAATTTCTCTGGTTTCTCCAGTGGACTGATCAATGGCTTTGATGCCCGTGCAGCGGCCGTGTGATTTGATGATTTCTGTAACTTTGTGACGTGTGAAAATTATACCGCCACGCAGCTCGGAAGTCCTGATGTTGAGCATGCACAAACGAAACGGATCGATAGAGCAGTCCGGGACCTTGATGGCTTCCTCGATTTGCGGATTAAGATTGGGCACCAGTTCCAGTGCTTTGCTTGCTGAAAGGACTTCAGCAGGAATTCCGACGGCTTCACAGCCCCGGAGAAATACTTCCCGGAAACGTTTGGAGTCTCCGGGCAGGCGCACGAA
>Ga0208458_1000212_pt1:0-20000 | contig 72066 bp, 59 predicted proteins | sample AD_UKC085_MetaG_FD_184432 | JGI IMG/M metagenome (GOLD analysis project Ga0208458, IMG submission 184432) | Active sludge microbial communities of municipal wastewater-treating anaerobic digesters from USA - AD_UKC085_MetaG (SPAdes) (version 2) | ecosystem: Engineered > Bioreactor >... | reverse complement strand
CGAAGAAAATCAAGGCGGCTTTGTCCGGATAAGCGCCGGTGGGCAGATTCAGCAACTCATGAGCTGCCAGACGTGGATAACGGATGGTGGTTGGTACGTTGTAATCGTAGTGACGATGCCAAGGTTTCTCTATCATTTTCCCCCTCCTCCATAATTCAATTTACGAAATGGACCACCTGTTGCCGCTGAGCCGGCGTGATGCGGGAAAAACGCGCAGGGATGAAAGAACATTCCTCGCGAGAGCTTTGAGAGAGAACCGGGTAAAACGGTTTTTGCCCATCAGACGACTCTACTTCCTCTATTTGACGAAACGCTGCTTTTTGTATGCGCAGATTAATAGTGTGTTTCGGCGTGGCTGTCAATGAAATATTACCAGCTCTCCAGGGAGGTTTCTCCCTTTACAGATGTCATTAAAAAAGCTACCTAAACCCCCGGGGGGGGACCGAAAGGTCGGAATTGTCCTTACCCCCCCCCTATTACATCGATGAAAGGAAAAAATGATGATGAATCTTTCACAATTTTCACTGGAAGGAAAAGTTGCCGTCGTCACCGGAGGAAGCCGGGGAATCGGCCGCGCCGCCGCTTTGGCAATGGCGGATGCCGGGGCGCACGTTGTGGTGAGCAGCCGGAAAATCGCCGATCTCGAAGGGGTTGCCGAGGAAATATCGGCCAGAGGCGTAAAGGGAAGGGCCATTGCGGCGCATGTCGGCAAGATGGATGATTCCAGGGCGCTCGTCGATCAGGTCGTGAAGGAATTCGGACGCCTCGACATTCTCGTCAATAATGCCGGCACCAACCCCTATTACGGACCGATGATGGACCAGGATGAAAAGACCTACGACATCACCATGAACGTCAACGTGAAAAGCATCTTCTTCCTGAGCCAGATGGCGGCAAAGATGATGAAGACGCAGGGCGGCGGCTCGATCATCAACACCTCTTCCATCGGCGGAATCCGGGCGGGCGAGTTGGGCGTTTACTGCGCCACCAAGGCGGCCGTCATCATGCTCACCCAGGTCATGGCCAGGGAATGGGGACAATACGGCATTCGGGTTAACGCCATCGCCCCGGGTATCATCAAAACCCGTCTGAGTGAAGCGCTGTGGAAAAATCCGGAGGTCAACGCCAGGGCGGTGGCTCAGATCCCCATGATGCGCCTGGGCGAACCGGAGGAACTGGCCGGCGTTGTGGTGTTCCTGGCCTCCAGAGCGGGGAGCTACGTCACCGGCGAAACGATTGTGATCGACGGCGGCCGCGTTCACGGCGAACCGGCCTGGCGGGAAAAGAAATAGGTGTTTGGGAGACGCAACACTTAATTAACGCTATTATAAAACCTTTGAAATAATCCAGTCTCGAATTCAGTGTTGTGCCCCCTCCTCTTACAGCTTCAGCGCCTTTTGGAGCATTTCCTTGTGCGATTGAACGAACGGGCCGTCTTCGCGCCAGGCGTGGCAGGTGTTGATCAGGAATTTCAGAATAAGCTTTGCCTGTTGGGGATCAAAATCGTACGGCTTTCTCGACCGATGCGCGGCAAATCCCTGGACGGCCGCCGGGGCCATGGCCAGCAGCAGCTCCAGCAGATGGGTGCAGCCTTTTGTTCCCCCGACCAGTTTTTTGACTTTGGAGGTGAAGCCTCTGGTAATGGTCAGGCCCCTGATGGGAGCGAGACTGTCGATCGTTTCCCGGCAGACGCTCCGCGGAACCGAGATCAGATCGACGTCGATGTCCTCAATCAAAAAAGTGGAGCAGTTGACCAGCAGACGGATGCCCATGTGGTGAATTACGCCGGCCGGAAACGTTTCGCCCGTAACCGCAAATGTGTTCTGATGTCGGTCATCTTTCAGAAAACCTTCCACGATGATTCTGTTTTCGTCGCATTCGTAGGTTGATATTTCAATGTTCCGCGTGTGCAGTTTTTTCCCTTGCGATTTCCAGGCAGCATCCATTTTCCTCGCCCCCGTTGTATTTGAAACCTGTATAATGTCTCTTAGTCATTGCGAACGAAGTGAAGCAATCTCATGAGTATTTGAAGAGATCGCCACGTCGCTTCGCTCCTCGCGATGACAAAATAACAATGATGCAAAGTTCTCGATGTATTTGTCCGCGACAGACTACAGCCGCTTGAGCCATGCATAAGGCCTGCGGCGTTTCAGATAATATTTGTCCTGTTCATGAGCGTAGGCCTCTTTTTCAAAGGCGATATTCCGGTAGGCGTTTCCTTTCCCGAATAGCCGCACCAGCCATTCCACTGCATACCACAGATAAAACAAGATGAAGAGCATTTCCTTCATTTGCGCCGAGTGAATGGCCTCATGGTTGATGGTTTTCTGCAGGAGGCCTCCGCTTTTCGGCGCAAACACGATTCCGAACAGGTTGATGGCCGCCAGCTTGCGGCCCGGCATCAGGTCGGTGCGAACAATTTTCATGATTCTGCGATCACCCGATTGCTCAACGTTCCGATTTTTTCGATTTCAATGCGGATATCATCGCCGGGCTGGAGAAAAAGCGGCGGCCGGCGGGTGAAGCCAACGCCTTCCGGCGTTCCGGTCAGAATCACGGTGCCCGGATGGAGCGTCATGGAACGGCTCAGGCGGCTGACGATTGTCCGGACGTCAAAAATCATCTCCGATGTACGGGATTTCTGAACGGTCTTTCCGTTCAACACGGCCCGGATGGCCAGATCATCCGGATTGTCGATTTCATCCTTTGTGACGATCCACGGCCCCAGTGGACAGAAGGTGTCAAAGCTTTTTCCCCGCGCCCACTGGTCTTTCTGCCTTTCAAACTGCCAGTCGCGCGCGCTGACGTCGTTGGCGCAGGTGTAGCCGAAAATATAGTCCGGCGCTTCCTCGGGCGTGATGTTTTTTGCCGTTTTCCCGATGACCACGGCCAGCTCCGCTTCATAGTCCACCTGGTCGGGCCCGGCGGCGGGGAGCTCAATGGGGTGGCCGGGACCGATGACGCTGCTGGTGGCTTTGAGAAACAGGATCGGCTCCGAAGGGGCGGACAGGGCGGTTTCCTCGCCGTGCTTTCGGTAATTGATGCCCAGTGCCAGAATATTGACGGGCGCGACGGGCGCCAGCAGCCGTTCAATTTGCTCCTCACGGTCGCCGACGCTGCGCGGATTCCAGGGATCTCCTTCAATGGGGTTGGCCACCTCCGGTCGGCGCGGGTCGTAAACACCGTATAGAGGGCCTTTTCTTTTGGAAACAAATCGGACAATTTTCATCTCAAAACATCTCCTTTTCCAGAATGCTGTCGAATTGGAAAAATACCTTGCGGTCGATCAGGATGCCGTCGTGTGTGCAGTCGAATCCATATACGGCGGCGCAGCCGGCGGCCACCCGGTTGTCTGGCTCCGCGCCTCCTGTAAGCTTGTCGGCTCTGCCGTAAAAAAGATAGTGGTGAACCGTGGAAGGCAGTTTGGTGTCCATCGTGGCGGAAATAAAATCGCTTTGCGTTCCCAGATCCAGCCAGACCGGTATGCTTTTATGCGGCAGCATTTGGGAGGCGTCGGCCAGACCGAATCCGCTCCAGGGCGTGGCGAGGGATACAAAAAGCCGGACGAACGTGTTTTGTCCCTCCGATCGGCGCCGATCCAGGAAGGCTTTCGTGGTCAGGCCGCCGACGCTGTGCGCGACGAGGGCCATTTTCCGGAAACCGAATTTTTCGTGAAGCTCACGCAATTCTTCATCGAGCAGGGCCGAGGCAAGATTCAGGCGGATTCCCGACGGATAGTAGAAGAACCAGGGCTGGTATTTGCTGCGGTCCAGACGCATATAAAAATATATCCAGTTGTGCGGACTGCCCTCTGTGCCGTGCACGAAAAGGAGAGGGATTTTCCGGGGATCGTAGGCCTGCGTCAGATAGATATGCGCGCCGAACATTTTCATGAAGGACGATGGATTCCAGTAGCCAATCTGCGCGTTTTCCAAAGAAAAATATTCATGATAAATTTTCAGAACATCTCCGTTGCCGGTTGCCTGCCGGATGATGGGCTCCCCGATTTTCCGGCGCCATCCCCGGGGCAGCTGCACCGGCTGTTCATCGGTTGCGATGGTCCGGATCTCCACGCCGGAAATCAGCTCTCCTTCCCGAACCGCAATGTCCAGGGTCTGGCTTCCCGATCCGCTCATGCCGGATGCTTCATCCTCTTCGTACGTTCCATTGTGATTGTAGTCCGTAACGGCAAAAAGCCGGTAGCGCCCCTCGGGCAGGTACAGCATGAAAGTATCCTGATTCAAACCGGTGGCCGTGTATTCGGCGCATTCATTTTTTTTGTCCGCGGGGCTGCAGGCCAGGATGAGCGTGGAGTTCCCCCGCCATCCGGGCCCGGTGAGGCGCCCTTTGATGACCGCGGAATTGTAAGCGGGCGGTCCTTTCTCTCCCTTCAAGGAAAGGAGAGAGGGAACGGCGTCATCCTGGGACGGGATGCTCAAATACCGGCAGCCCGTCAGGACGGCGGTCATCATGATCAGCGCCGCGGCAAGCCTCCACCGGAAATCGTGCAAGCGTCTTTTCATGGCTTCCCCATCTTTCTTTCCAGATACTCGACAACGTTGCCGAGTCTTTTTTCCCTGGCTAGATCGAGCGCTGTTTTTCCCTCTTTGTTCTTCGCCTTCAGATCTGCGCCCCGCTCCGCCAGCAGGATAATCGTTCTTTTCGATCCTGATTCGACGGCGAGCATCAACGGGGTATCGCCTTGCCTGTCGGGGCGGTTCAGGTCGGCTTTCCGCCGGATGAGGGCGGCTGCGATGTCCGGCAGATCCTCTGCGGCGGCCAGGTGCAGCGCCGTCTGGCCCTCCTGATTGGCGGTCTGGAGGTTTCCGGTTTGATCCAAAAGCAGCCTGGCGACTGAAACGCGGCCGTTTCGGATGCTTTTCATCAACGGATTTTCGCCCGCTTCATCTCTGGCGGCGGTGTCCGCGCCTTCGGCGAGCAAAAGCAGGACGTTGTCGTGGTCGCCCTTTTTCGCTGCCAGATGAAGCGGAGTTCTGCCTCTGCCGTCTTTCAGGTTCACATTGGCGTGGCGCCGGATCAGCATCGCGGCGATGTCGGAGCAACGGTAGTCGAGCGCCAGGTGCAGCGCCGTTTCCCCGAATCCGTTTTGCAAATCGAGGCCCTTTCCCGTTGCCAGCAAGGGCGGAATGCAGTCCCAGCTCTTGTTGTAAATGGCCCACATCAACGCCGTGTAACCGTGTCGGTCCTGCGCCTCCGGATCCGCGCCAAACGCCAGCAGCAGTTCCACAATGTCCGGATGCCGCTCATTTGCCGCAATCATCAGAGGCGTCAGCCCGTCCGCATCCTGCCGATTGATTTGCGATTTCCGGAGAAGAAAGTATTCGGCAAGGCCGACGTGGCCGTTTTGAACGGCGTACATCAGACCAGTCCAGGCGTAATCGTCCGTCTGGTTGACGTCGATTTGCTTTTCCTCCACCAGGCGCATGACCAGGACGATGTCCCCTTTTCGGGAGGCTTCGAAAAAAGAGGTCTGTGGATCGGCAAGGGCCGCGGTTACCTTCTCATCTTTTTTTTGCAGAGGCGGCGGCATGCAGGCGGCAATCGAGGCGATGAAAAACAGCATGATCAGCGTTACGATGGCGTTGCGCATGAACCCAAACTCCCCAAATTGACGGTGTTCATGAATGGATCCGATCAACTTCTATCATGACGGATGAACGAATTCAACCTTCGGCTGGGGCAGAACAGGCCTTGTCATGGCAGGGTGTTTTCCTGTATAAGAACATTGCAGGTCCTGCGCCTTGGAGGTGTGGAAGAAGGCGCCGCTGTAAATCCATGCCGGAAAGGAAGCTTCATGACGGACATTCTGGATTACATCAGCACCTGGTCGGCGATCAAGTGGGTCGTTCTGGTTCTGATAGCGGGATTTATCGGCCAGTTTGGCCGGATGATGGCGGAAGCCATAGCGAACAGGATCCGCCTTCGCCGCGCGAAAAAGAATCCGACAGCGGCCGGCCGTCAGGAAACGGAAGAGACAAAAACCCTGAATGCAGGCGCTGTCCGGGAAAGCGGGCTTTCCGGCTCCGTGCAGGAAACGCCGGGTTTGCCGGCCGGAGCCCCTGCGTCGGATTTTCCTTCCCGGCCTTGGCCGTCCCCCATCGCGCCGGACAAAAAAGCGCTGAAGACGATGGCCAAGGCCCGCAAGAAAGAAGCGAAGAGAGAGGGAAAGGAATAAACGACGTGGCGCCAGTCTTCAGGCCGTTCAAAATGTGCATTCAAAGCCAACCGCTACGGGCTATCCGCATGGAGAACTTTTCATTATTACACTTTTGTCATCGCGAGGAGCGAAGCGACGTGGCGATCTCTTCAAACATCCAATGCTGATGAGATTGCTTCACTTCGTTCGCAATGACTAAGAGACATCATGCAAAGGCTTCGCATTCTCCGGTTGCTCTTAGGCGTATTTTTGCTTTCTGCTGCCTTCATAGAGATCATATTCCAGCAGCCGGCACTCGATTTCCCCGTTGTAGAAGGTCATCCGGCGCTTCGTGCGCAGTCCCACTTTCTTGATCATTTCCAGATTTCCGGTGAAGAGGTATCCGTGGTAGCCGCGGCCGATGCCTTTCAGCCAATCGCCGCAGCCTTCATAGAGCGCTTCCAGTCGTTGAAGGGCGCTGGGACTGCTGCGCTTATGAGCGAGATCGGCAGCTTTGCGGACGATGACTTTTTGCCCCGGCGCGATTTCCTTTTTTGGCGCGGATTGCGCCGTTTTGATCTTTAGAGGCTCCAGCCGTTCGCCGTAGGGCGGATTGATGATGATGACGCCCTTTCCTCCCGGGGTGGGCGTTTTTTCGAAGGGGCAGACCTTGAATTCAATCAGGCGGTCAACGCCGGCCGTCTGTGCGTTGCGGCGCGCGGCCTCCACCGCTTGCGGATCGATATCCGAAGCGATAACGGTTGAGGGCAGCGCTTTTAAAGAATCATTGCGGGCTTTCCTGCGCAGCTCCTGCCAGGAGTCATGGGGGAAATCCCTGATATGCATGAAGCCGTAATTGCCGCGGCCCAGGCCCGGCGCGCGGTGAAGCGCCATCAGGGCCGCCTCGATCGCGAGGGTGCCGCTGCCGCACATCGGGTTGACGAGCGGCGTCCGGCCCTGCCATCCCGTGGCTTTGATGAGGGCGGCCGCCAGCGTTTCCTGCATCGGCGCCGCCAGCGGAATCTTGCGGTAGCCGCGCAGCGAAAGCCTTTCCCCGGACGTGTCGATATACGCCATGGCCTGGTCGTTGCGCCAGTAAACATGAATGACCGCCCGGTTTCTTTCCGGCCCGGAATCCGGCCGGACGCCTGTCTTATCGCGGATGCGATCGACGATGGCGTCCTTGGCCCTGAGGTTGGCAAAGCGTGTGTCGGTGATCTCCGGGTGATCGACCACGGAGGTGACCGAGAGGTAAGCACTGGGACCGGAATCGTGCAGAAACGTTTCCCAGGGAATGGCGTTCAGACGCTCGTAAAAAGCGCCGGCGGAGATGGCCTTGAAGATTTGCAGTTGATACAGGACGTGCTGGGCCGTGCGCAGATGCAGGTTCAACACCATCGTGTCCGACAGGGTTCCCTCGGTGGAAACGGCCGTGTCGATTTCCTGGAGGATGGGGAACCCCAGCTCCTCGATTTCCGCCTTCAGATAGGGAACGACCCCTTTCGGGCACGTGATCAATATCCTGTTTTTCTTCTGCCAGATGGACATGGGCAGGCTTTAACACAGGCCATGGGGCTTGGCAATCTTTAAAAAAATTCAGATTTTTTAAAACCTGCGGGGATGGGTTGGCTCAGGCGGCATCCGGCAGGGGCGATGGCCGGATGAACGGCGGCAGGGGGCACTGCAGCGCCAGCGCGACAACGCGCAGGAGTTCACCCTCCTCGAACGTGACGGTTTGATCCGCGAAGGCGCAGTGCGCGCAGGCATCGACGACGGATTCCTTGATTTTGAAGGAAGCATCGGTCAGCGACTGGAGCGCCCGGTTCACGGTTTCGTAGGAGGTGTTTTCCTGAAACGAAAAGACAGGTTTCCGGGCGGCCAGCTCCGGGATCCTTGCCACGCCTGCGTCAAATGCCTTTTGCGCTTTATCTTTGTCTTGCGCGTGCCCGGCTGAGGCCAGAGCGGAAAGAAGGGTCACAATGTCCAGCCCCACCTGGGAGAAGGAAAATTTCCGGATGGCGCGAAACAAATCTTCGGACGGATTTAAATGCTTTTCCAGAATCCATTGAACGGACAGCTCCAGCAGGCTCCGTTTGCCGTCGGCATGGATCAGGGAATGCAGCATCAGCAGAAAATTTCGTTTTTCCATCCCGGTCATGAGCGACAGAGACGGCATGGCCAGCTCCAGAAGGGGCAGTTTCAGACGGTCGGATAATTCGGCGAGCCGAGAGGCCAGAGGGAAAACCAGATCGGGATTTGCCTGCAGGACCATCACCCGATTCAGTGCCGCGGCCTGCTGTTCGCGGCGCGAAGGATCCTTGCCGACGAGGAGGGCGAAGACAATGGAAGCGGCGCCCCGCGGCGTTGCGGCGATTTCGCGGATGTCCTGCGGCAGGGCGGTCACAATGGCCCGGCTTTCTTCGAGATGGCCGGGCAAAGGATTGCCGATCCAAGAGGTAACGTCCGTTGCGAGCGCCGACGCGCCGGCAACGGCAGGCCGGCGATACCGGTCGGTTCCCCCGAACGGTTCCGTGAACATGGGTTTGGGTTCGCGCGCCGCTTCGGTCATTTTCGGAAATATGCCGTCAAAGGACGGATCCAGCAGACGGATCCGGGTGACAAGCGGCGGATGTGTGTCCAGAAAGGAAAACCAGCTTGCGGGGTGGCTTTCGCTGAAAAACAGATGACGGGCCTGTCGGGCCTCCGGCGAGGAGATGCGGGAACCGAAGGCGGAGCCGCCGATCTTCTTGAGCGCGCCCGCCAGCCCCGAAGGGTTACGCGTGAACTGCACGGCGGAGGCGTCCGCCAGAAACTCCTGCTGACGGGCGATCGCGCACTGCATCAGGCGGCCGAGAAGCGAGCCGGTGTGGCCGATGATGACCAGGAAGATTCCCGCGGCCATGGCCGGGAGCCCCGCGCGCAATGATACCCTTCCGCCGGAAAGAAATTTTTGTCCGGCAATGCCCAGGAAAAGAATGCCGAAAAGGATGCCGATCAACTGGACGTTGAGGCGCATGTCGCCGTTGAGAATATGGCTGAACTCATGGGCCACGACGCCCTGCAGTTCGTCGCGGTTGAGTTTGGCGAGCGCTCCCCGCGTGACGGTCACCGCCGCGTCGCTCAATTCCAGTCCGGCGGCAAAGGCGTTGATGTTGTTTTCGGAATCCAGAACAAAGACCTGCGGAACGGGAATGCCCGAGGCAATGGCCATTTCCTCCACAACGTTGATCAGCCGCCGTTCGCTCGGATCGGTCGCGCCGGGGGGGATGCGCCGGGCGCCCAGCATTTCCGCCACGGCGGCGCCGCCTTTTTTCAGGGTGTGCATTTTGTAGATGCTGGCGGACAGGATGACGATGACGATGGCCATGGACATGAAGATGAAAAATGCGGGGTCGAAAAACGTGAAGGTGGAAAGCTTCTGCTGGTAGCTGTAAGCTTCTCCGGTGTTGAAGGAGGTGTAGGCGTTTGTGCCGACATACAGGTACCAGGCCAGACGAATGGCCAGGGAGGTTACCAGCACAATCACGGCCACGGCGAAGGCAAACGCGATGAGCTGCCGCCGGCCGTTCCTGCGGGCCCGCGCCTGCCTGGCAAAGAAATTGGTCGAACGGTCGGTATTCATGCTTCCCGTCAGGTGAAGGACACTTTGGGCGCTGTGCGCTCTTCGGCTTTTTCCACGACTTCCAGGAGGGCGGCGGCCTTGAAATCAAAGGTGGAAGCGATCACGTTCTGGGGGAATTTTTCCCGCTGAATGTTGTAGTCGGTGACGGCGTCGTTGAAAGCCTGGCGGGCGAAGCTGATCTTGTTTTCCGTGGAGGTCAGCTCCTCCATCAGATTGGCGATGGCTTGGTTGGCTTTCAAATCCGGGTAGGCTTCGACGACCGCCAGCAGTCTGGAAAGGGCTCCGGAAAGCGCTCCTTCCGCCTGGCTTAGGCCCGTCATGGCCGCGGCGCTGCCGGGAGACTGGGCGGCGGTGCGGCTTGCGTCCAGGGCGGAATTGCGCGCCTTTATGACGGCTTCGAGCGTGCCGCGTTCGTGCGCCAGGTAGCCTTTGGCGGCTTCCACCAGGTTGGGAATCAGATCATAGCGGCGCTTGAGCTGGATGTCGATCTGGGTGAAAGCGTTCCGGTATAGATTGCGCAGAGTGATCATATGATTGTAAATCCCGACGCAATAAAAGGCGACGACGGCGAGGATGACGACCAGAAGGATCAATGGAATCATGTTGCTCTCCTTGCAATGGCGCCCGGACGGGCGCAGGGATAATGCTCCCGGATGATCGGACCATCACTTGCTTTTCCTGATCTCGCCGGTGATGACCAGATTGTCGCGATGAATCACTTCATCATAGTCTTTGTGCCCCAGCACGGAGTAAATCTGCGATGTCTTCAGGCCGAGGATGCGGCGGATGTCTCCGGCGCTGTAGTTGACCAGCCCCTTGGCCAGCAGGTTTCCTTCGCGGTCCACGCAGGCGACGGGATCGCCTTGATCGAATTCCCCTTCGACGGCGGTGATGCCCGAGGGCAGCAGGCTCCTGCCTTTTTCGAGCAGGGCTTTCTTGGCCCCGTCGTCGAGGATCAGGCGTCCGCGGGGGCGCAGCGTAAAAGCAATCCAGTACTTGCGGCTGGCCAGTCTCGCGGTCTGCGGCAGAAACAGCGTGCCGATTTCCCTGCCCGCCATGATGTCGGACAGCACTTTCTTTTTTTTGCCCGGCGCGATGATGCAGGGAATGCCGATGGAGGTGACTTTCTTGGCGGCGGCGATTTTGCTTTTCATGCCGCCCGTGCCGACGGCGGAGGTTTCCTCCGTGGCGGCTGCTTCGATGGCGTCGGTGAATTCGCACACCAGGGGAATCAGCTTCGCTTTTCTGGATTGGGCGGGATTGCAGTCGAAAAGCCCGTCGGTCGCCGTCAGATTGACGAACAGGTCAGCCTCGACGATATTGGCAATCATGGCGGCAAGGTTGTCGTTGTCGCCGAATTTGATTTCATCGAAGGAGACGGTGTCGTTTTCGTTGATGATCGGCGTGACGTGCCATTCCATCAGCGTGGAAAGCGTGTTGCGGATGTTGAGATAGCGCTGCCGGTCGGTCAGATCCGACATGGTGAGCAGAATCTGCGCGACGTAGAGGTTGTTTTTCTCAAACGCCTTGGAATAGATGCGCATGAGCCGGCCCTGGCCGACCGCCGCCGCCGCCTGTTTTTCCGGCATGCTTTTGAGTTTGCCCGAGATGTTCAGGCGGTGCTTGCCCGAGGCGATGGCCCCGGACGTGACCAGGACGATGGAAAATCCCCGGCGCGTCAGGTCGCACATTTCCTGGACGAGGGATTCGATGATTTTCAAATCCAGCCCGTCCGTTCCGGTGAGCACCGCAGAGCCGACCTTGATGAGAATTTTCTTGACGGATGCGAGCGTTTCCAGACGGATATGATTCATGGCTCAAGGTTTTTCGTGTTGTCTAAGAGGGTTACGATCTTTCCTAAAATATCCTGCAATCCTTCTCCGGTCGCGGCGGAAAACGGATGCAGTATTATCCCTTTTTTCGAAAATTGCGCAACGGTTTTTTTGACCTTTTCCCGTACGGCGGGCAGGTCGATTTTGTTGAGGCAGACGAGTTGCTCTTTGTCCAAAAGCTGTGGATTGTAGTTTTTCAACTCCCGGTTGATGGCGGTAAAGTTTTTCCAGGCGCCGGTGTGCGTTTCTTCAGAGATGTCGATCAGATGAACGAGCACACGGGTGCGCTCCACATGGCGCAGAAACTGGATGCCCATGCCGAGGCCCTCCGAAGCCCCGGCGATCAGACCCGGGATGTCGGCGACGACAAAAGCCGGGCTGTCCTTGTGCTTCACCACTCCCAGATGCGGTGTAAGCGTGGTGAAGGGATAGTCGGCGATTTTGGGCCGGGCGGCCGATACACGGGAAATGAAGGTGGATTTGCCCGCATTGGGGAATCCTACCAGCCCGACGTCCGCCAGCAGCTTCAGTTCCAGGAGCAGCGTGCGCTCCTCTCCTTCCATGCCTTCCTGGGCGAACCGCGGCGTTTGGTGGGTGGAGGTCTTGAAATGGGCGTTGCCCTTGCCTCCGATGCCGCCGCGGGCCGCGACGAAGGTCTGTCCCGCCGCGGCCAGATCCGCAAGAACCTCGCCGGTTTCAAAATCCTTCACCAGCGTTCCGGGCGGTACGACAACTTCAAGATTCTCCGCGCTGCGGCCGGTGCGGTTGTTGCCCGAGCCGTGCCCGCCGTTTTTAGCGATTTGATGCTGACGATATTTCAAATCCAGCAGGGTGTGGTGCGTTTGGGCCGCCCGGAAGATGACGTCGCCGCCCTTGCCGCCGTCGCCGCCGTCCGGACCGCCTTTGGGGACGAACTTCTCCCTCCGGAAACTCACGCAGCCCGCGCCGCCGTGTCCGCCCCGGACGAATATCTTGGCTTCGTCAACAAATTTCACTTGTTTCTTTCCTCTTTTGAAGAAGGGAACGGTCTCGCCGCCCAGAGCGTTGTCGCGACCTTTTCCTCAAAGAAAAAAGGCGCTTAATGTCTCAAGCGCCTTTTGAACACGAGTTGGAATGACCGGTTTACGCCGCCGCATAGACGCTGACCTTTTTGCGGGTCTTGTCCAGCCTTTCATATTTGACCACGCCGTCGATGAGAGAATACAACGTGAAATCCTTGCCGATGCCGACGTTGTTGCCGGGGTGAATTTTTGTTCCGACCTGCCGCACGATAATGGAACCCGCGTGGATATTCTGGCCGCCGTACACTTTGACGCCGCGCCGCTGCGAATTGGAGTCTCTACCGTTGCGGGAGCTTCCCTGACCTTTTTTATGTGCCATGATATCCTCCGCTTATATCGAAATCTTCTTGATTTTCATGCTGGTTAATTCCTGCCGATGGCCGGTTTTTTTGCGAAATCCCTTGCGCTTTTTGTATTTGCCGATGATCAGCTTCGGGGCTTTAGTCTGGGCGACCACTTCGCCGATGACTTTGGCGCCCTCAACGAAAGGCTTGCCGATTTTCACATCGGCCTCGTCCGATACCATCAAAACTTCATTAAAAACAATTTCGGCCCCTTTTTCACCGGGCAGTTTTTCAACCGATAATACATCGCCCTCGCTGACTTTGTGCTGTTTGGCTCCTGTTTTTATGATTGCGTACATAACCTTATCCTTCGTTAGCGTTAAGGTCGCAACTTATAGACAAAATGATCCTTTTTGTCAATAGAATTCAGCCACCCTGATGATATTTTATAAAGCAAGCCACCGGCAAGTCTAAAATATTGATATCAAGAAGAAATTCGCTTGCATTCCACCGCGGCGAAAATGTAGGATAGCTCATCAATGGCATGAAAGAATTCCGGGGTGGATCCGTGAAAAGACGTTTCCCTTGTCTTGCTTTTATTATTTTTTTTCTGGTCTGTCCGCCGCTCCCGGCAATGGCCGGCGAGGATCCGAGATCGTTTGTCGAGGGATTGCTGGTTGCCGAGGGGCTTGACCCTGTGAAAGTGCGCAGCATCATGCAAGACAACCGCATATCCGTCAGCCCGGATATCGTTCTGAAAAACCTATTCTTTTCCGAACCCAAAGGTTCCGTGCAGAAGCCTGACGTGATGGATATTGATCCCCGTCAGATTGAACGGGGCAGGGATTTTATGAAAGAAAACGCAGCTGTTTTGTCCGCCGTGGAACAGCGCTTCGGCGCGTCGCCGAGGATCATCACCGCGATTCTCATCATCGAGTCACGGCTGGGGACCTATCCCATGCCGTATAATGTGGTCAACGCTTACGCCAACCTGGCCTTTGTGCTGGATCCGGCCTACTGGAAAGAAATCCAGAACCGCTATGCGGACGCCTATCCGCAGATTCGGGATGACGCGACGTCCGCCCGGGCGAAAAGAAAAGCGAAGTGGGCGGTGCGGGAGCTTTATCATCTGTCCCGGATCGCCGATCACCTGGAGATCGATCCGTTGAGCATTTCCGGGTCTTTTGCCGGCGCGATGGGCCCGGCGCAGTTTATTCCCTCGTCTTTCTGGATTTTCGGAATGGACGGCGACGGAGACGGCCTGGCTGATCCCTCGAACATGACGGATGCCAAATTCAGCATGGGGCATTATCTCAGAAAATTCGGATGGAAAGAGGAAACTTCCGTTGAACAAAAACGCAGGGCGATCTGGCACTACAATCGCAGCCGCGTGTATGTAAATACGGTGATGATGCTCTACGAACAACTGGGACACTGAAAGACGCCCCGGTTGCCTGTTCCTACCACGGATCGACAAAAGAAGGACAGGCATCCGCCGGTTGCCGGGCAGCCGCGGATTTGATCCCCCGCATGATCCACTGGCGGGTGTCCGCCGGATCGATGACGGCGTCAATTTCGAGGTGCGCGGCCATGTTGATGGCTTTGCCGATTTCGTAGAGCTGGGCCACGAGTGATTCGTAGAATTCTTCACGCTTCTGCGGATCCTCAATGGCCGCCAGTTCTTTTTTGAAACCGGCTTTAACGGCGCCTTCCAGGCCCATTCCGCCGAATTCCCCCGTCGGCCAGGACACGCTGAAGAAAGATTCATGGAATCCGCCTTTGGCCATCGCCATGACGCCGAGGCCGTAGCCCCGGCGCAGGATCACCGTAAAGTAAGGAACGGTGACATGCGAGCCGACGACGAACATCCGGCAGACATGGCGGACCTGCGCCCGTTTTTCAATTTCGGGGCCGACCATGAAGCCCGGCGTGTCGCACAGCGACAGAATCGGCAGTCCGTGCGCGTTGCACAGCATCATGAGGCGCGCGGCCTTGTCCGCGCCTTCGGCTTCAATGGCGCCGGCCATGTGCATGGAATTATTGGCGATTACGCCGAACGGACGCCCTTCGATGCGAAGCAGCCCCGTAACCATGCCCGGGCCGAACCGGGGGCGCAGTTCGACGAAGGAATCCGTATCCGCGATGGCTTTGATGACGTTGCGCACATTGTAGGCGCGCTTGCGGCTTTCCGGAATCAGCTCGCGAAGTTTGAGCGGATCGCCCGCCGTCCACGAGGGGAGAGTGCCCTGAAAAAAGGAAATATATTTTTTGGCCATGGCGACGGCTTCGATGTCGTCGGCGACTTCAATATCCACCACGCCGTTCTGCGTCTGAACGTCCATCGGCCCGATATCCTCGGGTTTGAAAACCCCCAGGCCGCCGCCTTCGATCATCACCGGACCGCCCATGCCGATGTTGGAATTTTTCGCGGCGATAATGACGTCACAGCAGCCCAGAAGCGCGGCGTTTCCCGCGAAGCAGGGGCCGGAAACAATGCCGACGACCGGAACATGCCCGCTGAGTCTGGCGAAAGAACCGAACGTGCCCAGATCCAGTCCCGCGACCATCACGCTCATCGCGTCCACGTCGCCGGGTCTTCCTCCTCCGCCTTCGCCGAAAAAGATCAGCGGCAGCTTCTGCTCGTGGGCCAGTTTCAGCATGCGGTCCATTTTCTTGTGGTTGAAATATCCCTGCGTGCCGGCCAGCACAGTGTAGTCGTAAGCCATGATCATGCAGCGGGCTTTGTCTTCGGGATAAAGTTCGCCGTTTACCGTGGCGATTCCGGCGATCAAACCGTCGGCCGGCGTTTTGGCGATCAGGTCGTCAACGGAACGGCGTCCCCGCTGCGCGGCAATGGCCAGCGCTCCGTATTCAACGAAACTTTCCGGATCGCAGAAGGCCTCGATGTTGGAGCGGGCGGTGCGCTGATTCTTCTTTTTTCTTTTCTCCACTGCGTCGGGGCGGTTTTTATCCAGTCCGAAGGAATGTCTGCGGATCGCTTCGGCCAGGTCGGGACGAAGGGATCCGCCGTCCGCTTTTTGTTGCCCGGAGGGATCATTGATGACGTTTTTGTCTTTATTTGTATCCATCTTCTTTCAACTCCCTGTGTTTATTGAGATGCATGATCGTGTTCATTTCAGGCGGGCGACGCCCGCGAAAAAGCGTCTGCCGGTCTGCGAGGATGCCATATTCATTGATTTTTTATTTCCACTTTTTTATGAGAATTCCGCCCGGGGCGGAACCGGAAGATAGCGTTCGGCGCTTTGCCCCGGGTGGAAGGAAACGTGTCGTTAGGTTTTCGCCGGTTCTTCCTTCAGTGCCCGGCGCAAGATTTTTCCGGTGCCTAAAAGAGGCAGAGATGTCCGAAACTCGATTTTGGCGGGCACTTTGTATGCGGACATGTTCTGCTTGGCCCAGATTTTGATTTCTTCTTCCGTGGCCGTCTTGCCCGGCTGCATCACGATGAAGGCTTTTACGACTTCCATCTTCTGCGGATCGGGGATGCCGATGACGGCCGACTGGGCGACCCCCGGGTATTTGTTGAGCATGAATTCGACCTCTTCGGGATAAACGGAGAAGCCGGAAACTTTGATCATCTCCTTCGCGCGTCCGATCAGATATAGAAATCCGTCTTCGTCGAACTTTCCCACATCGCCGGTATAAACCCACCCGTCAACGAGCGTGTTTTTTGTCTCTTCCGGTTTTTTCCAGTAGCCTTTGAAAACGCCGGGATTTTTCAAAACGATTTCTCCGGATTCTCCCAGAGGCATTTCCTTCGACCGGTCATTGACGTCCACGATTTTAAAGTCGGCTTCGAAGCCGGGAATGCCCATGGTGCCGTACTTTACCTTGTCGCGAGGGACATACGTGTCGGCGGTGTGGGTTTCGCTCAATCCGTATGCTCCTTCCAGTAGCGTGCCTCCGCCCGTGAAGGTTGCCCACTGACGGGATATTTCTTCCGTCAGCGTAATGCCGAAAGAGGAGGTGAGGCAGAGTTTCATGCTGGAAAGGTCGTAGTTTTTAACGTCCGGATGCATCATGATGCCGACATTCATCGGCACGGCGCTGTACCAGAAATTGGCCTTGTAGCGCTGGATGGCTTCCATCGTGGCCTTGACATCGAACTGCGTGAAGAGGACCTGCGTGGCGCCGGCGTAAATGCAACTGTTCATGCCGGCGACCATGCCGGCAATGTGGAAAATAGGCATGGAAACAAGGCTGACGGCATTCTTATTGATTCCGGTGATTGTGCAGACCGCCGCTGTTTTGAATAGCGCGGCGTAAAAGCTGAGCATCGATCCTTTGGGCAGACCGGTTGTGCCGCCTGTATACTGGAAGAGGCCGATGTCAGTGTCCAGATCGATAGCGACGCGGGGGGGTGTTTTGTCGCCTTTGGTGACAATTTCCATGAAATCATCCGTTCCCGGAATATTTTGCCGGGGGATTTTCATCGTGTCGGTAATTGGCAGGGTGGGTTGCGCCGGCAGATAGTCGTTGAGATTAGTGATCACTACTTTTTTCACTTTGGTGTTCGCGAGCACTTTCCCGGCGATCGGCATGAGGATGTCCCAGGTTACGAGCACTTCTGTTTCCGCGTCATTGAGTTCATAGGTCAGTTCCATTTCCTTGAAGAGGGGAGAGCAGGGGCAGACAATGGCGCCCAGTTTCTGTGTGCCGAAATGCGCGATGACGTACTGGGGGCAATTGGCCATGAAAATGGCGACCCGGTCGCCCTTTTTGACGCCGGTTTGCCGGAGATAATTGGCAAACCGGTCTGACGCTTCATCGAGTTCGCGATAGCTGATTTCCCGTCCGTAAAAAATGATGGCGGTTTTATTTGGGATTTCTCCAGCCCGGATTCTCAAGTATTCGTGGATAGGTTTTTTGCCGTGTTCAAAGGTTAACGTTGTGGGAATGTCTTGCTGCCAGCTTTTCATCCAAATGCGTTCCATACAAAAACCTCCCAAATTTTTATTTATCTTATGATCATTGACAAATGGGGATACTTGCCAATATAGTAAGCGGGAATTGCTTCTGTAGCGAGCGTTAGATAGAATACATCAAGCCTAAAGTCAAGGATAAAAAAATGGCTGTAAAAAACGGAAAGACAGCAAACAACCATCTGGAAGCGGAATCCCGCCGGCGAATCCTCGACGCCGCGCTCGTATTGTTTGCCCAAAAGGGATACGCCGCCACCACGGTGCGGGAAATCGTGGATGCGGCGGGAATCACCGCGCCTTCCCTGTATTATTATTTTGGAAGCAAGGAGGGGCTTTATCTGGATCTGGTGCAAACGCACGGAGCACAAATTGATCTGGCTTTGCAATCTTACGCGCATACATCCGCAAGCGCGAAAATGCGGGTGAAAGATCTTGTGGACAAGATTTTTCTTCAGGTGATTAATGACAAGGATTTTTTCCGGTTGATGTTCAGCATGTACTATGGGCCGTCTCAAGGCGCGCCTTACTATGATTTTATTTCTTATCATGTCAAAATTCATGCGGCGATAAAAAAGGTCATCGAAGAAGGCATTGCCTCAAGGGAATTTCAATCGGGCAATCCGGGATACATCACCTGGGTGATCCGCGGCGTGGTTCAGCTGGCGATGGAGGAGCAAATCAAGGATGACAGGGAAAAAATCGACAGGCCCCGCCTGCAAAGGATTCTGGATATCATCCTGGACCGTCTGGAACGGCCGCCTTCCCCTTAAAAAAACTTGATGGCCGGCAGAGGGACCATGGCCATCCTGCATCGATTGAAGGATCAGTAAAGATCATTCCGAGGGGGGAATATTTATGGAACTGATGATCAAAGATAAAATCGCTGTTGTGACGGGCGGCGGAAGCGGAATCGGCGAGGCCATCGCTTTGCGTCTGGCTTCCGAAGGCGCGAAAGTGGTTGTGGCGGATCTGGATCCGGAGGCGGCAAAAAAAGTTGCCGGAACCATTCAGACGCAGGGAGGGGATGCCGTTTTTGTTGTCTGCGATGCCACGAATCCGGGAGCGGTCGACGCGCTCATGGAGAAAACCGTTCGGACTTACGGCGCCGTTGATATACTGGTTAACAACGTGGGCGGGGGCACGGGCATCAACCTGGTGGTGAAAACGCTCCTTGAGGACTGGGACAAAACCATCGAGTTGAATTTAAGAAGCGCTTATCTTTGTTGTTGCGCAGCGGCTAAGATCATGATTCCAAGGAAACAGGGACGCATCATCAATATGTCCTCCATTTCGGGAAAACAGGGAGAACCGCTTCTGGGTGCATACTGTGCCGCCAAATCCGGAGTCATCGGATTTACACAAACCCTGGCCCGGGAGCTGGCGCGCTACGATATCACGGTCAACGCCGTCTGCCCCGGCTATGTTTTCACGCCGGGCTGGGAGAAACTGGCGCAGGCCCTCAAGGATTCGCAGCCGGCCCTGGCGGACAAAAGCCTGCTGGAAATCTTTGAGGCGCGCGTCCGATCCGTAACCCCCCTGCGCCGTCCTCAGGAAGCCTCTGAAATCGCAGGGCTGGTGGCCTATCTGGTGTCTTATGAAGCCCGCAGCATTACCGGTCAGGCGATCAGCATCGACGGCGGCATCGCGACGGGTTAGGGGATGCGTCCGTTCATTTGTTGCCGCCGGCACATGAAGAATTATTCCACCTGAAAAAACTGACCGGCAGATATTTTACGAATGGCGGTCATCTCATTTCTTTAATGATATTGGAATATTATTTAAAAAGAACTCGGTCATTTTACACGATGCTTCGAGCGCAATCGATTTATGGTATTGACAAGCTATTCGCAAATCATTAGACAATTTATCATACAGTAAAATCAGATAGGGAGAAGGGGAAGACGGACTCATCATTTTCCCGATGTCGTATGGTCAAGAAATTCGCCAACGAGGAGGAACTGAAATGAAGTATCTGAAGGGGTTAGTTTGTCTGTTTGTTGCAGTTTTTGTCATGTCCTGGACGGGAAGCAGCAGGGCTGATGAAATTGTTCTCGGGTACACAGGACCGCTTTCCGGACCGGCGGCGGAATACGGGCAGGACATT
>Ga0208458_1000206_pt1 | contig 72478 bp, 64 predicted proteins | sample AD_UKC085_MetaG_FD_184432 | JGI IMG/M metagenome (GOLD analysis project Ga0208458, IMG submission 184432) | Active sludge microbial communities of municipal wastewater-treating anaerobic digesters from USA - AD_UKC085_MetaG (SPAdes) (version 2) | ecosystem: Engineered > Bioreactor > Anaerobic >... | reverse complement strand
TCTATCTCTGTTATTACTCCTCCTGCATAGTGGTACTTGTATGTGGTTACATCTGTGTGTGGTGTACCATCTATTGTTATATGGGAGGTATAGGTCTTTTTGAGTCTTCTTCCTGATGCATCATACTGGAAGGTAACTGTGTCATTGTTAGTGGGGAGGTTGGCCTGCTTGAGCTGGTTCTCATATGTGTATTCATATGTGGTGACATAGTCCGGATCGACTGTGGGGGAGGAGGGGGAGAGCCAGATGTTCTTTCTGAGGAGGTCTTCCATCTGTTTGTTGTTTCTTGTGGCAATGTCCCAGGTGGCAGTGTCCATGTGTGAGGAGGGGAGGTATGGGGAGAGGTCATACGTCCTCAGTGAGGAGGGGGCATACCGGTGGGGGTAGTGGACCCTTGAGGATTCAAGCTTTTCTTTGGAGGGGAGGGAAGAGGGGGAGAGGACGAAGGGGGAGCCGGAGTAGTATTCCTTGCTGGTGCAGTTGCCGTTGTTGTCGTATGCAAAGAGTTCATAGGCGGTGGACTCGTAGTCAACCCTTGTGAGCCTGTCTGCGACATTGAAGGTGAAGTCGGTGTTGTCAGTTCCACCAATGTCTATATCTGTCCTGTTGCCCCTCTGGTCGTATGTGTACACGACATCATTCGTGGTGCCTGGCTTGTCAACGTTTGTGAGCCTGTTTAGTGCGTCGTATGTGTAGCTCCAGGTATCGGAGCCAACTTTTTCTGAGGTTATGTTGCCGTTGTTGTCAAATGTGTAGTCCAGGTCAAGAATTGATGTGTTGTCAGATTTCTTTACATCGATGTTTGTCATCCACCCGTTGGCATTGTACAGGTAATCGGCCAAAACACCTGTGGGGTAGTCCATGCCTGTGGCCCAGGAGTTGTCATTGTATGAGTATGAGGTGGTCTGGGAGGACCTGGTTGCCTGGGTCATTTTTCCTGCGGTGTCCCAGGTGTATGTGCGGGCATCACCCTCTGCGGTGAGCTGGGTTATCAGCCCCTCTGCATTATACTGGAACTGGTGCGTGAAGTCCCAAGGATCATCGGTTGATGTGAGTCTGCCAATGTCGTCGTATGTGAATTCTGTTGTTCCCACTGAATCAACAAAGCTGGTCAACCTTGAGAGATCATCGTAATTGAAAGAGACCGTTGACGAATCTGGATACGAAATCTGCGTGAGTCTTGAAATGTCATCGTATGTATAACCGATTGTCTGGCTCTTCCTGTCGGTGGTGGAGGTGAGAAGCCCGTTGTCATTGTACGAGAACGTCGCATAGTGTGAAAGCTCGTCAGTGGCACGGGTGAGCCTGCCAACATCATCATACTGGAAGCCAACTGTTGGCGGTGTGGCCTGCGGAGGCTTCTTGAATTCAGTAATTCTTGAGTTGTCATCGTATGTATATTGATAAACATTTGATAGAGGGTCGGTGGCTTGGGTCATTCTGTAAATGGCATCATATTGATACTGCCAGTTGTTCCCCCTTCTGTCCCTCACCTGTGTGACATTACCCACGGCATCATAAGTAAATTGGGAATAATTGCCCGCAGCATCATAAGCTTTGGTGACTCTGTTCAACGCGTCATACTCAAAATCGCAATGGTTGGTCATTGGGTCAGTAATTCTGGTCACCCTTCCTGCGTTATCGTATGTGTAGGACTGCGTTTTGCCATCAGAGTTCTCGGACGATGTCATAAGACCATCGGAGTTGTATGAGAATTCTTGGGCTGTAGTGCTTGGCCCATCAGCTTGAACAAGTTTGCCAGCATTGTCATAAGTCTTAGTCCATGACTGACTCAAAGCATTGGTCGTCTGCGTAAGTCTGTTTAGATCATCATAGGTGAAATTGGTTTCTTTCTGAAGGGCATTTGTAATCTTTGTCAGATTGTCATTATTGTCATACTGCAATGATGTTGTTTTATTAAGAGGATTTGTGACCTGGGTGAGTCTGTCGTGCGTGTCGTACTGTAACGAGGTCGTCTTGTTCATTGGATTGGTTACAGAAGTGATGTTGGAATTGTTGTCATAAGCAACCGTTGTCGCTTCGTTTTCCGGATTTGCGACAGTTGTAACCCTGCCCAGAGTATCATATGTGTAGGATGTTCTCTTGTTCATTGGGTCCTCAACCCAATTAATTCTTCCGTCACTCCTTCTATTTATTTCAACCTCATGATTGAGGGCATTTTTGACCTTCACAAGTCTCGAGTTATTGTCATAAGTGTAGTAAATAGAGTGATTGAGAGGATCTTTTGCTTCAGTGAGATTGCCGGAGTTGTCATAATAAAAATTCCATGGATTGTTTAAAGGATCCGTAGCTGTTTTTAGTCTGCCACGATTATCGTAAATGTAGGTCCAGTCATTGCCATTGGGGTCTTCGTAGGAAGACACCTTGCCAGTTGCAGAATTTGTATAATTCCATGTCTTTCCAGATGGACTCTGGACTGAATTCGGATAATTGTTGGAGTCATACGCTATACCCCAGGTTGAAGTACCTTGGCCATAAGGAGAAGTAACGCTTGTTAATTTGTTATTAGTATAGCCAAAGGCAACTTCCTGATTTAGGGGGTTGGTTATTTTTGTGAGCTTATTATTTGTGTATTCAAAAGAAGTATTCTTGTTTTTTGCGTCGGTATAAAGTGTTAACTGGTTGCTGGAGTTAAATGCAAAGCTTTGCGTCAATCCTTCAATATTCGTTGATGTTATGTTGCCATTTGAGTCATAAACAAGTGTTATAAGGTGACTTTTTGGATCTGTGATCTGGGTCACTTCTTTCATCGAATTTCTTTGGTATTCTGTGATCAAGGTGCCAGTTTGAATTTTTGAAATATACCCAGAGCTATCAAATGTGCACTCAGAAGTTTGTATATTTGGATCTGATATCTGTGTAACTGTATCACCTATCACATAGGATTTTTGCACTGTGCTATAGCTGTCTTTGGCACTGGTTATTTTCCCGTTAGTGTCATACTCAAATGTGTAAGATTGATTGTTTTCATTTGTTAACGATGTGAGTCTCCCCAAAAGATCATAAGCATACCCTATAAGCTTACTTTCCTGGTCTGTTCTTGTTACAAGCATATTTGATCCATCATAGGTAAAACTAACAACTTTGGACTCTGGATCAGTTACATCAGTAAGCCTTCCCCACTGGTCATAAGTAAAAGTAAGATTTCTACTAGTTGCATAATCAGTTACAGCTGATAGTTGGTCTTGATTCCATGAAATATCAATTCTTCCACCAAGACGGTTTGTCATTCTGAGAAGCTTGCCACCAGCACCACTATTGTATTCGAAATAAAGTTTGTTATCGAATTTATCAAGAATGACATAATAATCAGCCCCAGAAATATTTTCTACTTGTAACTTTAGTCTTGAGAATTCAGGGGAATCCCATCCGCCAGAAGAAACATTTTTTGGAAATTCCAGATAACAGCCGTTTGAGGATCGATAAACACCATTGCCCGTCATTGAGTTTATTGTCATCTGTTGATGGTAGTTAGATGTCCAGCCGGGCCCCATGCCATAATTGACATTTGAGCATGAGTTATATGTTCGCACAAAAGACAATGACATTCCGCCGAAGATTCCAAAACCAATGTCATATTGTGTAAGATATGTCGATCCGGTATAAGTGTTAACTGAAACGTTTCCGGCTCCATTCCCAAAACTCAAATCCGAGCCAGACGGAGAACCACCTTCCTGATTTACAAATTCAATAACAAGTGCTGGTGCACTGCCACTTACGCTACAGTCGCTTTGGCCAGGTGCAGTTACTCTAAAACCAAAACCAACACAATCGTCTAAACCATAGAAATGATTTTTTACCATGTCCGTTACATCATATAACAATGGAACAGGCGGATTTACAGCAGGCCAGGTCAGACCATTTCCAACTGCTTGCCCCCATGGCTGGCTTCCCCATGCCATTGTTGCTGATTCCCAACCAACTCCAACATCATATATTCCTATTCCAACAGCTGTTCCACATGAATTGGAAATAAGTTGAGTATCAAACAAAAGATGTGCTGAGAGAATTTTTATCTTTCTTGAATAATCGATGTTGTATTTAATGTAAGTATTTGTCTCAACCACAAGTGGGGGTGTTACTATATTGGTGTTCTGAACACCAAAGTAGGAGGTCGGATAAACTGTTGTGGTCACAACCCCATTGCGGTTCTCTAAAGTTATATTATCAACAAGACCAGGATCTCCAGTTGGACAAACAAGATTTCTATTGGGTTGAATACTTGTTTCATCTCCAGATAGCGGTTTCTCTTGTGTCCCATTCGAACCAAGAACCATTGAGAAAACTCCGTTTTTCTCCTGATATAATTTATACATCTTAGCGCCTGCTGGGGTAATATCAGTTTTTTCCTTTGGGAATCTTGCCCTTTCTCCATCGACAGGTCTAGCTGATGGTGGAACACTCCGCTCGACCTGAGATGCTTTGGCAGTGCCCAGAAAAACAAAAATATTAGAAAATAGCGTAAAAGAAATAAAAACAACAATAAAAAATTTGAATTTCTTCCACATATTACCCATATTATTCATCCCTCACCTCTTTTTAATTTTTAGTGTTTATATCCCAATTGCTGATATGCGTAATAATATCAACAATCCCGTTTGTCAATAGCTCATATATGCTCTTTGTAAATCTCCGCACAAGGTAAGACAAAAATTTTCTATGTTTAAAATTTAAAGAATAAGAACATAGCATAATATTTTGGTACAAAAAAGTAATGTTTCTTATTACGCTGAAATTTTTGTTTTTATTCGGTCGAAACAATAAAAGATTCTTGGCAAACAACCAATTACAAATTTGCAAGGTTCAACTATTCCAAACTGAATTCGTATCTAATCAACTCTATCCTATCTCCTTTTTTATTGCCTCCTCGGCATTTTTTGCAGTATCAGGGCTATAGCCGTCATGCTGAAAAACAATGACGCCGTCTTTGGAAACCAGCGACATGTTTGGGACATTGAGCCCACCCCATTTGTAATATGTCTCGGCAAGAGGATCAAGAAGGATTGTATATGTTACCTTCAGTTCATTCAAAAGCAGGTCGCGCTCGTCTTCAAGGAAGTCGGAATCGGTACAGATGCCAATCACAACGAGCCCTTTGTCTTTGTATGCATTATAGAGTTTTACAAGCTCTGGCATCTCTCTCCTGCATGGCACACATCTTGTTGACCAAAAATTGACCAAAACACATTTTGTAGATTTTTCAGCAAGTATTTCAGACAAGGTGACATTTTTCCCATTAATGTCAGGCAGGGTAAAATCGGTCGCCCTGGGTTTGAGAAGCTCCGGGTCAACTTCCATGTAAAGACTTTTGCCATCAATCTTTGTTATCGGAAGACCAAATTTGTCTTTTAATATTTCTGATGGCACAAGCATTCTCTCCCATTTAATAAAAGGAGTATTTAAAAGCTGTTTCTTTTCACCCATGTCTTTGTAGGTCTTGCTGCCAGCTGTTATCTCGATATTTTTTCCCTGGCCCCTTATGATTGCAGTCTTTACAGTTGGCATCCAGCCAATTTTGTGGCCGGTTTTCTCGGCAACATACCGGAGAGGAAAGAAATATTCCCCATCGACAAGGGTTGGCCCCACATCAAGCTTGTCCTTCTTGTCGCCAACCTCAACCACACGAAAATCCAGCCTCCACCAGATTAAAACTGGGGAAGATGCACCAAGAAATAGAAGGGCGCTAATTGCCAGAGCAAAGCTCTTGTACCATCTGCTCAAGTTTTGCATTGGCCTCCTCGGAGTAGTTTTCATTCCTCATTACCACAAACTTGTTGCCCGGCACAACAAGCTGGAAGTTTGGGAAACCAGGCGACATCCAGGCATTGTATATTTCAGCTTTTTCATCAAGCAATGTTGGAAAAGTAACGCCAATCTCTTCCAGAAGCTCTCGCCTTGAGCCTTCATTGCCGGGGCCATCAGTCGAAATACTTAGCACCACAAGTCCCTTATCCTGATATTTTTTGTAAAGGGTTTCCAGATGCGTAAGCTGTGTTTTGCAGTGTGTGCATGCCGTGTACCAAAACTCAACCAGTAGTGCTTTTGTGTTACCATCCGAAAGCACATTTGATAAAGTTATTGTTTTGCCATCTTCGCCATCTGCAGGAAGAGTAAAATCAATCCAACGATACTTTATCCTGTCCGGATCAACAGGGGAATTCGCATCTTTTCCAGAAATAGTGAATGGGAGCCCCAAAATCTTAGCAAATGTCGAGTGATCAACGAGCAATCTTGAATTCTTAATTGTATACCTTGCTTTGATGCTTCCATCCAATGTTTTTGAGTCGGAGTAGATAACCGTAGCATCGTTAGAGTTTTTCTTCGTAGCAATGGAAATTTTGTATCCCTGACCATCAGCAACCGCGGTTCTTGTTTGGTCATTCCAGGAAACATCCAGACCCAACCTGTCAGCAATAAATCTGAGCGGCAACAAAACCGTATTACTTTCAGCTACCGGTGCCACATCAAGCTTGTATCCCTTGTCGCATATTTTTGCCACAGTGGAACCAGCCCTGAAGCTTATAATGCAGTCATCAGCAAAGATATTTCCCACAAAAATGATAGACATTATCAGAATAGCCGCCAGAAGTCTCTTTTTCACTATTTTTACTCCTTGCTATCTTTATACCTTCTATAAAAATAGAGTCAAGCCAAATAAAACCTGTATTTGACAAAGCGAATGCAACCAAATAAAATAATCCAGTAATGCCAAACACGAAACATGAAAAGGATTCTAACTAGTGGGCATCTTACCAGGCCAGATTGCAAAGTGGCTTAACGAGGCTCTTGTGGTCTCACAAGCAGCCAATGACTCGTCGGTCAATGGATTGCAAGTGGATGCATTAGAACCAGTGACAAAGCTTGGTTTTGCTGTAGATGCATGCATGGATGCTTTTACCGAGGCCAAAGATCAGGGTTGCCAGATGTTGCTCTGCCACCATGGATTGTACTGGAAGGGTGATGATCAGAGGGCAATAGGTCTCATGGGAAACAGAATTTCCTACCTGGTTAAAAATGGTATTTCCCTCTGGGCATGCCATCTTCCATTAGATATGCACCCGGAATATGGAAATAATGCTGGTCTTGCAACAACCCTGCAAATAAAAAACAGGAAACCTTTTGGTTTTTACCATGACCTTGCAATTGGCTTCTACGGAGAAGTTGAAGCTAATCCGACATGCAGTGAATTGGTGCAGAGGTTAAACAAGGATATTCCGGAATGCAAACCCTGGGTCTGGAGTTTTGGTAAAAAAAGTTGTAAAAATATCGGGGTGGTTTCGGGTGGCGGTTCGTACGCCATTGAGGAAGCTGCCAGGCTCGGACTTGATTGTCTTGTAACAGGAGAGGTTTTCCACCAAGATTATCATACAGCAAAAGAGCTTGGAGTGAACGTTATTGTTGCTGGCCACTGGGCAACTGAAACCGTAGGAATTCTTTCGGTTGGCAAAGCTGCAGCTACATTCTTTGGGCTTGAATCGGTTTTCATTAACAAACCCACAGGTCTATAGGGGGCACGATGGAAGCTATTATTAAAGCAAAAAACCTTACAAAGTCTTTTGGAGGAACAGTCGTTCTGGAGAACCTTAACTTTGAAATCGCAGAAGGCGAAAGTTTCGGTTTTCTGGGACCTTCAAAATCGGGCAAGACGACACTGATTGAGATACTTGCCGGCCTCACGAGGCCAACCTCTGGCGAAATATGGGTTGGTGGGGTCAATATGGGGCAATATCCAAACAAAGCCAGAAAGATAGTATCTTTGGTGCCACAAACCCTTGCACTCTACCAGGATTTCTCAGCGCATGAAAACATGAGGTTTTTTGGGAATTTTATAAATATAAAAAACAAGAAACTGAAAGAAATCTCTCTCGAGGCCCTGGATTTATTTGATCTCACGCATGAGGCTCACATCCCAATAGAGCAATTACCTTACTCATACGCAAAGAGGCTCTCCATTGCCGTAGCAATGCTTTCTGATCCCAGGATCATCCTTCTGGAATCTCCTACTGAAGGCCTCGATGATAGGTCAGCAAGAATAATAACTGATGGATTAAATCTTCTTTCCAACAGAGGAAAAACAATAATCATAGCAACATCCTACACCAGAGAAATAGCAACAGTGTGTAGAAAAGTTGGAATAATCAACAGAGGCAGTTTGCTTGCCCTGGATTATCTTGAAAACATCCTGAGCTGCTTTGGCGAACAGAACCAGATCGAGCTCGAAGCAGAAGGCCTCGAAAACATCCCGCTCGACATCATAAGAAAACAGCTCTTCTGCTCGATTCCAATTGAGAGTATTGATAAATTTGGTTCGACACTCCTGATAAAACTCGAGAGCACCACAGAGGTCCTTTCAATAATCCTCGAGGCACTTAGCGATTCAGGCATTCCAGTGAAAAACATCAGACTTGCCGAAGGAAGCCTTGAAAACGTTTTCTACAAGCTCGCAGGACGCGAGCTTCGCGATTAGGGGGGCAAAATGGGTAAAAACGCTCTGACAAACTGGCTTGTTGTAACTTCAAAAGACTTTAAAACCCTATTTAAAAATAAGAATGTTCTCCTCATCTATTCAGCGGTATGTCTAGCCCTCGTTATGTTGGCCATATTGATAAGATTTTACCTGTATCCAAACGCATTTATGTATATCGATGTCAACAGCTTCCTCCCGATGGTTCCCAATTACATGCTCTATTTTGTTATTTTCACTTCGTCACTCTATCTCATGAACCAAGGCAGTGTTTCTTTTACCGACGAGCATGTTCATGGGACTTCCGATAGACTCAAGATGTTGGGTGTTTCTTCTGCATCTTTCATTGCCGGCAAGCTCTTTTTCTTTTATCTTACATCCATAATCCAGGTGTTAATCTTCAATGCAGTGTGTCTCCTTGGATTCTGGGTAACAGAGGGCGCAATTGCAATGAATTTGTTTGATCCCATCTCCAACTTTTTCATATACCTATTGCTCTGGCCTCTTGGAATGGTACTTGTTGCAGGTTTGTTCTATGCTCTTGTATCAAACATAAAAAATGCCACAGCCGCAAGGTGATCATATGAAAAAACTTTATCGCTCAAGGAAAGAAAGGGTGATTGGTGGCGTTTGTGGTGGTATTGGGGTTTATTTTGGCATAGACCCGACTTTGACAAGGATAATCTGGGTTGCAGCCACACTTTTAGGCGGAGCTGGCATAATAGCATATATCGTTGCCTGGATCGTCATACCAGAGGAACCTGAAATTGAAGGAGCAGAGGTAGCATCCACTGAGATAAAAAATTATAAACCCAACACAATAAAGCTGGAACTGATTATTGGTGGTTCCATCCTTGCCATTGGGATAATGTTGCTCCTCTCAAATTTTGGCCTATTTGAATGGGGTTGGATACACAGGATCTTCTGGCCTGCATTGATAATCTTCGTCGGTATACTAATTATCTCTGCCGTTTCAAAAAAGAAATAAACAATTTACAACCTATTTCTTGCGCAATTCAGAGGAGTAATCGGGTTCTACCTTTTCATACTCACTATCGATCAGCATTGAAGAGAAAATAAAATCAGCTGTAGATCTATTGCACGCTGTTGGTATGTTTTTCAGCACTGCAATCCTGAGAAGGGCCTTTACATCAGGATCATGTGGCTGGGCGGCAAGCGGGTCCCAGAAGAATATCAAAAGATCAATATCTCCATCAACTATTTTGGCGCCGATCTGCTGGTCACCACCCAAAGGACCGGAGTTAAAACAATGAACCTCGAGACCAAGCTTTTCCTGGACCATGCGACCTGTAGTGCCTGTTCCAAACAGCTTGTGCTTGGACAATTTGGCCCTATTCTGGCTAGCCCAGTCAAGCAAGGCCTGCTTTTGGTTGTCGTGTGCCACAAGTGCAATCTTTTTCGTAGTTTCAAGCTTTTTTTTCCTATCCATAAATTCCTCTCATGTCTAATTACTGCCCTAACATTGTACCTTCAGCCTCATTTAGAAAATCAGGGTAATCATCTAGCCAGTATGCTTTTGGATTCCTTTTGCATATAATCGTTTTGCCATTACGGTCTAGGTCAACAGCCATATGATACTGAAAAACTATTTTCTCATCATCTATACCTGAAACCATGACTTTCCCAAATCTACTTGAAATAATAAACCTAGCTCTTTTTGCAAGGCCAGAAAGTCCTTTTCTCGATTCAGTAAATATCCTATAGGATTCCTCCAGCGGCAAAGCAAAAGGCTTATTTCCAATTGTTGGCCTGCACTGAAAAACATAATAAGGAACAATGCCTAAGTTTGTTAACTTCCTAAAAAGATCATTTAATGCTTCTGGTCTATCATTGATACCCTTCAAGACAGGGGTTTGGCAACATAGAATCGCACCCAGATTCCTTAATTTTTCAATCACTTCCAATGAATATGGAGTAAGTTCCTTGGGATGATTGAAATGAAGAATAAAATAGAGCCTTTTTGAAGATTTTGAGAATTTATTAACTACACTGAAAAAATCATCATCAGCGAGAAGTTTAATGGGGTTAAATGCTACCAATTTGGTTCCAATTCTTATACTTTCAACATGAGGAATCTTTGAGAGATTTTCCAGAATCTCATTCAACTTTTTTGTTGGCAGCAAAAGTGGCTCTCCGCCTGTCAACAATACATTATCAATTTCTTTGTGACCCAGAATGTACTTATAATGATGATCAAAGTTCCAATCTATTTCCTTGTTATCCTTCATGAAAATTCTTTTCCTGAAACAAAACCTGCAGAAAGAACCGCAAAAATTATTCACAAGCATTAAAGCTGTTGGGGGATATTTGTGTTGCAAACCAGGCTGTTTTGTGAAGGTTGATTCTTGCGATGGATCAATAAATCCCCATTCTTCAAGTTCATCTTTTTGAGGAATGATTATTTTCCTGATTGGATCATTAGGATCATTCCAATCGATGAGAGAAAGATAGTATTCATTCGTCCTAAATCCAAATTTGTTGGCTGCATCTCTCCCCTCTTCAAAAATACCCCTTGGGATACCAGGAACTGCGTCAAATTTTATATAGTATTTTGGTAGTTTCATTTTTTCTACTCCTCTTTTAGTAAATTGGATGATAGCTACTGATCTTTAGTCATCAGAATTAGAAGGTGAGTGGATCAATTAAGTTATGGTGGAGCAGAGGAGATTCGAACTCCCGGCCTCATCCTTGCGAAGGATGCGCTCTGCCAGCTGAGCCACTGCCCCACTTATACACCAGTTTAAGCAATAGCTTGGATTGATTCAACAAACACTTAAAAAGCTTGATTGAGGAACGGCAAGGCAATAAAATTTGTATGGAGGTACGTATGAGAAGAACATCTGCTTTTGTTGTTTCAATCCTGATGATAGTCGCTCTTTCATCATGTGGTGTTTCGCAGGGAATCAAAGGAAAGGTGACCGATAAAATATATGGCGATCCAGTGAATGTGGTCACAGTAACACTGCAAAATCTCGATGATATGACATTGCAACCAATCACGACCACAGTAAATGAAAAGGGCGAATATGAGGTTTCAGTTGATCCACCTGGAAGATATAGGGTCGAGATTGAAGACAAGAGAAGTAACTTCCAATACGTAAGGTTTGTACGTGCAGTAAAAATAGAGCAAGGCAAAGTTGAACAATTCGATGTGCAGGTGGATCCTGTTATTAAAACCTACATCCACGGTCAAATCCTTGCCAAAGACACGGGGAAACCGATTGAGGGCGCCAAGATCAAACTCGACTCCGAAGAGGCAACAACCGGAAAAGACGGAAAATATATATTCAAATACACCAAGCCAGGCCCAAGGGTTGTAACAATAGAAGCCAAAGGTTACGCCATCTACAAACAAAGCTATAACCTTTCACAGGGTGAAACTATGGAAGATTTTAAAATTTCACCATCGGCCATGGCCGACAAACCAATAATCAAAAACATCACAGACCTGTTGTCATATCAGGTTGAAGTAGTAGTTGGACCAAACAATGAGACTGTGTCTTCATCAACCAAAATGGTTGTAAACCACTTGCCATTTGGTTTGAAAGTCACAAGCAAAAACGGCACAGGGTTGTTCTACGTGACTGATTCATATACCAAAAAAGGCGACAAGTTTGAGAAAGTTTCAGAAGAGCAATTCAAGATTTTTAGAAATGAATACGACTCTTTCAATTCTCTTTATAACAAAGTGGCCCAACGCCTTTCCAGTGGAAAAGACGTCAGCACCGACAAAGAACCGGACGTAATTGGCGAATTTAATGCCATCCGCAACACCTTCAAATTTGAGGATTCAGGCAAAGAATACAACACAACAATGTGGATTGTTTACGAAGGGCCATTCCTTGGGCTTCCTGCAAAGATCATACTCGAAAGGCAGGGAGAGTATATTGAATTTAATTTCTCGCTATTCAACGCAATTGAAAACTCAATAAACAAAGATTTGGGAAATCCTTGATTAGTCTGTAATTATTATCATAAACAAATAATAAAAAAACCGGACAACAGTCGTCCGGTTTTTTTATTTTCTACGTTTGTTTCAGCTGCTTTTTTGTGGCGTTAGAAACATAAATATCCCAAGCGTTATTGCGCCGCAAACAATGCCAATGTCAGCCACATTGAAAACAGGGAAGTTTATCACTCTAAAATCAATAAAATCAACAACAAAACCTCTTACAAATCTGTCAAGGAGATTTCCAATCGCACCACCCAAGATGGCACCAATCGCAAAACGGGCGATCTTTGTTGTTGCCACTTTCGGTGTCAGCACAACAATCAAGATGACAACAACGATCGCAAGGATTGCAAAAATCATGTTTCCTCCCTGCGCAAGCCCCCATATAGTTCCAGTATTATGAGTATTGGTGATATGCAAAAACCCATCAATGATCGGAATCGAGGCACCATATGATAAATTGTGGACAACAATTATTTTGGTAATTTGGTCGCAAATAAGAAAAACCGCGAAACCAATGGCCTCAACAAGTGGAAAACGCTTCATTCAACCTCCTGCTGTAGAAAGAGTATCTGTCTGGTTTCCAAAAATATGTGCCCGGCAAAAAACCGCCGGGCACAATAAACTTTAAATGTTAGCTATCAAAATAACCGAACAGAAATCAGCAGTTGTCCTGATCTTGTGGCGGTTGTTCTTCTTCCTTATCCTTGACCGAGATTTTGCCTACAAGTGAACTGTCCATATTGTCAAGCAAGTTTAGGAATGTGGTCAAATAAGCTCTGAATTCTCCCTTAAATTCAAGGTAGGCATTCTTTATGACCCTGACACTCTGCTTGGACTCATTGGTAACAACTTCAGCTTTGCTCTTGGCATCAGCCAAAATGAGTTCGGATTCTCTGCGTGCTGAATCCTTCAGCTCATCGGCCGTTTTTTGGGCAAGCGTAAGGGCCTGCTGGAGTTGAGTGCCTGTTGCTCTGTATCTCGAGACTTCTTCAGTGAGCTTCGAAAGTTTTTCCTGCAACTCCTTGTTTTCCCTGTAAAGCTGGGAAAAGTCTTTTTCAACTTCGGCAAGGAATTCATGTACTTCCTGCTTGTTGTAGCCAGAAACGGCCGACTTGAACGTCTTATGTTGTATATCAAGAGGTACTAGCATTTTGGCCTCCTCATTCTTTCAAGAAATTTAACCTGTGATGACAGTTCTGTCAAGCCTAGATTTTCAGCTTTGGGTCAAGTGCATCACGCAACCCATCGCCCAGGAAGTTGAAAGCAAGTACAACAAGCGCAATTACAATGCCCGGCATCAACCATACATGCGGTGCATCGAGGGCATGTTGAAACCCCTCATTTATCATAGTCCCCCAACTTGGAGTTGGTGGTCTTATACCTATTCCAAGAAAAGATAATCCCGCTTCAGACATTATCGCACTGGCAATGCCAAGCGACGTATAAACAACTATTGGGGCGATAATATTTGGCATTATATGGTTTGTTATGATTCTGAGGTTTGAGCAGCCTATCGCCCTTGCACCCTCAACAAACTCCGTGTTCTTAAGTGAAATGACCTGCCCTCTGACAATTCTGGCAATTGTTGGCCATCCCACCAAACCAAGTGCAATAAAGATCGTCGTAATGTCTCTGTTCTCAAATATCGACATGACGGCTATAGCAAAAAGAAGGCCAGGAAAAGCAAACATGATGTCAGTAAAACGCATGATAAAATTGTCAAGCCATCCACCAAAAAAACCTGCCATTGCGCCAAGAGGAATACCGATTACCAAGCAGATGAGCTCTACTATTATGCCAACATAAAGTGATATCCTGGCGCCATGGACAAGCCTCTGAGCAATATCTCTACCAGCATTGTCCGTACCGAGTAGAGGCTTTGGCATTTTGCCAATCTCTTCTTCAGTTGGAGAAAGGTCTGCAAATCCTTCTTTATGAAGCCTCAATTGTCCAGATTTCTTGTCTCTGACTAAAAAAGCTGGCCCCTCATCCACCCAGTCAACAGCTACAAGGTTCCCCTCAATGACTTCCTTTGAAGGCACAAGAAGGTTGGAGAGTGTGGCAAATCTGTATTTGTACTTCATTACAACCACAGACTTCCGGCTTCTGAATGTTGAAATGGTTGTAGATTCACCAACAACCTTGTCCCCTGGTGATAAAATATTGTCATTTTGTGGAACAAACTTGTTTGTTCCATCTTTTGTCATGACCTCAAGAGCTGAACCTGTCTTATCAAACTCCACTTTTATTTTTTCACCGACTCCAGTGTCAATCATGAGCGCTAGAGTTTTTTGGTCTGATGGGCCAACGGTATACAAATACTCATTTTGTGGCACTTTTTCTTTTGATCTGGCCACATAAAGCTCCTTGAGTGGAGGAGTGAGAGCCGCATCAAGGTTCATTTGGTTTGGGTTTGGAGCCATTAAATCAGCAAAAATCGAAACGAGAACAAGCAAAAAGATTATACAAAAACCGATCAGGGCAAGTTTGTGCCTGAATAGTCTTTTGAATGTTGCAGAAATAAAAGTGTCATTTTTCATTCAAGCTTGATCCTTGGGTCTATGAAAATGTAGGATATATCAACTATCAAGTTGACAATTACAAAAATAATGGCGATGAAGAAAACAAGCCCCATTACAACCGGTAAGTCTCTCTGTTCGATGGCACTGATGGTTGCAGAACCTATTCCTGGCCAGTTGAATACCCTTTCGGTTATTATTGCCCCAGCCATAAGAGAAGCAAAATTATTCCCAATAACTGTTACAACTGGTATAAAAGCATTTTTGAAAGCATGTTTTAAAACAACACTCTTTTCTTTTATTCCCTTTGCTCTCGCAGTCCTTATGTAGTCAGACCCCATAACTTCTAATAGAGATGATCTTGTCATCCTGCTTATGATAGCCATAGGTATGGTGCCAAGGGTTATTGCAGGCAGAAGCATATAAATCAATTGGCCATCCCCATAGCCGGTACCTGGAACTATATGGAGGAAAGACACAAAAATTAAGAGCAGTATCAATCCCAATACAAAAACAGGCATGGAGATGCCAACAAGTGCCATTACCATAAAAGTATTGTCGACAAGGGAATATTGCTTTGTTGCAGAAACAATGCCAGCTGGAAGCCCAACAATGATGGCGAAAACCATTGCTGCAACAGTGAGAGTGAGCGTGGCTGGAAATCTGTCCAGTATTATTTTTGTGACCGGTTCACCAGTCCTGATTGATGTCCCGAGGTCACCCTGGACAGCTTTTCCAATGTATCGGAAATATCTTATATACCAGGGAAGGTCCATACCAAGCTCATGTTCAATCTTTTGCTGGAGCTCTGGGTTTGGATGTTGCCCAAGGGCAAGCCTTACGGGGTCCCCTGGAACAACAAGAAAAATCAAAAATGTGAAAAAAGTCACTCCAATAAAAACTGGTATTAAATAAAGGATTCTTTTGAGTGCATATTGAATCATTTGCACACTCCTTGGCTCAACAATTCAATGGGGCGGGTTAAACCCCGCCCCATTGAAACAATAATTGAGCTTGTTGTCACTTTGATCCGATCTTCACTGTATTGTACATCATCGGGCCCATTGCGTTGCGGAAATAACCAGTCACATTGGGTTTGACAAGCGTCCAGCTGTTCTGGAATACTATTGGCATCCAGCAAGCATCTTCCATGGCAATCTTTTCTGCTTCCGCATAAAGCCCCATACGTTTTTCGCTGTCTTTTTCTTTCTTCGCATCCCTGACCAATTTGTCAAAATTGGGGTTGCTGTAGAAAGCACCACCACCCTTTGGTCCTGCATTGGATGAATCAAGAAGAACCCAAAGGAAATTATCTGGATCGGGGTAATCTGCAACCCAACCAAGCCTGAACATTGGGAAAGCACCATCATCTATCCTTTTGAGGTATGTTGCCCACTCCACTGATTCAAGCTGGAGGTCTATTCCAAGATTGCCCTTTATTTGTTCCTGGATAAATTCAGCAATATTCTTGTGGGTAACATTTCCCTGATTGAAAGCAAAAACCACCTTTGAAGGTACTTTCGCTCCTTCTTTTATAGCTTCCTCCAGGAGTTGTTTTGCCTTTGTTGGGTCATATGGATAGGCATCTGTAAGACTTTTGTAATTTGGCATAGATGGTGGGATGATGCCTGTTGCGAGGGTATGTCTACCCTTGAATATTTTGTCCACAATGTCTTGGCGATTGACAGCCATATTAAAAGCCTGACGAATTTTTTTATTGGTAAATGGTTCAAGTTTGTTCTGGAAACCAATGTAGTAGATGGCAAGATCTTTTACCTGGGATATCTCCGTTGAGAGTTGCGGATCATTTTTTACCCTCTCAAAATCAGCATCCGGGATTGGATAAAGAACATCAATATTCCCAGCCTGATATTCCTGCATTCTGATTGTGTCATCTTTTATGACTGGGAAAACAAGCGTCTCAACCATTACCTTCTGACCCCAATAATTGTCGTTTGGTATCAGAACAACCTTCTGGTCCTTTTTCCACTCTTGAAGTTTAAAAGGTCCGGTTCCCGCAGACTCATAGGAATGCCAGAGGCCTTTTTTTAGCTGGCTCTCTGTCTTTTCTGGCTCTTTTCCTTCTTTTGCTGGTACTTCAGTTTTCTCTTCTGCAGCTTCATTGTTATCGTAGGACTCAATAATCTTCCTGTTGACAATATAAGCTGCACTGTAAGTCATTTTGTGAAGGAAAATGGGTGAATACTCTGTAAGTCTTACTTCAACTGTTTTGTCATCTTTTACAACAATACCTGCGACTTCCTGGGCTTTACCAGCGGTGAAATCAAGTGCACCGGCAACTTCATCAAATATCCAGGTGCGCTCTGATTTTGTGGCCGGATTGAGCACTCTTTCAAATGACCATTTGACATCATTTGCAGTTACCGGGTCGCCAGTTGCAAACTTGACGTCCCTGAGATGGAATGTGTAGAGTGTTCCATCTGGAGAAACATCCCAGGATGAAGCCAGGGAAGCCACGATGTTCAGCTCTTTATCATAAGCAACAAGACCTTCATACATCTGTTTTGTTACTTCATGTGATGTGGTGTCGGTGACTCTTGCTGGATCAAGTGTTGGTGCATCCTGACCAATCGCGACCCTAAGGGTACCTGATCTCGTTTGTTCAGTTGGAGTTCCATCATCTGTGCTTGTACCACAACCGGCAAATGCCATAAGTGCAACAACAAACAGCGCTACGATAGAAGAAAATCTTTTCACAGGCTTCCTCCTTCACTACTTCTTAGTCTCTGACATACGGACAGGCAGTAAAGTGCCCGTTGCCAATGTCCACCAGTTCATAGTCACCCTGCTCACACGGGAATTTGTTCTGTGCATAATATTTGCACCTTGTGTGGAAACGGCAGCCGCTTGGAGGATTGATTGGTGATGGTATATCTCCTTCAAGAAGACTTCTTTCCTTGCGTTTTTCTGGATCTGGCACTGGGACTGCCTCAAGAAGAGCTTTGGTATAAGGATGAAGCGGATGTTTGAATAACTCCTCTCCGGAAGCGAGTTCCACTATCTTTCCAAGATACATGACAGCGATTCTGTCTGACATGTGTCTTACAACTGCCATGTCATGAGCAACAAAAAGATATGTGAGCTTGAACTTGGATTGTAGCTCCTGAAGGAGGTTGATTACCTGCGACTGGATTGAAACATCAAGTGCTGAGACTGGTTCATCACAAACTATGAATTTTGGCTGAAGGATGAGTGCCCTGGCAATACCAATACGTTGCCTCTGGCCACCAGAAAACTCGTGTGGATAACGGTGCAGATATTCTGGTCTGAGACCTACTGTTTCCATTATCTCCATTACTTGCTCTTCCCTTTCTTTGCGAGAAGCAAGATTGTGGACAACAAGAGGTTCTCCAATAATTTCACCAACAGGAAGTCTTGGGTTGAGCGATCCGTAAGGATCCTGGAAGATGATCTGCATTTTACGTCTCATCCTCCTCATTTTCTCACCTTTCATGCCAAGAATATCTTCGTCTTCAAATAATACTGATCCAGTCGTTGGTTTGTTAAGCCTGAGTATGGCTTTTCCGGTTGTAGTTTTTCCCGAGCCAGACTCACCAACTAGCGAGAGTGTTTCTCCGTCCATAATATCGAAAGTAACACCATCAACGGCCTTAACATAACCGACTGTTCTACCCAAGAGTCCACCAGTTATCGGGAAATGCTTCTTAAGTCCTTTGACTTCAAGAAGGGGCTTTAGGTTGTTCATATCAATTGCCTCCTTCGGTTATTCTATGCCAACATCTTATCTGCCTTCCATCCGCCATTTTTTCGAGCGGTGGTTCCTGCTCCTTGCAAACAGATGTTGCCTTAAAACATCTTGGATGGAATTTGCAACCTACCGGGAGATTATATGGATTTGGTACCATACCCTCGATTGTTGGAAGTTTCTGGTCCGTTTTTGGCTGATCAACCCTTGGTATTGAATGGAGAAGTCCCCATGTGTATGGGTGCATTGGCTGCCTGAATATCTGGGCTGCTGTTCCATATTCCACAATTTTTCCAGCATACATAACCAAAATATTGTCTGCCATTTCAGCAACCACTGCGAGGTTGTGAGTAACAAGAACTGTTGCCATACCAAATCTGCGCTTCAAATCTTTCATAAGCTCGAGGATTTGTGCTTGAATGGTTACATCAAGAGCGGTTGTTGCCTCATCTGCAATGAGTATTTCCGGATTACAAGCCATTGCCATGGCTATCATGACACGCTGGCGCATTCCTCCAGACATTTCATGTGGGAAGTTGAAGACTCTTTTTTCTGGATCAGGTATGCCAACAAGCCTGATTAATTCAACAGAACGTTGCCAAGCTGGTGTTTCAACTTTCAGTCTTGAAAGGCGTTTTTTTGTTTCCCTTGGGAATCCGGTGAAAACCCACTTCCAGAAGAGTCCCCAGGAAACCAGTCTGTAACCCCAATCCCATCCTCTAAGACCCTGATGTAGAGTGAGTGACTCAGCAATCTGGTCGCCAACCTGGTAAACTGGGTTCAATGAGGTCATTGGTTCCTGGAAAATCATGGAGATGGCGGCACCTCTAAGTGACCTCATTTTGAGTAGCGGGACTTTGAGAAGGTTTTCATCGTGGAAATGTATTTCTCCTGAAACTATTTTTCCTGGTGGCTCCTGAATAAGTCTCATTACTGAGAGCATTGTCTGCGATTTGCCACAACCAGACTCACCGACGATCCCAAGTGTTTCACCCTTATGTAGTTGAAAACTTACATCGTCGACAGCTGCAACAACACCGTCTGAGGTGTAAAAATATGTCTTTAGATTTTTTATATCCAGAATTACTTCAGTAGATGTCATTTCCCACCTCACACCTTAAGTCTCGGGTCAAGAGCATCCCTGAGACCGTCTCCGATAAAGTTGACCGCCAAAACTGTAAGGAAGATAAGGAAGCCAGAGAAGACTGCCGGCCATGGCTGATCAAGTATATATTTATTGGCTTCATCAAGCATTCCTCCCCATGTTGGGGTAAGGATTTTGTTAACGCCAAGCCCAAGGAAGGAAAGCGTTGACTCAGTAAGAATGACTCCTCCGATGCTAAATGTTATACCAACAATTATTGGCGCAAGAGAGTTGGGGAGTAAGTGTTTGAACATTATTCTCATCGGGCTGGCACCAATAGCTCTTGCAGCTTCAGTAAACTCCTGGTTGCGAAGTGAAAGGAACATTCCTCTGGTCATTCTGGCAACTCCGGTCCAGCCGAAAGCTGCAAGAATAATTATAATTCCAATAGCACTTCCACCACCCATAAATCTTGAGAGAACCATGTAGATCGGAAGTGTTGGAACTGTCATCATAAGCTCAAGGATTCTCATAATGAGGGCGTCTATAAAACCACCATAGAAACCGGCAAGTGCGCCGAGGAATATGCCAAGCAGGGTCTCGAGAATGACAACAACAAAGGCTATCATGAGTGTCATTCTGGCACCATAAGAAAGTCTTACGAGGACATCATGTCCAAGCCCATCTGTTCCAAAGACATTCATTGGTGCTTCACTAATATCTATTTCGCGTGGGCCATTATATCCACCAGGAACTTCAGTGATACTATTATCAACGGACTCGAAGGTTGGGGAATAGGTGATAATTTGACCAGAGAGCATACTTTTTTTGTTTCTGGCTCTTTCTATAAAAAACTCGCTATAACCACCTTTTACTATCTCAGCTGACCCATCTGGCTTTTCGACAACCTGGTCGTTTGTAAGTAGAACGTTTGTGTTGCCATAAGCCTTCATGTTGAAATCGTAGAATTTTCTATATTCAGGATTTTTAAAAATAGATTCTTTGACTGATGCGAAACCAGTTTTTTCAGGATTATTATCGGATGTAACTTCGAACCAGAAATCAACCCTGCCCATTGGCTTTTCCGGATTGCCAAAATCTGGATGAATAATCTTTGCTACAATACCAGGGGTTGAAAATGGAGACATCTTTACAGCGAGACTGGAATGTTCAACTGGATAACCAGTTATCAACTCAAATACAGGCGCAAGAATTGCAAAAAGGGCCATAAATACTAATAATACGAGGCCAATAGTGGCAAGTTTGTGTCTCTTGAACCTGCTCCAAACCATTCCAATATAGGAATATTCAGAAGATGAGAGCACCTCTTGCTCGTTGGGATTATCTATGACGGTAACTTTTTTCTTTTTATTTTTTGTCGCCATATCTCACCTCACGAGTAAGTGATGCGCGGATCAACAAGCGCATACACTACGTCTCCAAGTATTAATGAAATTAAGGTCAAGAATGCGAACATTACAAGCGTTCCCATTGCTAGCGGTATATCTGATGACTGCACAGAGTTGAACAATAATTGACCCATTCCATTGATGTTAAATATTCTCTCCACAACGACAGAACCAGAAATAAGGGAAGGGATGACCAGTGTCATTACAGTTACTATCGGAATAAGGCCGTTTCTAAGGGCATGTTTGTAAATGACTTTTGTTTCAGAGAGACCCTTCGATCTTGCAGTCCTGACATAGTCCTGGCGGATAACCTCAAGCATGGATGATCTCATATAGCGAGACAGAGAGGCTATTGTTCCAAGAAGACCCATAAACACAGGAAGAACAAGGTTTCTGGCCTGATCCAGGATCTTCATGATCCATGATAAAGAATCATAATCAGGCCGCAAAGACCATCCGGCAGGGAGCCACCCCAGATTCACAGAAAAGAGAAGCATCAAAAGCAAACCGAACCAGAAATTAGGCACCGATATTCCTATGTACGAAAATACAGTAATCGCATAATCAGCTAGTGAGTAATGCCGCCTTGCAGAGAAAATTCCCAAGGGGATACCCAGTAGCAAGCCCAAAATCAGCACTGAGACCTGGATTTTGAGCGTGACAGGAATCTTGGTTATGATTTTTCCCCAAACTGGTTGTTTATCGTAAAGCGACTTTCCCCAGTCACCATCAAAAATTATTTTTTTGGCCCATTTGGTGTAACCAACAAACCAATTGTCATTAAATCCAGACCATTCCCTCATCCTGGCAATCTCATCCTTCATATTGGGCTGTTGAAGCTCAAGTTCTTTGTATGGGTCTCCAGGTAATCTAAGAAGGAAATAACACAGAACGGTAACAAGAATAAACAAAAAAATGAAGATTACGAATCTTCTGAACAGATAATTACCCATCTGTCTTCACCTTTCTGGGCCAAAGCCCGCCGCTTAAACTAAAAAAGAGCGCCCTGGGGGGCGAAAAAACCCAGGGCGCGGAATTCACATCACTTCTTTTCTCTGTACCAGAAAGCGCAGTTCCAGTTGATCGTTCTCTGAGAACCAGTTGGTTTAATGTTCTGAATATCGCGAGTTGCGGTATCAACATCATACCTATTGAACAGAGGTAGTATTGGAAGGTTTTCTCCCCAGATTCTAATTTGCTTATTGAGGAGTTCCTGGAGCTTGGCATCCGGAAGCTCTTTTTCAAGCTCGGATACAATACTATCATTTTCCTTATTACCCTTCCAACCAGAAATATTCTGACCTGACCAATTGTTGGCCTGGGTTGGGATTTGGTCACTTCTCCACATTAGAGCATTTGGACGGACTGGGTTGGAGACCCATGCAAACTCTACAAGTTCGAACTGGTGCTGGGAAAGAACTTTGCCACCAAAGAGCTCTTTTGATGGGCGAAGCTGTGGAATGATCTTAAGACCAACTCTGGCCCACATCTTTATCATCTCTTCAACATTTTTCTGTCTGAATGGGTTTTCAGAAGTTGTAGCAAGTGTAACCTTGAATGGTTTGGTCGGGTCGCCCTGCCAGCATCTGATATTCTCACCATCAACATTGGCAAGCTTCCAGCCTGCCTCTTCAAAGAGTTGTTCTGCTTTTGCAGGGTTGTATTCGTATTTCACTAATGATTTGTCGTCATAATATTTTGACTTTGGTGTCAACCATGAATGTGCAACCGAGAATATTCCACCGCTTGTTATCTTTGTGAGCTGTTCTCTGTCCAGTGCATAAAGCATGGCCCTTCTGACCCTGGCATCACCAAAATAGAAAGCTTTTCCAGTTTCATCCTCAAAAAGGTTTGGTGTGACGTGCTCAAAAGAAGTGCCCGGTGTATAGTAGAATTTTACTCTTGGGAGCTTCTTCTCAAGTTCAGATGCATCAGTTGGATCAAAAGCATTTGTTGTGATGTCAACATTACCGCCCTGGAGGTTAAGTCTGATGGTGTTTGCATCTGGCATAAACTTGACGATGATCTTTTTGACGATTGGCTGTGCAAAAATGGCATATGGGTTTGGTTCAAACTCTATGTGGTCGCCCCTCTCCCATGTTTTGATACGATACGGTCCAACTTCATAGTCCCTGAAGTCGTCTCTGACATTAAAATTGCCTGGATCTGTATAGAAGTCTGGCTCAAATTTTGCCTTGAATGTCCAGCCAATGCCCCAGGTTCCAAAAACGTAAACTTCGTTATAGCCAACTTCAATTGTGTACTTATCAACTTTTTTCACATAGTCATATTTCAGGATTCCTGTTCTTACAACTGACTGAATGACCGGAGAAACCGCAACCCTGAAACCAAAAAGGGCATCATCAGCGGTAATTTCGTGGAGTCTGGAACCTTCTTCCTCACCTGGAAGTGGCGGAAAATACATACCAGGGCGGAACCTGTATGTAACCGTCATTTTGTCTTTGCCTGTGATCGGATCCTTGAAAAGCTTTACATCGCCATTGTCGAGTGTTGGAACCCTGAGTGCTGCGTTTGGATACTTGGTTGCATCACTATCATAAGTGATATCGCCAGCGCCGTAGAATGTTCCAAGAAGTGTTGCGGAAAGGGCGGAGGTGGTAAATGGATTAAGCGTATCTGGTTCTTGTGCCGTGACTACGACAATCTGCTGCCCTGGATCAGTGTTTGGTGGGTACTTGAGCATATAGAGAATATATGCGGCCTCGGAGAAAAGTGGAGTTTTGTCCCATGCAGTGACTCTGTTTTTTCTGTAAGTAAGGAGCTGATGGACTGGCCTGTATGCCATGTTAAAATATGGTACAAAATCTTTTGGAATGGTCTCTTCATCATTGGAAAGACACCATGCCGGAAAATCAAAATCTTTTAGCTGTTCAGCGTATGTATGATTGTCCACTGCCAGCTTAACCATGATGGCCCTGTTAAAAGTGCCTTCTGGGGCTGGTATATCTTTCCCCAAAATCACCGAAAGTCCTTTTACAAAATCAGCTGCTGTGATCTCAGAGTCCCAGTCTTCTCTCGGGGCAAGGGCCTTGACACCATCACTTGTCATTTCTGACACGTATTTTGTAGCCCAATGCTCCTGTGTGGCTGCTTTCGCTGGAACAGCATAAGCGAAAAGGCCAACTGCGAGCATAAAACAAACGAACACACCAAGGAATCTCCTCATTGCACTCCTTTCATTGGCAAAGCTTTAATGTTTAGCACGTTCCACTCACCACCATCGTTGTGGTGTGGCTGCATGCCCAAAAGATGCGAGGTTATTCTATTTGATTTGTGGCAAACTGCAAGCCCTTTTGGAACCAATTTAAAACTTGCCTGTAAGGATATCAATACGCATAAAGATAAATGGGTGTGCAGTTTTGAGAAAATTGATATTTCCGTGCAAAACCAGCACACCCTCTTGGTGGCCAAAAATCTACTTCCATCAAATGATGGGAAGTGTTTGTCAAATTTTGCCATGATTCACCGTAAATTTACCGAATCAATCACAGTATTTTATTTGACTTCTCTGTACCAAAATTCACAATTCCAGTTTATTGTTCTGTTTGCACCGGTTGGTTTGATATTTTGGATGTCACGAGTTGCAACATCAACATCATATCTATTGAAAAGTGGGAGCGCAGGAAGTTCATCGCACCAAATTGCCACTTCTTTGTTAAATAGCCCTCTAAGCTTTGCTTCTGGCTGGATTTTTTCAATCTCATAGCACAGTTCATCATGTTCTTTCGATCCAACCCAACCACCATAATTTTGTCCAGCCCCATTGTTTTGTTTTGTAGGTATCTGGTCGCTTCTCCAGAGATTGGCATTTGGTCTGATCGGGTTTGAAACAAGGCCCAGCATCATTGACTCAAAAAGATGGCCACTGAGTACGTCACCACCAAGAAGTTCTTTGGCAGGTCTTGCTTGTGGGACAACCCACACACCTATTCTTTCCCACATCCTGAGAACCTGTTCTGCAACTCTGAGCCTATAATCACTCTCTTGTGCAAAAGAGAGTGAAAATTTGAGTGGTTTGCTTGGATCTCCATTTTTACATCTGATATTTTTACCATCAACATTGGCGAGCTTCCATCCTGCTTCTTCAAGCAACTGTTCTGCCTTGGCAGGATTATATTCATACTTCTTAACAGATGACTCATCATAGTATGGGGATTTTTTGGTTATCCAGGAATGTGAAGGCTGGTAAATACCTGCAGCAGCTGCCTTTGAAATTTGTGGTCTGTCAAGACCATAAAGCAGGGCTTGTCTTACTCTTTTGTCACCAAAGATGTCATATTTACCCTTCTCATCTTTAAACTGGTTTAGCTGTATGTGGTCCCAGGAAGTGGTTTCAGTGAAATAAAATTTAGATTTAGGAACTTTTTTCATCAATTCTTCAGCATCCAGCGGGCTGAATGTTGAAGTCACAATATCTATGTTGTCAGCCTGGAGATTCAATCTGATAGTATTTGGATCAGGCATAAATTTTACAATTATTTTTTCTACAAGGGGTTGTGCAAATGTGGCATAAGGATTTGGTTTGTATTCGATGTGATCACCAACCTCCCACTGCTTCATGAGGTATGGTCCGACAGTCCAGTCTATAAAATCTTGCCTCACATTAAAATTGTTCGGGTCGGTATAAAAGTCCGTTTCAAATCTTGCCTTGAAAAGATCGCCACCCGGTGTTCCCCAATTGGCATATGTATAAAGTTCGTTAAATCCAGCCTCTAACGTGTATTTATCGATCTTCTTCAGGTAGTCTATTTTAAGTTGACCAGAACGAACAGTGCTCTGAACTATCGGGCAAAGCGTTACCCTAAAGGCAAACATATAATCATCCGCTGTTATTTCATGGAGTTTGGAGTCTTCAGCTTCACCAGGAAGTGGTGGATAGTGCATACCCGGACGGATCCTATAGGTAACTTTCATTCTGTCTTTGCCTGTTACCGGGTCTTTAAGAAGAACAATGTCGCCATTATCGAGTGTTGGAACTCTTATAAGCATGTGCGGGTAAAGGTTTGCCTGGTCATCATAGCTGATGTCTGGTGCACCCGTGAATGTGCCCAATAAAACAACTGACATGCTGTTGGATGTGAAAGGGTTGAGGGTATCAGGTTCACTGCTAGTGACAACAATAATCTGTTGACCAGGATTTGCGTTTGGAGGATATTTGAGCATGTAGAGTATATAAGCAGCTTCGCTCCAGAAAGGTTTTTGGTTAATTTCAATCTTGCGGCCTTTTCTGTAGTCAAGCAGCTGGTATTTTGGCCTGAATGCCATGTTGCAATATGGAACAAGTTCCTTTGGAGCTGACTCTTCATCATTTGATTTGCAAAATATCGGGAAATCAAAATTCTTGAGCTCTCCCGAATAACCTGAGTTGTCAACTGCCAGCCTGAGCATCACTCCTCTGGTAAAATCACCACCTGGAGGGGTTATTTCCTTACCAAGTACCTTGCCAAGAGCTGTTGCAAAATCTGAAGCTGGTATTTCAGTGTCCCACTGAGATTCATCAGCTTTGAGTATTCCATCTTGCTCAAGCGTGGCAAAATATTTGGTTGCCCAATGCTTGTTCTCAATCGTCAATGCCTTTGCACTGCCACCAAATGGTGCAAGTATTGTCAGAAACATAATCGCAGAAACAATCAGACTCGCAAATCTTCTCATATGCAAACCCCCGTCTCAAAGATTATTTCCCGGTTAGACACCGGAATGATTTTTTTGTTTTGGATAAAACTTAAGGTTTTTTAACCAAAAGTTTTTACCAAATTATGCCCAGCTGGGGAGTGGAACAGACCATTCACCAAGAATTCTCACCTCAGGAAGCAGCCTGATATTGTAAAGATTATATATAGTCCCGACTACCTTCATCATCATCTGGATTACATCCAGAGATGTTGCACCACCCATATTTACAAGGAAATTGGCATGGATATCAGAGACAGCAACACCACCGAGTCTTTGTCCCTTGAGCCCAGCCTGGTCAATCAATTGACCAGCAAAAGCTGCGGGGGGATTTCTGAAAACGCAACCGGCATTGGGATAGCCCCATGGCTGTGTTCTCTGGCGATAATCCCTTATTTTTTCAATATTTGCTTTCAGGGCTTCCGGATCGGCTGGCTTAAGCTGGAACCGAACCCATTCGATGAGGCCTCCAGACCTCAAAACAACAGAGCTCCTATAATCAAAACCCATTTTCTCATGGGTCAGTGTCATCTTTTCACCACTTGGCAGGATGTAACCAACTTCCACAACACATCTGCTTATATACATTGCGCTTGTGCCAGCATTCATGGCAACAGCACCACCTACAGTACCAGGTATTCCATAACAATACTGAAGACCAGCCAGATTTCTTTCGACTGATTCGGAAACAAATTTTGAAAGTGCCACACCACCGCCAACGATAACAGAATCGCCTTCCCAGAGGATCTCATCGAGACCCTTACCAACCTTCATTACAATCCCTCTTATGCCAAGATCACCAACCAGAAGGTTTGTCCCGCCACCAATTACAAGCACTGGAACATGCATCTTGCATGAGTAATCATAAATATTGAGTACATCATCAGCATCATATGGCACAACAAAAGCATCTGCCGGGCCGCCAACAGCAAACGACGTATGGTGGGTCATCGGCTCCCCAAAAAGTACTTCCCCCCTTATTGCAGATTTAAGCCCCGTCAAGGGGGTTGGAATCATTTAATTGCCTCCAATATCGGTTTCGCACAGGACCTTATTGGATAGGGCCCTGCAAGATAAACCACTTCGTTTTTTATCAAAGAAGATTTTACAATCTTGGGGACAAGTTCAAGGGTGCCAGCCATAGCAATCTGGGCGCTGGGATTCATGCTCCTGAGCTTGGAACAAAATTCTCTGGATCTTTCGATGTTGTTCTCCTCTTGCGGGAAGACTTGTGTCACAATCGTTCTGTCTGCAAGCGAAACACATGTCGAGTATTCCTCCAGAAGATATGATATTCTTGCAAATCTAAACGGTTGCATTACCAGACATATTTTTTCATCCGGATAGTAAGACCTGAGGGCTTTCAATCCAGCAATAATAGCCGTGGGATGATGAGCATAATCATCGTATACAGGATTGCCGTTTACAGACCCCATGAGTTCCAATCTACGCTGTGTTCCTGGGAATGTGAAAAAATGTGGCAGGGCCAATTTTGGATCAAAACCCAGTGAAACGATCGCTGATAATGCAGCAAGAGCATTTGAAACATTGTGATCACCGGGTACTTTTAGCTTAAGACGGCCAATTGACTCTCCCCCGATTCTCACCCCTGTTGTTGAACAAAGATTGTGACCTTCTCTAAAAATATTGGTCAAATCGGCTTTTACGTGTGACAGGCTGTTTCTTCCAAAAGTAACAACCTGGTTCATGTCTTTAAGTTTCATTCTGAAGGTATTTTCATCATCGGCATTCAGGACTTTCATTTTTGCCTGAACAACAAAGCTCTCGAAAGCATCAAGAAGGTTTTTTTTGTTGTGATCGTAGGCATCCATGTGGTCCCAGTCGATATTTGTCACCACAGCCAAATCGCAATCGAACTTAAGAAAACTCTTATCAGATTCGTCGGTTTCCATTACAAGCATCTGATTGCCCGACCATTTGGCCTGTTCACTGCCAATGATTGGGGACCCAAAATAATATGAGATGTTCTGCCCCATTCTTTCCAAAACATGGGCTATCATGGCTGTCGTCGTTGTTTTGCCATGAGTCCCTGCAACACCAAGAATCTTTCTGGCCGAGCCAAACTCAAAAAAGAAATCGGTTCTGTGGATGCACTTTATATCAAGCTGTCTTGCCCGCTCAAGCTCTGGATTGGATTCCTTGATTGCACTTGAATAAATGACAACCTTCTGGTCTGTGATATTTTCAGCTTTTTGACCGGAGAACAAAATAGCACCCTTTTCACCAAGATCACGCACCAGTTCTCTGTCACAGTCAATATCAGAACCAGTCACGACATAGCCCATCTGCATGAGCATCAGGGCAATACCCCTCATGCCGGCACCACCAATACCAATTAAATGTATTTTAGAGCCTTTTCTTGGCACCCTCATCTTGATATCGCCAGCAGGATTTCTGCAATCCGTCTTCCGGCACCCTGGTGCATGCAGGTCCTGGGATTTCTTTGCTCATTTAGCATAGAAAAAATAATCTCTTCAAGTTTTTCCCTGATCTGTGTTTCTTCAAGAACAATGCAATTTCCCTTTTTGGAAAGATATCTTGCATTTAGCATTTGATGATTATTTATAGAAAGCGCTCTTGGAACAAGGATGGCCGGGATCCCAGAACATTCAATCTCTGAGACAGTCATTGCACCAGCTCTCGACACTATCACATCCGCTACCGAATAAGCCAGATCCATTTCTCCCAGATATTCCAGGAGTACAGCATTTTTGTAGCTCCTGGAATCAAAAATCTCTTTTGTTTCACCATAGGTTTTCGATCCTGAAATCAGCAACCACTGAATTCCACCCTCTTCAATTCTTTCTTTGGGAAGAGACAAAAAAGCATCATTAAGAATTTTCGCACCCTGCGAACCACCAAAAATGACAACAGTTTTTTTCTTTGAATCAAGCCCAAGTTTTTTGTAGGCTTCAGATTTTTTTGGCTCAACATTACTCCATCTTATGGGGTTTCCCACCACCCTCACTTTGCCAGCTGGAAAACCAGTTGTGCCCTCAAAACCAACCATCACAAGATCAGTTCTGCGTGACAGGAGCCTGTTGGCCCTTCCACCAATGGCATTCTGTTCGTGAAGTGCAACAGGAATACTTTTTTTAGAGGCAGCAATGACAAGAGGGACGGAAGAGAAATTGCCCATGCCAAGAACACACGATGGTTTCAACTCATCAATCAGTTTATTCGCGATCTTTATCCCCTTGTTAAGAGCGTTCAAATATTTTATGAATTTGGCAGGGTTCATCGATGGAGACAATGCAGGAATCGATCTTCTTTCAAATTCCACTGAAACAGTATTTTCAAGCTCTGATCCCAAGCCAGCAAGTACAACTCTAAACCCCATACCCCTGAGTTCTTTTGCAATTGCTACAGCCGGCAAGATATGCCCTCCAGTACCACCGGCCCCTATAATGACAGTCTTGGTCATGTTAACTCCTGGCGATTGTTTCTGTCTATGGCAAACAGTATACCCACCTCAAGCATGTTGACAATGAGCGAGGTGCCACCAGCCGACAGGAATGGGAGTGTAACACCAGTTACAGGCAAAAGACCGGTTGCAACAGCCATATTTATGAACCCCTGAAGTCCAATATGCAAACCTATGCCAAGAGCCACAAGGTACGAGAACAGGTTCTTTGATTTTGAAGCGATCCTGATTGAACGTACAACAAACAGTGCAAACATGGCTATAACAAAAACAGCGCCTACAAAACCAAGCTCTTCCACAACGAGCGAAAACACAAAATCGCTCTCCACCATCGGCAATCGCCCAAACTTCTGCTGACCATAGAAGAGCCCGGAACCAAAAAAACCTCCATTGGCAATGGCAATCAGAGATTGCACCATCTGGTATGATACATTGTCCGAAAGATTGGGATTCAATGGGTCCAGCCAGGCCGTTATCCTGTCTTTCCAATATGCGACCCTGGTCAAGCTTTCGTACAAAACACCAAGCACAAAAAGTGCACCAAGGAAAATCAGACCCCATATCGGAGCACCGCTCAAAAAATACTGCGTGATAAATATTGTCAGAATAACAATGGTTGAACCAAGATCGGGGCTTCTAAGAACAAGAAGGGCCGGCACGCCAAACATGAGAAAAAGCTTGAAAACTTCTCTTGCAGACATCTTTCTTGGTTCTCTTACCGAAAGATAAGATGCAGTAGAAAGTATCAAGCCAACCTTTGCAAGCTCCGAGGGCTGAAAAGACTGACCGGCAATCTCGATCCATCTGGTTGAGTAATTGATTGTCACTCCAAAACCAGGGACATAAAGCAGCACAAGAAGACCTATGGCCAGGAAATAAATTGGATACGCAAGAAGTTTTATGGTATCAATACTCGATCTGTACGCTATAAAACCAGCAGCAAAACCTATGATAAAAGCCATCAATTGCTTGAAAAGCAAGTAGCCAGGTGATGGAACTTCACCTACAAAAGCTTTTCCAACACCAGCGGAATAAACAGCCAAGAGACCGATGCCTACTAGCGAGAGTGTTGAGAAAAGAAGCCCCTTGTCAAAAACGTAAGCCCTTTTGGGCAAGCTCCCTCACCTCCTGGCAGAACATCCTGCCCCGGTGTTCGTAGTCCTTGAACTGGTCAAAACTGGCGCAGGCTGGCGAGAGAAGAACAGTGTCACCAGGTTTAGCAACCTTGATGGCTTTTCTTATGGCTTCCGATTGGTCTTTCGCCACTACGATCCTGTCAAAACCACCATCTCTGAGTGCTTTTTCAATTTTTGGAGCAGTGATACCATGGAGAACCGCATATCTCACTTCACCAAAATTAACAGCAAGTTCTGAAAAATCGGAACCTTTTTCGGAACCACCAAGGATTATTACAAAAGGTCCTGGGAGTGATTTAACCGCGAGAATTGTTGCTTCTGGCTTTGTCGACTTTGAATCATTGATAAATCTGATTCCCCCCCACTCACCGACAAACTGGAGTCTGTGGTCAAGTGGAACAAAATCTTTTGCTGTTGTAAGGGCGAGTGCAGAATCAACACCAAACCTAGATACCGCAAGCGAGGCAGCCATCAGATTGAGTGCATTAAAATCTCCAACAAGTTGGTAATCAGAAAGGGAGGAAACCCTTTTTCCTCTTATATATATGTCTTTGCCATCAAAATAGGCTTCGATGTTCGGGCCGTTTTTTCTTGAGAATGAAGCTACATTGGCACACGTTTTTCCATCAAGGGAAGAGCTCCACCTGTCATCTGCATTCACCACAACGAGGTCCTCTCCGTCCATCCTTGCGAGTACTTTTTCCTTCAAAGAAGCATACTCTTCCATGCTTGTGTGCCTATTAAGATGGTCTTGCGACAGGTTTGTGAAAACAGCAGTTTTTGGATGGAAAGTTTCCATCAATTCGCACTGAAAAGATGAAACTTCAATTGAGAGCACCCAGTCTGGCTGGGCCTCGACAACATGGTTTGAAAGGGCATCACCTATATTTCCAACCGGCCTGCTTTTTATCCCAGCCTTGTTCAACATGTGGGCGATCAGGGCAGTTGTTGTTGATTTACCGGATGTGCCGGTCACCGCAGCATAATTGCAGGGTAAAAGCTCTGCGGCCAGATCAAGCTCTCCCCTGAGAAGGATTGAAAGCGATCTTGCCTTGACGAGCACTTCCGAATTCATAGGAATCCCCGGAGAAACAACAATCATATCAGAGGCAAAAATCCTTTCAGAATGGCCTCCAGTTTCAAATGGAAGACCAAGAGATTCAAGCCCCTCGACATTACTGGAGTCAGAGCAAAACACTTTTGCGCCAACATCAGAAAGAAGTTTCGCAACGGCTTTTCCAGAACGTCCCATGCCCAGGACTGAAATTTTTTTACCCTTTAAAAAAGACACTGTTTCTTGGTTCACATTTAGAATTGATAATCTCAAGCTGGGCCCAAATCAACCCCAGGGTAAATTTTCAACTCTTCTCCTAAAAATTTTGACCCAATAAAACAAGGATCAATTTGCAAATTTGTAATCTTTTTAAACCAAAACACCTCTTATATAAATGATATGTGATAGGGTTTAGGTTATTTTTAATATGAAATGTGGCTCTGCATAAAGAAACAACCTTGACATGTTTATTTCTGCCAATATAAAGGGCCTTGAAAACAGGCTGGAATTGATAAATAGGAGGAGTTGCCATCAACACTACAAAATTTAGGGCTCTCTTGGTCTCCATGCTGACAGCACAAATCATTTTTGCATACACATTGCCAATAATGCCAGTCAAATGCGCAACACCGAATCTTGGAAATTTCACCTTTCATGGCATCTCAAGCAATAATGAACTGGTGGTATCCAACCAGAATGAGATTTTCTGGTTAACAAAAAAAGGCGTTCAAAACTCCATTCCGGCCAATAAGGTCTTTTCAACTCCAGGGGCTGACAGAATATACTTCATGATCGATGACAAACTTATGTCAACCGACATGGAGCAGCACAAGATATCGGAGATAGAAGCAATTCTTCCCGTTGATGGTCCCGTTGAAGCCGCAGGGAAATGGCTCGCCACACAAACTAGCCTTGGAACAGAACTTTTCTACGATTGCAGAACACAGACGAAACTTGAAGGGATATGGTCTTTTTCCACTTGTGATAATGAAAGCTTCCTGTTTACCAATAAAGTTGGAGCTGGCGCAATCCTGCTTTCAAAAAATGGCCAAGTGCTTGGCAAATCGTTTCTCCCTGGAGAATTCCTATACGCAGGCAAACACATCCTATGTATAGGGCCAGAAAGTTGCGAACTGCTTTCAAAAGAAAACCTCTCGTCACTTTGCAAATTACCAGTAATGGACAGTTACACAGTCCAGAATGGTCACATAATCGGAAAAAATGCACAGGGTAAAGCTACTTTTGTGTTCGGCAATGGCACGCTGACAAAAAAACAAATGCCGAAGCTAAACTCCGATTACTTTACACAAAACAAACTAATTGGTTTTGATGACAATGGCAAGTACAGGGCATACACTCTCCCGGAATTTGAGCTGGTCCAGCTGCCTGATATTTCCATGAAATCAGAGTGGTACTGGTTTAAAGAGGCTGGAAGTTTCATCATTGTTGAAGGTGATGGCGAAGAATGTATTGCCATCGACCTGGAAACAGCAATACCTTTTGCAAAAGTGCCAAAACCGGCCAGTGCTTCTGGCGAATACCTCATATACTCAACTGCAGATCAGGTAGTTGTGCACAGGATTAATGGCGAAAAAACAGTACCAAATTGTATCAAAACCGCCGTTGACAATGGAATCAAACACCCGAAACCAAGAATGGTCTCTTCTCAAGGAGATAGGTGCACACTGATATATGTTAATAATCATGAAAATACGATACTCTCAAGGATAGACACCCAGACAAACTCTAAAATAGGAGAACAAAACATAACCGGCTACACTGCCAGGATTGTTTTCTGTCCGCAAGAATCATCAGTGATACCCTATTCTAAAATAATAGATACTATCGACTCTTCTTCCATAGAAAACTTGAGAAGGAACGGCCATGGCAGGGCAAGCCTTGCATTCATATCTGAAGATGCGCTATCTGCCGTTGTTGTTTCTCCTATAAACGGTGAAATAAACGAATATTCCTTGATCGAAAAGTCATCCGATTGACATGCCAACCCCCTTGCTTAGAATCTGACCCGAGGCCAGAGATGCTAAGAGATTTTGAAGGTTCAAGCCCAAAGGTAGCCGAGAGCGCATTTGTTGACCCAGGCGCAATAATCATAGGCAATGCCATTATTGCCCAGAAATGTTCGATATGGCCAGGCGCAATCATAAGGGCAGACATCAACACCATTACCATCGGCGAGATGTCAAACGTGCAAGAATTCGTTTCGATACATGTCGAACCGGAAGTTGCAACAAGAATTGGCAATGGGGTCACAGTTGGCCACAGTGCAACACTCCACGGCTGCGAGATTGATGATTTTTCCTTGATTGGAATTGGCTCGATCATCCTGGACAGGTCAAAAATTGGCCACCACTGTATGATTGGTGCTGGCTCACTGATACCACCAGGCAAAACAATTCCTCCCTGTTCACTTGTTATGGGAAGTCCTGGAAAAATCATCAGGGAACTGACTGATGAGGAATGCAAAAACCTCGAGATTCATGCACAAAAATACTTCTTGCTTTCAGAAAAGCACAAAGGAGAAATTTATGGCAAAGAACAAAAACAGAATTAGCAAACAGCAACATGTCGAAGCACCACCAAAACCAAAAAATTTTATAGACAGAATTTTCAATCTTTCACATTCCGGCTCTGACTGGAAAAAAGAAATTATCGCTGGCATCACAGCATTCCTTGGCACAGCATTTCTAATGCTTGTTGTTCCAAAGATTTTTGGAATAGCCTATCAGCAAAATGGTATGATTGAAGAAATGGTTGCCTTTGCAACTCTTATTGTGGTGGTTCTTGCAAACCTTGCAAGTGGAATCCTCACAAATCTACCATATGTACTTGCTCCATCAGTTGCAACAACCCTTGCCATGATGTCCGTTCTGACATACATGTCAGATTCACCCAATACAATGTTCGGACTCATACTCATTGCTGGCGTAATCTTTTTGGCAATTACGATCCTGCCGATTGGAAAACATATCATACAGTCCTTCCCGAAAGGGCTCAGATACAGCGCAGTTCTGGGTCTGGGACTCATGCTTGTTCTAATGGGTCTTCAAGCATCAGGCCTATTTGGTTCGGCCCTTGGAAGCGGTAAAATAGCAGAACAGCTTGCCGGACAGGTTTACAATATCTTTCCAATGTCTCACTCAGTCAACATTTTTGACACCAGATTGCTTATCTTCCTCATTGGCTTGATATGCGTGGGGTATTTTATATTTACAAAAGCAAAACACCCATACCTCTGGACAATCCTCCTGACCACAATTATTGGCCTTTTCTTCATATCTGAAACATTTGGTGGAGGAGTAGCAAATAGTGGATGGATCTCGCCACATCCGGATTTTATGAATGTTTTTAATTTCAAATCTGGGCTCATATACCTCCCGGATACCTCGCAGTGGTTATCGAGCAATCTTCTGCAGCCAAGCAATTTGTTCTCGATATTTGGAAAAACAGCAATCATAGGCATCGGAACTGTTGTAATGCTCATCGTCAGAGACATATTCAGTGCTTCAGGTACACTCGCTGGTCTTGCAACACTTGAGGGCAGAATGGGTCCAAACGACAACGATTTCAAGAATTCCCACCGTGCATTGATGGTCCAGGGCGGATCAAAGGTCCTGTCAGGAGTTTTTGGAGCTGCACCGGTTGAATATGTTCCAGAATCATCAGTGGGTATCGCAGCAGGCGGAAAGACTGGAATCACTGCTGTTGTTTACGCTGGTTGCGCAATCCTCGCGATATTCCTTCTCCCATTGTTCAGATCCATTCCAATGGTTGCATTGGCGCCAGTTTTCATAGCAATTGGCCTCTCCTTTGTGAAATTTGCACAGGAAATCAACTGGAAGGATGTGCTCGAATCAATACCAGCCATCGTTGTCATCATCATGACAATGGTCACATGGAACATCGCTATAGCGCTTATGTGGGGTATCATCATACAGCTCTGCCTCTGTGTGGCTGTGTGGAAGTTTGAAAAAACAAATGCTGGCCTATGGACACTTGGAGTGGTCTCACTCGTTGGCTTGGTCCTCTTCTATATAGGCCAATAGAAATAGGGTAAATGGTAAGAGTAACTTACATAGGGCACTCATGCGTGCTTATTCAGAGCAATGGCACCCAGGTAGTGATAGACCCTTACATAGAGAAAAACATTAAAGCCATCCTGCCGCCAAAGGGTATTAATCCAAAACTGATTCTGGTGACCCATGGCCATCATGACCACCTTGGAGACACAGTCACCCTGGCAAAAAAATGCAAGGCAAAGGTGATGGCAACATCAGAGTTGGCGGATTTCCTTGCCTCAAAGGGATTGGATGTTCTACGCTCAAATTTTGGTGGCAAAATTCCGTTTGATTTTGGATGGGTGAAGGTTTGGCCGGCAATGCATACATCATCATCAGAAGGAGTCGATTTTGGCCTTGCGGCAAGCTTCGTAGTCTCAATCGGTGGAAAATCGATCTACCATGCTGGCGATACATGTCTGACCTCAGACATGGCTCTGATTGGTGAAGACAAGCCCATCGATCTGGCCTGCCTACCAATAGGCGGCGTGTACACAATGGGAATTGATGATGCCGTAAAAGCAGTTGGCCTTATAAAACCACGAGTAGTTCTACCAATACACTACAATACATTTGATGCAATAAGGGTTGATCCGGAAGAGTTCTCTCAGAAGATTGAAAAACTCGACATAAGGACAAAACCTGTTGTTCTGAATCCTGGCGAACAGCTGGAATTAACGTAAAACAGTCTGTACGCAAAACAAAAAGCCCCCAAATCGGGGGCTTTTTGTTTTTTGAGGGTTTGTTCATTGACTTTGAAAAGGCCAAGCCTTACTTTCTTAATGGAGGTATCATGAAAAGAATAGCCTGTTTGATTGCCATTATCACAATCGTTGCACCATACTTGCCAAAACCGGCACTGGCAGAGACCACTTTTATGGTCAGCTCGCCAAGGACCAACACCATAACACAGTATCAAGTCACTTTTACGCAGGACAAACCAATCAAAAAGGGCGACAAAATAAAAATCAGCTTCCAGGCCACAGAGTCAGGAAAGATGCCAGATTATGAAATTCCAGAATGTACCTATGACCAAAATTCAAACAGAAGATTCAATCCTGGGCCAGAATTTCTTGCACGCTGCAAGGACAATCAGAGTGCACAAAAATTCGAGAAAATGTATCTGGCGCAATACAAACCAGAAAGCCCAACCTTAAACCAACTCAAGGATTTTGCGGATTCTTTTATCCCAGGTTTCCTTCTGCCACCGCTACCAAAGGACCCAAAACAGCTAGATCAGGCTTTTGGTAACATCATTTCCAAAATCTATGTAATGGGCATGCCATGCCAGCCAACACCTGATACTCAGCTTGTCAATGCCATTGCAGAACGCTCTGTTACCATTTCCTGCCCTGTCAACATAGATGAAAATACCGCCCAGAAAGGGGTTTATGTAGTTATTGGCGAAGCATTCAAATTGATGTGCCCTGCAACCCATGGCGAATACGCTGTGGAAATTGCCACTCAAGGTTCGACACAAAAGGGAAAGATATCGATATTTAATCCAATGGTTTCTGATCCCACATTCACAATTGATCCCCCATATCCAGAAGAAACTTCCACCTGGACATTCTCTTTCAAAACAGGTGGCGGTGGAGCACTTTCGATAGGTTCTTCATCAATTACGCTGAAATTGCCAAAGGGCTTTGCAAAATCCCAGGAGGATGCAAACTGGAGCATAGATCTCAATGGGTCTTATATTGTTTCCGGTCCCAACATGAGGATCGCAGAATATCAAAACAATGAAGCACTCATAATCATGGTCCCGGCAAACATCAAAGAATCATCCCAGGTAAAAATAGCTCTGAAGAACATTAACAATCCAAAAGAAATTGGCTCTGTAGAATGCAGCGTGTGGACATCCTCGGACAACACGCCTGTAGATTTTCCAAAACAGGAAATAATCTTCACCCAGTCTGTTACTTCACATCCTCCTGATGCAAGTTTTACAGCAACCGCAACAGCAAGGCTCGTTTCGGAAGGGTTCTTTGAGGGTGAAGAGGTCATGGTTGTTCTTCCATCAAGTTCATCATTCCTGCCAGGGGCAGAATTAAAAATAAACGGCAATAAGTGTGGCAGAGTAAATTTCGGCGAGAAAACCGCCCAGCTTGTTCTGCCATTTTCAATTGAAAAAGGTTCATATATGAGAATTTCGTTTGGGCCAGTGAAAAATCCCCAGGATTCCGGGGAAGTAGTCAAACTTTCCATTGGACAAAAAACATTCGAAATATCATGGAGCGTCAGCAAGTATGAGGCCAAGTTTGCAGTATCATGCAACCCTGGGATGGCAAACACCCCATGTTCGATGAAGTTTGTTATAGCACCCCCAGAAAATCTTGCTCCGGAAGAAAGGCAGAACATAAAAATCGAAGGCCCGTGGAACAGGGCAATGATGCCACAGGATGGCGAGATTCCAATACTAATTAACGAGTCTCAAAAAATAGCAATTTTCGAAACAGGAGTTATATCAGTTAATCTGGAAAAACCTTTGGAAAACAAAGAAACGGTTACTATAACAATCCCGCAGATGGCAGGTTTCGCTTCCCCAGATAGAACCAGCACTTTTACTGTAACAATTGGAACAGAAAAGCTCTCATCAGAGCTTGTTCTGGCAAAAGCACCCCCAATGGTCTCCTATAAATTTCTTTCCGCGGATGGGAAAATAGTCAAACCGAACGAAAAAGGATGGATAATCCAGCCAGTAAAACTGATTCTCCTGACATCAACAGGAAAGGCTGATGTGAGACTAAAAGGTTTCCAGAAAGATGAAATAACCTCAAAAGAACAGGATCTTTCATTGGAAATAAGTGAATCGCTGATCTCTAAAGGCGTCGTTGCCTATGCAAAAGACGACAGGGGAGAATCACAGGCTGTTCCAATTCCATTTTCGATAAATGTTTCACCACCAAAAATAAAAATCACGAGCCCGGAAAAAACCGCAAACCAGGCTTTTAAGCTGGATGTTGAAGTAAATATTGAATACATAAGGGTCACAAACGACGGCTATCTGGCAGTGTGGCCAAAAGTAACGGTTGGCAACATTGTTACAGAGATGAAAACGGCTGTAAGCGATAAAACAGAAGATGCAACCTTCACATTGAGTTACAATCTTTCACTCGCGATCGGCAAAAATCGCATTGCAGTTTTGGCAGAAAATCAGGCCGGGCAAAAAACAACTCTTGAGTCAAGTGTTGAATATATTTATGAGCAGGTAAATTTTGATTTGCCAAATGACCAGCCGATCAACCTGAAACAGGGGCAGAATACAATCAAGGCAAAAACAAACCCGGGCGCCACAGTAAAGATTGGAGACAAGGAATACAAGGCGGACTCAAATGGCAACCTTTCCATAACAATCGGTATCGAGGCAGGATACAACATTATTCCTGTTGCAGTTACCACAGAATTTGGAGCAAAACAGTCATACCAGATGATTCTGACCGGTGAAAGGATCGTTACAATGGTGCTGAATGTTCCATCAATGGTTATCGATGGAAAGGCCACCACTCTGAAAGTTGCTCCCACAAACAACTTCAAAAACGAAAAAACAGTCCCGTCATTTTATAACGGTATAACATTCATCCCACTGAGGGACATCGCCAATGCCATGTTCGCAGACGTCACGTTCGATGACAAGACAAAACAGGTCACTCTCACACAGAAGAGACCTGGCGGAAACAGGATCATCAAGGTAAAATTGGGGAACCCGATAGCAATTGTCGATGGAAAAGAAACTCCATTAATGAAGGAGCTACTGATAGCTCCTGTTGTCATAAAAGGCACTTCAATGGTTCCTCTTCGCTTCATATCCGAATCCATGGGTGCACAAGTTGGGTTTGAAGCGCCAGCCAAAAAGATAACAATAACATGGCCTGATCTAACAAGACTTCCTGAAAACAAATCTGTAATCAAAATCAAGTGAGCGGCTTTATTTACAAAATCATGGGGTTCTCCTAATATCTCACTCGTGGAACAAGATTTTGAACTTGAATATTTCTTGAATGTTCTTCCAGACTCGGTCAAAGAGTCTCTGCTCCGACTTGAAAGGTTCGATGACCTCTATGAGGTCGTTCTGGACCTAGGTCGTCCTCCTGAAGCAAGATTCAAGGATTCGACATATCAATTGTCCGAAGCGCCGGTAAGTTTCTTTGATCTTGAATTCGTAATCAGCAGGATAGGGTCATTTGACAGAGACAACCGGGCTGGCATCGAGAGGACCCTGCACAGGATTTCTGCCATAATGAACCGCAGGGGACGCATCATCGGGCTGACGTGCAGATATGGACGTTCAATCCAGGGTGTAATTGATACTGTAAAAGATTATTTCAGCTCTGGAAAATCAGTTCTTCTTCTTGGAAAACCGGGCGTAGGCAAAACAACTCTCCTCAGGGAAGCGGCAAGAATAATGTCAGTAGAGATGAAGAAGAGGGTCATCGTTGTCGACACGTCAAACGAGATTGCAGGAGACGGCGACATCCCGCACGTTGGGATTGGTAACGCCAGAAGAATGCAGGTTCCAACTGGAGTCGAGCAACACACAATCATGATTCAGGCAGTAGAAAATCACATGCCAGAAGTCATCATAATCGATGAAATAGGAACAGAAGAAGAGGCAACAGCCTGCAGGACAATTGCTGAAAGAGGTGTCCAGCTCGTCGGAACGGCCCACGGAAACAGCTTGCCAAACCTCCTCATAAACCCGACACTCTCTGATCTTCTTGGCGGTGTCAATTCAGTCATCCTCTCCGATGAGGAAGCTTTCAGAAGAGGAACACAAAAAACAGTTCTAGAGCGCACTTCACCCCCAACTTTCCAGATCCTTATCGAGATCAGGGACAGGGGGAGTTTCGCTATATATAAGGACATAGCCACAACGGTTGACAAATACCTCAGGGAACACAAGCTTTTCCCTGAAACAAGGGTAAGGGATACCGATGGTAACGTCATCAAAACCGAGGAACAAGTCCAGGAAAGCGAAAAAAAGGGGGAACCTCTGGAAGAATTCTTCAAAATCCAGGGAGAACCTTATGAAAAGATAGAAGATTCTGCAGTTGTAAGTATTTATCCATTTGGTGTTTCCAGAGATTATCTGGAAAGAGCCGCCAAATCGCTCCATATAAGAGTAAACATCTCCAGAAGGCTCTCTGAATCGGATATCGTCCTAACAACACATTCTTACGAAAGTAAAAAACCACAAACCATCCTTGAGGCCAAATCGCTTGAAATCCCCATTTACACAATCCCACAAAATTCTCTCTCACAAATCAAAAGATTCTTGAGGAGCATAAAAGATTCACACCCAGAAGAATCGGTGGACCAGTCAACACTGGAGGAGGCCGTCGAAACCGTGCTTCGTGAAAACCAGTCGATCAAACTCCCGCCGGCACCTTCCAGGGTAAGAAAATACCAGCACAAGTTTGCTGAAAGGTTTGGGCTTCCTTCATCCTCGATTGGCGAAGAACCAAACAGGAGCGTTGTGATACACCCACCCCAATTCAAGGAGGATTAATCAATGAAACTTTCCACTTACATGGCACCCACGCTCAGGGAGGTGCCGTCAGAGGCAGAAGCAAGGAGCCACCAGCTCATGCTGAGGGCAGGTTACATAAGAAAGCTGGCCGCAGGCGTCTATACTCTGCTCCCGCTTGGCAAGAGGGTCCTTGAAAAAATCTCGGCGATAGTAAGGGAAGAGATGGACAACATCGGCTGCCAAGAGATGCTCATGCCAGCGATACTCCCAGCAGAACTTTGGCAGGAAACTGGCAGATGGGACCTTTACGGTGGAGAAATGTTCAGGCTCAAGGATCGCAAAGGCAGGGATTTCTGCCTTGGGCCAACCCATGAGGAGATTGTTACAAATCACGTCAGGGACGAAGTAAAATCATATAGGCAATTACCCATGATGCTCTACCAGATTCAGACAAAGTACAGGGACGAGATAAGGCCAAGATTTGGAGTTATCCGCTCAAGGGAATTCCTCATGAAAGATATGTACTCTTTCGACTCGACTGTAGAGAACTTTGAAATCAGCTACAAAAAGGCTTTCAATGCCTATTGCAGAATACTCGAAAGATGCGGCGTAACCTACGTTCCAGTAGAAGCAGACACCGGTGCGATAGGCGGCTCGAGCTCACACGAGTTCGTTGTACAAGCCGACAATGGCGAATGCAAGTACACACTCTGTCCAGTTTGCGGGTATGCCGCAAATGTAGAAGCTGCAAAAGCTGGCAGAAGAAAGGATCTCCCACAGGAAAGCGACGAGGAGATGAGACTCGTTGATACACCAAACGCAAAGACCATCGAGGAAGTGGCAAAATTCCTGGGCAAGGAACCAGTAATGCTTGTCAAGTCAATGATATATAAAGCCGATGACAGGTTCGTCATGGTTTGTGTCAGGGGTGATGACGAGATTTGCGAACCAAAACTCAAAAAGGCCATTGGTGCAAAAGATGTTGAGCTGGCTTCCCAGGAAGAAACCGAAAAAATAACAGGCACAGTTGTTGGTTTTGCTGGGCCTGTCGGTTTCAAGGGCACGATCGTCGCGGATCTGGAGCTCCTGGATTCAAAAGGAATGGTTTGCGGCGGGCTTTCAAAAGACAAACATTATATTGGCGTTTCGCATGGAAGAGACTGGAAGCATATGGCCTACGCAGACATAAGGGAAACAAAAGATGGTGACCCGTGTCCAAAATGCGGGGCCACAATGAAGATTTCAACAGGTCTGGAGGTTGGACACACATTCAACCTTGGTACCAAATATTCAAAGGTCATGAATGCAAATTTCCTTGATGAAGACGGTACACTCAAGCCATTCATCATGGGTTGTTATGGTATGGGCATCTCAAGAACGGTTGCATCAATAATAGAACAGCATAACGATGAAGATGGCATAATCTGGCCAGTTTCCGTGGCGCCATTCCATGTTGCACTTGTGCCTGTAAATGTAAAAGACGAGCAAGTAATGGCCATTGCGAACAAGCTCTATGATGAACTCAAAAAAGAGGGTATACAGGTAGTAATGGACGACAGGGACGCCCAGGCAGGCGTCAAGTTTAAAGATGCTGATTTGATGGGTTTCCCTTTAAGAATAACTATCGGCAAGAAAGCAAAAGACGGCATTGTAGAAGTAAGGAACAGAAAAACAAAGCAGAGCATCGATAAACCAGCCCAGGAAGTGGTGGTTTATGTAAAAGAGTTTTTGAGGGAGAACAGATAAAGGGAGGGAACACATGAAGGTTGCAGCGATCATCCCCGCCTACAACGAGGAGAGGGGCATCGCGGATGTCCTGAAAGCAGTAACAGGGGCAAGCTTGCCAAATGAAGTGATCGTTGTCTCAGATGGCTCCATCGATAGGACTGTCGAAGTGGCCAAAACTTTCCCAGTTAATGTAATAGAACAGATCCCTAACCAGGGTAAGGCCGCAGCCATGTTAAAAGGCGTTGAAAATACCGACGCAGAGATCCTTGTTTTTGTCGACGCCGACTTGGTTGGGCTAACTCCAGAACTTGTTGACTCACTTATAAGGCCAATTATAGAGGACAGGGCTGAAGTCACGATGGGTCTTTTTCAGGATGGAAAATTCTCAACCGATCTAGCTCAGATGATTTTCCCTTTCCTCACAGGGCAGAGGGCAATGAAACGCTCTGTGTGGGAAGGTGCTAAAGTAAAAAAAGACAGCCAGTACGGTGTTGAGATATATTTGACCAAATACATGGAAAAACAAAACCTGAGGGTGGAAAATGTTTTACTCAAGGGTTGCACACAACTGTTCAAGGAACAAAAGGGGCAAGCTTTCGAGGGTTTTGGAAGAAGATTGAAGATGACCTTTGACATAGCCAAGGCCCTTTTTACATCAACAGAAGAGCCAAAAAAAACAAAAAAACACAAGAAACATGTTATTGGCAAGTTAAAACCTGCCAGAGTTTCCAGAATAAAAAAACACAGTACCCGAACCATTGGAGGAGCGAAATGAAGATTGGAATTATTGGTGCAGGCTCTGCCGGTTATGTGGCGGCCCTGAGGGCGGCCCAGCTTGGCGGCGAAGTCTATCTATTTGAAAAAGGTGAGATTGGTGGAACATGCCTGAATGTCGGGTGTATTCCCACAAAAGCACTCATAGCTGGCGTTCATCATGCAAGACAGGCTCGTGAGTCTGCGATCCTTGGTGTTCTGGCATCCGATGTGAGGATCGACCTGAACAAATTACAGGACCACAAAGAATCCGTGGTTACTACCAACGTCAGGGGCATCGAATATCTCCTGCAAAAAAGAGGAGTAAAACTCAACAGGCTTGATGCACAGATCGTCTCACCCAAAGAAATTGTTGCACAGGGCGAAAAATTTGAAATAGACAAACTGGTTGTTGCCACAGGTTCCAAACCGGCCTGCATACCATGTGCCAAGATTGATGGCAAATACATAATGTCCTCGGACCACATCCTCTCGCTCAGGGAAGTTCCAAAAACCCTGCTTGTGGTTGGTGGAGGAGTGATCGGTCTTGAATTTGCCGGAATAATGGCAGGTCTCGGGTGCCAGGTCACTGTCGTAGAAATGCTCGAAAGGCTTATCCCAGTCGATGACGAGGAATGTTCCAGAGCGGCACAGAAATTTGCACAGATAAACAATATAGAAGTCATGACCGGTGCGGCCGTGACACAACTCTTCCCGGACGGTGATGCCGTTCAAGCCGAAATTGATACTGGCAAAGAAAAGGTTATCAGGAGGTTCCAGAAGTGCCTGATGGCCGTTGGCAGGCAACCAAACCTCGATGAGCAATCACTCAAAAAAATTGGCGTTGATTATGACAGAAAAGGCATAAAAACAGACAGCTTCATGCAGACAAACGTCAAGGATGTCTATGCAATCGGTGACTGCTGTGGTGGGTACATGCTAGCACATGTTGCCTATGCCCAGGGCAAAACTGCTGTCGCACACGCACTTGGCCATGATACACTCCCCATGCGCTATGACAATATTCCGAGGGTAACCTTTGTGCATCCGGAAATTGCTGCATGCGGACTCACCTCAAAACAACTTGAAGAAAAAGGCATGACCATAAAATGGTCCAAGTTCTCCTACATGGCTTCTGGCAGGGCAAGAGCACAAGGCATAAAGGATGGCTTCTTCAAGATAGGCGTTGACCAGGAAGGCATCATAAGATCGGCAATAATCGTAGGAGAAAATGCTGGGGAGATGATTTCATTCTATTCCCAGGCAATAACAATGCAAACCCCCATAGAGCTCCTCGAACAGACAATCATAGCCCACCCGACACTCTCCGAAATGGCAATTGAAGTAGTGGAGACAGCAGCAGGACACCCGCTGCACGCATAATCATTAATAACAAAAAAAGGGAGGTTTTACCTCCCTTTTTTTGTTTGGAGGAACATATTTTGCATCGGTTATATCAAAAGATACTAAAAATCAGCCCCACAAAAGCAGTCATTTTATACATCTTTCTTGATGTCATCTGCACCGGACTGGGCATGGGAGTGCCCTTTTTCAACATTCTACTTGGTCTTCCAACTGGATGGTTCCTGACATCAAGAGCCATTGAAAAAACCTGGGACCCATTTGAACCGGCAAGAGATTCCTTGAAGAAAGGCCTTCTGACTTCACTTTTCACAATGGTGCAGATGATTTTCATCTGGTGGCCATATTTCCTGAAGTTTTTTGAAAAAGGGTTTGATTTCAAAAATACAGGTATTCCTTACATCCTCTACACCCCCAAAGCCAGTCTCGTTAGTTAGTTGGTTGGTTTTGATGGTCATCATCTCGCCATTTTTACAAATGCTCATGTCAGTATTTGGCTCAATGCTAGTTCTTGCAAAAACAAAACACGGCCCAAAAACTAGTTGAGCCGTGTTTCCATTTACAAAATATAAACCTCGCTATTGCTTATTGCTTTGCTGAATCCTCATACTCCTGGAGCATCGAATCCATCACCTCTTTGACTGAAGTGACTTTGTCTGCCCTGTAGGCATTTGAACCAGCAAAAGCAAATCCATGCTTCATTTGCCCTTTTTTGGCATTCATCAAGGCAAGGCCTATACAATAAGGGCTACGCTGGTAATCACATGTCACTATGCAATGGTAGGGGCATTTGTACGGCATACATTCCCCTTTCCCAACCTTCTCTATAAACGAGTTGCTGATGGCCCTTCCAGGCATCCCGACCGGGCTTTTGATGATGACTATGTCTTCTTTTTTTGAGGCAAGGTATGTTTCTTTGAAGCTGTCCGAGGCATCACATTCTTCTGTTGTTACAAGCCTTGTTGCAATCTGTATCCCAGAGGCACCAAGATCCATTATTTTCCTCATATCAGCACCGGTATAAACCCCTCCGCCAGCAATGACAGGGATTTCTTTGCCATTGGCATCACCAATCTTGTTAACCTCAGTAACAATCTGGGGCAAGATATTTTCCAGTGCGTAATTTGGGTCATCGATCTGTTCTGCCGTATAACCAAGGTGCCCGCCAGCTTTTGGTCCTTCGACAACAATAGCATCAGGCAGGTAGTCATACTTTTCCAGCCAGCGCTTTGAGATGAGGTTTGCTGCCCTTGCCGATGAGACGATTGGCACCAGCTTTGTCTTTAATGATCCCATCAAATATGACGGCAAATTAAGCGGGAGACCGGCACCAGAAAAAATTACATCAATTCCCTCCTGGATAGCAGTCTTCACAATATCGGCAAAATTCGAGAGGGCAACCATGACATTGATTCCCAATACACCGTTTGTCATCTCTCTGGCCCGCCTGATTTCGCGCCTTAAGGCTCTGATGTTGGCCTCGAGAAAATTTGTGTTGAAATCAGGCTCAAACATGCCTATTCCGGCAGTTGCAATAACACCTACACCACCCTGGTTGGCAACAGCACTTGCAAGACCGGAAAGGGAGATACCTACACCCATTCCACCCTGGATTATGGGCATCTTGATGTTCAGATTGCCTATTGAAAACTTTTTTGGAATACTCATTTTCTGCGCTCCTTTTTATATATTGTCCTTTGTCAAATGAGCACAGTTCTTACCGTTATCAATCAACAAAAAACGTTTCTGCTCTTCATTATCACAGTGTGAACCAATTTGACAAGGATTATTCTAGGCAAGTCGGTTAATAATAGTGGTTACTCATAAGTAACCTGAGCCATACAAAAATCAAGATTATTAGGAGTAATTGGTTCTAGTTTGATTATTCTTGAAATGGTTTGTAGAATTTTTTGAGAATTTTAAACCGAAAAGAGGACGCAAATGCCCACAAAAGAAAAGAAGTTCATCTCGGTCGAGAGCGCACTGGAAATTCTTTCAAGAGAAGGAAAACAGGAAAATAAAGAAGGAATGGCCAGATTTGGGATAAATACTGAAAAAGCTTTTGGTGTATCGGTCGTCAAAATCAGGGAGATTGCAAAAATGGTCGGCAAGGGCCATGAGAAAGCACAAAAACTTTGGGAAACGAGCATGCATGAGGCAAGGATAATGGCATGCTTCCTTGACGAGCCAAGAAGGATCACAAAAGAACAAGCAGAAAACTGGGCCCTTGGATTCAATTCGTGGGACCTTTGCGACCAGTGTTGCATGAACCTTTTTGACAGATTACCTTTTTCATACGAGCTTGCAGCGGAATGGGCGGAAAGGGAAGAGGAATATGTAAAAAGGGCTGGTTTTGCAATTATGGCGTCCCTCGCGTTACATGATAAAAAAGCACCCGATGAAAAATTCCTCCCATTTCTGAATTCAATCGAGAAACAGTCGACAGACCCAAGAAATTTTGTAAAAAAGGCCATAAACTGGGCACTCCGGCAGATTGGAAAAAGAAGGCCCAGCATAATAGATAAAGTCAAGACTCTAGCTGAAAAACTCGCAGAAAGTGATGACAAAAATGCCAGATGGGTCGGCAAGGATGCGCTCAGAGAATTTGACAAGAAAAACCTGTCCAAAAAAGAGGGTTAATTAGTCAATACAAAAAAATCTTTCTACTTTGGTGCCTTGAAAAATAAACACCTGTGACAATCATTTTTTAGGGAAAACCAAAGGAGAAAAAGTGCAAACCATAATTCTGCTCGTCATTTCAAACATATTCATGACTTTTGCATGGTACGGACACCTCAAATTCAAGGAAGCTCCACTCTGGCAAGTCATTCTTATCAGTTGGGGGATAGCATTTTTTGAATACTGTTTCCAGGTTCCAGCCAACAGGATAGGGCATGGGACGTTTACAGCCGCACAGCTCAAGACAATCCAGGAAGTAATCACCTTCACCGTATTTTGCATTTTCTCGGTCACTTACTTGAAAGAACAGCTGAAATGGAATTACATTGTTGGATTTGTATTCATGATTGCTGCAGTGTTCTTTGTTTGCAAGAAATGGTAATGGGCAATTGACAAAACAGGCCAAAAATGGTTTGATTTGTGCATGAGACTGTTTTTGGCTTTATCAGTATTTCTTACTCTTTTTCCAACAAGCATCTCTCATGGACAAACTGTTTCCGATTTTACACCTCCCATCTGGCTCAAAACCATGCCAATCCAGCTGGAAGGGAGCGTGGTCTCTTCTCCGGTCATAGCTGACGGGAAAATCGTAATTGGCACAACAACCGGAAAACTTTACTGCATTCGGCTTTCGCCATTCGAGATTGTCTGGACAAAAGACAACGAAGGCTCTTTTCGTTCTTCCTGCCTTGTTGCAAACAAAAGAATCTATACCGGTGACTCGCTTGGAAGGGTTTATTGCAGGAACCTCGACGATGGAGAAATTGTCTGGGGGCCCAGGGAATTTGGGGAGTGGATATACTCAACACCAATCCTGAACGATGGAAAAATAATCTTTGGGGGGAACGACAGAAAAATCCACGCTCTGGACGCTGAGACAGGCGAAAAAATATGGGAAACAGAAGAGTTAAGAGGACAAGTCCAGGCGGGGGTCGCACTTTGCAATGAAGGCTATATCGTCGGGTGTCTCGGCCAGCCCGACAGCGAATCTGATTACGACCCGGGAAACCTTTACTGTATAACCGCTGATGGAAAAATATTGTGGGGGCCCAAGGTTACCAAGGGACCCGTACAGGGCACACCCTCGGTTTTTGGCGAACATGTTTTCGCTGCCTCATATGGCTACTCGTGGGAAAACGACAGGAGACCGAAGGGAAGGGTCACCTGTTTCAGAACATCCGACGGGGCGTCAATATGGCATAAAGACCTTGAAAAGGAGATATGGGGAAGTCCGGCAACAAATGGCGACTGTGTCATAACAGGCTCAAGAGACCATTTTATATGGTGCCTCGATGCAAATAGCGGTGAGGAACGATGGCACTTCCAGACCGGCGGGATGGTTGATGCCACAGCAGTCATCGAAAACGGGGCCTGCTGGATCGGCGGGATGGATGGCAATCTGTATGCGCTGGATTTGCAATCAGGTAAAAAGCTCCAGGAAATAAATGTCGCTTCGATAGGTCTTGGACCACAAAACTCAGTAGCCATCTCCGAAGGGTATCTTGTTTGCGCAAGTCTGTCAGGCACCCTGTACAGATTCGATCTGGCACCTTCATGTCTTGTCAGGCCAACAAAATCCAGCTACAAGTCATATGATGGATCGTATTATTTTGAAATCAGGGTTGAGAACATAAGGAAAGAGGATTCTCCTGACCTCGAAGTAACACTTGTTCCAGCAAACTGCTTTTTCAAAGAAGAACCAAAAAAAGTTCTTATACTATCAGGAAAACATGAAATCATAACGTTTGAGGGCAAGATTGACCCGGAACCAAGCACCTACACTTGTGAAATTGAAGTATCTTCGAACAGCCCGACGATCATTCTTCAAGACGAGAATGGAAATACAACAAACAGGCTCTTACTCGAACTTATCATAAAAACACATAGCCCAAGGCTTGGGAAACTTCCTGAGAGAATAGATTTTGGGGCATTCTGGGACGATGAAACACCAAAACAGAAAATGGTTTTGATTCAAAATGAGGGGGATGGAGTCATTCAGGGCAGCATTGCATCAGAAAAAGGCCTTTTGCCAGACAAAAACACCTTTATATCAACAAATGATGCACCAGCAGCTCTTGGTATTGAGCTTGATGTTAATTCTTTGCCCTATGGAACTTTTGAGCGGGTGCTTGATGTCAAATCAAACGCTGGCAATGCAAAAATCGTCTTTACTGGTGAGAAATTAAGATCAAAAAATATTGTTGAGGTTTGGGTGAGCAAGAAAACAGCCAGGATTAACGGGCAAGAAAAAACACTCGTTCAGGCACCATACATAAAGAATAACCTGACCATGGTTCCGCTCAGGCTTGTTTCAGAAGGACTGGGGCTTGAGGTAAGCTGGGTGCCAGAAGTCAAAACAATCATCATTAACCTTTTTTCGGGCTGGTACCTCAGATTGATAATCGGCTACAAGAAAGCACTGATAGAGCGTCCTGATGGCGGTATCGATGAACTGCAGGCACAATCACCACCAGAAATAATTTCTGGGACAACATTTGTACCACTGAGGCTGGTCGGCGATGCCCTATCTAGGGGAGGATCAAAAATAAACATAGCGTGGAAAGGTAAAAACAGAAAAGCCACCATCACAAGAAGCTTGAAAACAGGAAAATAGCAAAGTGTTTGATCAAAACCACCAGAAAAATTAAAATGACTGCAAAAAACAAGGAGGAGAAGATGGGCAAAATAACGGGAATGAAAATTATCGCAATAATACTTTTTGCGATGCTGGCAACACAAATCACAACCGGTCTAGCTGGAATTGCATTTGACCTGCATTACTGGCTAGGAATCGCAATAGGTGTTGCAGTCATTACGCATCTTGTAGTTAACTGGGGCTGGATAAAAACAAGCATTTTTGGAATAAAACCAAAAGTATAGTTCCGTGGAATTTTTCCTTCCAAATCTCAAAACTGACAGACTTGTTTTGAGAATGCTGTCTGCCAATGATACTTTTGACATGTTCGAGTATGCCAGGGACTATGAAATCTGCAAATATGTTACCTGGAACGCCCACGAATCAGTGGAAGATTCTATGGCATACCTAAATCTTGTCGAAGAAAGATATAAAAATGGGGAATACTTTGACTGGGGTGTTACACTAAAGGAAACCGGCAAACTGGTCGGAACATGTGGTTTTGTCAATACAAATAAAACAGATTCCAGGGGTGAGATCGGTTATGTTCTCTCCAGGACATATTGGGGAAAAGGGCTAATGACTGAAGCGGTAAGAAGAGTATGTTCCCATGGTTTTGAATTCATGGAGCTGAACAGGATTGAGGCGAGGGTTTTCCCGGAAAATACTAGATCACAGGATGTCCTGAAAAAGATTGGTTTCTGCTATGAAGGCACATTGCGTCAACAACAACTCATCAAAGGCAAATATCAGGATTTGATGATGTTCTCGATGTTGAAAAACGAATTTAGATAGCCCTTTTTATTTGGACAGAATTACCTTCGGTGAGCCACTGGCAACATGGCCTATCACCTGGCCAAAGCATCTTGAGCCTTCAAGGGCACCAAGACAATCTGAAATCTTATCTTCATCAACAAAACCAATCAATCCACCTGATGTCTGCGCATCATTGGCGATGTTCAGGAAATGTGGTTCAACATCCTGGCCGATAACAAGATCGTCACCCATCATATCCATATTCTGCGCAAGAACGGGACATGTGTAGAATTGGGAGGCTTCAAGGACACCCTCCATGATTGGTATTTTCGACGCTTCAATATGCATTTCACATCCCGACGATTGCGCCACTTCAAGAAGTGAAACAGCGAGACCATATCCTGTAACATCTGTCGAGCAATTGATGCCGATTTCTGAAAAAATCTTCGACGCACAGGTATTTGTTTTTACCATCCAGCCTACAGCCTTTTCAAATTCTTGATTATATTTGGCCTTGCCAGCAAAAAGGATGCCAGTTCCAATAGGTTTAGTGAGTACTATCACCTGACCCGGCTTTGCTCTGTCCGAAAGCCTGATCTTGTCTTTCGCAACAGTCCCAAAAACCGAAAGGCCATATTTTACATCATTGTTCTTGGCTGTGTGCCCACCTGCAATAAGAACACCATTTTCTATGGCTGACAGGGCACAACCTCTGATTATTTCACCAAGCTTTTCTATCTCAATATCTCTTGGAAACAAAGCAACATTAAGGGCAAGAACTGGTGTTCCACCCATTGAAAGAATGTCGCTTATGCAATTGGCGAAAACTATCCTCCCAAATGTTACAGGATCATCGACGATTGGCGAGAGTACATCAACGGTAAATACGCCATAAAGACCGTCTCCAATCTCATAAACAGCCGCATCTGCTTTTGACATGCCAGCAGTGAGGAGTTTGTTGGATTTGAATTCCGGGAGGGATTCAAGCAATTTTTGTAGGGCCGACGGCCCCCATTTGCTTGCTCAGCCAGCACAATCGGTAAATTTTGTGAGCTGAAAAATTTCCTTTTCAGTCATATCAGGGAATTATAAGGCAAGAAACACCGTCTGTCCACCCAATTATGAAGCTTCCATCAACGTAGGATGCGCTTTTACATCTTGGGGCAACAAGCTGATCCTTTACCCAAAAACCTTTGTCCGTAAAAACAGAGTCTGCCGTTGGAAAAGAAACAAGTTTTGATCCAATTGAAGTTGTGTCTTCCCCTGTAAGCAAATCAAGGAGCAACAATTCATCAACTCCCTTTGCATAAATAACGCCAACGTCCTTGGATGGGTCAAAACAGTTTGAGGACACCAAACCCTCTAGAGACTTTCTCCATAGCTCACCTGAGGGTGATTTGGCAACAACCTGACCATCTGATGAAACAAAAAAATTTATCTGGCCAAAATTTTCTACTGTTGTATGGCCAAGATAGAGCCCGTCGTTTGGGCTTGCCATGGTAAATCGCTGATCTTTCTGTCTTTCTTCAAGGAGATTCCCAGTTTGTGCCTCAACAGGCTGGAGCTTGTTCCAATCTCCAAAATCCACATACCAGAGATTCTCGCCAGGATCATACAAGGCGCAGATGATTGACCTGTCAAACTCATGCCTCCAGTTAATCTCACCAGTTGTAATATTTAGGCCAATCAATTCTTTACCAGACCAGAAAGCGTAAACATCAGCATGCGATCTCGGTGCAAAACCAGCGTTCCATCCATAATCCAGTTTTTGGGCATAGCGCGAAGATAAGATGCTTCCACACTTGCCATCAGGCAGAAACACGCCAACTGCAAAATCCGACATTGGGCCTAATCTCCTGATCTGGCATGCTGTCGGGATTTGTCCAAGATTGATGCATTTCATTGACTGGAAATCGGCTTCAAAAAGGAAATTTTTGGATTTGAAAAAATATTTGTTTGTCTGACCATCTTCGGATTGAAGACTTATCAACACAGGTCTTAATGCTTCATAAATTGATGGCGACGGGGTTTCTTTTCCTGACGGCACCTCATAGGTTTTGATTACAATATCGCTTCCAAATACCCCAGAAAAAGTAACTGTTGTTGAATTCGAGGAAAGTAGCAATGGTGAATCAAATCTTGGAAGTGGTATGACAAGATCCTGTGTTCCTTCCATCCTGATCCTGATCGTCACACCATCGACCCACGCAGTAAAAGAACCAGTGTTAGTGATAAAATCACTTTTTGCTGAAATGATCTGTTTCTTAGAGAACGCGTAACCAAGGCCATCAGTGCCCTGGTCCACAAAAAAATATTGCGTGTCCTGATTCAAAACAGGCAATGAAATGCTGGATTCACCAGACCATACTTCAAATATTCCCTGTTTTGGAAAAGAAACTGGTGTTATACCAACAAGTTCGCCATTTTCATATACCCTCATCAGATCGGGCCAAGAGGATATAAAAAACTTGTCTTTATCATCAAAACCAGTTCTTGGTGCTTTCCCATAGTAAGCATCAATGGTTTGATTTGAGTCCATCTCCAGTTTGTATGGGCCTTTTTCAATTTTCGCACCATTGAGCACAAACGTAAACTTATAACTGCCTGTTGGCATCTGGATAGAAAATGGAGTCTTGCCGAGTCTCTTCTGCCCATTTATCTCCACAAAAACATCTGCTCCTTGAGGAACAGAGGAGAATTCGACGGTGGGATCCATAGCAATCTCAATCGTAAGGTCGCTGTCTTTCATAACCTCAAAATATTTTGTTATGATCGGGACATCTCCAGCTACCCCAACAAGGGTCGCTTCCAGCTTATGATTACCCACCGGCAATCTTGTGGAAAAAGACATCCCTTCGCCATAATCAGTATCATCGAGAACAAGTTTTACTGGGCTCCCTGAAACAACATTTACACTCCCCTTTGGACCGCCAAGAAACAGGAGGAAAATAGCCGCACCAACTACGAGCGCGCCACCCAGAACAAACAGAACAACCTTACACCATTTCATGGCCACGGTATAACCACCTGTCTTTGCCCAATCGTTGCCAAGAGAGCTTTGTGTCCATTTGATTCAAGCGCATGGAGCGATGACACGTTCGCAAAATAACCCTTTACAAGGCCATATCGATCAACGATCCAGCAACTGGTCCCAACATAAATGGCCAGATCATTCTGGTTACCAAAAATCTGGGCCTCTTTCGGTGAGCCCAAACCAGGAAGTTTAATGCTCATGACCGGTGCCAATTCATGACTTCCAAGAAGCGTTACAGTGTTGTTAAGAATAACTAGTGCCCCCCAGGGCGAAGCCTTGACCAGCACATCATCATATACCTTGACCCAAGTTGGCTTAAAATTGCCGTTTGCATCGCTTTTGACTCCAGAAACAATTTTGCCATTCGGAAACACAAAAACTCCGCCTGGACAGGCTTCACCACCGATTGCCTCAACCGCATCTTGTGGTTTTGATCTGGCAACAATCTGTTCGCCTGTGTACAAATCAAACTGCAATTCATAAGGAGAGACCTTGAAATTCAAAAGAACAACAGGTTTTCCTTTTGCTGAAACTATTGTTGGTGGCTGGCTTGGTACATTGTCAACATATTTTTTCCAGACAATTTTTCCGCTTGGATAGGCCACAGAAGCAATCTGGTGATCATTCCACATGATAAATGTACCCTTGGTATCGAACCCTCCGTCGAAACAAACCCCTTTAGCTGGGAAAGGACCGCTGAAATTTGTCCAGCTCCCCTTATAATATCTCACTTCCTCGTCTTTTTCGCCAGTTTTTATGGGTTTTGCATCCTGTGTGTCCAGCACATGAACGTCTACAAAACCACTTCCATAGCCTTTTTGTATTGTCTGATACACAAAGATGGGCCAATTTTTCTTTGCGGAAATGGAAACACCCAAGAAGTCAGCTTCATCCCAATAGCTAACCTCATGGGTAAATCTCTTTACCTCATTACCAGTAACCACAACGGCTTCCATGCCCTTTGGTATGGACAAGTTTGGCTGAATGGGACCTTTCCATACATGGCCATAAAATTGCGAACCACCGGCTTTGAATTTTGGAGGACTCATTGGCAACGCAGACCCACTATAAAGTTTGTCAACATCAATTTCTGATCCAGTCTCAAGACTTATTGCAAAAGCGGTGGATCCAGGACCACCCCAGTTTGATCCAGGAGGAATACCTGCGGAACCATACACTTTCTCATCATCTACGCCAAGAATCATTGCAGGAAGTCCATTGAATGCCTTATCGAGTTTTGTTGCCCAAAGCTCTCTGCCCGTTATCAGATCAACGCAATTCACATAACCTGCCTGCGTATTGAAAAGAAGCCTGCTGCCATCTGGCGAAACGGTGATGTTTCTTATATCATAAGGCAGAGGATACAAACCTTCCCCAAAATACAGACACGGGCTGGTTATATTATCAGGCCAGGAGATGACAACCGGTTTGCCAACCGTTGGCAAAACAACATCGGTGCAAATTACCTGTGTTTGACCAGAAAAAAGGCACACCTTGTGATATCCACCCTCAAGCAAAAATCTTTTGGGGGAGGTGATTTGAATATTATCAATTTTCACCATAGCATATGATGGCAATGATGAAACAATGAAGTTCTCTGTTAATTTCGATGATTTTTCTTCTGCAAGTGCAAGCTTTTCAAAATCGACGAAATGTTTTATTTCAGAAGACTCCGAAGACAAAACTGAGGTCCGGCTCTCTGGGTATCCTGGTAACCTTAATATGGCCTCGTAATAGCCATAAGGTATGACTGTTTTGATTGGGGTTTTTCCTATAAGGAGCTCACCTTCTGTTTGATGGCTCATGACAACCCAGGCTCCCTGGGGTTTGCTATCTATTGCGCAACGTGCAACTTCAAGCATTTTTATTGTTTCTCTTGTTCCGTATTGCAGGTCTATTCTTTCGGTCTGCTCAGTGATATAAAACACGGGCTTAACAGGCTTTGCTGTAACTATATGCTTGCCAATCTGAAGTTGTGGAAAAGAAAACTCTTTGCCAACCCCCATTGGTTTTCCATCCATCGAAAGTTCACCATCAACACCAAGCTCAATGACAAGCCCAGGTGCTGTAGGCCACACTCTCCATAGCATCCAAACTACGAGTATAAGAGCAATGGATAATATTGATGTCCTGAACCAGAACATGCGTTTTCTGTGTTTTTCGGCCTCTTCTGGTTTGTGAACATGGGGCTTTTGCGGTTCATAGAGCGAATACTGCATGAGACAAAAATTACATCTTGTTAGCGCTTGTATCAAGGCCTATAATCCAACTTGTATGGACAAAAAATTCAAAACAAAACCGTTAGGTCACAGGATTACGCAATATTACACAATCTTGCTCTATTGCGCTGCCGGTTTCGCATTCTTTTCACCAGAAATGATCCTGAAATCCGGCAACAAGATATTCTATACTCTCCTAATCATTGCTGTCGCAATAGTCCTAACCTATGTCATGAGAGTTTTTAATAAAGAAGGCGTCACAAGGGCCTGGGTTGATAAAGAAAACCTTAATCTAACTTACAATTCAATACCACTCAAAGACATCATAAGGCTGCAAAAAATACAGCGCCCCGGACTTTTTGGCCCCGAGTTCCAGATCTGGACGGACACGGTCAAACCAAAAGCCTCGATTGTCTTAAGCGAGCTTGTTGATCCAAATGGTCTTATTGATACCATCAAAGAAGCTGTCCCGGGTGCAGCATATAAAGAGGTAAGAGCGTCATATCACTTCCTTGACTGGGGTTTGCTTGTAAGCATTGCTCTTATAATCTGGCTCATCTACGTGAGGGTCTTCGCTTGAAAGTAACGAGGGCAAGGGCCGGACTTCCTACATGGTTGTCATGGGCGCTATCACTTGTCCTGCCAGTAACACTTTTCTGGTTGCCAGAAAACATCCTCCAGCCAATACCAAGAATTGTTATTGCGATAGCTTCATTCTGCATAATTTTTCCGATAACTACCATGCTTCCAAGAAGAAGGTTGTTACTGGCATTTGACGATTGTACAATCGAGACCTCAAGAAAATCCATCAGGGTACCCCAAGTTTCACTGATCAGGCTCGCTGACTGTGGAAGGATCTCTGGCCTCAGAATGGATTTCTTTCTTTCTGGCCAGCCAAGGCAGACATTCTCAATATGGCTTGATTCTGTTCATTCAAGCGAGGCATTCATGGAAGAGGCAGCAAAACTGGCACCGATGTCAGTGGCAACCAGATCAAGGCAGAAATTTGGGTTGTTACAGGATTGGCTTGTTTGTGCGTTGCTGACTGCACTTGTCGTGGGCATTGCCAATTATGTTTTGGGTTTGGGTTGATAAAACCAGCAATCTTTCTATAATCCAAATACGCCCTACGATGTGCGTGATTGTAAATGTTTACTGCTAACAAGTGAACGATGGGGCAAGACAAACTCGGGCCTGTTGAGCCTTAAGTGGTTCACTGGATATGCCAGAGAAAGGTCTAAGCCCACTTAATTGAGGGTGCAGTGAACCCTTGAGCGACACGGCATATGTGGGGCCGTCAGGAGGACGAATGCAGCAAATAGGCACACTGCTTGCCCAAACAGAGAACGGGCTCCAGGGCTCTACATACACTGTAGTTACACCAACAATGGAAATCGCTCTTTGGATACTGATTGGGCTTCTTGCCCTCAGCGCCATTGTAATAGTGGCCTACCTGGTACCCATGCTCCTGCAAATGAAGAGGACCCTTGATGAGGCAGAAAAAGCCGCAAAAAAACTTAATGAAGAAATACTTCCCTCGGTCGAGCAAATAGTAAAGGAAACTGCCCCAACAGTCAGCATCGTAATGACGAGAGTCAACCATGTAACACAATCAATGGACTCCGTTGTCACTGGTGTTAGTTCACTTCTGCAATTCGCACCATTTCTTCTCAAATCAGGGATACCAAAAACATTCGGGGTTTTATCGGGAATAATGTCTTTTCTGGGCAGGATAGGAAAAAGAAAAAATAAAGGAGGAAAACATGAGTGAAAAAGACACAGGGTTTTTTGCAGGAATCGTACTAGGTTCTGCAATTGGTTTTCTGCTGGGGGTACTCTTTGCGCCAGCATCAGGTGAACAAACAAGAAAAGTAATAAAAGACAAGTCTGAGGAGCTTACAGAAGACTTCAAATTCAAAACACAGGAACTCGTTGACAGAGTAAAGGACTCCCTCAAAAAAGGTAGCGAGAAGGTCCAAGAAGCCGTAGACGAGCTTCATTAAACAGGTAAAATGCTTGTAATAACGCGTGGGGAGCTTAATCACTACTTTAAGATATTGCTTGGGGTTCTTGCCCCAATCGTGGCAATATTCCTCATCTATATACTCTTTACCAAGCTAAGTCCGGTTATAGTCCTGTTTGTTTCTTCCCTGGTTTTTGTTTTTGTTGCAAGACCACTCGTGGAGTTTTTCAATCATGGAAAGATCAGACTACCTAAAGGCAAAGAGTTACATTTGAAGCTCCCCCGCATTGTTGCGGTGTTTCTTGTATATCTATTGATCATCTGTCTGTTTGTTGTAGTTTTGGTGCCAGCTTTCCAGGCGCTCATAGGACAAGCCAAAACGCTTTCAGAAGCTTTTAGCAGCACCAACTTTAAGATCCTCAAGGAAACTGTCACCGAGTGGTTGAGTGGCATAACGAATGGTATAAGTCCAGAAACCCTCAACACAGCGCTAAATTCGGTTTTCGAAAAACTGCAATCCTCATTGGGCGCAATATCAGGATTCATCGTCAAAGGGCTTGCAGACATAGCAACTGCCGCCGCTGGAATTCTTTTCCAGGCTTTTATCATCCTCATAATCTCAACCTTTTTTCTACTGGACTGGAGATACATCAATGCAGCAATGTTTGCGATGCTGCCAAACAATAATTCGAGAAACAACATAAAAAAACTTTTTGCTTCCATATACACTCAAATCTGGACTTATGTAAAAACACAATTTTTGCTTTCCCTTTTTACTGGCACCATGATAAGTGTATTATGTTTTATCCTTGGCATACCTTCTGCTCTAATAATAGGCATAATCGTCGCTCTCGGTGAAATGGTGCCATACATTGGTCCACTTTTCTCATTCTCAATAGGTACTTTGCTTGCCGCCGTTGCAGCGCTCCCAACGCCAATTAATCCTAGTGGTTCCTTTTACATTCTTATTTGGTACGTGGTTGGATTTCTTGCCATCGAACAGGGCCTTACCCAGGCCATTGCAACCCCAGTGCTTGCAAAAAAAGCACAGACGCACCCACTTCTTGTTATCATTGTAATGTTTTCTTTCTATAATCTTTTTGGGCCATTGTCGGTCTTACTCGCAGTGCCTTTCCTGGTAACCCTAAGAGCAATTTTTGCTTATCTGACCTCTGAAAATAAACTTTTCAAAAGGCTCGGGATTGACCTTGAGTCATATTACCAGTCCAATGCCACCTCACCACTTATAGCCAGGCTAAGGCGTCCTTTCTCAACAAAAGGCCCTCTCTCAAAATGATGGAAATGGTCTGCCTTGATCTGGATGGTACTCTTTTGCCACCCACAGGCCCTATGACTGAAAGAAACATAGAATGTTTAAGGGATGCTCACAAAAAGGGTGTCAAGATTGTGATTGCCTCAGGAAGGCGTTTTGGTTCCATTGAACCACACGCAAGACAATTGGGATTCAATATGCCAATAATCGCCTACTCCGGAGCATGGGTCAAAAACCTCGATGATGAGGAACCGACAATAAAAAGCAATACCCCTTGGGAGCCTGCTGTGGAATTGATAAAAAAACTAAAGGGGAATGTCGATTTAATAGGCATTTATGTCGATGACATGCTATATCTTGATGATGCAAATGAATATTCCGAGAGATATGAAAAAAGGGTCTCATTAAAAGCTGTTCTGGTTAATAATCTCTCGGAACATTTCGAAAACAAAAAACAGGACATCACCAAAATGCTGGTCGTCGAGAACAAAACTGACTACTTGGACAGTATTTATACACAGATGAAAAAAGAGTATGCTGGGGTGCTGGATTTTGTTCTTTCATGGTCAACTTTCATGGAGGTCGGGACTGTGGGCGTCTCAAAAGGTGGAGCGCTCTCGGTTTGGGCAGAACAAAATGGTATTGATCTTTCAAGATCAGTGGCATTTGGTGACCAGGAGAACGACCTCTCCACATTCGGTGTATGCGGGGTGTCTGTTGCAATGGGAAATGCAACAGATCAGGTCAAGGAAATGGCCAATATAGTTGCCCCACCAAACTCCGAAGATGGAGTGGCCCAGGTACTAGAGAGGATGCTCGCTTGCTAATGAAAAAAACACTGGCCTTTTTGATTGCGTTGTCAATACTTGCGCCGGTAGCTTCAGCGCTGGCCATAGATGGCACAATAACTGTCAAACCTCTTGAATCCGATGTTTTGACCGGCTCTGAGATAAAAGTGGACATAAGGGCATCTGGCCTAAAAGACGTATATGCGATGTCTTTTGAGCTGGAGTACAACAACAGGCTTGTCCAGTTCAAAGAGATAGAAGAGGGAGCACTTCTCAATGCTGATCCCAAACCGCTATTCCAGACAAAAGTCACATCAACAAAGGATGGCGGAAAGATTTTTGTGGGGCTTTCAAACATTGACGGGAAAACAAACCTCAAAGACCAGGGAACAATCTTTACAATCAAATTTAAAGCTCTCATATCAGGCAAAGCAATCATTGGTATTACAAAACTCCAGGGAAGAAAAATCAATTTTGATCAGGTAGAGTTAAAAGGTGAAGCAGGAAATTTCCTGATTAAAGAACCGGCCACCAAACCAATCTTGCAGGTTGATCCAACTGAACTCGATTTTGGATCAATAAAGTACGACGAGAGCAAAACACTCAAAGTCCATGTTTCCAATATGGGCAAAGAGGGCCTCTCTGGAAATGTTGAGATACACAACATCTGGATCACATCCGATCTTGAGAAATTCGCAAAAGAGGAGTTTGACCTTTCAATAACTGTCGCTCCAAAAGAGGAACACAATCTTGTTGTAAATTCAAATTATACCGGAAGGCTCTCAATCTTCACAAATGGTGGCTCAAAGGATGTCGTGTGCAAGTTTTACTTGCAGGACAAAACGCCAATCAACAATCTACCTCCGGACCTCACGGTTGATGAGCCAAAAGACGGTGCGATATTTTCCACAAACAAAATAAAGCTGAAAGGCAGAACAAATCCTACAGCAAAGATTTACCTCAATGGTACACCACAACCTATAGCATCAGATGGGTCATTCGAATACGACTTGATGTTGCTTGAAGGTGAAAACAAAATTGAAGTAAGGGCTGTCAGTGAAGCGGGTCTTGAGGCCACAAAAATAATCAAGGTAAAGCTCGATACAATCAAACCGGTGGTTTCAATAAAAGACCCTGGTGAGATCGTCCACAACCAGACGCTTTGCATAAAAGGTACAACAGAACCAGGCACGACAATAAAAGTGGGTGGCAAGCCGGTATCACCCGATCAATCTGGTGCTTTCTCCGTTTGCTTTGATCTCAAGAAGGGCTTAAACGAGCTTTCTTTGATAGTTACCGACCAGGCTGGCAACATTACGGAATGGAAGAAAACTGTCAATTATGTGGCTCAGGAAATCATAAAAATAACCATGTGGGTTGGCAGCCCAAGAGCACAAGTGAACGGGCAGACAATCTATCTGGATACACCAGCAGTAGTAAAGAATGGCAGAACGTTTGTTCCTGTCAGGTTTGTTTCCGAGAAAATGAAAGCCAGCGTAATCTGGAACCAGAAAACAAGGTCTGTTACTGTTGAAGGCAAGACCCACAAATGCATCGTTTCCATAGGCTCTGATACAGCTTTCCTTGATGGTGATGTCGTAAGGCTGGAAGCGGCCCCATTCATTCAGGGCAGTTCCACCATGGTTCCACTTAGGTTTATAGCCCAGGACACTCTTGGTGCAACAATCAGCTATGATCCGAAAGACAAACGCATAGACCTGGAGCTAGTGATTGAATTGTGAGAGCTTCATACGGCACACTTCAGCTGCTGGGATTAAAGCCCGGTGGCTTTCCATTTAGTCCAAAAACGGCATTTTTCCTTGTTGGTGAGGAATGTTCCGGGAACTGCGCCTTTTGTGCGCAATCGACAGGCCAGAGCGATAAGCTCTCAAGGATAACCTGGCCAGAGATCGACCTGAATGAGGCCATCAAAAAACTCGCTTTCGTACAGTTGGACAGGATTTGCATCCAGGCCGTAAAATCAAACCCCGCATTCAGGGAAGCCTGTGAACTTCTACCCAAAATAAAAAAGGCAAATAGCGCTCCAACATCCGCATCAATGCACATTGAAAATCTGGCACAGGCAGAACTGCTTTTTGGTCTGGGATGTGACTCGGTGTCAGTTGCACTCGACTGTTCAACAGAAGAACTGTCAAAAACCTGCAAGGGAAGAGGTTTGTCCAGCTCGTTCAAACTGCTTGAAGAACTGGCAACAAAGTGGCCAGGTAAGGTGGCAACACATTTGATAATGGGACTTGGAGAAACTGAAGACGAACTGGTGGAACTTGCAAGGAAAATCATAAAAGCAGGTGCCAGCATCTCTCTGTTCGCTTTCACCCCGATTGAAGGAACTCCGCTTGAAAACAACATCCCGCCAGAACCAAAGCGATACAGGATGGTTCAAATCGCATTGGCATTAATCAGAAAAAATCCGGATATAAATTTACACTATCAAAACAGAAAACTGGTATTTGAGATTCTGCCAAGGCAGTTTCTCGAGCCCGAAGATTTCCAGAATCCCGGTTGCAGGGGATGCAACAGGCCATACTACAACGAAAGGCCTGGCGGTTTCATGTATAATTACCCAAACCCGCCAGATCTTGATGAGGCCCTTTCGGTGCTGGAGGAACAATGAAAAAATATCTTGCTTCCATAGTATTGATATCAATTGTATTCGCTTCATGTGGCAAGACATCGATACAAATAAGCAACGAACCGGACTGGAATACCCTTAAAATGTCAATCTTGAGAGCATCGATCATCAACCAATCGAACCTTGGCCAGTTTGGAGAGTATGTTTCAAATGCTGGTTTGACAAGCTCCGATCTCGAAAAATATCTTGATGAAAATGGCTCCCTGAAACCCAATTCGCCAGAGAATATCATTAAAACATGGCAAGGGCTAAATCAGAATCGCGACGCAATCATCAAGATTGCCAAAGATTCAATAACTTTTGCAAACAATCTTGGTGGAAGGGCAGAGAAAATTGCCAATTTTGCAAAAACCGTCCTTCCTTTTGAAAACATCACCTTACAAGCCGATCCCTCATTGCCACCTGGCCTTACAAGAGCAAGCATTGCAGGAAAGACGGCAGTACTTTTTGTGCCTCCAATGGCTGGACGGGAGTCATTTGATTCAGCTCTTTTGAATGCAATCCTTCAAAATGCCGTCTCTGGAAAAACATACGATATGGAATCGATTAAGAAGGTGTGTCAGAAATACGGCGCATCTCTTTCTCCAAGAGAGCAAGTTTTTGCTGATCTCGCTTTTTCACTATCTACATGGATTGACAACCCGGATATGCCAACAGACCTTCGTGCATACGCCCTGAAATCAAGCCTGAAATACGGGCACATATTTTCCCCACAACTTGGTTATGGCGACATGTCGGTAATGGAAAATACCAAACTGGAGGATATTGTTGATCAGGCATTTGCAGATTGTTCAAATCTAAAATATCTCATGCTGCTTGATTCACTTTTGAACCCTGGGAGACTCGGAATAAAAGTTAAAGAAACCTCTGGAGGTCTTGAGATAGACGAGTTGAGTCTTTCTGGGCCATCCGAACAGGCAGGGCTTTTGCCTGGAGACATAATTGTAGAAATAGACACCCAGAAGATCACGAAAATTTGGGAACTCGAAAACCTTTTATATGACAAAGCGGCAAACCAGTATGTTATCGTGAAAGTTTCCAGAGACAAAACTTTTAGTAGAGAAAAAGCGACGACTTTCGAGGATGATCCTTCACATCCATCAAGACAATATCTTTTCTATCAGGTGTTGATTACCCCAAAAAATTCTCTTCCGGAAGGGGTCTACTGAGGAGCCAGGACTCCTGATATTGACAGTTCGATAAATTTGCCCATCAATTCTCTTCCACTCCAGAGGCCAGGAACAGGGAGTTCCGGATGGAACTGTACACCATAGATTGGTCTGTTGTAATGCTTTATTGCAGAAATAATTGAATGCGATCCTCTTGTTTCGCCATATCTGACAAATCCGGTTGGTACCTTCGATATTGACCAATTGTGTCTTACTGCAACAAGAAAACCGGCTCTGGGCATGTCCTGGAAAACAGGATCATTATTCATTTCAGTATTTGGGAGGAACATCGTGTTTCCGTGTTCGGAATGAGGCACCATTTCACAACTGTCATCCCACACAAAACTTATAAGCTGGTGGCCATAGCAAAGACCCATGACCGGGCACGGAAGCTCCTCCAGAACATTCTTGTTTAGTCTTCTGAAACCTTTTGGGTCGCCAACATGGTCGGCAGATCCGGACATAAATACTCCCATGTCCGTACCCCTGATTGAATCGACATTAAACTCCCAAGGGACCTCTTCTGTTTCTATGTCAGTAAACTTGAACGAGAGTGGAGGCAGATCCGGCCTTGTTACTCTGAGGACACGTATGTTTTCGGTATCAATAAAACTCTTGACCACAAGAACAAGTGAGTTCAGGTGTCTCGTTCCAAAATCAACAATCAGTATCTGGCCTTTGGGCATATTTAAATAATATTACCTTGTTTCAATATGACAAGTTTTGCCATTTTACCTGTTTTGCTGAACCCATAAACGCAAAAACTCCGGCCAAAGAATTGGCCGGAGTTTTGGTTCGTACGATGTTTTTGTATTTATTACTTAATCTCGACAACTGCACCTGCTGCTGCGAGCTTTTCCTTGATCTCTTCAGCTTCTGCTCTTGGGATCTTTGTTTTGACTGGCTTCGGTGCTGCATCAACCAGTTCTTTGGATTCTTTGAGGCCAAGCCCTGTGATCTCCTTGACCACCTTGATGACTCCGATTTTTCCCTGGCCTGCTTCAGTAAGGATAACATCAAACTCGGTCTGCTCAACATCGGCAACCGGGCCAGCGCCTGGCATTGCACCCATCATTACCGGGGCTGCTGCAGAGACGCCGAACTTCTCTTCGATGGCCTTTACGAGCTCATTGAGCTCCATGACGGTCATCTTCTCAATTGCGGCGATGATTTCGTCTTTATTCATTCTTGAACTCCTTTTTTTATTTGTTTGTTTTTTATGCTGCTTGTTCTTTTTGTTCTTTTACAGCGTTGACTGCTCTAGCAAATGATCCAACAGGTGCAATCAAGACATAAGCTATCATGCCAAGGAGCTGCTGCCTTGATGGGACATTGGCCAATGCGTTTGCCCCTGCACTGTCATAAATCTGTCCTTCAGTTAAGGCTGCCTTCAGAGCGAGCTTCTTGGGGAACTTCTTTGCTAGGTCAGCAATGACTTTCGCCGCTACTGGAGCTTCTTCTTTTGCAAATGTGATCGCGGTCGGCCCAAAAAGGTATTTTTCGAGACCGGTAACACCCATTTCCTTTGCAACTTTCTCAATCAAGGTATTCTTGTATACCTTGTGAAATAGATTCGCTTTCCTCACTTCTCTCCTCAGTTCGGCAACAGCCGTCGAGGGTAGAAGCTGTGTGTCGGAGAAAATAAGACCAACCGAGTTTTTCCACTGTTCCCTGAGTTCTTCTAGCAACTCATTTTTTTTCTGCTTTGTTACCACATTTCCTCCTTTCCAACAAAAATGGCCCCGTTTCCAAGGAAGCGGGGCCATTAAAATCATTGGCTTTTACTCGCTTGCCTCGGCGGGTGTTTTCACTTTAAGCCCCTTTTTCAAGGGCGCCTGCTTTCTCTGGCTTGCTTGTTAAATTGTGAAGGTATAGATCAGGCTTTGATTGCTACTGCTGTTGCTTTTGAAACATCAAGCTTGACGCCTGGGCTCATCGTCAATGAAAGGGTCATTGTGAAAATGTAGGTTCCCTTGAGTGATGCCGGTTTTGCCCTGACTATAGCAGATAGGAAAGCCAGAATGTTCTTCTGGATGTCTTCGTTGGAGAAAGATATTTTGCCAACTGGCACATGCATGTCTGCAAACTTGGAGATTCTGTATTCGATTCTCCCAGCCTTGAATTCTTTTACTGCCTTATCGACTTCCATCGTGACGGTGCCAGCTTTGGGGTTTGGCATGAGACCCTTTGTTCCGAGGATCTTACCAAGCTTACCAACGCTGCCCATCATGTCTGGTGTTGCAATGGCAAGGTCAAAATCAAACCAGCCACCCTTTATCTTATCAATTATATCGTCATCACCAACATAATCGGCACCAGCTTCTTTTGCCTCAGTCGCCTTTTCACCCTTTGCAAAAACGAGCACTCTTACCGTTTTTCCTGTGCCTGCCGGGAGTGAAACTGTGCCTCTGATGTACTGATCAGCCTGCTTTGGATCAACACCAAGCTTGAGACCCACTTCGACTGTCTCATCAAACTTTGTGCTTTTGAGCTTTTTAAGGATGTCTATAGCCTCTGAAACATCATAAAGCTTTGTTTTGTCAAAAACTTTTTCCAGTTTTTTGTATCTCTTGCCTCTAAACATTTTGCCTCCTGTGGTACAAGCGGGCTTTTGGCCCTCCCACGAATTTGAAAATTATTACTTGCCTATATCAACGCCCATTGAACGGGCAGTTCCCATTACCATTCTCTTTGCTGCTTCGATATCAAAAGCGTTTACATCTGGCATTTTGACTTTTGCTATCTCTTCGACCTGTGACATTGTAAGAGTTCCGACTTTTTTCTTGTTTGGCTCACCGGAACCTGCTGGAACCTTGAGTGCCTTGCGGATAAGGTCAGAAACAGGTGGGGTCTTGAGAATAAAATCAAAAGAACGGTCCTCATAAACCGATATGATAACCGGAATAATCATGCCTGGTTTGTCTTTGGTCTTCTCGTTGAAGTCCTTGCAGAACTGCATGATGTTTACACCGCGCTGTCCAAGTGCTGGACCAACTGGTGGTGCCGGGTTTGCCTTGCCAGCTTCGATCTGAAGCTTTACGTATCCTGTAATTTTTTTCTTAATTGCCATGAAAGACTCTCCTTAAATAACCTCTATGTTGACAAAGTCAAGTTCAACCGGCATTTCTCTGCCAAACATTGAAAGCCTGACTTTGGCTTTTTCCTTTTCCTCGTTGATTGCTTCAACAATACCTATCATCTCATTGAATGGTCCACCAACAACTCTTATCGTATCACCGACACTGAAATTAAGTGCCGCCTTGGCTTCTTCAAGACCAACCCTCTTGAGCATTTGCTGGACTTCTTCTTCTTCGAGCGGGAGCGGTTTTCCACCCGAACCTACAAACCCTATCACTCCAGGTGTGTTCCTTACAACATACCATGATTGGTCAGTCATTATCATCTCAACCAAAACATATCCTGGATAAACCTTCTCTGGGAGAACCTGACGTTTGCCATCTTTTAGTTTGACCTGGTAGTCCACTGGCACTTCAATACGGAAAATAAGGTCCTCCATGTTCATGGACTGAACACGCTGAATAAGGTTTATCTTGACCTTGTTTTCGTATCCACTATAAGTGTGGAGTATGTACCAGTGTGGTTCGGGAAGAGAGCTCATTGTTTATTTATTTCCACCCTCATTTGATGGTGGAGTGGTCTGGTCACCATTGCCTTGGGTCGGAGTGCCAGTATTTTCCTGATTTTCTGGAACATAGCCTTTAACTCCAGCTTTTATCTGGCTTTGCATCCACTCATCAAGCTTCTGCTGGGATTCAAACTTCTTTACTTCTCCATTCTGAAGCGCAACAGGATCATAGTAGTCCTGTGCAAGCCAGCTCTGGAAAGATGAGAACACCGAGTCAAAAGCATAAAGGATCACTGCCCAGATCATAATAAAGACTATGACAATTGTTGTTGCCTTCACAAGCCTTTTCCAAGTGGGCCACGTGACTTTGTTGGTCATCTCATACCACATATCTTTGAAGAAGTTGGTGCGAAGTTTATTCATATTTACCTTTCTGGCAGGCTCGGAGGGACTCGAACCCCCAACACTCGGTTTTGGAGACCGATGCTCTACCAATTGAGCTACGAACCTGCATAAAGCATAAAGCCTTACAAAACAGCAATTTTAAGTCTTTGATGCAGCTTGTCAAGATATTTTGTTAACGTTTGCAGGAGGGCAAGCACTGGGAATGAGAAGGGCTTGCATTTGAATCGTTTATATGTTATCTAATAAACAATTATGCAGAGGGCAACGCTATTCTTCAACAAAATCCAACTTGAGGATGCCGATAAATTAATAAAAAAACAGGCAAAAACAAAGTTGGTCACCCTCTTGGCCGTGAGTACACTCGCACTATCAGGTTTTACGGCCGCCTTTTTTGTGCGATTTCCAGCACAAAACTCTCAACCTGTTACACAAGATGTATCAAAACAGGACAATTTTGAGAAAAAGATGTTTTCGATTGGCGAACAGATCGCAAAATCGACAACTCCCTGCAAAGAGCCTCAAAAGACAAAACCAACAACGATTTCACCTCAAAAAATAGCTGCCAAGCCCTTAGAGTCTACACCCAAAACCCAGCCAAAATTAACTCCTACCAAAACTACTCAACCAACAAAAACACCGGCAAAAACAATCACAAAAACACCTACTAAACCAAAAACAACCACGCAAGCAGCTGCAAAAACCACCCAAAAAACTGCCCAGGGTGGAGACAACCTTCCTGTAAAAACAAGAGATTTAGGCAAAATAGATGAAAATCTCCCTGCGGCTAAGCTTGATCCGATGCCAGTAAATGCAAACTTCGGAATCCCCGAATACTGGCCATTGCCTGTAAAGGTATCAGATCCTTACGGTTATTTACCCTGGAGGGGAAGGTTTCATGCAGGAATCGACCTTACTGCTCCATGCGACTCACTCATTCTGGCGGCTGGCAATGGGAAAATCATCAGGGCAGAATGGTATGCTGGATATGGTAAATGTGTAGATATCCAGCACGCCTCCGGATACATAACTAGATACGCCCACCTCACCGATTATCTGGTAAAGGTGGGGGACTTTGTGGAAGCCGGGGAATGGATCGGCAAAGTTGGTTCAACAGGCAACTCAAGCTGCTGTCACCTTCATTTTGAAGTCCATTTTAATGGACACACCGTGGACCCGGAAAGCATACACTGGCTCAACAGGACATACTAATTAGCATCACATTAGGAGTTTCAAATGCAGATAGACTTCTCTGACAAAGATTTTTTTCGCCAGCTTGGAGCTACGCTCAATAATGCAACCTGGGAGTTGATTGACAAAGATGAGCGCTCCAGCGAAGAAGACATGAAAATGATAGAAATGGCACATGCCTCCTGCTACTTCTGGACCGAATTTGGAGGCCCGCTCAATGTCCAGAGGGGCCACTGGCTTGTCTCAAGGGCATATGCTTGTGCAAAACTTCCCTGGCCTTGTTTGCACCATGCAAAAATATGCATGGAGATTACAGAAAAACAGGGGCTGAAAGATTTTGACCTGGCCTTTGCTTTTGAAGCAATGGCAAGGGCATATTCAATTTCCAGCAACGAAGCAGAAAAAACAAATTATCTGGAAAAAGCAAAAAGGGCCGGGGAACAGATAAAAGACTCTGAAGATAAAAACATCTTCTTTCAGGAACTCGACAGGGGTCCGTGGGTCTGATTTCATCTATCAGAACTAGCTCTTTTTTGTTAAATGGTATGAGTTGTGTTTTCAATTTTCGCATCTTAGGAGCGATAAAATGAAATTGGTAACATGGAACTGCAATATGAGGTTTCGTGAAAAATATCAATTGATTGACTATCTCGAATACGATATCCTTGTAATTCCAGAATCAGAAAGTCCTGAGTTGCTTGAAAAGAAGAAAGTTCAACTACTAAATATAGATCATCAGTGGTTTTCATGTAACCGTAAACAACACAAAGGGCTCAGCATTATTAATACAAACAAATATAGACTTTCGCTTGCTGAATTTTACAATCCTGACTTCAAACTCGTTATACCTATGAAAGTGGAAAGACTTAAAAAAGAATATTTTTACCTTTATGCAATCTGGGCTAACAATCCATCTGACAGTCATTATAGATATATTGGTCAAATATGGAAAGCAATTATTCAATACAGACAATATCTGGAGAGCTATCCATCAATACTAATTGGGGATTTTAATAGTAACAAGATATGGGATAAACCGTGGAGGAACTGGAATCATACAGACACAACAAAAATACTGGAAGATTGTAGTATCTACAGTTGCTACCATGCTTTCTTCCAAGAAAAACAGGGCGAGGAATCTCAACCAACATTATTTATGTACCGGAAACGAGAAAAACCTTACCACATTGATTATTGCTATGCATCAAAACACTTTATAGACAAACTTATAAAAGTTGAAGTAGGCAAATACAATGAATGGATAAGTACAAGTGACCACATGCCAGTATTCTTTCACTTTAGTGATTAGAGATTTATTAATATTATATTTGTCTATATGAATTAAAAATCATTTTTTCTCAAACTAAAATATATAGCACATCAAACCCAAGGTGTTTCTTGCCCATTCATTTCGGCGATAAGTGTTATCTGGCCAAGATGGTAAGCTTCATGCTCAGCAACATGATACATTATCCATGCAACTTGTGTCGAAGCTTTTTTCCCATATGGAAATTCTAGCGGTTTATCCTTGTTCTCGTCGAGCCATTTCACAGTTTTTACCCTTGTCCTTTCAAGAAGGGCGATTATCTCTTCCATATTCATTGTGGATATATCGTACTCTTCAGTCTCTTTCTCTTTCATGATTAGCCGGTGTATCCACCCAACTTCGGCCTGAACAATATGTTTTAAGATTCTTCTTATCTTCCCCGGGCTATCTTTCCGTGGTCTTTTGCTTGGGAGCTTGTAGTCTAATGTTTCCACGGAAAGCGACTGCAAAATCTTTATCGTTCTTGATCTTGTCCAATGAAAAAATTTTATTGCATCCTGACCAGTCACCTAAATCTCCTTTTTGAAAACTTCACTGTGTCATGCACAAACGCAAAAAGCCCCGGCAATTAGCCGGGGCTTTTGTTTCTCATTTTTTATTTATCTACTTAGCGAGCTTCTTTGTGTTCCGTGTGTTTTTTACAGGTATTGCAATACTTTTTAAGTGTAATCCTGTCCGGATCGTTCTTCTTGTTCTTCATTGTTATGTAGTTCTTGTTCTTACAGGTTGTGCAAGAAAGGTGTATTTTTTCTCTCATTTTATTACTCCAGAATTTCGGTGACTACACCGGCTCCGATGGTACGGCCACCTTCACGGATGGCGAAGCGGAGTCCGAGTTCCATGGCTACCGGGACGATGAGTTCGGCTTCCATCTTCACGTTGTCGCCT
>Ga0208458_1000196_pt1 | contig 74448 bp, 55 predicted proteins | sample AD_UKC085_MetaG_FD_184432 | JGI IMG/M metagenome (GOLD analysis project Ga0208458, IMG submission 184432) | Active sludge microbial communities of municipal wastewater-treating anaerobic digesters from USA - AD_UKC085_MetaG (SPAdes) (version 2) | ecosystem: Engineered > Bioreactor > Anaerobic >... | reverse complement strand
ATAGACAAGTATGGTATAAACGAGGTGATCTTCGTGGAACGCGACCCGGCGCTGTCGGCTGATATCGGCGAAACTGAAAGGAACGGGAAACCGGGCCACACCGTAATCAATGACGATGCATTCACTTACATTAAGCGGACCGACAGAAAATTCGATGCTGTGATAATGCTTCTTCCGCCACCTTCATCGCTCTCACTGAACAGGTATTACACACTGGAGTTCTTCAAATCGGTAAAAAAGATAATGAACCGGGGAGCAGTGCTCTCATGTTCGCCCGGTATAAATCCTAATTATTTCAACGAAGAATCCGTCAGGCTTTATTCCTCAGTGTTCAACAGCCTGAGGGAAGTGTTCCGGAATGTTGTACCTGTGGCAGGCAACAAACTCTATTATATTGCATCTGACAATGAGATTTCAACATCTTTCTGCATGCTTTCAGATGAAAAAGGTCTCAACAACTACTACGTCTGTTGCGACTATCTCTCCGACGATCTAATCACGACGAAATCGGAGGAGATCGCCTCGCTGATGGACCCTTCAGTAAAGCCTAACAGGACAACGGTACCGGAAGCATCCTTTCACTACCAGTCTTTCATTTTAAGCAGGGACACAAGTGCGAAGATACCCTCAATAATTCTCCTGAGCGCACTCTTCGCGTTATCGCTAAAGAATTTCAGAAAGGGTACTGGACTGATGTATTTCAGCGCTTTAGCTCTTGCAGGGTATGAAATAACGCTCCTGCTGATGCTGCAGCTGGCAGCCGGCAACATGTACCAGGCGACAGGGCTGATCATTGCCGGTCTGATGGCCGGTCTGGCAGTCGGTTCGGGAACCGGCCGGCCGGTCATTAGCTCCCGTAAAACCGGAGTAAAAGCAACAGTTCTTGCCCTTTTATACGCGATCAGCGCTCTTCTGGCAGGACAGGTGATGGAGATCGGCAGCAAGGCTGCAGTAACCGGTCTGCTGATGCTGGCAGGATTTCTTCCGGCGGTTATAACCGGAAGTTTCTACAGGGATCTTACAGCAAAAGGACCGGCCGGTCATGAGCCGTCGAAAGTTTACAGTTCCGATCTCGCTGGATCAGCCATAGGATTCATTGTATTTTCAGCCCTGGCAGTGCCACTGCTTGGGATAAAGCTTTCATTGTACATATTGCCACTGCTTGTGGCGGCCGGCTTTCTGTTCCGCTCCGGAAATTGAAAAATAGCCGGTTTTTTTATTAAGTTTGTGTAAACGACATTTTCAATGGGACGAAAGGCCGGTAACATAAGCAAAAGGGAATTCGTAAGACAATGTGCCGCATTGTCGGCAGGCATGCTGTGTGTTCCCCGACATATTATATCTGCCGGAATTAATGATGAGACTCAGAATGATTTCAGGAGGGAGGCCATGTTCCAGGAGAAAACGCCGCGCGGCGTAATGTGCAGGATCTGTCCAAATGAATGCATACTTAAGGAAGGGGAGCTGAGCCAGTGCAGGAACAGGAAGGTGATACGATCGGTGCTGTACACGCTGGCCTACGGAAATCCCTGTTCGGTAAACGTGGATCCCATTGAAAAGAAGCCTCTTTATCATTTTCTGCCGGGAACCCGGGCTTTTTCCATTGCAACGGCAGGCTGCAACCTCGCGTGCCTGAACTGCCAGAACTGGACTATTTCCCAGACCGGACCCGACAAGACAAGGAATGTAAGACTCATGCCTGATAAAGTGGTATCGGAAAGCCTGGCAAGAAGCTGCAGTTCGATAGCCTATACATATTCCGAGCCCATTACCTTTTATGAATATGTATTCGATACGGCCTTTCTTGCAAAACAGGCAGGCATAAAAAACTTATTGATATCAAACGGATATATCAATCCTGAACCCCTGAGAAAGCTCTGTACCGTGATAGATGCAGCAAATATCGATCTTAAATCGTTCAACGACAGCACATACCTTCGCCTCTCGGGCGGCAAGCTCCAGGCTGTTCTCGATACACTGCTGATATTGAAGGATCAGGGAGTGTGGCTGGAAATAACAAATCTTATTGTCCCGGGATGGACCGATAACCCGGATGAGATAAGGAAAATGTGTACCTGGCTTTCGAGGAATGGATTCAGCAGGACACCGATCCACTTCAGCAGATTTCATCCAACATACAAGCTCGAACAGCTTCCGCCCACTCCGGTGGAGGTTCTCAATACCGCCGTGAAGATTGCACACGATGAAGGTTTGCAATATATTTACATCGGCAACGTCCCCGGGCATGGGCAGTCGGACACGGTATGCCCCGGCTGCGGAACCGGGCTAATCATAAGGCAGGGGTTCCGGATAATCTCCGACAAGCTTGCCGGCAACAAGTGCAGTAAATGCGGGAGAGTGATTGACGGAATCTGGAGTTAAATCAACAGAAATATGAATCAGGCAGAAGCTAAGGCGCACATCGAAAGGCTGCGCAGGGAAATCGAAGAGCACAATAACAGGTACTACGTTCTTAACCAACCTGTTATTTCGGATTTTGAGTTTGATCTCCTGATGAATGAGCTGCAGACACTTGAGAAGAAATACCCTGAATTCTCATCCCCTTCCTCGCCAACCATAAAGGTTGGCAGCGATATTGCAAAGGAGTTTCTTCAGCATGAGCACAGGTACCCGATGCTTTCGCTTGGAAACACCTATAATTCCGAGGAACTCCGCGACTTCGACTCGAGACTCAGAAAATCTGTCAAAGGTCCTGTGGAATATGTATGCGAGCTGAAATTTGACGGCGCTTCAATAAGTCTTACCTATTTAAACGGGGTGATGACCACCGCGCTTACAAGAGGCGACGGAAGCAAGGGAGATGACGTCTCTGCCAATGTAAAAACGATAAAAACCATACCCCACGTTGTGAAAGCCCCTGGCATACCCGAAGAATTCCTTGTAAGGGGGGAAATACTCATGTCCAGGGCTGTATTCAGACGGCTCAATGAGGAAAGGGAAAAGGAAGGGCTGAACCTCTTCGCCAATCCCAGAAATGCCGCTGCCGGGACCCTTAAGACTTTGGATCCGGCTGTTGTTGCATCACGTGAACTTGACTGCATATTTTATTTCCTTCTCGGGGAAGACCTGCCTTTCAGAACTCACTATGAAAACCTGATGCAAATAACCGGATGGGGTTTCAGTACCGACAGCAACACCAAAGTTTGCAGTAGCATAGCTGAGGTGATCGAATACATAAACGAATGGGAAGAGAAAAGGGAGGATCTGCCATACGACACCGATGGTGTTGTAATTAAAGTAAATTCCATCGATCAGCAGCTTGAAGCGGGATACACTGCAAAATCGCCCAGATGGGCCATAGCCTACAAGTATAAGGCTGAGCAGGCTCTCACCAGGCTTCTGTCAGTCTCATACCAGGTGGGCAGAACGGGCACGGTAACACCGGTAGCCAACCTCGAGCCGGTTCAGCTTGCAGGCACAACTGTAAAGAGGGCATCCCTGCACAATGCCGATCAGATCTTCCTGCTCGACCTTCATGTCGACGACATGGTGTATGTCGAGAAAGGCGGTGATATAATTCCAAAGATCGTTGGTGTCGACAGCCAGGCCAGGAATGAAGCAAGCAGCAGGATAGAGTTCATTGAAAAATGTCCGGAATGCGGGACAGAGCTGGTGCGCAACGAAGGTGAGGTCAACCACTACTGTCCCGATTATCTTCACTGTCCTCCCCAGCTGAAAGGCAGAATAGAACATTTCATTTCCCGAAAGGCAATGGATATTGACGGACTGGGCGAAGAGACCGTTGATCTGCTGTTCAGCGAGGGGATGATAAGGAATGTGGCCGATCTTTACGATCTTACGGCTGAACAACTGCTTCCCCTCAACAGGATGGGTGAAAAATCGGTAGCCAGGATTTTATCAAGCATAAAGGGATCGGTAGATGTTCCATATCACAGGGTAATATTTGCACTGGGGATAAGGCATGTGGGTGAGACAGTGGCAAAAACACTGGCGGCGGAATTCCCCTCGCTCGGACAGCTTATGTCGGCCGACCTGGAAACGCTGACATCAGTTAACGAGATCGGTCCAAAAATAGCAGCAAGCATCATATCCTATTTCGCTGATCCCGGAAATATTGAAATAATCAAGCGCTTAACTTCAGCTGGTTTGAAAATGACGGGTGAGTCAGGCAAAAAAAGCAGCGGAGGAAGTTTAAGCGGCATGACCATAGTAATCTCGGGAGTGTTTTCAAAGCACAGCCGGGATGAATACAAGGAAATCATTGAAAGGAACGGAGGCAGGAATTCCTCGTCAATTTCAGGAAGCACCTCTTTCATACTCGCCGGCGACAACATGGGGCCGTCAAAAAGGGAAAAGGCGGAAAAGCTGGGAATAAAGATTATAAGCGAGGATGAATTTCTGAATATGACAGGAGAATTATAAACCCTTCATATAGCTTTCATTTATAAAAAACTGTTAGGTTTGCACCATGAATATTCTCAGCAAGCTACGGATCAATGCCGGAAAATCCAGACTGTCGGTAAAGATGGCCAGGATCAGAAGGAAACCTCTGTATCTCAATCTTTACCATATCAGGACCATAGGTATAGTCTGGGATGCTTCCCGGCCTGAGGATTTCAGTATTCTCACCAGGTTTCATCAACATATGGCGGAACAGAACAGGGAGGTCACGATACTCGGATTTTTCCCTGGAAAAGAGTTGCCTGACCGCTATACGGCAATCAGGTATTTCTCCTGTTTCAAAAAAAATGAACTGAATTTTTTCTATTGTCCCGTCAATCCCGACGTGGATTCATTCATCAACACAAAGTTTGACCTGCTGATAGACATCAACTTCAGCAATCTATTTCCACTATTGTATGCAAGTTCCCTTTCACAGGCAGGATTAAAGGTCGGACTTGCAGACGATAAGCCGGAATCTTCTCCCTTCGACCTGATGATATCCATGACAAGCCCGGTAGCTATTGATAAGTACCTTGAGCAAGTGTTGTATTATCTCGAAATAATAAATTCCGAATCTGCAAAGAAAGCAGTATAAGTGTCATAAAATGAAAAAATTAAAAGGAACCGGAGTAGCAATAATAACACCTTTCAAGAACGATTCGAGCATTGATTTCGCAGCGCTGGGACGTGTTATAAACAGGGTGATTACAGGAGGGGTCAATTATATCGTCGTTCTGGGAACAACCGGCGAAACATCCACACTGTCGAAGGATGAGAAACACGCTGTCGTATCGTATGTTGTTGAAGCTGTCGATGGAAAGGTTCCTCTGATAGCGGGTATCGGTGGAAACAATACCCAGGAAGTCGTAAACAACATCAGGCAGTATGACCTTTCGGCCATCAGCGCTGTGCTTTCTGTTGCCCCCTACTATAATAAACCGAATCAAAGAGGTCTTTTCCAGCACTTCAAGACCATTGCAACCTGGTGCCCCGTTCCTGTTATCATATACAATGTACCCGGAAGAGCCGGCTGCAACATATCGGCCGACACCTGTCTGGAGCTTGCACACAACTGTGATAACATCATTGGTGTAAAGGAAGCCAGCGGTGACATGAGTCAGATAATGAAGATAATAAAAGGCAAGCCTGAAAACTTCGATGTGTTGTCAGGCGACGACATGCTTACTCTTCCGGTCATTGCTGCCGGCGGTTCGGGTGTAATTTCCGTTCTGGCCAATGCCTTTCCTGCCGCAGTTACTGAGCTGGTAAACAATGCTCTCAGGAACAATCTGAAATCAGCAAGGGAAATACAGTTCCGCTATCTTGAAATGATAGACCTTCTATTTGCTGAAGGTAACCCTGCCGGGGTAAAAGCCATGCTTAACGTGCTTAACATTTCCAGCAACCATCTCAGACTCCCACTTGTGCCTGTCAGCAGGCCGACGATGACGAGGATTCAGAAAGCCATAGAAGAAATAAGCAAAGCCTGATTCTGATTACCTGGGAGCTGACTGGCGGGCAGCAGGTGCCGGTTGCTCGACTCTGCCGTGGCAGTTCTTGTATTTTTTACCGCTTCCGCAGGGACATGGATCGTTTCTTCCCACTTTCTTATCAACCCTGACAGGTTCCGCTTTCTGCATCTTTCCCTGATGCCCTTCTCCGCCTGTACTGCTGTACTGCGAGAAGTCGCTTTTTGAAGTCTTGTACTTGCTCATATCGACCTGCCGCCTGCGCTGGGCTTCCTTAACCTGATCGGGATCCTGTATCGGGATGTAGCCCTTCATCAGAGTACTGACAACATCCCTGTTTGTCCTGGCAATAACGGCCTTGAAAAGCTCGAACGACTCGAACTTATATATCAGGAGGGGATCTTTCTGCTCATAGGTGGCATTCTGCACCGACTGTTTCAACTCGTCCATCTCACGTAGGTGCTCCTTCCATATCTCATCTATTGTCGCGAGCACAACAGTCTTCTCATAAGCCTTTGACAGCTCCCTTCCTTCCGATTCAGCGGTTGCCTTAAGGTTGGTTATAACCTGGAACACCCTGACTCCGTCGGAAATCGGGACCACCACATTTTCATAAACATGTGACATTCTCTCATAGACATCCTTAAGTACGGGGCAGGCCTGATTTGATATGGCTTCCACCTTTCTCTTATAAGTATCCAGTACTTTGGCATAAACGGCATCAGTAACCTCCTGCGAGTTATACTTCAGAAAATCCTGTCTTGGAACAGGAGAATCCATCGAGAATGAGCGTATCAGGTCTAACTCAAAATTTTCAAAGTCTCCATCGTTATGATAACTATCCACAAGACTTTCCGTTACGTCGTACATCATATTGGCAACATCGACCGACAGTCTTTCGCCGAGTAGCGCGTGTCTCCTTTTCTTGTAAATAACCTCCCTCTGGGAGTTCATGACATCGTCATATTCCAGAAGCCTTTTCCTTATTCCGAAGTTATTCTCCTCCACCTTTTTCTGCGCGCGCTCTATCGATTTTGTAATCATTGGGTGCTGAATGACCTCACCTTCCTTCAGTCCCAGTTTATCCATTATCCCTGCAATCCTTTCCGATCCGAACAGCCTCATCAGTTCGTCCTCAAGTGAAACGAAGAACTGGGAGGAGCCGGGGTCGCCCTGTCGTCCTGATCTTCCTCTCAGCTGGCGGTCAACACGACGCGATTCATGGCGCTCAGTACCGATGATGGCCAGTCCGCCCGCATCACGTACCTCGGTAGTGAGCTTGATATCGGTACCACGGCCAGCCATATTTGTTGCAATAGTGATGGCTCCTGGTTTTCCGGCCTCTGCAACTACCTCTGCCTCACGCTGGTGGAGTTTGGCGTTAAGCACATTATGCTTAAGTCCTTTCATTTTCAGCATCCTGCTCAGGAGTTCGGATATTTCAACTGATGTTGTACCTACCAGAACGGGACGGCCTTTACGGTTCAGATCCTGGATTTCGTCGATGACGGCATTGTATTTCTCCCTTTTTGTTTTGTAGACAAGGTCTTCCCTGTCGTCCCTTATCACCTTCCTGTTTGTAGGAATCACAACCACATCGAGCTTGTAGATATTCCAGAACTCACCCGCTTCCGTTTCAGCCGTACCTGTCATCCCGGCAAGCTTGTGGTACATCCTGAAATAGTTTTGCAGGGTAATGGTGGCATATGTCTGGGTGGCCTCTTCTACCTTTACATTTTCCTTTGCCTCGATAGCCTGGTGCAAACCGTCGGAATAGCGGCGTCCCTCAAGTATTCTGCCTGTCTGTTCGTCGACTATTTTGACCTTGTTGTCCATAACAACATACTCAACATCCTTGTCAAACAGTGTCCATGCCTTAAGGAGCTGCGTCATGGTATGAACCCTCTCCGATTTGACGGAATAATCCTGCAGGAGTTCATCTTTCTTCCTGAGCTTTTCCCTGTCATCTAGTCCCGACTTTTCGAGGTCGGCAATTTTTGAACCAACATCGGGAAGTACAAAGAAGCTGGCATCCTGGACCGAGTCGGAGATCAGGTCGAGTCCTTTATCGGTTAATTCTATCGAATTGGCCTTTTCGTCGATTATAAAAAACAGTTCATCGGTAACCTTGGGCATCTCCTTGCTGTTGTTCTGCATGTAGAAGTTTTCGGTCTTCTGAAGGAGTGTTTTATTTCCTTCTTCACTCAGGTATTTTATAAGGGCGTTATTTTTGGGCAGACCCTTGAAAGACCTGAGAAGCAGCTTGCCACCCTCCTCGGTATTACCCTCACCTATGAGTCTTTTGGCATCTGCAAGTATCTGGGTCACAAGGCGTTTCTGTGCATTTACCAGTTTGTCGACCTTTGGTTTGAGTTCATCAAACTGCTGGGTATCGCTCTTCGCGGTCGGGCCTGATATTATAAGAGGTGTACGGGCATCATCAATCAGCACCGAGTCGACCTCATCGACGATGGCATAATGGTGTTTCCTCTGGACCAGGTCCTCGGGGTTTATTGCCATATTGTCTCTCAGGTAGTCAAAGCCGAACTCATTGTTGGTACCGAAAGTGATGTCGGCGTTGTATGCTTTGCGGCGGGCCGCGGAATTAGGCTGGTGCTTATCGATGCAATCTACGGTAAGCCCGTGAAACTCATATATTGGTCCCATCCACTCTGAGTCGCGTTTTGAGAGGTAGTCGTTTACTGTCACAATATGGACGCCTCTTCCTGCAAGAGCATTCAGGAATACCGGAAGTGTGGCAACCAGTGTTTTGCCTTCTCCCGTCGCCATTTCGGATATTTTCCCTTTATGAAGGGCTACCCCACCGATCAGCTGGACATCGTAGTGGACCATGTCCCAGGTTATCTCATTGCCCCCGGCAATCCATTTATTGCGCCATATTGCCTTATCTCCCTTAATAGTTATGCTTTCCCTGGTTGCCGCGAGATCCCTGTCATACTGCAGTGCCGTGACCTCAAGAAATTCGTTCTCTTTGAATCGTCTGGCAGTCTCTTTCACTATGGCAAAAGCCCTTGGTAGAAGGGCATCGAGAATTTTCTCAATCTTTTCTTCAATAATTTTCTCCAGCTTGTCGGTCTGGTTGTAATACTCTTCCTTCTTGTCAACATCCTCCTCATTCTCAGCCTGATTCTTGAGAGATTGTATTTCATTTTCATCTGCCTCAAGCGCTTCCGACAGTTCCTTTTTAAGGTTGAAGGTGCATTCCCTGAGCTGATCATTGGATATATCTCTCAACTTGTCATATTCCTTAAGCACCTGGCTCACGTAAGGAGAGATCTCCTTGATATCCCTTTCATATTTGTTTCCGAGGAAAAAACCGAGCACTTTATTGATAAAATCCATCTATATATAGTTTTAACTGGTCCTGAAAATAATCCCGTAAAATTACTCATTTTCATAAAGCTTGTCAAAAACCCTGCATTTTAATTGAGCGGGCAGGCCTTGAAAACAAGGTAGCATTAACGTGCAAAGCCTGCTAACTGACCGATACTTAATCAGTTAACAGGCTTATGCATTCTCCATCAGAATCCTTTTCCGGCATTTGTTTTTCCGGGGATTCCGTATTAGGTCCTATTTCTCTTCTCTTGAACGAAGCAGGTCCCTGTCAAAAGGATACAGATTATGTTTCCCGACAAGGGTAATCTTATCAAGGATGGCTTTGGCGCTTGATTCCTCCTCTATCTGTTCCTCGACGAACCACTGAAGGAAATTATTTGTGGTATAGTCCTTTTCTTCAAGAGTGAGTTCAACCATTTCATTGATGCTGGCAGTAATGAATTCCTCATGCTTCAAAACCTCTTCGAACAAGGCCTGGATGCTTTCATATTCTACCGGAGGTTTTTTGAATTCCGGAATGATAGCCGTTCCTCCCCTGTCGTTTACAAATTTTATGAATTTGAGCATATGCTCACGTTCCTCATCTGACTGGGCATAAAGCCATCCGGCTGTTCCTGAAAAACCTTTGGTCTCGGCCCATGATGCCATTGCCAGGTAAAGGTTTGATGAGTATCCTTCTCTTTCTATCTGACGGTTGCAGATGTCTTCTACTTTCTTCTTCAACATATTATTCTGATTTTGATATTATTGTTAAAACAAAGATTCCTTCCTATTGTTCAATATGCAAAAGATCATCGATGCGATTCACAAGATCATTTACAGAAAAGGGTTTTGGAAACACCGAATCTGCCCCGAGTGCCTTTGCCATACGCAGATAGCTTCCCGGCCCTGCCTTTCCGCCACCGGAGATAGCTATTACTTTTATTTCCGGCTTCATTTCCCTCATCTGCATAATAACCTTAAGTCCATCCTCTTCCGGCATAAGGAGATCAGTAACAACCAGGTCGGTAACGCCTGGTTTGAAGTTTATCAGTGCCTCTTTGCCGTTGTCAGCTTCCAGTACTGTATAATCCTTTCTCAGAAGAGCGGATCTGAGCATTTCCCTCAAATCCCTGTCATCTTCTATTATCAATATTACCGGCATTTCAGGCTGAATTAAGATTATACATAAAACTACGAATGCGAAGTTACAAATTCTTCCTCAATTAGAGTTAAAATATTTCAGTCAGTATCAGACAAGGGAAGGCTGACAGTGAATACGGATCCTTTTCCCTCAATGCTTGAAGCGTTTATGGTTCCTCCCAGAGCGTTTATGATTTCTCCTGATACATAAAGCCCCAGGCCTTTCCCCGATCCCTCAGGCCGTGATGAGAACCAGGGTTCAAAAATTCTCTGAAGTGTCAGCTGATCCATTCCGCAGCCCGTGTCACTTATGCTTACCACAGCCGCTCTTTCCCTGTTTCTGCCGGAATGATCAGCATCCTCACACGTTTCTTCCAGGAAAGTTTTTACAGTCAGTGTCCCTCCCTTGTTTACCATTGCCCTGACCGCGTTTCCTGTGATATTCATGAAAACCCTCAGTAACTCGGAAGGATCGGCATTAACCCTGATCGCGCACGGATGGAATGAGCTTACAATATTAATTTCAGGACTTAATGAAGGACGGAAGAAAGCGAGTGTTTCGGCAACAATATCATTCAGGTTGACAATTGTCTTTTCGTCAATCCCGCCACCCCCTGAAACGAGTAGTTTTTCTGTAAGAGATCTTGCCCTTAGCACAGCCGACAGTATCTTTTCAGAACTCTCCCTAAGGGGCTGATTGTCGGAAAGGTCTTCCCTTAGCAATTCAGCATATCCTGAAATGACGGTGAGTACGTTGTTCAGGTCGTGTGCAATACCTGCAACCCTTATTTCAGCCTGGTTACGGGAGTTCATCGGTATTTTGGATTCGTCTTTCACCATTAAGACAAATTATAAAGCTATCAGGGGATATCAAGGTTAAAAGCTCTTTTGAATTCCTTCAGTCCGGGATATTTGCCAACCATATGATTGTATTTCTGCTCATCCGAATAGATAATTTCATTGCTTTCGGACAAATCGACCGTTGTTGTGATTTCGATCTCCTGCAGTCCGAACTCCTGTTGAAGCAAGGCTGCCAGGTGGGGCTTGTAATTAAGTACAAACAGGTCTTTCTGGTCGGCATTTGCAAAGTGGATTGTTATTCCTTCCTGCTCGTCCAATTCTGTATGTATCGATTTGAGCATACTTGTCACCCTGGCTCCCTCACCTTTAAGTGAGTCTGTGAACTTCTTCCAGACCTCCTCAAATGATTCGGACGTCAGTTCCGGCAAGGGTCCCGAATTCCCCACCACGGATGTTCTTTCTTCAGGCTTTGTCTCAGCCGGCGGTACAGAATCCTTTTTATTCCCCGCGATTATATCCTTGATCGAGAATGAGCGGGTTTGCTTTTCTATCACAGGTAGATGTTTCCCTTCCGGTTTATCGGTCTGTACCTGCCTGAATGCCGCGGGATGTTCGGCCGTCTCCCTGATTATCCGCGATTTTGAAGGATATGGGATTTCCTCCTTCTCAGCTATTACGGGCTTTTTTTTTTCAGTCTCTTCTGTTTCGCCTGCATTCAGGTGCGCCATGCGGACAAGGAACAATTCAACATGCAGGCGTTGATTTTTACTTGACTTGTATGAAAGTTCGCAGTTGCTTCCCAGTTCAAGTGCTTTGAATATGAAGCTCTCCGGACAGTTCGCGGTCTGGGCCAGATATTTCTGCCTTATAGCCGGTGTAGCTTCAAGAAGCTTAAGGGTGACTTCATCCTTGCTTACCAGCAGATCGCGAAGGTGACTGCACAAGCCGGAAACGAAATTATGCCCGTCGAATCCTTTTTCAAGAATATGGCTGAAGATGGTAAGAACAGAAGCTATATCTCCTTTCAACGCGGCATCAACTGTTTTGAAATAGTATTCAAGATCAAGAACATTAAGATTTTCGATCACGTCCTTGTAGCTTACGCTTTTACCGCTCAGGCTGACAATCTGGTCGAATATTGAAAGGGCATCCCTCAGGGCGCCGTCAGCTTTTTGGGCTATAATGTGAAGAGCTTCCTCCTCGGCAGTTACACCTTCACTGTCGGCTACAAATGCAAGGCGGGCCGCGATGTCTTCTATCCTGATCCTGTTGAAATCAAAGATCTGGCAGCGGGAGAGTATTGTTGGAATTATTTTATGCTTCTCCGTTGTTGCAAGTATAAAGATTGCATGGGCGGGAGGTTCCTCAAGGGTTTTAAGGAATGCATTGAAAGCCTGTGTGGTAAGCATGTGAACCTCATCGATGATGTAGATGCTGTATCTGCCCACCTGAGGAGGGATCCTGACCTGATCGGTAAGGTTCCTTATGTCTTCCACCTTATTGTTCGAAGCGGCATCGAGTTCATGAATATTGAACGACCGCATGCTGTTGAATGAAAGGCAGGATTCGCACTTATCACAAGCCTCTCCGTTCTCCTGAAGCTCAGTGCAGTTGATGGTTTTGGCAAATATCCTGGCACAGGTTGTCTTTCCCACTCCCCGGGGGCCGCAGAAAAGGTAGGCATGCGCGAGGTGCCTGCCCTTAATCGCCGCTTTCAGGGTTTTTGTAATAGAGTCCTGCCCCACCACCATATCGAAAGTCGCCGGCCTGTATTTTCTTGCTGATACTATGAAATTCTCCATAAACCTGTTGACTCCAGCCTGAAGGAAATCTGATGAATCACAAATATAATCAAAAAGTATTCTGCCTGAAAAAGGAGCTTCAAATTAAGCCTCCCGGTAAGCATGAATCGCGATAGCATATTCATCCATTTCTTTCAGTATTAAAATCATGCAAAAATTTTTCTTTAATGAAAAATATTGTACTTTTGCGAGCCAAAATCATTTCTAACAAACACAGTTAACTATTATGTTGAATCAGTACGAAACCGTTTTCATTGCAACTCCCGTTTTGTCTGAGAACCAGATGAAGGAAGCGGTACAAAAATTCAAGAAGGTCATCACCGAAAACAACGGTGAGATCGTTCATGAAGAGAACTGGGGCCTGAAGAAACTGGCCTATCCAATTCAGAAGAAGTCGACAGGCTTCTATTACCTGATTGAATTCAGGGGACCCGGAGACCTTATTGAAAAACTTGAAGTTCAATACCGCAGGGATGAAAGGATAATCAGGTTCCTGACATTCAGGATGGAGAAACATGCTATCGAGTATGCAGAGAAGAAAAGAAGACAAAAAGAATCAGGAAAATCGAAGGAGGAATAAGACATGGCACAGAACGAATCAGAAATCAGATACCTGACTCCTCCGACAGTGGAGGTAAAGAAAAAGAAATACTGCCGTTTCAAGAAGAACCGGATTAAGTATATCGATTACAAGGACCCCGAGTTCCTTAAGAAGTTTCTCAACGACCAGGGCAAGATTCTGCCCCGCAGACTTACGGGAACATCATTGAAATATCAGAGGAAGGTGGCAAAAGCCGTTAAAAGGGCTCGTCATATTGCTCTTCTTCCTTATGTCACAGACCTGTTAAAATAAGGAGGGACAGCTATGGAAGTAATTTTATTGCAGGATATCAACAAGCTTGGACAGAAAGACGATATCGTCGTTGTCAGGAACGGTTACGCGAACAACTTTCTGATTCCAAAGGGATATGCTGTTGCTGCAACAGCTTCAGCAAAGAAGATGCACTCTGAGAATATGAGACAGAGGGCTCACAAGGAAGAGAAGATCAAGGCAGATGCACTGGAAACCGCCGCAAAGATGGCCGGAGTATCTCTGGTTATCGGTGCCAAAACCAGTTCAACGGGAAAGATCTTCGGTTCAGTCAATACCATTCAGATAGCAGAAGCTCTCAGCGAGAAGGGATTTGACATCGACCGCAAGAATATCACCCTTCCTGATGACCAGATCAAGGAAGTCGGCCAGTACAAGGCTGTTGTCAAGCTTCACAGGGAAGTCAGGGTGGATGTTGATTTTGAGATTGTTGCCGAGTAACAAACCCGAAAGACACCATAATTAAAAGGATATGCGCATGCATGTCCTTTTTTTTGTTCCTGGTCCGGTGCTTATCAGAAGTTGTCGTGATAATCCTTACGGCGCTCGTATTTCAGGTCAGCAAGTACCGATGACTTGACTCGGATTGTAAAGTTCCACATCTTCATCGAGCCATTGGGAACCCAGTTGAAGCTCATTACCCAGCAATGAAGGTCGCGGGTTATGCCTATCTGAGTCATGGTTATTTCCTTGTGCGAAAAGTCATACCCCGTAGTGTAGGTTATGGCTGTTTTTCCGGTAAGGTTCACGTTTCCGCTTGCCGAAAGAGTCTGTGCCAGGTTTGACTTAAACCCTGGCTTGGAATAGTTGATATTGTAGCTTACCCTCATCGACCAGGGAACATCAAAAATATAATACCCGTATTCATCGAACAACAGAGAGGTCGCATCACCGGGCTGGCTCATACTACGGGTCTCATCCCCGGTCATCATCCCCCGGCTGGAAGCACCCGCGGAAGCGCCTGAGGAAGTTTGCTGAGACGATCTTCCCTTTTCTCCGGTCAAAAGGCGCCCAAGGTCAAAGTCGAGACTGACTGAAAAACTTGTCAGCCTCATTAGCTTCCTGTTCTGCTCAAAGGCAAAGGTATTGATGGGAGTTCCCCTTTCACTGAGTCCGTAAAGCGAGAAACTGCTGTTTGCCGACACTCCTATATTATTCATCAGGGTTGTTCGCATTCCCATAGTTACCGGCGACCATCTCATGGAATCTGCAAATACATTATAGGAGGTTGCTATCCCCAGATTATCAATCAGTTTGACCTTTTTGGGCTTACCCGTGGTGTCGTTTTTTTCGAAAACTTTGGCTTCCAGAATATTGGCAATATTGAACGAGATATTGCTGCTTCGTCTCGACAAAGAGGGAGTGCCGTAAATATTACCTTGAAAAATAGAGTATTCGGTCATATTCCCTAATGTATCCGATTGCACTGTGCGGTAAAGATCGCTGCCAAACCCCTTTAAAGCAGGAATATAGCTGAAGTTTACGGACGGTTTTACAACATGCCGGATTGCCTGCACCCTTGATTCGGGCTTGAAGTTAAAGGTTCCGAAGATCTGGGGATTGAAGCCTGCGCTTATTGAAGGACTTATGGAATGACCGTAGAATGTACCGCGGATGGTATCCGTGACCACCCTGGGGACTATCTCATTTCTTGAAGGATTGAAATAATCGGGATCCCATCTTTTCTCAAACTTCTGTGTGTAAAGCACTCCGCTGTAGCGTAGCTGGGGAGAGACGGAGAAATTCCGGAAAGGCCTGAATTGAATGCTTAATGGAGCTTCATGCTTGAAACCATTTCTCATATTGTTCCAAACCTTGTTTGTAAAAAGAAGGCTGTCGTAGGTATTGATCTGGTTGTCGACCGAAGCAGAGTACTGGAACTGGAGCTCCTGGTACCACTTTCCCACTCCCGCCGCACCTTTCCGTTTGAGCGGGTAGATCCTTGCCATGTTGAAATTAATCCTGGGCAGATTGAGCGATACTGTCTTGTTCTTTACGTTCTGACTATGGTTCATACTGGCCGACAGGTTGAAGGGCGTACCTGTCCATGTTTTAGAGTAGCTTATGCTCGACTGCCTCTGGGTTGTCACATGTTCGGTGACGTCGTAACTGTTGTTTTTGTCGAATCCGCTCGAGCTCATGCTCACATTAGCCGAAAACCTTGAACCCGGTCTTGCCTTTGCGTCCTGGCTGTAGGTCCATCCGATTTTGTAGTTTGATGTCTTGCTGTAATCTTTAAGACCTTTGTGGCCGTAGATGTTGTTCGCGTAGCTGAAGCTGAACTGTCCGCTGTACTTGTATTTTTTCGAATAATTCGAAGTTGCTGACAGCAACCAGGTGCCGTTGGTATAGATACTTCCGCGCAAAGCAAGGTCGAAGTAATCGCTTATTGCAAAATAATATCCGCCATCAGTCAGATTATAGCCCCTTTGCTGCTCCTGTCCTATGCGCGGTACCAGTATCCCGGAGGCCGCCCTCTTTTTCTGGATAGGAAAGAAACCGAAGGGAAGAGCTACAGGCAGGGGGATACCTTCCAGCACCAGGTAACCTGGACCGGAGATAATCTTTTCGCCGGGGTAGATCTTTGCCTTCGGAAGACGTATAAAAAAATGCGGATGTTCAGCATCGCAGGTGGAATAGGTGCTGTTAGCGATATTGGAGGTGCCGTCGTCAAGCATTTTGGTAACCTGGCTCCTGAGAAGACCATCCTCCTGCTTTGTCACAATCCTGTAGGCAATAGCTTTCCGGGTGGTGAAATTATAAAACAATGAATCGGATTCTATTTCCTGTGAACCCTGCCGGAAGACCGGCTTGCCAACCAGTCCGCCCACCGAATCGGGTTTCCCGGTAGCAAATACCGTGCTTGCCACCATGTCGAACACTATCGAGTCGGCAGTGATCTGTATATCATCATAAGTAACCTCCGCCTTATCAGACATGTAAACCCTCTTGTTCCTGAGATCATTTCGTTTTGTTCCCTCGGATTTATAGTTTACCTTCTTGTCGATTGCATCGGGGGAGACCGTAAGTATGATTCGTGGTACTGTATCAAAAACAATTGTATCGGCGCGGACAACAACCGTGTCAGGGGGTGAAATGTCTTCCTGTGAGAACAATGAAAGAGTACAGGCCATCACAAGTAACACTACAGGCAGCCGTTTTTGTTTAAAAAAATACAACTTTAATACTATTTTTGTACAGTTTTTGTGACGTCCGTATCTCAGGCGCAAAACTAATTAAAAAAACATGAACTGAATATGGGTTCAGATTTTAATAACGTCAAAGAGCATACCAATATTTATCTTCAGCGGCTGATTTGTATGATTCTGCTGTTGGCGGCAATCCCCTTTCTTTTATCGACAGTCCGGGGATCAGAGAAAAAATGGGTCGTTGTGATTGACGCGGGTCACGGAGGCAAGGACCCCGGTGCGCTGGGGGCCATAAGCAAGGAAAAGAACATCAACCTCGCGATAGCGCTGAAAGCGGGAAGCTACATTGAACAGAATCTCAAGAACGTCGAGGTCCTTTATACCAGAAAAACCGATGTATTTGTGGGATTGTACGAGAGAGCCGATTTTGCAAACAAGAACAAGGCCGACCTGTTTATATCGATACATGCAAATGCAATATCGAAGTCGAGCATAAAAGGCACCGAGACCTGGATTATGGGACTTGCACAGGACGAGCAGAACCTCGAGGTAGCTATGAAGGAGAACGAAGTGATTCTCCTTGAGGATGATTTTTCCACGAAATACGAGAATTTCGATCCGAAGTCGCCTGAATCCTATATCATGTTCACGGTTATGCAGAACACCTACAGGGAGCAAAGCCTCTATCTGGCTTCAAATATTCAGCACCAGTTCAGAAACAGGGCCGGGAGGATTGATCTCGGAGTGAAACAGGCAGGATTCCTGGTACTCTACATGACCTCGATGCCCAGCGTGCTGATCGAGACGGGTTTCCTGACCAATACAGAGGAGGAGAAATACCTCAACACAAAGGATGGTCAGGATTATATTGCTTCAGCAATTTACAGGGCAACAAGGGATTATATAAACGAGATAGATAAAAAATCGAATATATCACGGTCTGCCGACGATTACACGGCTCCTGTTCAGGCCTCCGGCGTTCAGGAAAATGCCTCATCAGGCAATCAGCTCAGGTTCATGGTTCAGATAGCTACTTCAGGGTCGAGAAAGCAAGTTACACCGGTAAATTTCAACGGACTGGAGGATATAGTTGAAATTGAGTCGGACGGTCAGTTCAAGTATGCATCAGGTAGTTTTGAAGATTATGCCATGGCTTCTGAACACCGTAAAAAATTAGGCAGCTATTACCCCGATGCCTTTGTCATCGCTGTTAAGAACAATAAAATACTACCTTTGCGGGAGGCACTTAATTCAAAGTAAAATCTATTCAGCCTTATGAAAAAATTTTCGAATGAGGCCAAGATTGGGCTCACGACAATACTGAGCATCCTGGTTTTCATATGGGTTTTCAGTTTTCTCAAGGGAAAGAACATCTTTAACAAGACCGCCAATTACTATGTGATTTATGAACAGGTAGGCGGGCTTGCCGAATCGAGCCCTGTGGAAGTTAACGGATACAAGGTAGGTGTTGTGCAGTCGGTTAAATTCCTTGATCCTGTCAGCGGCAGGCTGCTGGTAACCCTGTCAGTCGACAAAAAGTTCAGGCTTCCGGTCAATACAGTTGCTGAAATCACTACGGCAAGCCTGATCGCGGGAATGAAGATTCAGTTCGTATACGGTAATGGTCCGGGAACATATTCAAATGGCGACACTATACCAGGGCGGCTTGCAGTCTCACTGCTCACGAGGCTTGAAGATGAGCTTCTGCCCCTTAAGGACAGGATATCGGATCTGATCATGACTCTCGATACTGTAATAGGATCGGTAAATGAGATCATGGATCCCAAATTCAGGGCCGACCTGAGATCTGGAGTGTCGAGCCTCAGCAATACAGCCAGAAGCCTTGATGAAGCTGAACTGAAGGCTACTCTGATGAATATCAATTCATTTACAGCCATGCTCGCCGGCAATTCAGAGAAACTCAGCTCCACATTCAACAGCCTTGGCAGTATAGCCGACACTCTTGCCGCTGCCGACCTCTACGGTTCTATAAACAATCTCAAATCCAGCCTCGAGAGAACTTCGGCGCTCCTCGGGAGCCTGAACGAGGGCGAGGGCACGGCAGGCAAGCTCATGACCAACGATTCACTCTATACAAATCTGTCGAACAGTCTGGAGAGTCTCGACCAGCTTTTGCAGGATATGAAAGCCAATCCCAAAAGGTATGTTCACTTTTCCCTGTTCGGCAAAAAAAATACCCCTTCACAATAGCTTTTTAATAAAATTCAGATTATCTTGAACTTAAAATTTAGCAAAAAAACAAGAGCAAAATAATCCCTGTTTTTAGTGTTTCCTGTTGAATTTTGAGCAAAAGGCATAAGAGTTTGTCTGTCATGGTTAATACGAAAATTGTACCTATAAACACCTGATACACAATATTTTACAACAAATGAAATAATTTTGTAACATAAGTTATTGATGGTTAAAACCATATAATGTTTTTGAATTTAGCAAGCGAAAAAAATTTTTTTTATTACTTTTTTTTTTACAAATATTGCTATCGCAATCAGCATAACGGATAACACACGACAAACACAAAATATTTCCATGAATAAATCACACGCCGATGTATGGAATAATTGTCTGCATATAATAAAGGACATTATTCCTTCCGTCAGTTTTAAGACCTGGTTTGAGCCTATTATTCCCCTGAAGCTTGAAAACAACGTTCTGACAATTCAGGTACCCAGTCCGTTTTTCTATGAGTACCTCGAAGAACAATACATAGATATTCTCCGGAAGACTCTCAGGCGCGAGATCGGAGCTGATGCGAAGCTCGAATACAATGTTGTGCTTGAGAATGCCAATTATTCCGACGGCAAGCCCTATACCGTAAGGTATCCGTCGAGGAACAAGACCGATCTTCACAACAAGCCCGTACAGGTTCCCTTCAATGTCACCCAGTCTTCAATTAAGAATCCTTTTGTAATACCAGGGATCAAGAAGGTACACTTTGATCCGAAGCTCAATCCCGATTACAACTTCAGCAACTATGTAGAGGGGGAATGCAACAGGCTTGCGCGTTCGGCCGGCATAGCGGTTGGCAACAATCCCGGAGGCACTGCCTTCAATCCTTTGATGATCTATGGCGATTCCGGACTTGGCAAGACTCATCTTGCACAGGCCATAGGGATACTTGTTAAGGAAAAGCATCCCGACAAGGTTGTGCTATATGTCAATGCCAACAAGTTTCAGACCCAGTTCGTGGAATCGGTCAGAAACAACAACAAGAACGATTTCCTGCACTTCTACCAGATGATTGATGTCCTCATCCTTGACGACGTTCATGAGTTTGCCGGAAAGGAAAAAACTCAGGACACTTTTTTCCATATTTTCAATCATATTCATCAGTCGGGCAAACAACTCATCCTGACCTGCGACAGGCCTCCCGTTGAGCTTCAGGGAATGGAGCAGAGGCTGCTGTCGAGGTTTAAATGGGGGCTTCAGGCCGACCTTCAGAGGCCCGACTACGAGACCAGGCTTGCCATACTCAAGAAAAAGGCATACAACGACGGCATCGAGCTGCCCGACGAGATCCTTGAATATCTCGCGGCCAACATCTTAAACAACATCCGGGAACTTGAAGCGGTCCTGATCTCCCTCTACGCCCAGTCGACCCTCAACAGGAAGGAAATAACCCTCGACCTGGCAAGGCAGATGGTTGAAAAACTTGTAAGCACCCAGAGACGTGAAATAACAATAGACTACATTCAGAAGACCGTTTGCGACTACTATAAGATCCCCGTCGAACTCATACAGGGAAAAACCAGAAAAAGGGAGATTGTTCAGGCAAGACAGGTTTCAATGTATTTCTCCAAGAACCTAACCAAGGCATCCCTTGCAAGCATCGGCTCACATATCGGAGGAAAGGACCACGCCACCGTGCTTCATGCATGCAAGACGGTTAATAACCTTATCGATACTGACAAGCATTTCAGGAACCAGATCAACGAGATTGAGAAGAAGTTGAAAGTTTAATGAGCAGCGCGCGGCTAGCGTTTGGCGTAGAGTGTTTAGCGTTTGGCGTTTAGCGTTTGGCGTTTAGGGTAAGTGTAGTCAAGCGTTAAGTGTTTAGCGTAGAGTCAATTGCTAATTGTTCATTGCTAATTGCCAATTGCATCACCGCTTCCCCCTGAAATGACTGCTTTCTATATCCTTTACGCATCTGAAGCCTACCGTCGCGCTGCGGTCGAATCCCTGTGATACCATGAGCATTATCTGGGTTTTATCAAGAGGTTGCGGTCCTCCCTTTATATACATCCGGCCCGCTTCGGGATTGTAGAAACTGCCTCCCCTGATGATCATGAAGTAATTTGATCCGTTGAAATACATATCGTTGGTCATCTGCCATACATTCCCTACCAGATCGACGACCTCGTAGGGGCTCATACCCTTGCTGAAAGCGTCAACAGGTGTAGGCTTTCCAAAAGCATTGTTGCACATAGTCCCGTGAAATTCATTTCCCCAGGGCCATTTTCTTCCGTCTGTTCCCTGGGCAGCAAGCTGCCATTCAGCTTCCGTCGGCAGTCTTTTACCTGCCCATCTGGCATAAGCCTTCATATCCTCCAGACTGAGATAAACGACAGGGTAATTCTCCTGCCCCTGCGGGTAGATATCGTATTTCCAGTGCCTGAGATAGCCTGTGGTATCGACCGGCCTGTAGCCCGTGTTCTGGAGAAACTCATAATACCGGGCATTGGTCACCGGGTATTTGTCAATCAGGAAGCTGTCGACGGATACTGTCAGGCCGTTTAGCCCCGGATATGGAATGATATCCTCGTCGGCGCTTAGTTCATATGTGAACTCGGTGCCCGGGATAAGTACCATATCCGGGGCAATGCCGCTTGCTCTTACGGTCCGTTCCACGGTACTGACCATCCATGGTCTTCCTCCGTTGAGATAATGGATATTTTCATCGAGAAGGTTTTTGCCGTTAAGAAGCTGTACCACTATCTTTCCCTGGTAGTAACCAAAGAGTTGCCTTAGGCTGATTATTGTGTCTCTCTCAAAGCGGAATTCCCTAAGAACCGTGGAATTTGAAGGATTTCCCTTCCAGACCAGCACCCTGTTATCGCCTGCCGACCGGAGAAGAAGTGAGTCTCCTTTGAGTTTTGAGCCCAGCAGAAGGGGAAATTCAGCAATGCAATCCACCGATCCCTCCCCGCGTGTACCGGAGGCTGAAGCCGGCCAGCCTTCTGCACTTGCGGTCAGCCAGGTCGTCCCTCCTTCAGTGACCGGGATAATATTCTCATGATTCCAGAGCGACACATAATGCCGTGCAATGTTCCCTTCGATTCTGAACAGTTTGCCCTCAAAGCCTTCAGGTTTCATGTTCAATACCGTAAAAATGGTCTTCTCCCCTGCCCTCCACCTGTTCACATATATTCTGTCAGCCTGGGTTCCAATCAGGGGAGTCCAGTCCATATCAAGGAAAGCGTCATTATTCTGGCGCAGGATGAAAGTCGTGGCTGCCAGAAAATCCAGATCCTTCTGATAGTTTTCATCCCTTCCTCCCGGACGGAAAAGGTTCAGTTCGGTTCCGTAGCCATTAAAGAAGGAGATAGCAATTTCACGATGAAGTATATCTTCTCCCACATCACACACCCTGAATATGGAGAAGTCGGGTTTTATCAGCTTGTTAAGGTTTAATTCGGGACTGAGGAAGATATCATTATGAACTCTTCCTGCAATTATGCCGGGCATATCAGCCGGTACAGGCATACCTTCTGAATACATAATCACTCCACCGCGGACACTGTCTGCTACCGATTGAAGCCGGCGGCTCAAACCACCCCCGGTATCGAGAAAGACGCCGTCGGCTTCGGCTTCTTCAATAAGTCGGGTCATCTCTTTAATATGATCTTCATGTCTGGCGCCGGCATCCCATGGATTGCAGGAAATAAACAGCCTGGTATTGTTCTGACGGGCCAGTCCTCCAAAAATACGGAGTTGCCTGATGCCTCCCGGCAGATCCCTGTAGAGATCCCACTGATTGCGATGATCCAGGCCCAGTCGCGGCCATGTTGGCCATATCCCGTAAGCATCGATATGGCCGAACTGGTCTATCCCTTTTCTGAGCAGATCCGAAAAAGTGTATATGCCTGCCGAACGGTCAAAGAACTCCCTGTCCCATGCCGTCTGAAGCACTATCAGGTAACTTTCCCTTATCCAGGCCAGATCGGGTCGCTGATAGAGAGTGTTGTCAAACTCGTTGATATCATACAGGAATCTGTCCCTGAACATCAGTTTCAGGCCATTCTGCCAGTCGCCCCTGAATATACCGGCATAAATCCTGTAACTGACCTTCGCCTTGGGCGGCAACAGTGTTTCGTATCTCCTTTCAATACCTCCTGCAGTAGCCATACGCCTGGAAACGGCGCAAACCGAAATCCCGCTCTGAACATCGAAGGAGGAATAGCCAAGCTCCCATGCATTATCGGGCAGTATCACTCTTACCGGGCTGTATCCCGGGCGCGAAAGCCAGGCCCTTGCCGGATTATCGGGTCCCATTCCGCTTATAGACACTGATGCACTGTCGGATCCAAAGGGAAGCACATTGCTTATTGTAACAGTATCGGCAGAAATATTCTCAAATCCCACATCGCATTGCCAGCCTCGCGGGTCATCGGAGGGCTGATTTACCTTTAAACGGACCGAATTGCCGAACTGAAGCAAATAACCGTCGGCTGTAAGCGTAAGCTCTGCCTCGCCTGAAGACATCATTTTTTCATCAAGACGGAAACTTAAAACAGGTTTTTCCCGTTTAATAGATAATCCGGTACTGTCCGAAAGAGTCAGACTGTCGGTCCTGAGTCCATAAAGTGTTGAAAAATGGACCTTTGACAGAGACTGGGATAGTGCCGTGCATGGTATTATAAATGATAAAAAAAGAAATGTCCGGAATAGTATCTTGAAGTTAAACATAAACAGATCAATAAATTTATCAAAAACGGATGCAATTTAAGACATAAGCAAGATTTCTGCTACTGTTTTAAAAAGCATTAAGAAAATATTTTACAAAATGGCACGCCTAAAGAACATAATCAGACTTTTCTTTATACTGCTCTTTTCGGTCAGCTTACTGGGCGGTTGTGCTTCATCGAAGAAAAATCCCTATTATGAGAAGAGGATAAAGGCATCGAAGGCCAACACAAAACAGCTTGGAAGAAACCGTTATTATTTTTCCAAAGAATATCAAAAGAAACTCGCGAAAACCTATAAAAGGAAGGTCAAATATTAATTCATTCTTCGCACACAAAGCTAAGACCGTCGTAGGCCAGCATTATTCCCGGAGGCAGGATTCCCGACACTTCCCTGTGAAGACCCATCTGATGGCTGATATGAGTGAGGTAGGCCTTTCGCGGTGAAATCTCCCTTATAATATCAATAGCTTCCTGCAAACTGAAATGGGAAATATGCTTTTCTTTCCTCAGTGCATTAATTACCAGATGCTTAACTCCATATAATTTCTCTTTGGTCTCTTCCGGGATATAGTTTGCATCGGTTATGTAGGCAAAATCACCGGTTCGGAAACCGTAAATCGGCAGCCTGTAGTGATAAACCCTGAGCGGTGTGAGAACAAGCCTGCCGATAGTGAAATTATTGTCGCTAATGGTATTCAGTCTCATTTTGGGTATTCCCGGGTATTGATACGTGGCAAACACGTATGAATAATCCTTCCTGACTTCTTCCTGAACCCTTTCCTCGGCAAAAATATCGATGGCATCATGGCTCTTGTGATTGAAAGCCCTCACGTCATCCAATCCTGCTATATGATCTCTATGTTCATGAGTAAGCAGAATGGCATCCAGTTTCCTGACATTTTCCCTAAGCATCTGCTGGCGGAAGTCCGGGCCGGCATCAATAACAAGCACTGTGTCCTCCTTTTCTATCATGATGGAGGTCCGAAGCCTTTTATCGTACTGATCATCAGAACGGCATGACTCGCAGTCGCATGCTATCACCGGCACGCCCTGCGAAGTACCGGTTCCCAGAAAGGTGATTTTCACTTTAAGCTATTTCCCGGCAAACCTAAATCAAAAAACAACAAATGGCAACAAGCCCCGGGATTTTTCTTTTCTCAAAGCTGTCGTGACTTTAATAATATTATTTTTACAGGCAGCATTACAACAGATTGCATGGCTACCGGAAAGATATATCTAATTCCAGTCACCCTGGGCGGTCAGAATTTCCAGGATGTCATCCCACGGGGTGTTCTCAGTATAACCAGGTCGCTGAGGCTGTTTGCCGTGGAAGACATCCGCAGTGCAAGGAGGTATCTTAGACTTATCGACAAGGATTTTCCGATTGACGGAAGTGAGTTTCTGGAATTGAGCGAACACACTAAAGAAGCGGATATCGTAAATTATCTTGAACCGGTTATCAATGGCAGGGATATGGGGCTGATGAGTGAAGCCGGACTGCCGGGCATTGCCGATCCGGGGGCTCTGCTTGTTTCGGCTGCTCACAGAAAAGGCATCAGGGTGGTGCCAATGGCGGGCCCGTCTTCGATTCTTATGGCTTTAATAAGCTCGGGGCTCAATGGGCAAAGATTCACCTTTCATGGCTATTTGCCTGTAAAGCCTGCCGAAAGGGCAGCTGCCCTGCGCGACCTGGAAAGGAGATCAGCTGAAGGATATGCCCAGGTTTTCATAGAGACACCCTACCGCAACCAGAAGATGCTCGATTCAATACTATCGGTCTGCAGCAGAGACACACTGCTTTGTATAGCATCGGATATCACACTGCCCTCAGAGAGCATACAGACAAAGACGGTATCTGAGTGGAAGAAAGACATACCCTCCATCAATGACAAGCCGGCTGTTTTTATAATTCAGTGAAATTTCCTTTCAGTCGATATTCTTGACCAGTTTCACCAGGTTGATCTGGAAAACAAACGGTGTATATGGTGGTACATATATATTTCCATTTTCACCATAGGCAAGTTTTGAGGGAACAAGAATCAGTGATGTTCCTCCCACCTTCATGTAAGTCAGGGCTTCATCAAAACCCGCGATCAGTTTTCCCTCACCGACAGGCTTGATAAGAGTATCAGGCGTTTCATAGTTTGTTTCAAACATTGAATTGTTGAGCGCATTCATGGCATAGAAAACATAGACGGTATCATGTGGTTCTGCCTGCAGGCCGGTACCGGCCTCGTGTTCGTAATAGTAAAGGCCGCTTGGCTTTAATTCAAAATCAATAGTATCATTCTGTGAAAGGAAGTTATGGATCAGTAGTCTCTCTTTCTCTGCCGGATCATCAATACCGCTTGACAGGTCACAGGAGGGCAGTAAAAACAGGGACATCAAAACAGTCAGTAAAGCTGTCTTCATAAAAAAGAAATATTTCTTCATAGCAAATAGGTTAAAAACATATATATCCTCAAAAATCATTCCATTTGACCGGATTCTGCTAGAGTTATCCAATAAACGACGATGGTTCTCGGAGGTATTTTATTTCCATCGCCTACCAGGCCATGGGCGAGAAAAGGAGGCAGAATGAATATGGCTTTTCCGCCCGGCTTAATCATCCTGAGTCCTTCGTCAAGACCGGGTTCTATATCCGATTTGCCAACGGTTACATTCATGGGACCCGATTCATCAGAGGAATAGCATAGTGTGCCGTCGATAAGTTCACAACAGTATTCTATCGTTATTCTGTCGTTTTCTGCCAGGAAATCTCCATTACCTTCCTTTTCAATCGAATACCATAATCCTGTCGGCGACTCCTTCATGTGGAGCCCCTTCCTTTCAATATAGTTTTCTATAATCTCCCTGTCCTTCTGCACCAGGAAGCGGTTCATTTCTTCCATTTCACCCTTTCCCGGTTTCGGGAGGATTACCCCCTGACTGCCGGTGTTCCTGCATGCACAGGGACAAAGCATCATAAAACATATTATTATAAGGAAGTTCCGCATCATAATTCAGTCAGGATTTACTCAGCCTTTTTAAGCATATCCCCGTTCTCTTTCAGCACTTCAAGAAAGAAACCGACAGTATTTTCAAGGCTGTCATACCGTTCTCCTCCGGAGGCATTCAGATGTCCTCCTCCGGAAAAATATTTTGATGCAAAATCATTGACAGGGAAATTTCCCTTCGACCTGAATGAAAGTTTTACATAGTTGTCCTTCTCGATAAAAAACACGGAAAAGACAATATCCTTTATTGACAGGGGTAGATTTACAAATCCCTCGGTATCACCCTTCACATGGTTAAAATCAGCCAAATCCTGTTTTGTGAGGCAGATATAGGCGGTACGGTACTCTTCAAGGACGGTCATCCGTTGGTTGAGTGCTAGTCCCATCAGTCTCATTCTGTCGGCTGAGAAGTTATTGTACACCGTGTTAAGCACCTTGCTCCTGTCTATCCCCGTGTCGAGCAGGTCGGCCACCACCCTCATGGTATTGCCGGTGTAGCTTCCGTGCTCAAAGTTGCCGGTATCTGTAATAATTCCCACATAAATACTCTCGGAATATGAATGGTCGCGGAAGGGACCGTCATTCAGACGAGTAACAATCTCATGGACAAGTTCCGCCGTGGAACATCTTGAGGGATCCGAAATAATAAGGTCCGCGAAATCAATTGGTTCCAGATGATGATCAATGATGACCTTCGGAACCCGTGATGAAGTAACGAAAGATTCCGCCTCCCCGAGACGGTTTGGATGGTTGAAATCTAGCATTACAATCAGCCGGGCATCTTTAATCAGCTGAATGCATTTTTTTCTTTTCCTGATAAAGACATTGATCCTGTCCGAACCATCCATCCATTTGAGGAACTCCTGCAGGTTGTTAGGACACATCATTTCCACCTTCTTTCCACGGGAGGAAAGAAAGTGGTAGAGAGCTAACTGAGAACCAATTGCATCGCCATCCGGATTGATATGGCTAATCAGCAGGATATTGTCGGACGATTCCAGAAGTTCCGAGAATTCTTTTGTATATTTGGCCGGTTCTGTCACTATTTATTTTGGCTGAATCAAGGTGTTAAAGATAGGAAATAATCTATTAGGCATAATTTCAGGCAGGATTATCATTTAAAAACAGAGATGAACGGCAAATATACTTTTTCAATAATAAAACCGAATGCGGTAAGGACCGGGAAAACAGGTCCGATACTTTCAATGATCAACGAGGGTGGTTTCGAGATTGCGGCCATCAAGATGGTTCAGATGACTATTCAGCAGGCTGAAGCATTTTACGAGGTTCACAGGGGCAAGCCTTTTTTCGAAGAACTTGTGGATTTCATGACCTCGGGACCCGTTGTAGTGCTTATCCTGATGCATGACAATGCCGTCAATGAGTTCCGCAAGCTTATTGGCGCCACCGATCCCGACAAGGCGGAGCAGGGAACCATCCGTCGTAATTTCGGAGTTTCCGTGAAGATGAATGCCATACACGGCTCCGACAACGATGAGAACGCAATCAGGGAATCAAACTTTTTCTTTTCCGACATTGAACGATTCTGTTAATCGTATGAACAGGGAAACATCACTTAGTCCTGCCGGAAAAAGGCAGATGGAAAAGTATTCATCAGCCTTTACCCTGTCGGACATGGAGATTTTCATCTTCCCCGACCTTTTTTATCCTCTTGTCCTGGCCAACATCATGTCGCCTCTTATCTGGAAATGGTGCGATGATCCCTGGTTTGAAGGTATTGACAAAAAAGGATTCAACTACAAGGTAAACAGGATCAAACAGTACATAATCGACAACTACGTTTTCAACCTCGACCTGGCAACCTGGGGTATGACAACAAAGACAAAAGAAATTGAGCGTTTCAGCGATTTCTTCGATATTGCCGCGCTTCGGCAGTCCAATGCCCTGTTCGGTTATGAAGGAGACAAATATTATTTCGACATTGACATAAGGAGACATTTCGGCCTTGACAAGTTCAGTTCCGATACGATTCCTTACTGGAAGACCGAAACTGTCGAAGCCATGACTGCCTTCAGATACCGTGACAATTACACGACCGGTGCCGGAGAATGCGTCTCACTGTCGGCCCTCTATGCCGCAGCCATGTTCATTGTCGGAAAGATACCGCTCGAAAAGATCTTCCTTATAGCCACACCTCTTCATTCCCAAAACTTCATAACCGAGAAGGAAGGCCTGATTACCAACAACAGACGGATAGTGACCAAAAACATGTGGTTCAACGGGACATCCCTTTCTGAGAAGGCCAGACGGGCTATTGAAAATGAGAAGGTCACGATTGTTTCGCATATTTCGGGGCATATTCACACCGTGTATGATGAAGCAAGCATAGATCCGGAAGCTTACAGGATGTTTTCTGAAAAACTCAGGGAATTCCTTCGGACAAACATAAGCGACCTTGTGTTTATTAACTTCCTGAGGTTCAAAAACAAGTACAAAACTCACTTCCAGTACATGTGCGAATGCTCCGGCATTAAAAAATATATCTCGCTTGAAAAGATGTTTGAATACGAACATATAAGCAAATACAACCTGTCGAAAGAAAGCAGGGACAGACTGGTTAAAGAAATAGAGGGGGATGAGTTCCAGCTGAGCCCGATATCCGGGAAGATCATACTGAACGACATTGAGGGAATCTTCTGTGAAGACAGAGGCTGCAGCCTGGAGGAATTCAGGGCAAACTTCAACAACTATGCCGGTGGAATGAGCGATGCATTGCTTGACGAGATGTTCAGTGATCTTGAAAAATTCACCATTACGGAGCCAAGGCTGCCTGACAGTGAAAAATCTTACATTTCTGGGCTGACACCATCAATATCACCTGAAAACAGCAGAGAGGAGATCATCCGGTCGGTAACTGATCTGAGAGACAAGTCGGAAATGGCACATCTCACCATGTACGTTTACAGGCAGATGGACCTGATCGACTGGGTCCCCTACATTAAGGCTTCGATGGAAAGAAACCCGGTATGCTTCTCTGATCTTGAAAATATGCTGGTCGACGAGGTTTACGGCATTCTGAAGAAACTGCCTGACGAATCGATATATGACGGCAACAGGCTTGCCCTGCCTGATGAGGTGTGGAATTTCAGGCGCGGCGACGGGCTTGAAAAGGCGGTACTTCTGGCTGACTTTATAGTAATGAAATACCCGGAATCAAGTCTTCAGATAGAGATATCAGACAAGAGGGCCGTATTAAGATACAGGACCGAAGAATACCCCTTTTCCACATCAAAGGAATTCAGAAAGCTGATCTCGGTATCGGGCAAAGTTTACAGCGTACAGGATCTACCTTAGAACAATTTCCCGGATTAACTCCTTGCCTGCCTTTTCATTAAGCTTCTCCCTGAGGGCTTCCCTCAGCATCATGAGTTCATTCCTGGCAACGGACGAATTCAGGCGTATATAAAGGACCTGGTCTTTGATGTATACCTTTGAGGTTCTGGATGCTATGGCCTTGCCAACCATTTCTTCCCATGAGTTTACAAGGTTCACTTCCATGAGCTTGTCCTCAAGCCTCATTTCCCTGATGTAATCCTTCATCGCCTCGGCGATTGATATGGTTTTGCTTCTTCTCATGGTTTACATACCGTTACCTGCAACTCCTCCGATACCGTCCTCGTTTATCCTGATAAGACGGTAATCGGTTTCAATGCTTTTGAGAATATCATGAAGCCGTTCCTGGTGAGTATCGGTAATGAAGATCTGGCCAAAGCGATGATTCCCGACAAGCCTTATTATCTGTGCCACCCTTCTGGCATCGAATTTATCAAAGATGTCATCGAGCAGTAGAATCGGCGGAAAGCCTGCTTTTCTCTTTATATAATCGAATTTTGCAAGCTTCAGGGCAACCAGAAATGATTTCTGCTGTCCCTGCGATCCGAGTGTCTTCACCGGATAGCCATCCATTTCAAAAATAAGATCGTCTTTATGTATCCCTACCGTTGTATACTCCAGAGCCCTGTCCTTCTGGACCGAAGCGGCAAGCAATTCCTTAAAATCCCCCTCATTCAGATGGGAACGGTATCTAAGGCTAACACTTTCGCGGCTGTTCGACACCATGGAATAGTATTTATAAAAAACCGGAACGATCTCATTGACAAGCTGAGTCCTTACGGCATGCACCAGGCTTCCGTAGCGTATAAGTTGGTCATCCCATATTGAAAGCATATCGGCGTCGAAGCGACCTGAAAGGGCAAAATCCCTGAGAAGCTTGTTTCTCTGCTGAAGCGCCTTGTTGTAATTCTGGACGGCACTGAGGTATTCGGAATTGAACTGGCTTATTATCTTGTTCATGAACTTGCGCCGTTCCTCGCTTCCTTCAACGATCAGTGATATATCGGCAGGTGAAATCATAACAACCGGATACCTTCCGACATGGTCCGACAGCCGCGAATATTCCTTGCTGTTTCTTCTCAGCACCTTCTGTTTCTGCCTTTGAAAGGAGCAGAATATATTATCCTCCTCACCCTTCTTTTCAAAAATCCCCTGGATGATAAAGAATTCCTCATCGTGCCTTATGCTGACACTATCGATACTGTTAAAAAAACTTTTAGTAAGCGACAGATAATGAATTGCATCAAGGATATTTGTTTTCCCAACTCCGTTATTTCCCACGATACAGTTTATTCTCGGGGAAAAACCGATGTCGGCCTGTCCGTAATTCTTGAAGTTGGTTAGGAGGAGTTTCTTAAGGTACATTTCAATGCACGCTATTCGGTTTAGCTAATGAATACAAATTTACAAAAAAGTAAATAACATGGAAATTAAATATTAAACAACTTATATTCAATATTTTATCAGACAAGCACTCCGGTCTTATTTTTTTGTTCATTTGTTTCAAAATTGCTTGAAAAGCACTACTTTTGCGGAGTTATTTTTTTAAGTGATTTAAGAATAAACTGTTATGGCAAAAGGTAAGAAAGTTGACAGTCCACAGGGAATAAAAAACGTCGAACAAACACTGACCAAAACGGAACAATTTCTTGAGGAGAACTACAAGCCGCTGCTTATCGGACTTGGCATCCTGGTTGTTATTGTAGGAATCTTCTGGCTGGGAAGGATGTATGTTATAAAGCAGAATGACGAGGCTCAGGCTCAGATGTACCAGGCTCAGCGTTATCTTGAACTTGATTCCCTGAATCTTGCCCTTAACGGCGACGGCAACTATCTTGGTTTTATTGACATTGCAAAAGAATACAGGTTCACCCGCGCGGGTAATCTTGCACGTTACGGAGCAGGAATCTGCAATCTGCATCTGGGCAATTACGAAGAAGCAATCGACTACCTGGAAAAATATTCAAAAAAAGACAAGGTAATCGGATCCATTGCCATAGGCGCCACCGGCGATGCGCTTGTTGAACTCGGACAGATAGAAAAAGGCATTTCCAAATATATTGAGGCCGCTGAGTATGCAGATAACTCATTCAATACACCGCTTTACCTGATGAAGGCCGGTGAACTGTATGAATCGTCCGGCAAATATCCTGATGCACTTAAAGTGTATGAGAGAATCAAGAAAGAATATCCCACGAGCACCGAAGGTTCCTCGATCGACAAGTACATTGCAAGGGTAAAAATACTTTCAAAACAATGAGTACTGCTGATCTTTCCGATTACGATCAGGGTTCCGTTCCTGATGCCGGCAAGATGACATTCGGGATAGTAGTCTCCGACTGGAATCACGACATCACTTCCTCACTTCTCAATGGCGCTCTCAACACTCTCAAAAAGCATGGAGCAAAGAACAAAAATATTATTGTCAGGCATGTGCCCGGCAGTTTTGAACTAACTATTGGCGCACAGCTTCTTGCCGAGAGTTACGATGTTGACGCAATTATTTGCCTGGGTTGCGTTATCCAGGGCGAAACACCGCATTTCACATATATCTGTCAGGGTGTAACTTACGGGATCACAAAACTTAACCTCGACTACGGAATCCCCTTCATATTCGGAGTGCTTACCACTCTCAATCATGATCAGGCCCTTGAAAGGTCAGGCGGAAAGCACGGCAACAAGGGCGATGAAGCTGCAGTTACAGCTATAAAAATGGTTGCCCTCGACAGGGAAATATAACAATCACAAGTCTGTAATGTATTTTATCTCCTGCACAATCCCCGGTAGGGACAATAATTGCATTTTGCAGGCATTTTCGTCATCCTGAAAGGCTCCCCGGAATTGAACATTAAAGCTATCACCTCCCTGATGCCGGTCATAAAGGTTTCTCTCACAGTCCGGTAATCTTCAAGGATCCATTCGTTCTTTTTGTCCTCTTTTATTTTCAGGGCATCACCGGCTTTCGCCTGTCTCAATTCTTTCACCCTGTAGATGGATGGTATTACAGCTTCGGCAGGGTTATTCGCCAGCCAGGCTTCACAATAAAGCAGAGTCTGAAGCCATCCGTCATATTCTCTCTTCCTGTCGTCTGTGAACAGATCATCCAGCGAGGCAATCGCGGAGGCAAGTTCTCCTGTCTTGTAATCGACTATTCTCAGCCTTCCCCCTACCCTGTCGATCCTGTCGATACTACCCCCTGTTCTGATATTCAGAACATGATCTTCGCATTCAACCCTGATCCGGAAGCTGTATTCCCTTTCAGTGCCGACCATGCTGAAGGGAGCAATCTCCCTGTCGGCAGCCAGTATCCTTCTAAGGTAGTTTAGCAGGATATCCTTGATTATTATGTCATTTCCGCTTTCTGGACGCAGCATATCCGGTCCATAGACTGATTCCACCGATTTGTCAATTAGACCGGCAAGGTAATCCCGAGCACCGTATATGGAGTTAATGTAAGCGGCAGTGACTAGTTCTCCCGGCGGCACTTTGTAAATATCTTTCATCACCGAATGCAGTATCTGCCCGAATATCGCGTGGTCGATTTCCTGTGAAACAACATCCGCTTCCTTTAATCCGCAAACATACCTGTAGTAGTATCTCATCCTGCAGCCCAGCCAGGTGTTTATTGCCGTGGGCGAGAGCATCGACACGGCCTGATCGCCGGAATATAACTTCAGCAGCCTTTCCCTGTGCATGCCGGTCTTTTCAATCTCGGTATTTTCAGCTGAGCCGGTCCTTATGTCAAAGTTAAGTGTAAGCGTATCATGATTGATCAGGCGCGCAAATTTCATTTGAGTAAGGAAACGGCTCATTTCACCCGTCCGCATACCTGAGGAATCGGAGTTGTAAACGAAAGTGACATTTTCGGCCCGGTGAAGGAGTCTGAAAAAGTGATACGCATAGAGCGACTCCTGATGATTGATCACGGGGAGTCCGAATGCTTCCCTTATGCTGTACGGAATGAATGACGATCCTGTACCGATCGAGGGCAGATTACCCTCGTTAACGGAAAGCATTATTATGTTTTTGAAATCGAGAACCCTGGTCTCAAGGAAACCCATAATCTGTATCCCCGACAAAGGCTCGCCGCTAAAGGGCACTGACTGGCTCCTCAGTATCTTGTCGAGAATCCTGATATAGGTGTCAGTACTGAACACCACATCCCCGGAACAGGCAACAGGTTCAAGGCGTCTGATTGTCTTCAGCAGGGTATGGAGGAATTCGTTCCTCAGTTTCCTCTGCATAATTCTGTCAGTGTCATCCTGATCGTCCGTCGGTCCTCCCGATGCCACAAGCCCGAGTATATTTGTCAGATAATCAGAGAATTCTTCCGGTGTGTCCGGTTTTTTAAAGAAAGCTTCCATCAGAGGTGTGATACACAGGAAGCCTGAATTTATCCGGAAAAGGTTTCCGGATACAATCTTCTCCGTTAAACTCCTTTCCTTATCAGCCGAAGCATCCGCCACCAGAGGATGCCTGAGTATGTCGATAACGTCCCGGCGGCTGAAGAGTATCGCGTTTTCTTCAACCGAAGCATTCCGCTGAAGATCGAAGATATGCTTCACAAGGCTATACACACCTGTCATTTTGAGCGGATAACCCATTGTAATGTTGATGTCGCCGATATCGCCGGGCAGGCTGGTCAGTAGTGGGACAATCAGGTTTTCGTCAACCAGTATGACTGCCGTGTGGTGGGCTTCTTCAGGTGCCGGCACGGGCAAAGAAGCCAGGAGTTCCGGTATCAGCTTCACCTGAACGATATCGGAGGCAGTCGCTATGAGCCTTCTGGTCACATCAGTGCCGGCTGTTGAAAGCAATGTATCGTACTGCCAGTCTGCAGGCATGTCATTCCCGAATATCTTAAGGTTCCTATTCATGAAAAGCCCGGCAGAATTGATGTTTCCATCCCCGATGTAAGAATTGTCATAATCCCAGTAAAAACATGCTTTCCCCTGGTCCTGAAGTATTTTCATAAGCGTGAGTTCGCACTTGTTCAGTGCATTGAACCCTATGAAATGAATCTTCTCCCATTTCAGGTCCTGTATAAGACCGGAGGCGGCACTTTCGGCAACATCCCTCATTATCATACCCTCGTAAGCGAGTCCTGAGGAACGGAGGGTATTTCTGAATTCGGAATAGAGCTCCCCGAGGATAGACCATACAGTTTTAAAGCCCTCTTTCTGAGGCGATTGTTTTTCAGGCTCGAAATTGTACCAGAACTGTTTTATTATCCTGGCCTGATCAGGATCGAGATCTCCGAATTTCTCATCTATATTCCGGAAATCTTCCACGTTGCGGAACACTGCCCGGGCATCGGCCATGTACTTGTCAACATCATCGAAATCGTTTAACAGCATGTCGCCCCAGAAGTAAAACTCGTCAAAGCTTTCTCCCTTTTTATTGAGACTGAGATAGATCCTGTACAGTTCGAACAGCAGGACTTCGGTATTGGCAATCACCAGGTCCGAAAAGGAAGCGAAGAATTCATTGGATGTCATGGTCACGGGAGCCCAGACAGGTTTCTCCAGCAAAGCCGAATAGTATTTAAGGAAATAAAGACCGGCTCTGCGGCTGGGAAAGACAAGGCAATGCCTGCCGATATCGCCACCGGTGCTTTCAAAAAGATGCCTTGCTATACGTTCAAGAAAATAGATCATGGTCTTGCGGTCTTGCAGTCTTGCGGTCTTGCGGTCTTGCAGTACATCATAAATAATACATCATAAATAATACATCCTTCCCTGCCAGGTATCCAGTTCCTCAAGTCGTTTTTCAATTCGCCTCAATATTGCGTCTGTTCGTTCTCTTCCCCACGATTCCTTAGCCAGGAATCGCGGAGGAGCCTCACTCGTAAAACGTTCAATCTGAATTGCCGGACTGAGTCGTTCAATAAAGCTTATTATGAAGTCAATATAATCATCCAGGGTAAATATCTCAAAATCACCGGGATTCTCATTATATTCCTTTTCCATTGCCGTACCCCTGAAAATCTGAAGCTGGTGAAACTTCACCCGGTTCAGGGGGAGAGCTGAGATCAGGCTGGCTTCCTTAAGCATTTCCTCCCTTGTTTCGCCCGGCAACCCAAAGATAAAGTGGGCCCCGGTATCAAGTCCCCTCGAATGTGAAGCCTCAAGCGCATTCACCGCATCGGAAAATGAATGTCCCCTGTTTATCCTTGCAAGAGTGGCGTCATAGCATGATTCTATGCCGAATTCAAGAAGAACTATGCAATGTTCCGACAATTCTTTAAGAAGATCGAGTATTTCATCATTCACGCAGTCGGGCCGCGTGCTAATCACAAGTCCCCTGATATCCTTGTGTTTCAGGGCTTCAGTGTATAAATCCCTCAGTATTACAGGACTGGCGTATGTATTTGAATATGCCTGGAAATAAGCCAGATATGCCTCGGCTCTCCTGTAGCGTCTTTTATGAAATTCGATTCCTTCATCTATCTGCTGAATGACCGGTTTTTGGGGATTGCAGTATGAAGGATTGAAAGCCCTGTTATTGCAGTAGGTACAGCCGCCGGTCCCTTTGGTGCCGTCACGGTTCGGACAGCTGAAGCCTGCATCTATCGACACCTTCTGCATCCTGTAACCATGGACTGATTTGAAGCTGTCGCTGAAGGCGTTGTACCTTCTGGGGGATACCCATGGATATTTGGGCGCTATGTTGATATTTCCTTCCATTCAGACAGTGACAATTCTGTTTGCATCCACATACCATATATAGGCACCGGCAACATCATAAGCCATTTCAGTCAGTATCTTCCTGTATTCCCTGACCTGTCTGAGGTGACTGTCGCTCTCCTCACCGAACTTGAAATCGATAATGTAAGTCTTTCCATCTCTTATGATTACACGGTCGGGTCTCCGGGTTCCGGAATCAGGCATAAGAAGAGTTGCTTCATTCAGCACCACGTTTCCTTCCGCGAACCATACATTTACATGAGGCTGACCAATGAGAGAATGAATATTCCGGATCATTGAATCTTCTTCCTGTTTTGTGATCTCACCAGCCCTGACCATCTTTCTGACAGCTTCCGGAACGTCATCAGCGCTTAGTATCCTGCTGAACAGATCATGCATCATCCGGCCGTAAGTGATCTTTTCCCTTGCATCCGACTTTCCGGCATCGAGGTAATCCTCCCAGTTAAATTTCAGCTTAAGCGAAGCGTTTAAGTCATTCACCGGATACTCACCGACAAACAATCCCATTCCGGGAGCAGTTTCTCTATGAACATCTGGAAGATTCCCAAATTCAAGAATACCTGAATCCTGGTCGAAGAAGGTATGCAAAAAAGCCGGTGATTCGTCGGGATGATTTCCGGTGAAGCTAATTGCCTTACTGATTACCGATGCTATCCTGCTATCGGCTCCCGGTTTAGCAGGAGCAAAGCCGAATATGGCGCTCACAGCCCTTGTGAAAGCCACGTAAAGGAGGTTTATATTATCGAGGTAAGCGGAAAGCCGTTCATCGAAGTACTGGTCTGCAAAAATCGTGTCAGCCAGTTCACTGCTGTATCTCAGCGGCACTATTCCCAGCTTGTTGAAAGGCGGCGAATCAGGCACGGCCCAGAGGATATTTGAAAGAAAGGGTTTATGGTCGAGGTTCCAGGAGAGGAAAGGAAGAATCACAATTTCAAACTCAAGACCCTTTGACTTGTGAATTGTCAGTACCCGAATTGAATCCTGACTGTCTGGAACCGCGATCGACTTTTTCACACCTTCGGTATTCCACCATTCAAGGAATGAGGCTATTCCGGGATTCCTTGCCGAAGCCTGCCCAAGCACAATATCCTGAAAAGCGTTCAGATATGGAACATTGAAGGAGAAATTGCCAAGTCCGAAAAATCCTGTCACTTTTTCGGTTATATTCCATAAAGGCTGGTTTCTAAGACTGTCAAGCAACTCAATGTATCCCTCCGGAAAGTAGATTTGAGAAAACACTATAAGTTCTTCCGCGGGAAGAGCTACCTTTTCTGCATCCGCGCTTCCCGTGGCAAGAAGGAAATTCCTTAGCATCAAAGCCCTGGCTATCATGTCCTTCGGATTGTCGAGCACCATCAGAACGGCAATTATGAAGTTTACAACCGGGGAGTTTGAGAGCAGAAGCGATTCGCCCGAAACGATATTATAGTTGTATCTGGATTTCTTTTCCTCGGGACAGGAATTAGTATAGTCAAGAATCTTCTTCAGAACCACTGCACCCTCGCAGTTATCCCTCACCAGAATGCCTATATCGGAAGCGCTATAGCCCTTGTCCTGTATCGATTCTATCAATTCCGGAAGTCTGTTCAGTACCTCTTCCTGCCATTTTGATTCTTCAGTGTTTTCAATAAATTCAAGCCTTACATAGCCATCGGGTTTCCTTCCCGGGTCATTCTGAACGACTTCCGAGAAGAGCTCACCGAATTCTGAATGCTGTCCGGCCTCCGACAGTTCCGGTTCCAGCTGCCCCGGAATTATTGAAAACAGTGAATTATTAAACCTTATAATGTTTGAACAACTCCTGTAGTTAGTTTCCAGAGGCTTTGATATGAACCTACTGCCGTCAACGCTTCGTTTCAGATCGCGCAGGGTGTGCCAGTCGCTGTTGCGCCAGCGGTAGATAGACTGCTTGATGTCGCCGACCACAAGGTTATCAAAGCCCTGAGCCATACTGTTTTCGATAAGCTGCCTGAAATTCTTCCACTGTATTACCGAAGTATCCTGAAACTCATCAATCATGAAATTTTCAAAGGCATTTCCAACCTTCTCATATATAAAGGGAGCCTGGTCTTTATCGGTAATCAGGCAGATCAGCTCACCGGCATCAGAAAGAAGAAAAAGATTTTCATCCCTTGTGATGTGACGCACCTGGACCAGTATATCCGACAATATACCAAGGATATAGATATATGACAGAATAGCCTTTGCAGTTTTGTAAGCAGCCGTATTCCTGTCATAGTAAGCAACCATATCCCTTACAATATCGGCCAGTCCGGCTTCAAGAGCCTGTTCCAGTGCCGGGGCAGGTTTCCCGGAAGACCACCGGGGAGGATCGGCCACCGCTGAACGGACATAGGAATTGGGAATTTTAAACTCTCCTGCAGCTGCAGTCCTGATGAATGAGGGAACACCTTTTCCCTTTTGAAAGAACATATCGTCGGTAAGTCCGTAAGTGTCGAAGAAAGCGTTTGCATTAAGGGCTGCCTGTTTTATGTATGCCGTGAAGTCCGACATCAGGACTTTCATCTCATCAATATATGAAACAAGGAAGTCCTTGTCACGTAGCTTTTCCTTCTCGCCGGCAGGAAGAAGTCTGAACTTTTCATTGAACAATTCTCCCGCCAGAGCCGTGATACTCCTCCTGAGGTCCCATGATTTGCCCTCCTCGATGTTAGCCCGTGCAAACATCAGAAGCCAGTCCTTAAGGGCCTCGTCCTTTGCAGCCGAAGAGATCATGTTATCAACCGCTTTCGAGAGTATGATATTATGGTCCGTCACGATGTCGAAGCCCGAATGGAGGCCGATATCCCGGGCAAAAGCCCTGACTATCTTCTGGTAGAAACTATCTATTGTGCTAACGGAGAATCTTGAATAATCATGAAGTATGGATGAAAGTATCTCTCCTGCCTCTTTTCTTATTAGCGCTTCGCTTTTCCCTGTCGAAGTTGAAATATCACTGAGGTAAGCAGAGGGAAGGCCGCCTGCAAGCTTATCGAGCTCATTGAGAATACGGTCCTTCATTTCAGCAGTTGCTTTATGAGTGAAAGTAACTGCAAGGATTCTCCTGTAGCTGAGTCTCGATCTGAACAACTTTTCGAGATATATACCCGTAAGCTGATGGGTTTTGCCCGAACCTGCTGATGCGCTGTATATTGTCAATGTTCCCACACTCATAACCCGATAAAGTTAGCCAATTTAATTAAATTTGCGTTGTGAAAAAGAAGGTGGTAATAGGAATGTCAGGGGGTGTTGACTCGAGCGTTGCGGCCTGGCTGCTGCTGGAGAAGGGCTATGATGTGGAAGCTCTTTTCATGAGAAACTGGCACGACACCACTGGCCTGCTTCAAAGCGACTGCCACTGGGAAGATGATGCAATGTTCGCGGAGATGGTTGCAAAAAAGCTGGGCATACCATGGCATTTCGTCGATCTGAGCGATGCATACAGGCAGAGGGTTGTCGATTATATGTTCGCGGAATATCAAAAAGGCCGGACTCCCAACCCTGACATATTGTGCAACAGGGAGATAAAGTTCGATTCCTTTGCCGTCGAGGCAAGGAAGCTCGGGGCCGATCACGTGGCCACCGGACATTACTGCCGGCGGGAAGTCATGGAAACTCCGGATGGCATTGTATACAGGCTGCTGAGAGGTACCGACGGCAACAAGGACCAGAGTTATTTTCTGTGCCAGCTTAGCCAGGAACAGCTGGGCTATGCACTTTTCCCGGCCGGACATCTTACAAAAGCACAGGTCAGGGCCATTGCTGCCGATCTCGCCCTGCCCACAGCCAGCAGAAAGGATTCACAGGGAATCTGTTTCGTGGGCAAGGTTCACCTTCCAACATTCCTCCAGCAAAAACTGAAAGCCAGAAAGGGAAAGGTCATTGAGATACCGGCCGACTTCAGACGCCCAGAATGGGAACCCGGTTTTCCCGGCGAAGGTACCGGCGATGATTACCTCACCGCGGCATCCGAACCATACCGCTTTGGGCCGGAATCAGGAAAGATGATAGGAGAACACGACGGAGCTCACTTCTTTACGGTTGGCCAGAGAAAAGGGATAAACATAGGAGGCTATAGGGAACCCCTTTTTGTACTTGGAAGCGACATTGGCGAAAACCTGCTTTTTGCCGGCGAAGGTCAGTCACATCCCGGGCTTTACAGAAAAGGGCTTTTAGTAAGGGATGATGAAATTCACTGGATAAGGAGAGACCTTGCGATGAATATCGGCGAATCGCGTGAGTACGATGTCAGGATAAGATACCGCCAGCCTCTTCAGAAAGCCAGGCTGTACAGAAGAGAGAAAGGCATGTACATTATATTCCATAAGATGCAGAGGGGCATCACTCCGGGTCAGTTTGCGGCATGGTATGACGGGGATGAACTGATCGGATCAGGTGCCATCAACGCCTGAAACCATGTTATAACATTGTTATAACATAAAAAAGCCTGAAAAAAGGAATAATCAGTAATATTCAGGGATAATCAGGAAAGTCGGTTCCTGTAATCCTCATATCCAAACTCCCTGAGCAGTTTGAATTTGTTATCCCTGGTCCAGATGCCTATCGAAGGATGCTGCACACCGTTGAAGGTAGTGGTCTTGACCATCGTGTAATGGATCATATCCAGAAACACTATTCTGTCGCCCGGTTTAAGTTCATTGCCGAATGACCAATCGCCCATGAAATCGCCTGAAAGACATGAGTTTCCACCCAGTCTGTATGTTGGTTTTCCCTTTACCGGGTCGCCGGCGCCCAAAATTTTCGGTTTATAGGGCATTTCGAGGCAGTCGGGCATATGAGCAGTGAATGAAGTATCGAGGATGGCGGTACGGATCCCGTTATTTTCCACGATATCCTCCACGGTTGAGACCAGTTCTCCGGTCTGCCAGGCAAAGGCACTTCCCGGTTCAAGGATCACGTGCAGCCCCGACCTCTTTCTGAATTCCTTCAGCATCCCGGTCAGATGCGCTGTGTCATATCCTTCTCCTGTCATCAGGTGGCCTCCGCCCATATTGATCCATTTCAGGTGCGGATAATACACGGAAAATTTCTCATCAACAACTTTCAGAACCTTTTCCAGGGCAAATGAATCTGACTCAAACAGCACGTGAAAATGCAGGCCTTCAACACCTTCAGGCAGTCCCGACTTTTTCAGGTCGTCTGCCGTGATGCCAAGTCTCGAACCGGGAGAACAGGGATTATAGATGTCATGGCCGATCTCCGAGAATCCAGGATTAATTCTCAGACCGGTTGAAATTCCCGATTTCTCAAATTCATCCCTGTTGTAGAACTTATAGTACTGAGCCAGTGAATTGAATGTAATATGCGAGCTGTATCTCATTATCTCAGGGAAGGTCTCCTGCTTATAAACGGGCGAATAAGTATGGGCTCTTGAGCCAAGCTCCTCGAAGCTCAGCCGGGCTTCGTGGGGGGAGCTGGCCGATGCTCCGCTGAAATACTCCCTGAAAACGGGAAACACGCCCCACATAGCGAATCCCTTGAATGCCAGTATGATTTCAGCTCCTGACTCATCCGCAACCTTACGGATCAGTTTCAGGTTATTCCTGAACCTCTCTTCGTCGATAATGTAGCACGGAGAGGGAATTTGTGAGTAGTCGATGCTCAAAGTATGAAAGTGTTAAGCTGTTAAAACGTAAAGGTCTAATACCTCTTAATACCTCAATGCTTCAATGCCATGATGCCGTAATGCCGTAAAGTCATTCTTAGAGTTCCAAGTCGACGTCATGCAGTTCCACCCATGGCAGTCCGAGAAAGTTCAGCTGTTCCATGAAAGGATCGGGGTCAAATTGCTCCACGTTGAATACTCCGGGTTTTTTCCATATCCCTTTCAGGTACATCATCGTACCGATTGTTGCCGGCACGCCGGTGGTATAGCTAACTGCCTGAGCACCTGTCTCTCTATAGGCCTCTTCATGGCTGCAGTTATTATAGATGTAATAGGTCTTTTCCCGGCCGTCCTTTATACCTCTTATCCGGCAGCCTATCGAGGTCTGTCCCTTGTAGTTCTCTCCAAGTTCGCCGGGATCGGGCAGAACGGCTTTAAGGAACTGAATCGGAACAATTTCGCAGCCCTGGAACATTATCGGCTTGATACCGGCCATGCCGATATTCTGTATCACCCTTAGATGTGTAAGGTATTCCTGTCCGAAAGTCATCCAGAACCTTGCCCTTTTTATTGTAGGAAAATTTTTGACAAGTGATTCCAGTTCCTCATGGTAGATCAGGTAGGAGTCCTTTGGTCCTATTTCCGGATAATTAAGGGTTTTATGGATTTCATGGGGTTCAGTATAGATCCATTTTCCGTTTTCGTAGTATTTACCCTTTTGGGTAACCTCCCTGATATTTATTTCAGGATTGAAATTGGTTGCAAAAGGTTTACCATGGTCTCCCGCGTTACAGTCGACGATGTCGAGATAATGGATCTCGTCGAAATGGTGTTTCGCGGCGTATGCCGTGAAGACCGAGGTTACTCCCGGGTCAAATCCGCAGCCCAGGATTGCCGTCAGTCCGGCATCTTTGTAGTCATCATGGTATGCCCACTGCCAGCTGTACTCAAATTTCGCCTCCTCGGGTGGTTCGTAATTCGCGGTATCGAGGTATGCAACACCTTCGGCAAGGCAGGCATCCATTATATGAAGGTCCTGGTACGGAAGTGCGACATTGACCACTATTTCAGGTTTAAAGCTTCTGATGAGTTTTCTGAGTTCTGGTACATTGTCGGCATCCACGGCAGCTGTTTTAATCCGGTCCGAGCCGGTTCTCGCGGCTATTGCATCACATTTTGATTTAGTCCGGCTTGCAAGCAGCACTTCGGTGAATACTTCGGGCAGTGATGCCATCTTGCTGATGACCACTGATCCCACTCCGCCGGCTCCGATAACCAATACTTTTCCCATATCATAAAAATCGTTAGTGTGGATGCCAAATATAGTGATTTTTATACAGTCTGACAGCGACATAAAGTCTGTCATCAGTGCTTATGGCAAAAACTGATTATATTTGATCCCTCACATATCGCGGGCAAGAATGAAGCTGATCAATCCACTGGTGGTGATTTATATCCTGAGTGCTATTCTTCTGTTCACGGCTGTATCATTTCTACTCTGCATACCGCTTGCCCTTATCTATGGAGAATCGCCGGCTCCCTTTGTACTGTCGTCGCTGATAACCCTGGCAATATCAGTTATACTATATCTGATTTCAAGGAAAGCTTCCCGTGAAAGGGCCAATATAAGGGAAGGATCGCTTGCGGTCTCGCTAGCCTGGCTGGTATTATCTGCTGCCGGGTCGCTTCCATATCTTTTAAGCAGAGCTATACCATCCTTCACAAATGCGTTTTTTGAAACAGTATCCGGTTTTACAACTACAGGAGCAACTATCCTTTCCGATATCGAATCCCTTCCCTATTCGATTCTCTTCTGGCGAAGCCTCACCCACTGGATTGGAGGACTGGGCATCATCATGTTTGTTATAATAATCATGCCTTCGCTGGGGATGACGGCCAATCAGCTGCTGCCCCTGGAGTCGTCGCTGAAGGAGAAGATCCATCCCAAAACCAAATCGGTCGCGATACGCCTTCTGTATGTTTATCTTGGTCTGACTGTCACCCAGGTGCTTTTGCTTGTTGCAGGCGATATGAATCTTTTCGACAGCATCTGTCACACGTTCAGCACCGTAGCCACAGGCGGGTTTTCGCCCAAAAACACCAGTTTAATGGATTACTCAGCCTGGTCACAGTATATCATCGCGATATTCATGTTCCTTTCGGGGGTAAGCTTTGTCATCTATTATTACATATTCAACTTCAACTTCCGGAAAGTCAGGTACAACGACGAGCTATGGTACTATCTTTCAGTTACATTGTTTTTCGGAGTTCTTGTATCGTGCATACTTCTGGCAAACACTACCAAGCCGCTTGAAACAGCCTTCAGGGAAGGTTTTTTCCAGGTAATTTCAATAATTACCACAACGGGATTTGCATCTGCCGATTATCTTAAATGGCCGGCAGCCGCCACTATTGTAGTGTTCCTATTGCTGTTTTCCGGCGCCTGCACCGGTTCATCAACAGGGGGTATCAAAATGGCAAGACATCTTCTTGTCTTCAAAAACATCCGCAGTGCCCTGTTACGGCTTGTACATCCCGGCATGATTACCCAGATCAGGATTAACAATCAAGCGATAAGCAACCAACAGAACTTGTCTGGCATCACTTTCCTGATCATATATATCATTCTTTTTCTTGCCGGATCAATAGTGCTTGCCATCACCGGTCTTGATCCACTGACGGCTATCAGCGCTTCAGCATCATCCCTGGGAAATGTCGGGCCGGGCCTTGGAACCATTGGCCCTGTTCACAACTTCTTTCACCTGTCAGCCATTGGCAAGTATATCTGCTGTCTTCTTATGATAATCGGGCGACTTGAGATCTACACTTTCTTTATTCTGTTCACCAGGTCGTTCTGGAGGATTTGAGAAATTCTCTCACGTTCTCAAGGCTTTCAGGAGTTCCGACATTGAACCAGTAACCCTCGTCAAAGCGGCGTGTCAGTATCCTCCCGGTAGCGGCCAGTTCCAGATACAGATCCACTACCGTGTAGATACCTTCCCTCATATAGCTGAAGATTTCCGGGTCGATTATCTGAACCGATGAAAAGCCTATGGCCTTCAGTCCCTCGTTCGAGTCGGCCCTAAGTATCTCCTCACCTGTTGAAACATTTCTCCATCCCCTCAAAACACCATCCTTGTCGGTCAGCAGAAATCTGCTGCCCGGGCGTTCACGGACCGCCAGTGTGGCGAGCGCCTTCTTTTCGAGATGCAGGTCCAGAAGCGATGAAAGATCGAGGTCGGTCACTATATCAGCGTTATAGACAAGAAAGGGGTTTTTATCAAAGAAATGTCTGGCCTTGTAAAGCCCGCCTCCGTTTTCCAGAAGAAGTTCCCTTTCATCCGAAACTGATATCCTGAATCCCTTTGTATTAAGACGTTTTATTTCTTCCTCCACCATGTCGGCAAGGTAATGGACATTTACAATGATGTCGTCGAAGCCGTAACTGCAGCAGTATTCCACGGCATGCTGAAGAAGGCTCTTTCCGTTTATATCCACCAGCACCTTGGGCATCGATCGTGTAATCTCACCCAGCCTGGTTCCTTTCCCGGCCGACATAATCATTGCTTTCATAAGGTAGTTGCTTCAGATATTTGTATTTCTCTCCAGCTTCCTGAAGATAGGAGTTTCCGGGATGGCCCGGGCCGCGGAGTAAAGTTCGGGAAGATCGATATGTTCCGATGCCATTATGGCTATCTGATTAAGCAGTTTAGCTCCGGGTACGATACTGTCGGTAAAAGTAGGCTTCTGTTCATACAATCCCCTGAATCCGAATGCTCCAAGGGCCTGCATCACTCTTATCATGCTGAATCCGGTGTAATATCCCCTGAACTCTTCCTTATTTTCTCCTGAAACAGCGCAGAAGTTTTCAATATAATAATCAAGAAGAGATTCCCTGTCCGCTTCTGCCATCGGGATTTTGGCGTCGTACAGCATGGATGCGACATCGTACTGGGGAGCTCCCTTTCTTCCTCCCTGGTAATCGATGAACCAGGGTTCTTCGTCGATCACCATCACGTTGGCTGTCTGAAAATCGCGGTAAAGGAAATAATCCTGCCCGGTTTCGAGCAGGTAATCGGCAAGCGCGTTGAAGTCGCGCTCCAGGCGCTTCTCGTTGAAAGGTGCAGCCAGAAGCTTGAGAAGCATATACTTGAAATAATTCATGTCCCACATCATCGACTGGCGGTCGAAGCTCCGGTGCGGATAGCAGAGATCGAGGTTGAGACCCTTGATCCCCTGCGTCTGAAACAGTATCAGCTTATCCAGAATTTTCCTGTACAGTATTATTGTGTCCTGATCGAATGGAGCAATGGCGGGTCGTTTGTGAAGCCAGGTGTAGAGATTGTCATCGCCCAGATCCTGGAGAAAATAGATAAAGCGTTCCGGGAAGTAAGCATATATCTCGGGCACCGGCAGCGACTTACCGCTAAAATGATGGGTAAATCCTATGAAAGCCTCATTTTCCTCGTGATTCGCGTTATGTGCACCTATTATACTCCCGGAAGCGCCGGAAAACCTGAAGTATCTCCTGTCGGAACCCGATCGCGGCAAAGGAGTGACTTCGGTAGCGGCATCTCCATTCAACTCAGTGTAACCCTCTGATAGTATTTCTATTATCTCAGTATCTTCCATAACTAGTTAATTGCTAATTGCTAATTGTTAATTGCTAATTGTAATCACAGTCTAATCATTACTTTTTTCCTGTACAAAATATAAGCAACAAGCCAGATCAGAAGCATCTGAATTATGGCAAACATAAGGCTTCCGTTCAGATTTCCTGCCACAGGCACGCAAATCTTTTCATAAAACCAGGCATACATGCTGATTTCCTTATCTCCCTCTCCTATCTTAATATATTGCATTGTTTTTGCCCATATCTCGGACAAAAAATATGAAAACAGCGCATTTGTACCGAAGACCAGGAAGAAGGTTCCCCACTTCCTGATTTTAGCAACATCGGCAAGCCAGTACAACAGCGAAAGAACCATCATGGCTATTCCGCCCGAATATAGCACATATGAGCTGGTCCACAGCGGTTTATTGATTGGAAACAGTTTGTCCCACAGGAGTCCCATCCCGGTCATGGCAGCCCCGACAAGCATGATTTTAAGTACCGTTTTTGCAGCAGCCGGTCCCTTTCCCAGAACTGACCCTGTGTAAAAGCCGATTATCACCGTACCGAGCGCGGGTATCGTGCTCAGTAATCCAAGGGGGTCGAATGGAATTCCGAAGGCTGTGGAGAGATGGGCTTCACCAAGAACCATCCTGTCGATCTTCAGTACCAGGTTTCCTTCAAGACTGTAGGGGTCGGCGCCTCCGAAAAATGCAAGAAGAGCCCAGTACAGAAGAAGAAAAAATGCAGTCACTACCCAGAGATATTCCCGGTTAACCGACATGCATATGATTGCTCCCAGACCGTATGCAAGGGCTATCCTTTGCAGCACACCCATTATCCTCAGCGTTGAATAGTCGCGGTCGAATACGGGAAAGATATTGAGAAACAGACCAAGAGCGAATATTGTAACAGTCCGGCGGATTATCCTCACCATTGAGCCCATGTTCAGTTCATGTCCGTATTTCCTGAAAGAAAACCACATTGCAACGCCAACGATGAACAGGAAGAAAGGAAAGACAAGATCGGTGGGCGTACAGCCATGCCATTCCGAATGCCTCAGGGGGGCATAGACATGCTGCCAGCTTCCCGGGGTGTTGACAATGATCATGAATGCAACGGTGATACCTCTGAAGATATCGAGAGAAACTATCCTTCCTGAAGTCTTTTTCTTCATAATCCGTAAAAAGGCATAAAAATAAAAATAAGAGCGGGAATCTGTGAATATATTTACGCATATTTGAACAATTTCAAGTAAAATACCTGCTTATTAAACGAATACAAGACATGAAAAAGATTATCCTGACGACTGCAGCTCTCCTGTTTGCAGCCATCATTCTGATTCCCATGTGCCGGGCTCAGGACGCGAGAGTCATGACAGGCCTTGAAGTACTCAGGGAAAACGGATTTGCAGAGCTCAAAGGGAAAAGAGCAGGTCTGATAACCAATCCTACCGGCGTCGATCATGAGCTTCGTTCCGGAGTTGACATACTGTTCAGGGCTCCCGGCGTAAGACTGGCGGCGCTTTACGGACCCGAGCACGGGGTTAGGGGCGAATACAGCGCGGGAGAGATTATCGGCTCGGCTGATGATCCGTCAACAGGTCTCAGGGTATACAGTCTGTACGGATCGACCAGGAAGCCAACAAAGGAGATGCTCGAGGGCATAGATGTGCTTATATATGATATCCAGGATATAGGATCAAGGTCCTACACCTTTATTAGCACCATGGGGCTTGCCATGGAAGCGGCAGCAGAGAACAATATCCCCTTTATCGTGCTCGACCGGCCAAATCCGCTGGGAGGTGTACGGATTGAAGGGTCGCTTGTTGAACCGGGTTTTGTGTCATTCGTCAGCCAGTATCCCATACCTTATGTTCACGGTCTCACAACAGGCGAACTTGCAATGCTGCTTAATGGCGAAGGGTTGCTCGCGAACGGGCTGAAGTGCGATCTGAAAGTAATCAGGATGAAAGGATGGAAAAGAGAGATGAGCTTCAGTGAGACAGGTCTTCCCTGGGTGCCGTCGTCGCCGCATATTCCCAATTCATTAACCTGCCTTCTGTACCCTGCAACAGGGATTATGGGGGAGTTATATGTGGCAAGCATCGGGGTGGGTTACACAACTCCTTTCCAGACCTTCGCCACCGAATGGATAGATGCCGACTCCCTGGCGAATAACCTGAATGAGCTCGGTTTGCCGGGGATCAGGTTCAGGCCCGTTCATTACAAGCCTTACTACAGCGTATCGCGGGGAAAGATGGTTCACGGGGTGCAGATCCACATCACCGATGAGAAAACTGCCCAGCTTTCGCTGATCCAGTTTTACATCCTGCAGGAAATCCATAAGCTGTGGCCTGACAAGAATCTCTTCGGGATGTGTGAACCGTCGAGGCTTGATATGTTCGACAAGGTGTGTGGCAGCGACAGGATCAGAAAGGAATTCACCAGCGCATACAGAGTGGAATCCATTCTTGGTCTCTGGAACGAACCGGCAAATAACTTCAGGGCCAAGGCACGGAAGTACTTCCTGTATTGAGCCGTCTTCCTTGTTAAGTCTTACTTCACATCTCCTTCCACGCTCTTCTCCAGTTCACTGGCGTGCATCAGGAATTCATCGAGTGTCATCTCCTTGTGGAAGATCATCCCGTGCGTTGCACGGATTTTTGGACGGTCGTTTTCATAGAAAAAGTCCTTTCCAAGGATTAGCTGCACCCATTTGAACTGTTCCACCCATATCTGCTGCGACAGGTCGCTGAAGGGCCCGTCGAGTTCATAACTCGGGAAAGAAGCATTCACCTGGCTTATATAGCAGTCCTTGAATGATTTCTGAAGAACGGCCATAGAATTGAGCGACACAGGTGTGAACACGTTTGCCTCTGAAGGAGCAAACTTGAACCAGACGTTCCTGTAGCCTATTATTCTCAGCTTCGAAAGGTCTTCCTCCTCTTTCCACACCCTAAGGGCCTGGGCAAGGGCTTTCAGAACCTTGTAATGAGTGTCGGGCCCGGAGCCTTCCGGGTCATAGGCCATGCTCACCACAGTCGGCCTGACCTCCCTGAACATTTCGAGTATAGGCTCAACATCGCGCTTTGCCGAAGGCTGCGGGGTGAATATGTCGCCGGTGTAAAAGCCAAGCCTGAGATGCTGAATATCCCTTACCCTGACGCCGTAATGAGCCCACACAAGTTCTTCTTCAAACTCCCTGAGCATTCCCTTTAATTTCTGAATATCAGGCGGATTTTTCTGACCTCCGTAACTCGATTTCAGCAATTCTATGTTTTTCCTTAACTGCTCTTCCAGTTCCTGCCTCGAATTAAGCTTGTATATACCAACCATTACCCTCACTATCCTGTGGCACAGTCCCCTGAGCTTGCCGGCTTCATCGTTGGCAGCTATCTTATTGAGGTAATGGCTTACATCCTTATCGAATTTGTACATATATCCCTTTTCAAAAAAATCGGGATATTCTATCATGTTTATCTTATCCTGTTCAACATGGGCGAGAGTTTCCACCATGTAGTTCATCAGCATCTCATTGGTCACAGCCGTGAAGCCCGAAGTGCAGATGGTGAAATGGAATTTGTTTGAGGCTTCCCTTAACTGGGGAGTGATGCATGGAAAGATTCCTAGCATTATATCATCGTGATGAGGACCGGTATGGAGAAAGACCTGATCCTTTTCCTTGAGCAGTCCCTTTTCTATCTTTCTCTTTGTGGAATCTATTACATCCTGAACCCGGTCCATGCTGAGATCCGGGATCATACTGCAGTAGGTGTCCTCCTGAAGATCTTTGAGTTCGAGCCTGTGAGCGTATTTGTTAATATTCCTGCACAGGTCAAAGATTGCCCTTTCTGTTTTTTCAAAAGTCCACGGGCCTTCCCGGTAGTATTTCTCAACGCTGTCGTTCAGCTTCACTGCTGCGCCTTCGGTTATGTAGAAGCGTGCATTTCGCTGTCGTTGCAGCACAGTTGCCGGGTACAGGTTATCGACCGGGTTTTCAAGGGCGTTCTTCACAACCTGAGCCTTTGACTCTCCTGCGGCAAAGATAAGCGTCAGTCCATCGGGATTGAATGTGATCGTTCCCAGTCCGACAGTAATAACCAGCCTGTTGCGCGACACCTCTATGCCGCCCAGATCGCTTGCCGATGCGGCCTGATTTTCGAAGTTGGTGGCTGTGAGCCTGGTAGTGGAATTATGGTCACTTCCCCTCGTGTTTGAAGCCATAGACCCGTCGGGACCCATTCCTCCGAGATAAAAGCCTATCCCTCCCATTTCCCTGATACGGTTCTCGTAAGACATGCACCAGTTGTCGATCCTGAAAAGGGATTCCTGCTGCAATTTTTCAAGATTCGATCCGGCTTCCCTGTTTCTAAGGGAGAGATCAATTATGTTATCGGGGAATACTTCAGAGTAATGCTTTCCCTGGGCAAGTTGTATCTCATTGGAATTTACCAGAAGCGCTCGTGTGGGATCCAGATCAAATCCCCTGATGTAGAAGTTTGTTACATAATGATAATAGCTGTTGTGTTGCTCCGGATCGATCGGGTAGAAATCCTCGGTCTGTACGAAGCGCAGTCCTCTCAGCGATGGTTTTTTCTGAAGCGACAGACCGTGTCTTTCCATAAGGGCACGGTTTTCCTTGTCGTCCCATCCGTTAAGCAACCTGCTTGTCCATTTGATGAAGTATTCAGGAGTCTTGCCTGTAGGCAGGCTGATCACTCCTTCCGGATTGCCATCCACCCATTCAAGGAAGCGCAGGGCGGCAAGCATACCGAGAGCGGGAACATTGGGAACCACTATGTATGGGATCATAGTGGTATAAGCGTCTCTTCCTGAGGCATCAAAGAACGATTGTTCTACTTTTGAAAAGGCTGATGTTTTCATCATAATATGATTTAATTTTTCAAATACTTACATGGCGTCCGGAAATAAATTCTTTTAATAAAACCCGTGGATTCATCCAATAATAAAATCCTGTTAGCCTTCCTGTTTCTTTATCCCGAATGACGGATCAATTTTAAGAAATTTAATTGCCAGCAAGCCCGGTATCGAGCAAATTATGATATAAATAAAGAAATTTTCATAACCAAGTAACTCCTTCATGGCTCCGGAAATCATTCCCGGGAGCATCATTCCCAGGGCCATGAGTGATGTTCCTATTGCATATTCAGCTGTTTTGTATTTGCTTTCCCCCACGTAGTGAAGCATATAAAGCATATAGGCCGTGAATCCGTAACCGTAGCCGAACTGTTCGAAAGCAACGGAAAGGTATACCGGAAGACTTCCCGGCATTGGCTGGAAATGAGCCAGGTAAATATATACCACGCTGGGAAGGTTCAGCCACAATGCCATTATAAAAATAACTTTCTTGAGTCCGACCCTTGATGCCATTATTCCACCCAGGATACCTCCGACGGTAAGGCTAAGCATTCCGACCGTACCGTAAATGATCCCGTACTGTGCCGAGGTAAGACCTATTCCCCCGGCGCTGCGGGAATCGACCAGGAAAGGAGTTGCCACCTTTAGCAGCTGCGATTCACCGAGCCTGTAAAACAGGAAGAAGACCATGGCGGGTACAACGCCCGGTTTGGAAAAGAATGAGACAAACACATCCTTATACACTTTCCATCCCATCCTTTCGTCTGTCTTTTTCTCATCCGGATACGGCATCATTATATTGTTGTATATGGCAATAGCCAGAAGAACAAGTCCAAGGATGATAAGTGAGGCCGTCCAGCTGAAAGCAATATTTCCTGCAGTAATAAGGAACTGAGTGGTTGTCTCACCGGTGAGGTTGTGATTTACCTTCAGAGCAGCAGCTACCGGTTTGTTCCAGTTATTGCTGTCAAATTCGAAGCGGCCGGTTGTAGTTCGCGAAAGGTCTATATCCTTGCTCCCTGTTTCCCTGGAAAGGTTCACAACTACTGTTTCACCTTCCTCTGGCGGAGCCGACAGAGCGATGTAAACCACGGCTGAATCGAGGGCTGATACGCCTTGCTGATAAACAGGAACTGTGAGTTCTGAAGGAAATATAAGTACGGCAGGCTTTTCTTGAGACGCTCCGATATTTATATCAGCCGGATCAAAGGGAACATATTGTTCGTGAGGAACCGACCTGGCGCTGAAAGTTACCGGATCAAGTCCGGTATTCTTCTGAATCGTACCGGCCAGTACCGGAACCAGTCCGAGTGCTGTAAGCATTGCAAACCTGTAAAAGGTTGAACGTATTCCCACAAAAAAGGATTGCTGATGCTGATCGAGGGCGTACATGTAAAAGCCGTCGGCGGCGATATCGTGGCTTGCCGATGATATTGCAATGAAAGCAAACACGAGAAGGCTCAGGGGGTAAAAGAATGACAGAGGCATAACCGCTCCCGCCGCGATGAAGGCAAGGCCGAGCAGCAACTGTGTCCAGACAACCCAGTTGCGTTTCGTTGATACCACGTCGATATAGGGACTCCAAAGGGGTTTAATGGCCCATGGCAGGTACAACACGCTTGTCCAGAACGCGAATGAGGCAATGGATATCCCCATTGTCTTGTAAATCAGACCTGAAGTGGTCATCACTATACTGTAGGGGATTCCCTGGAAGAAATAGAGGGTGGGAACCCATGCCCACGGGGAGCGTTGTTTTCTTTGACTCATAAAACCGGCTGTTTCTTGTTGCTGTTATTCGTTTTTAATCTTATTCCGACGGTGGGAAATACAGTTTTTCAAATGCCGCATCCCTGAAATAATGACTCAGTATATCGCGGTAAGAGTATCCCTTTTCTCCCATCATTGCAGCTCCAATCTGGCAAAGGCCCACACCGTGGCCCCAGCCTGCCCCGCGGAGTACGAAGCTGATCTCATTCCCGTCATCCTCCCTGTCGACCACGAAGCATGAACTGTAAAGATGTGATTTTGACAGCGATTTTCTTATCTCCAGTTCCTTTCCTATTGTAAGTGATCGCTTGCTGCCTTCAATCCTGAGCCTGCTGATCCTGCCCGAAGTACCTCTCCGGAGAGGTATCAGCGCCTCTATGGTTCCAAAGTCGATACCTGTGCGTTCCCTGACAAGGCTACTCAGCTCATCCTGAGAATACACCACCTTCCACCTGAAAAAATCATTTGTCTCCTGATCGTAATCGTTAAGTACCTGGGAGAGTACCTTTTTATCGGATGTATTGCAAAATGCAACGGGATTTCCCAGAATCCACTCCCTGGCATTTTTCTCAATCGTCAGGTCGGTGCCGAATCCTTCCGGAATTTCCGGACTATCAGTTATGCCCTGAAGATAAGGATGAACCACAGGTTCCCATGTGTTTTCAAAAAGCTCCGTAATACCGCCGCAGCATTTGTAATACCGTGTGTCACAAACCGATCCGTCATACATCAGCACCTCGCCGAATGTTTCATTCACGGCTTTCACAACCACGGGCGATGAAGCCCGGGTAATTCCCTGGTATCTCTGGCAATGATCGTCGGCACATACATCGAAATCATCATGATCTTCCCGGTCGTACCATTTGATTATCTCATCATCCGACCTGGTAAATGAATTGTATTTCTTTCCCCCGGTCCTGAGGCTGACGGTTTTTGCCAACTGAGCCAGCAACCAGCTTCTTGAAGTGACCGCGTGTGCCTTGAGTAACTCCTCCGATGATGTTGCTTTCATTTCAGAGGATATCACGCTGATCAGATAATCCTCGACCGAAACAATGTTTATAGCGGTCAGCTCGTCATTTTTCAGGAGGATACGCAGGCTTCCCCTGAAGACCTGATCCTCCTTTCTCTGCCAGTGAAAGTCGATACCGATAGTCACTCCATGCAGAACCAGTGACGAGCCTGTCGGGTCGGAAGGAATCATATCGAGCGGGCTGTCCGCCGTGAATTCCTGAACACCATCTGAGATCACTATGCGCTGGTCCTTCACGGTGGCAGTCCATTTTCCCGACAGCTTTCTTCCCGATGTCTTGTCGATAAAAACACCATTAAGGGTAAATCCTATCTCCTTCGCTGAAAAAATCCCTACCTGTATTTCAGGCACCTGTCCTTTTCCTGTCATATTATTCCTTTTATAACTTTATCAATTTCAAGATCATCAAAACAAACCTGGCTGAAAATATCAGCTACATCCCCCGCGCTTATTTTTTCGAAGTCCTCCTCCCGGGGCGTTATTATAACACCTCCAAGGTCGACTGCTGCCGGGCTGACCAGCAATTTATCAGCTCCGGAGGAAAAAAACTGTTCCGGCCTGTGCTTTTTCCTGGGGAAGATATGGACTGTCCACTTATCCCGGGAATAAGCCGAAAGGATATTGATCATAGGTTCAGGTCTTTCCGGCTGAAGGAGGGAAAGGCGTTCAAACAGTTTCGTGAAAGCACTGGAAAGCTTTGCTTCATCGCTTCCGGTCAGGCTTATCAATCCCCTGTGATAGCCCTCCCATTTCCATATTTCCAGACCTGGTTCCGACGAAACAAGCTTTGTGAACCTTCCGCTCTCAAAATCCGGTTCCACAGGCATGAATCCAATATTTCCGGCCTGGAAATGCAGATGGTCGGGTGCGGAAGCTCCTGCTTGTGGACCGTTGTAAAACACGGTGTATAAATGCATTGCCTGTGACAATGAGAGCAATGTCCCGAAGCTGCCAATGATTCTCTGGACGGTGTGGGATCGCGAAGGGATTGTAAGATGGCGCCTGAAGATAGGAAAGGGATTTACAAGAATTATCATATCATCTCCGAAAGGAATCTCCTTCTGTTCCTTCGGCCTGTTATCCCTGCACAGAAAGCATGGACGCTGTTTTATATGGCTCTCGTCCACTTTGGCTGAGGATGATGTGATACGGGCAGGGTTGAACTGAAGCAGCACCTCGAATCCTCCCAGGGCAATTTTTCTTACTCTTACCTTCGAAAGATCGCGGTAATTTTTCCCTGCCAGCTCCCAGTTCTGCAGCTGTTCCGAAAACAATTTGTCTATCCTGTCCGAGTACATGTACTGTCAGCTGTAGGCTTATTTCACTCTGTTCAGTTTCTTCCTTGCAAGTAGTTCGATGGTTCTGAGCCTGTCCTTGTAAAAGTTATGCGCGTTGAGTTTTGCAATGTCAAGGGCAGCATCGCTGTTCCCTTCCCATCTGCGGCAGAGGTAAAGAGGCTCATATATCCTTCCGATACGATATTCACGGCAAACAGCAAGGCCTACGGCATAATCCTCGCCGTAACTCACATTGGGTACCCTGATCTTTCTCAGGACAGGGGTATAAAAAGCACGCGGGGCTCCCAGGCCATTGATTCTAAGGGCATTGTTTCTACCGTTATCGGGTGTCCATTCTCGGTGATCGATAATACCGAGGGGTAGATCTTCAAGCTTGAAATTCACCATTTTGTATGATCCGATAACCATGGCGCATTTCTGGGCGTAAAAGGCCTCAACTATCCTGCTCAGAACCCTGGTGTCAATGTAAAGGTCATCGCTGTCGAGCTGTACTGCAAATTTCCCGCAGCGTTCATGGAACAGGCCTTCGTTCCAGCAGCCGCCTATACCAAGGTCGAGACTTTCCGGAACAATATGAACAATCCTGTCGTCTTTGGCGGTAAACTCACGTATCTGCTCAGTCGTGCCGTCAGTCGAATGATTGTCGACCACGATAAGGTTAAATTTGAAATCAGTCTCCTGCGAAAGAACCGAGCTGATAGCATCACCGATGGTTTTTACCCTGTTTCGTACCGGAATGATAACCGAGGCTTCGACGGGGAATTTTTCAGCATCGAAGCTGACTTCCCTGAACTCCGGTGCCAGCCATCCCTTTATCCTTTTCAGGTGTGAAGTGCAGGCTGCCTCCATTTCTATCTGTACTTCCCTGTTTCTGGGGTCGACATAGTCAAACTGCTTTTCACCCGACAGCCTTATATCTTGTTCCACTTCAGTATAAAGCATTTCGGGTATCCTAATCAGCCGATATTTCTCCGATACCCTCAGGCGGAGGTCATATAATCCGGCATAGCTGTAATCCTGGTCCATTCCGAGACATGCCTCCCTGAAAGCCGCCGTTTTCCAGAGCATCACCGAGCCGAAATTGAAATCGTCGCGAAGGCTGCCCTCCTGGTAATCGATTACGGGATGGGGAGTCAGTTTTCCTTCCTTGTTCTCGAAGTAATCCGAATACACCATTCCGGCCTCGGTATCGCTGCATACCTGCATCATCCTTTGGAGAGCAAAGCGGCTAAGCTGCAGGGGGAAGGGCTTAATATAAACAAGAATATATTCGGTATCGGTCAGATCAGCCATTTGTCTGACAGCAGCAGTTGAAGCTATCGAAGCGGATTTCAGAAAGCGGGTATCGGAGCAGCAGCCGGTACCACGCGGATCTTCTTTCCCGACAATCACTAACGACTCAACCACTTCCGATTTCCTCAGCGAGTCAGCTGTCTTGCAAAGCCAGTCTGTTTCCCTGAATTGTAAAAAGGCTGTTACGGGTTTCATCACTATCTTATTTCGTGTTTAAAAAATCAAGGATTTGCTTCATTAGTTTATCCCTTTCACCTCTATCGGGGATGGATTCGAAGGGGAAGCCCGTTATAACAATGTTATAACGTCCCCTGAATGCCGTACCGGCCGATGAATTATTCTCGGAATACCTGAATGCACATACTGAACCGGTTCCGGAGGCTTCGATGGCATCAGGAGCCTCGACCGTGTAAAACTCGGGTGAATATTCTGTATTGAAAGTAAAGGATCCATCGAAATGCGGTCTCGCGTAATCGGTCGCGTAGACCTTTCCCGTCCTCACGGCATGTCCTGTCCGGGGGCTGAAGTGAAGAATCTTTTCTGCAAACTTCAGCGCCGTGGAATCCCTGCCTGTAATCAGGTCCGAACCCACATAAGCACCCGACATGAACACTGATTTTCCGTCAGCAGTCACTTTAGTGATTCTATCCATGAATCCGGGAGTGTATATCCTGAAATCTATCCTGGATGTATCGCCGAAGAAGGGTGTTGATTTCTCCTCTCCGTAAATAAGGTCGATAATGCCGAATTCATCCGCGCAGTCGTCCTGAGATTCAAAATATTCGTCCGATACCGAAAAGAAGGAATAACCTGCAGCCATAACCGATCTGCCGTGGATAAAGGGGAAGTTGAATGTATTGCCCGGCACCACTTTGGCCGTCATGTCGGAGTATGATGCTCCCCATCCCGGCGAATCGTCATCTACCCAGGGGCTATTCCTGTCATAATCATACTGATCGCCTATTGAGATAATATCATTTATATATGGCACCCCGCGGTCGTTCCACCATTCAATTCCCGAAAGCTCATCATCCACCCAGGCGGGCCCCGACACACGGTCAAAGCCATTCACCACCAGAACGTTGCCCCTGCTTTCACTGTTGATCCCCACCGAAAGCTCCTCGGATTCAAAGCTCTCTCCTCCGTTGTTCAGCGCGGTCACCCTGAATGAATATATGGAATCCCAGGCCGGGAGTTCTATCTCAAGGCTGTTGCCCTTTACTACCCGGCCGTTGTCATAGCCATTGTTTCCCTCGCGGGTGTACACCCTGAACCAGGCTGGCACCGATGTAGGCTCTCCTTCTTCAATTACGGGCTGCCACGAGAGCTTAATCTTCTTCCCTCCGGCAGGTGTGACAGCAAAATCACTGACCGGCAAAGGCTGGACTGTATAGGGACGATTCTCAACATAACTCAGGTATTTAAGGATACCTTTATAGATAGATCGCGAGACGCTGAACCTGAACCTCGGATCGAGATTGTATTTCATATCGGCAAGGTTCTGGTGCGACAGAAGTTCTAGAAGCAGTGAAGTGACGTTCGGGCGCCTTGCCTCCGAATAAGGCCTGTCCCACAGTCCCCGCCTTGTCCAACCGGGTTCAAAGTTTTTCCTGATATCCTCAACAATCTGAGTCTGAACAACATCTGCAAACTCCCTCGACGACATGCGTGATAAACCAGAGGCATAGATTCCATCGTCGACGGTGGTATGGAAAATTGCAAGGCTGCCGATTATCGAATCACCGGGAGCCACTCCTGCATCGGTGTGAAATGCAAGTGACAGGTCGATTGGTATACCCAGTCCTCCGGCTTTGCCTTTTTCCGGCCGCGGATCAGCCATCAGGTAGTTGACCCATAAGCCTCTCGACTGGTAATCATCATTGTAATCATTCCTGTATAAAGAAGGAGAATAAACCAGCGAGTCGGGCATCCCGGCATATTGCAGCCAGTACCTTGATGCCTCTATGAACCTTGGCATCCCGCTTAGTTTCCATGAATAGTCAGTTTCCTTTGCAGCAACACCGGCATCCTGAGCCGCCTTTCCGTCAGAAAGTGATGGCTGGTTTTTCAATATCTCGGCTGATGGCCTGCGAGCCACATTTCCCATTCCTCCTCCGAATTTCACCGCATCCAGGGCCAGATAGCCGGAGGCGCCCCTGTTGCGTGTGACCGTCACCGAAGCTCTCTCCGGATTCATACCTTTATCAAAATTGAATGTCCCGAGATAAATCCAGGTCTCCCCTCCCATCGTCTGATCAACCAGGAAGCCTGTCGAACCGCCGGTGTGATGAACGGTATACAATGCCTCGCCTGTATTATCAGGCAACAGTGGGTATGAAATATAAACCGCGTAATCGCCCCGTGACGGAATATCGGGAATATAGTGTGCCGTGTCGTCGGCTGTTCTGAGGGAACTTCCATTCCTGAAAGGATTGAATCCTGCAAATATGGTATCAGTCAGGATAAAGCCTTTATTGATTAATTCGCTATTTTTTCCTGTAGATAGCATGAAGGCGGAATTAGCCGTCGAACGATCATTATCGACTATGACCTCGCTGGTCTGGATATCCCTTTCGCGGGGAATATGGACCGTTGCCCCGGCTTTCTCAAGCATCCTCGAAAGATAGGGCAACACGTATCCCGTGATGGAGACGTCCTCCACGGTGCCAAACAGTTTTGCACGCTGGAATTCCCATCTGTCTAAGGACATTTCAAAATAGTACCCGTGACTGTTCCACAGGGCTATTGACTTGCCGTGAAGCCCCGATAAAGGAGGATCGTCAGAAATCTTTTTCACCAGTATCCTTTTATCAGTATCGGGAACAGGAAAGCATGATGAATCGGCCGGGAAGTCCTTTCTGAAATAATTCGGTACCAGCTGTTCTATTCTGTAGGTATTGGTTATCAGCTCAATGTCATATTTTCTGAATTTTCTTCCCAGGGCATCAACGAGCGATTTTCTGAAAAGTCTGCAGCTCTCTTCCCTGAAAGGATAATATGAAAGTTCCGGTGCAAACCAGAGAATGAGCTTGCCATTGCTCTTTTCAAGCTTCAGAGAATCGATCTTCGGAACGGCAATATGATTCCACTCCGTGAGCGGGTTTTTCCAATTTTCAAGTTTGCCTGCGGCCATCCCTTCAAGCCTCTCATCAGACTGTGCCTGAAGAGAATAAGAGCTTGCAAGCATGAAGGCCAGAAAGCAGGGAAGCAATCTCATAAAAGTCTTATTCATCAGGTGGGTTAATTAGGCATGAAATATAGTAATATTGTATGAATTATTCACGTAAATAACTCAGGGAGCAGGGAGCAGGGAGCAGGAAGCAGAGAGCGGAGGACAGTAAGAGCTCTGAAAAAACCTTTTCGCCCTCAGCGGTGTATAAATATAAAAATATAAGGTACATATAATTCTTAAAGACTAACTAAGCTATGAAAACTGTCGTGAAAATACTGCTACTATCGCTTTTATTCCCGGTAATGTTTTTCTCCTGCGATAATAATCCCTCGGAACCGGAGCCATGTGAATTATATACAACTGGCATTTATAACAATGTAATGCCGGGTGAGGTACCTGAAAAATTCTGGCCGTGTATGAATACCAAAGACCTGGTGGACGCGGGGTCTTATAATTTTAACAGCTTGTACCAACTGGATGCCGGATGCTGCGGACTCCAGAGCGGCTATGATCTGTGCAAAAGCAATTATTCATGGTACGCCGATCTGGAAGGAAGAGATGACGCGTTTCAATACCTGCTTGCAAAGTATATTTCCATTGATACGGTTAATTATGATTTGAATTTATACTACTGGGAGAGAGGCTACAAGTTTTACGCTTATAACCTGGAGGTCTTTTTAGCGCAGAAAGCTTACCTGGAAGATGCGACCGTTGACCAAAAGATAACACTTATAAATGAACTCTTTAAGAAGCAGGGAGTAAGAGACGCGGGATATGGTGATGATATCTATGAAGGTCCTGCATTTGTAATGTCGCGGATAATGTATTATGATGGTTACGGGCCTCTTTTGGATGATATGGAGCAAAATATTTTAATAAAAAATCTGGTTGAATTAGGTCATTTGCGTGTATACCTCCATGAAGAAGGACTGGAAGCCCAGTTAAGGGTATTCTCATTGGCTAATGATTATCTTAACGAACTAAAAACCAAGTAGGATGAAGAACCTGTATTTATTTTTATTATTCAGTCTCATTATTATCCGGGTTAACAGCCAGAATGTAACAAGATACACGCCGACCGGAGTGTCTGTTTATGCTGAAAGGAGCCCTGAGATTTATTCCGAGGCATATCTTTGAGGTTCAAGGTTTGAGTTCGGGGCGGTGGGCAGTGAAATATTAATCGGTTTTAGTCGTTTGTCAATAAATCCCTTATTCAGATATGCGTTCACGTTCATTCATCATAGCGGCAATTTTTTGCCTGAGTGTTGGAATTCAGCAGGCCAGGCCGCAGGAAATTCCACGGCCCTTTCTTGAATTCACAGATCACCCCTGGGTTGATTCGGTATTCAAATCGCTTACGCCCGAAGAAAGGATAGGTCAGCTAATATGGATTGAGGCCGGAGCTGAAAATGATATCAGGCAGACCATCAAGCTGAGTGATATTGTCAGGAAAAAAACCGCGGGCGGTATCATATTCCCTCATAGTGAGCCCCAAAAGCTTGCGGAAATGGTGAATTATTTCCAGTCAGTAAGTCAGATACCTCTTTTTATAATACAGAAAAGCGACAGGAAGCCCCTGCCTGACCCCAATGGTGCAGTAAGCTATCCCTCATGGATCGCGCTCGACGCGATTCACAATGACGATCTGATCAGGAAAATGGGAAAAACCATAGCAGATCAGTTAAAAAGGACCGGTGTACATATACTGCTCAATCGCGCGGGTAATCCTTCAGGGAATGAGCTTATCCATCGCGGGAGTCTTCTGGAAAACGGAATTATCAGCGTTGAAAGAGAATTTCCGCTGAGCTTTCAGGCCGGATCATACATACCGGTTTCATCCGGCAGTCCTGAAAGCGCTGTCAGGGAGATATCGCAAAAAGTAAAGAAAGGCATCATATCCCAGAAGGACATTGATGCTCAATGCCGCAGAATACTATCTGCCAAATACTGGGCAGGACTGGCTCATATTTCAGCGCTGGAAACAGGCAGTCTTCGTGAAGGTCTGTCAGGGCCGGCTACCGAAGCGCTCCTTAGCGATCTGTATTCGAATGCACTTACTGTGGTCAGGAACGACCGCAATACAATACCTGTTACGGGACTCGATAAAGCCAGGGCCGCGGTTGTGGTTTTCAACCGCGATTCAAGCACTGTCTTCCAGCAGAGGCTGCAGGATTATCTTCCTGCCGACCTGTACTTCGTTGACCCTTCCAGCGTAAGTCAGGCGGAGGAGACAGCAGAAAAGCTCAGTAATTACAATCTGGTGATAGGAGGAATTTTTGACAGGACCGACTCTTCAGCAATTGAAGCCGACAGCAGGGAGATTTCCATGCTTTTCGGCAAACTCTCAGGGGATACAAAAAAGATCATTGTCTGCTTCGGCAGTCCATTTCTGCACGGCAGGCAGGCGCTTTTCAGCAATGCCGACGGCATAGTGCTTGCCTACGAAGACAATCATTACACTCAGGATTTGTCGGCTCAGCTTATTTTCGGAGCCATCGGCGCAAAGGGGACCCTTTATTCGGCAATACCTTCACTCTGGCCGGCAGGATCAGGAATAATTACAAAGGGTAACATCAGGATCGGATACGCGTTTCCCGAGAATGCCGGTCTGTCATCGCGGCTCAACGACAGGATAGATTTCATTGCAAGATCGGGCCTTATGGCAGGCGCCTATCCCGGGTGCGAGGTAATGATAGCCAGGAAGGGAATTGTGGTTTTCCATAAAACCTACGGCTATCACACCTACGATCACAGGATTCCTGTATGGAAATCGGACCTCTTCGATCTTGCCTCAGTAACAAAGATTTCATCCACCCTGGGCGGCCTGATGCTCCTTGACTCTGAAGGCAAATTCTCGGTGGAAAACAGTCTTGGTGACTATCTGCCCTATTTCAGGAACAGCAACAAGGGGAAACTATTTATGAAGGACCTGCTGACGCATCAGGCCGGACTGAAAGACTGGATCCCGTTCTGGAAAGAGACCGTCAGGAGTGATTCCTCATTCAGGAGAAGAACTTTCACATGTGATGAGTCGGATGACTTCCCGATAAAGGTGGCTGACAACCTTTACATCCACAAGAATTACAGGAACAAAATAATGAATGAGATAAGGAAGAGCCCGCTCGGACCCAAAAAGTACGTTTATTCGGATCTGACATTCATCATTTCGACAGGGATCATTGACAGGCTGAGCGGTGAAGAATGGGTTGAATACATTACAAGGAATCTGTATCACAAACTGGGTGCCTATGACATCTGTTTCAATCCTTACCTGAAATATCCTCTCCACCGGATAGTACCCACGGAATACGATTCACTTTTCCGCCGTCAGCTGCTGCATGGCACCGTTCATGATGAAGGTGCTGCCATGCTTGGGGGTATATCGGGACATGCCGGATTGTTTGCCACTGCCAACGACCTGATGAAGCTTATGGAAATGTACCGCAGGATGGGTGAGTACGGCGGAGAACAGTTAATCAGCAAGGATGTGATGGAGCGATATACCAGGGTACAATTCCCTGAAAACAACAACCGCAGGGGACTGGGCTTCGACAAACCCCTTCTCAACAACAACGAGCTAAGCGATTCGGAGGCCTATCCGGCAAAGGACGCCGCTCCTGAAAGCTTCGGTCATTCCGGCTACACCGGTACTTTTGTATGGATGGATCCCGTGAATGAGATCAGCTATATATTCTTTTCAAACAGGGTACATCCGACAAGGAACAACACCAAACTGTCAGAAATGAATATCAGGTCACAGATACTGCAGGCAGTGTATGATTCGATAATCAAATGAAAAACCTGCAGTCAGACCGGCTGCTATTCTATATTCAGTCCGCTAAGCTTCAGCTTAGGGGTTCCAGTCGACGGCACTTCGGCCGGGAACCATCCGTCGGATACTTCCGGTGATCTTGACAATTGATTATTCTGTTATTGACTTACAATGATCTGCACAGTTGTCCTGAAAAGTTCGGAAACAGGATTTAATATTTCAAAGCGTTACTGAAAACATCCACTTGCTATTGGGGCAATGATATCCGGCACGGCATTTTTTAGCCCCCCGGTTAGCTAATTGTAAAAGCCGCCTGTTTCAATGAACCTTGTTATTTTACTTCATATCTTTGTTTCAAGTTCAATCGAGAGGTAATGCCGGACCAAACCTGCGGGGTGATGGTGGAACGTGCAGGCTGCGAATGACAGCTCTTGAAAGAATCAACCCCGGTCAGGGCAGTTCATCTGCCCTGTTTTTTTTAACTTTATAGAAAATGTTCATAGTATAGCTCAAAGGGGACTTAATTCAGTGAAATTACAATACCTCGTAACTGCGATTAAACGCAGTTGTGCCGAATGCTAAAAGATTTATGAGAAATATAATTTAAATATACTTACAGTATATACATATTATATATATTTGCTAAATAATACATATGCGGATGAAAACAATATCATTAAAAATTGACGACTCGATCTTCGCAGAAACCGAGAATATTCTCTCCGATATTAAGAAACCCAGAAACAGGTACATAAATGAGGCTCTGGAATATTATAACAAGATTCAGAGGCGTAAAATCCTGGAATCAAAACTCAGGAAAGAATCTGCCCTTGTAAAAGACGATTCTCTTTCTGTACTTAATGAATTTGAGGAGACAGATTATGCAAGTTAAAAGATTTGAAATCTGGGTGGCTGATTTGAACCCTCAAACAGGTACAGAACCAGGCAAGACCAGACCTGTGCTTGTCGTTCAAACAAATCTTCTTAATAAGATACCTCACCCTTCAACCATAATATGTCCTTTGACCACAAATATTCAGAAAGAATCTGAGATCTTAAGAGTTCATATTAAAAAGGGCACAGCAAATCTGAACGAGAACTGCGACATAATGATTGATCAACTGCGAGCGATTGACAATAAAAGGCTACTGAAAAAGCTTGGGGAATTACCTGAAATTCTGTCCGATAAAGTCAAGGAAAACCTAATGATCATTCTGGATTTGAGCTAAAGCACTGAGCACAACAGGTGGGTATCTGTCATTGGCGTTCCGCACCACGAGTGCAAAAACAAGTGCCATAGCGATTCGGCACCACAATGAATACATTTAAGTTCTACCTGAAGGCCTCCCGTCAATAATAAATATGTGTCGCCCTGGGAAGATGGCTCACCACAATAAGTACAACCCTGGAAGGGTTTAACAAAAAAGTTGTCTGGTCCGTACCCGCATTAGGAATCAAGCAGTCCGCTACTACTGATGATGTTGCGTACCCACCGGAGGATAAAAGCGGAACCGGTAAGGTTAGCGGGAATTCTCCTCAAACAACTTCTAAAAACAAAGATACTAAAGAAGAAGATACAAGTCAATTTTCCGGGAATAGAAACTCAGAATCCGCGAGCAGTTCTTTTTAAAATAAGACTGAACCATCAACCTTCAAAATAATCTGCTTCTCAGCAAGAACGAAGTAATGAAAAAGGCAATGATTTTTCCAAGGACAATTTATTGCAAGATGAAACCCACATGTATTGCATACACAAACACTTATGTATATAATTCTCAAACATGTGGGTTCCCTGTCTGCCAACAGGCAGGCATCCGACCTTTAAAATAAAATTATATACGAATAAAACTTTGAAAAGAGCACTTGTAAGGAGTTTGGAAATAATAGTAGAAGCAACGAAAAAAATCCCAACTGATTTTAAAATTAAATGGAATTTGATTAACTGGAGAAACATGGCTGGGATGAGAGAGCATTGTCCGTGTCAGGTACATTAGCATTTAATCTAACAATAATCTGATGTCAGACTTCGGAGTAGGAATTTTGGCTTTTATTATCTGCCAAACTTCTTCAGCATCAATCCCGAAATAGTCGTGTGCAACTATGTGTCTAAATCCTTTGATTTTACTTTAAACAATTTGGAAGCATTTCTAAAAACCCCAAACATCTGTCATAATTCAGATCATAATAATTAACTCCCAGATTTATTGTCTCATAGTATCTTACCTGGTTTACTCTATAATATTCTTCTGATGGAATTTTCCAATAATCACGGCCTAATTTCTCCGAGATAAACCACTTTTCGATTAATCGTGCAGCTCTTCCGTTTCCATCCCGAAATGGATGAATATGTGCAAATCTCAAGTGAATCATTGAGGCAAAATAAAAGATTTCTGTTTCATTTAATTTTGAAGAAATCAATTCTTCCATATCCCGGAAGAATATTTTCATTTCATGCTCAACAAATTCAGGTTCAATTGCCATATAAGCTAAACCTGATTTACCAAAAACACCAACCTGCTCATTCCTGTATTTCCCTCTTTTGCATTTAATCAGTAAAGACTCTGAAAACATTTTATGACAAGTCATCAGATTCGTCTCATTCAAATTATTTTTTTGGGCAAATTCGTATGCCTTAATCAAATCCTCAATTTCTTCAATCTCCTTTCCCGGCTTGAATTTGTCTTTGTTCAATTCATAGTTCATATAGGAGTTCAAGTCAATACTATTTCCCTCTATATTAGAAGAATAAACCGCAGATGCTTTTGTCAGATACTCAAAACTTCTGTTGTTTTCAGAAAAATCGAAATTCTGAATTAATCCTGGAATTTCATGTCCAATTATCTGAACATAAGTGTCAAAATATTTTCTATCAGTTATTCTCACTTAATCAAATCATATAAACACAAATATACTCATTTAAATTGTCAAACCCTTATAGTAGTGCAGTTTCCATGCATGAAGCACAACTGTATCCGGGAGGGATTAATCCAATATGCCGATCAAAAAAGAACATCCGAATGGCTGAATAAACAGCGGTACAATTCCGCTGAGGTTAAACAACTATTCGGATGAGCAACAAATATAATCGATTCATCTGGGAATCCCAAGATTTTTACACGTGAATCAGGGATAAAAATCTATCAATAAATAGCGACATTTCAATTCCACATTGGTACGATTAAAAGCAGTTACCGCTAATGCTACAAAGACCTCGCTTCGATGAAAAATCCGTAGGAATTTGCAAAATGTTATCTAATTAGCTAACTTTGTCCTATGAATGAAAAATTTATAAGGGATATATTTTACTATAGAAACTACTATCTGGACTTTTTTAATTCCCTGAAACCGGAAGTCCGAAAGAAGTTTAACTGGACGTTGAAATTGATTGCCACGATAGACAGAATACCTGTTAAATTTTATAAGCATTCGGGAGGTACATCAGGACTTTATGAAATACGAATAGAAGTAGGGACTGATATTTACAAAGTTTTTAGCTTTTTTGATAAAGGACAACTGATTGTTCTTGTAAATGGATTCCTGAAAAAATCGCAAAAAACTCCTAAGAATGAGATTGAATTAGCAGAAAAATTAAAAAAACAATATTTCGATGAAAAAGAAGGTAAATAATTTGACATCCTTTGCTGACCATTTAGATGAGCAATATGGTAAAAGGGGTACTAAAGAAAGGGAAGAGTTCGAAGAAGGATTTGAAGCATTTAAAATTGGAGTAATGTTGCAAGAACTCAGAAAAGAACATGGATTGACACAGGAACAACTTGCAGAAAAATGTGGGACAACAAAGACCTACATTTCACGGATTGAAAATGATGCTTCTGATATTAGACTTTCGACTTTAATGCGAATAATCAGACAAGGATTTGGCCGACATTTAAAGATGAGCGTAGAAATATAAAAAAGCACATAGCGGTAACAATGCATATAAGTAATGGCGGGTTTTGTGGGTTGCCAAGTGCAGTACTTCTATTTAAGTTTCTTCCACGGTTGATAACCAACTGCTTCGAACGCCGCCACTACTCATATGCGTAACGATAGCCGAATTTTGAAAGCAGGTTGCGCAGAAATTTCAATTCCACATTGGTGCGATTAAAAGCGCGTTATCCGGGACAGAAAAAGTAGCTGACGTTGCCATTTCAATTCCACATTGGTACGATTAAAAGCTCGGATCTCCTTCTGTATATAATTGTGCCAGGGATTTCAATTCCACATTGGTACGATTAAAAGGAAAATATTGAACAAGATGAAAAAGATAATTGGGATATTTCAATTCCACATTGGTACGATTAAAAGAAAATTTGGGGCAATAAAACCTCAAATTCAGCTTTTATTTCAATTCCACATTGGTACGATTAAAAGTCTTGCCTTGTAAGCAGGACCTTTTTCTAACTTAAACCACTTCAATTCCACATTGGTACGATTAAAAGTTTAAAGGTCGAAGGAAGCGTCCTTGTAAGCAATATTTCAATTCCACATTGGTACGATTAAAAGTCCCCGTGGAAGCAGACCTGATCACCTGGCCATCCCATTTCAATTCCACATTGGTACGATTAAAAGCGACTAAATGGAATTCTTTATACTCCTGAAATTTCATTTCAATTCCACATTGGTACGATTAAAAGCTTTACATGCTCTGCCTCCTGCCTGATTATGTCTATTTCAATTCCACATTGGTACGATTAAAAGGCATTAAAGGAGAATGGTATTGATTTTAGGCAGGTAATTTCAATTCCACATTGGTACGATTAAAAGAAAGTGGCCGGACACGGTAACTGTTATTATACCGCCATTTCAATTCCACATTGGTACGATTAAAAGACCGTGATCGATCTTAAGACCCAGGTTCCTTCTCTATTTCAATTCCACATTGGTGCGATTAAAAGCTGTAAAAAGTATTTGCGGTTCCAGAATTCATTGCACATTTCAATTCCACATTGGTGCGATTAAAAGTTTTCATCCATTCTTCCGGGTCATAAAGACCTCCATTTCAATTCCACATTGGTACGATTAAAAGAATAATCTTGCTTTTAAGAACATAGTGATAGACAATATTTCAATTCCACATTGGTACGATTAAAAGAAAGCATTTGAATCTGGAAACCCCTACCTGTTCACGAATTTCAATTCCACATTGGTACGATTAAAAGTATATTAATTTCAAAGAACCGCCGAGTTCGATTCAATTTCAATTCCACATTGGTACGATTAAAAGAGCAACAACACCGTGAAAAAACATTGCTGAATGAATTTCAATTCCACATTGGTACGATTAAAAGTTATATCTCTTGACAACCTCAGGCTCGCGGATGAGAATTTCAATTCCACATTGGTACGATTAAAAGCGCATTAATTACATTGAAGAAATAGGTTTTAGACAATTTCAATTCCACATTGGTACGATTAAAAGAAGGTCCACGACTCTTCTGAGGGATTTTTCTGCCATTTCAATTCCACATTGGTACGATTAAAAGATCGTGTTCTGGCCAGACCCGAATGTCGGGTCACCATTTCAATTCCACATTGGTACGATTAAAAGGAAGCACTAACACTCCCTACCGTGGGGCCTTTGTTATTTCAATTCCACATTGGTACGATTAAAAGCGTGATCTCTGTCGACAAGGTTGAAAGCGTTGACATAATTTCAATTCCACATTGGTACGATTAAAAGTGCGCCTCGGCGGCATATTTTGTCGCGGCTCACTGATTTCAATTCCACATTGGTACGATTAAAAGCGGGCAGGCTTGGAGAACGATAAGCAAGGTAAATAAATTTCAATTCCACATTGGTACGATTAAAAGCTCCACTGGTGTCGGGCTCGGCTACCAGCATTATGTATTTCAATTCCACATTGGTACGATTAAAAGCACGTGCCCTTGGTAATCAATAAAAATATATTCCCATTTCAATTCCACATTGGTACGATTAAAAGAAAGAATTGCTGAATATGAAACACGAAGACAGGTAATATTTCAATTCCACATTGGTACGATTAAAAGGCCACGTCGCTGCTCTTCGCCCAGCTGGCATACGTATTTCAATTCCACATTGGTACGATTAAAAGCCCACCTTGTTGCCACGGGTCTTACTGTAACAAGTAATTTCAATTCCACATTGGTACGATTAAAAGAAGATATTTCCTTTTCCTAAACTCTCTCGGGGCATAATTTCAATTCCACATTGGTACGATTAAAAGTCCATAGCGATGTGCGAGTGAACGGATCCCTGCGAGATTTCAATTCCACATTGGTACGATTAAAAGTTCTTCTTGTCTTTTACAAGTGGAATTGTTTTGCATTTCAATTCCACATTGGTACGATTAAAAGGGTAAGCAAGGCCAGCTCCCTGGAGTTAATCTCGTATTTCAATTCCACATTGGTACGATTAAAAGTTGATCGTCTACAACAAGCTAAGTAGCTTTATTTTAATTTCAATTCCACATTGGTACGATTAAAAGTCCCGGGCTCGTGGGTAAAAAAGGGGAAAGATTATTTCAATTCCACATTGGTACGATTAAAAGCGAAAAACGCTTATCCCGTATATCGAGCAGGAGCTATTTCAATTCCACATTGGTACGATTAAAAGAATAATTCTTGATATCGACTCCGGCGGCGGATCTGTATTTCAATTCCACATTGGTACGATTAAAAGCTCGATCACCAGGTCGAACGCTATAGAATATCTTCTATTTCAATTCCACATTGGTACGATTAAAAGTAAATATCGTGTCCTCCCGGATGGAAGAATTATTATTTCAATTCCACATTGGTACGATTAAAAGTAATAAAAAAAATAAAGGTTATCCTCCGGTATGTTAATTTCAATTCCACATTGGTACGATTAAAAGAGCTCATTTTTTCGTGCTTTTTTGGTTAAAAAAGCGATTTCAATTCCACATTGGTACGATTAAAAGGGTGAAACGCCTGTAGTCGGCTAGACTCCGAATTAAATTTCAATTCCACATTGGTACGATTAAAAGAAAGCCGGGCAGATGGAGCCTCTTAAAAAAGATCCGATTTCAATTCCACATTGGTACGATTAAAAGGGGAAAGGCTGTCGACTTTAACGTAAGAGACATTGATTTCAATTCCACATTGGTACGATTAAAAGCATAGCACTCTCCCCCTTGCTTCGCATCGCTGACACAATTTCAATTCCACATTGGTACGATTAAAAGAATAGATGACAGTTCATACCGAGTGTTTGTTGAAATTTCAATTCCACATTGGTACGATTAAAAGAGCCGTTTCCAGTAGTGGCATTTGAATAAGCTGCATTTCAATTCCACATTGGTACGATTAAAAGTGTCAGTTGCCCTGATCTCAACGTCCGTTACCGTTATTTCAATTCCACATTGGTACGATTAAAAGTTATAGTGCCGGGGAGGAAACAATAACCTATTATAAATTTCAATTCCACATTGGTACGATTAAAAGCAGGAAATAATGAGTGACAAGGTTGCTTTATTATTATTTCAATTCCACATTGGTACGATTAAAAGACCCTTGCCTTTATGCAAGCCGATTCTAATAGTTAATTTCAATTCCACATTGGTACGATTAAAAGCAAAGTTTCTCTCCGGTGTGGGCGGGGCTATCGGTATTTCAATTCCACATTGGTACGATTAAAAGTATAACAATACTTTCCACTGCGGACAGCCCACTTCATTTCAATTCCACATTGGTACGATTAAAAGCTTAGACTATCGAAGAACTACGGGCATAAAGTACTTATTTCAATTCCACATTGGTACGATTAAAAGAAGAACTGCCATACTTTAGATTTACGGCATTCGAGATTTCAATTCCACATTGGTACGATTAAAAGAAAACAGAAGATATGTCTTACCACGCTTTTATTGAAATTTCAATTCCACATTGGTACGATTAAAAGACTCAAAGAGTTAGGCTATAAAGATGTGCCTGACGAGATTTCAATTCCACATTGGTACGATTAAAAGATAGAGGAGTTACAGGGTAATATGATAACAGCTAATTTCAATTCCACATTGGTACGATTAAAAGGAAGCCGGGGTGCTTTATATGTCAGCTCATACTAATTTCAATTCCACATTGGTACGATTAAAAGAGGTATTCTCTGATAAGACTTTATTCTGCCAATATTCATTTCAATTCCACATTGGTACGATTAAAAGAAAGATCTACATTGGAAGCGGTAAGTACCACACACCAAATTTCAATTCCACATTGGTACGATTAAAAGCGAAGGAAGCCGGCATGAACTCTCTCAATTTCCTTGATTTCAATTCCACATTGGTACGATTAAAAGCTTCCACTCCAGAGCCGATAGACGGTAAGTTGCTATTTCAATTCCACATTGGTACGATTAAAAGATTACCGGCTGATTGTTGCGTTGCTTTAACCCCCGAATTTCAATTCCACATTGGTACGATTAAAAGCCTGCGACTTTATAAATTGTGATATCTCAATCATATTTCAATTCCACATTGGTACGATTAAAAGTCAATAACTGTAAATTCCATGTTAACAATAAACTATATTTCAATTCCACATTGGTACGATTAAAAGCACTTCTTGACAAGGAGCTGATTGGACTGCCCAAATTTCAATTCCACATTGGTACGATTAAAAGACCAGGAACTACCTTAGTAAAAATGGCTATTACCCATTTCAATTCCACATTGGTACGATTAAAAGAATATCACGGTAATTCGTACTCATATAAACACCCAATTTCAATTCCACATTGGTACGATTAAAAGGTCACCTCTGTCTTTGAATACGGTTATAAGGAATCAATTTCAATTCCACATTGGTACGATTAAAAGTACAGGGTTGATACTATTACACTGACAGGATCTAATTTCAATTCCACATTGGTACGATTAAAAGTTAATAAACGCAGCTATACATGAGTAAACTACTATTATTTCAATTCCACATTGGTACGATTAAAAGAATGTCGTTCTGAATAAAATAACCATACCCAGCCGAATTTCAATTCCACATTGGTACGATTAAAAGTTAGTGGTATAGGAGGCTTCGACCTGGCTGCCGAAATTTCAATTCCACATTGGTACGATTAAAAGAGTCTATCTCTATATAACCGCTTAGTGTGTTCATGCTAATTTCAATTCCACATTGGTACGATTAAAAGTCATTACAGGACTCAGAGCGGGATGGAAGATGGACGATTTCAATTCCACATTGGTACGATTAAAAGCAACAGCTTTACGATAGATAACGCCTCCATTATCCAAATTTCAATTCCACATTGGTACGATTAAAAGAAGCCTTTTATTATATTGCCTCAGTCAGAGATGAATTTCAATTCCACATTGGTACGATTAAAAGGCGATGCGGAGCCGGGGCGAACAGGCTATGGTCAAATTTCAATTCCACATTGGTACGATTAAAAGCTATCCTTTGTGGTAGTGTCTATAAGGTTGCTGTATTTCAATTCCACATTGGTACGATTAAAAGGAGGTAGGGCTGAAGCCTTCGGAGTTCTGGAGGAATTTCAATTCCACATTGGTACGATTAAAAGTTTGAAGTCTATTCTGAAACGAACTTTGCACTCCTATTTCAATTCCACATTGGTACGATTAAAAGAGAAAATCCCTGTCCGGCATCAACCTCGCTATCTGCATTTCAATTCCACATTGGTACGATTAAAAGTTAGAGCCGAAAGGCAACCTCTGTATCTTCGTGTATTTCAATTCCACATTGGTACGATTAAAAGTCTGCTCCTTGTAAACTTCAGGATCATCAAGTCTTTATTTCAATTCCACATTGGTACGATTAAAAGTGAACATCGAACTTCTCACTGTCGATCTCATCGAATTTCAATTCCACATTGGTACGATTAAAAGACCATACCAGACGACCAGTAAGAAGTTATCTTAAATTTCAATTCCACATTGGTACGATTAAAAGTTCGTGTACTCACTGTTATAAACCACATAACGCCATTTCAATTCCACATTGGTACGATTAAAAGAAGGAAACGATAACCTATTATAACG
>Ga0208458_1000193_pt1 | contig 76057 bp, 72 predicted proteins | sample AD_UKC085_MetaG_FD_184432 | JGI IMG/M metagenome (GOLD analysis project Ga0208458, IMG submission 184432) | Active sludge microbial communities of municipal wastewater-treating anaerobic digesters from USA - AD_UKC085_MetaG (SPAdes) (version 2) | ecosystem: Engineered > Bioreactor > Anaerobic >... | reverse complement strand
CCGCTTTACCAAAACCTGTTAACAATTTGCCGCTGGCTAAACGATGCGCCGGCTACGGCTGAATGGCGGTCTCCCTTTATGCGCCGCCTGGTACAACTGATGCAGCTTGAAGATCTGCCGCGCGGTTACCGAGCCAGGCTGTTTGCTGCCGCAATCACCTCGAATGACCCGTCTGTGGGGCAATTGGCCAGGCAGTTATTACGATCAAATTCTGGAATTGTTCGCCAGCTGGCTGCGTTGACATTGGGCGCGCTGCAAGACGAACGCGCCATAGGTGATCTGACAGCATTGTTTAGAGATCCTGATCCAACAGTCTCGATTGCGGCTACCATTGCGCTGGCGGCAATTGAGAATGAAACGGCATTGGAAAGCATTGCAAGGGCACTTTTGGAAGCAGAAGAAGATATTCGGCTGGTGGCCGCCGAAGCACTGGCAACCCGGGCACCCGATGGGCATGCCATCTTGAAAGAGGCGATTGAACTGCCGGATATTGTCTCACGCCGGGCGGTCGTCATGGCGCTGGCAAGAGTTCGGGAGCCCTGGGCGGTAGCCCTGCTGGAAAAAGTTGCGGTTGAAGATGGACAATGGGTTGTCCGTAATGCGGCCCAGCAAGCGCTGGAAACCCGTGGTGACGATAATCCTTATATTCCCCACCCCCTGCCGCCAGCTCACGAGGCAAGTTGGGTGTTGGCTTTCGCTGGCAAGCAAGGTCTGGGCGTCTCGCCCAAAGAGCCGCCCTTCCCGGTTTTGATGTCTGCCTTACGAACTGGAACCCCGGAAGAGCAAATTGCTGCTATGCGGTATCTGCGAGTAATGCCAGAAGAATATGCGATTAAAGAAATGTATGGCCGCTTCCATGGAGATCAGGGACCTCTGAGGGAAGCGGCACTCTATGCGCTTTGGATGCTGGCCATTAGCGGGGCACCCATGCCCCCGCCAGAAAAATTTGGCTACTAATTTACAATCAGGATAGGCGAGCAACAATCCGTTCCTGAACCTGGTCAGGGGTCATATCTCGGATTGTGACTAATTTATCGCGGCTGGTCAGTCCGCCAATAATATCAATATTTGACTGAGCAGTATCCAACACCTCGGCCAAAAATGAAATTAGGGCCTTATTGGCGGCGCCTTCAACCGGGGCGGCAGTCAGGCGGATCTTGATTGTGCCATCGTTGAGGACCTCAGCGATTTCGTTGCGGCTGGAGCGCGGGGTCACCCGCACGGTGATTGCAGCGCCATGCTGGCCGTTATGTAATTTAAATTTTCGGTCATCACTCATGGTTTCACCTGATTGCGGACAGAATTTGAACGAGGATATACTGCAGTAATTGCAACAGTAACAACAAGATTACCGGGCTGAAGTCCAGCCCTTGAATGGGGCGAACAATTCGACGTATCGGGGCGAGCAGGGGATTAATAATGCGATCCAGAAAAGAGCGGATGGGATGATAAGGGGCAAGAAAATAAGATAGAATGACCGTTACGAACACCAGAAAGGTCAGCAGGTCAAAAACGACCCGGACAATGGAGATGAGGATGCTCATATACTGTATTATAGCCTAAATGGTTAAAATGCAATGCCAATTATTGTAGTATTTGTCGTGTTACTGAGGCTTTACGGGTCGCGGGCCAACAATTGAGGTGCCGACCCGTACAAGGGTGGCGCCCTCTTCAACCGCAATCTCAAAGTCAGAACTGGTGCCCATTGAAATTTCATCCCATTTGTGAGTGGGGAACTGCTGATTCAAGTATGAGGCAAGGCGGCGCAAGCGGATGAAGAAGGGGCGAACATCTTCAGGACAATCAAAAATCGGCGGCATTGTCATCACCCCATTAACTTGAAGCTGTCGACAGGCAAGAACGGCTGCAATATCTGGCAACAACTCACTCCAGCGAGATTCGTCCCAGGCAGAGAAACCGAACTTTGATTCTTCGCCGCTGACGTTGAATTCCAATAAGACCGGCAGGCATCGTTGACTTTCTGTGAGAATACGATCTAGTTTTTGGGCCAGGGAAACGCTATCCAGGGCCTGAAAGCAATCAAAATGCTCGCAAACCAAACGAGCTTTACGGCTTTGGAGGTGCCCAATCATGTGCCACTCAACACTCGAGCGATACGGATCAAGTGCGGTAAGCTTGGATACTGTCTCATCGGGATAATTTTCACCCAGTATTTTTGCGCCAGCCTGAATGGCTGCTTCGATAACGGTAATGGGTTGTGCTTTGGTTACGACAACCAGTTTTACCGAACCCGGCTGGCGTCCGGAGCGGGTTTCGGCCTTATCGATACGGGTTTGCACTCGACTAATATTTTCGCGAATTTGATCAACCAATGCAGTCATCTGATCAACCCTCCAATGCCAATACAGCTCCAAAACGCCCAGCTTTACCGTGCTCGCCGCGGTGAGAATACCAATCTTCCAAATGGCAGGCAGTACACTCCCCGGCAATACTCACAGCATTAACGCCGGATTCATTCAGGGCTATCTTGTTTGCCAGCCAGAGGTTTAAATGCGTATGGCCATTAACTGAGATCAAGATCTCTTCTGAACGCGCCCCAAAAGACTGGCGGACTTGCTCGATCACATCCGTACCTACTTCGTAGTGATCTGGTCCAATTGAAGGGCCAATGCCAGCCCAGATGTCTGCCGGAAGACAGCCATAATGCTTTTGCATGGCCAACACGGTGGCAGATGCAATTTTCTTGACAGTGCCCTGCCAGCCAGCATGGGCAATACCGACAACCTGTTTCTTTGGATCATAAAACATCACCGGCACACAATCTGCAAAGCGCATCATCAGAGTGATTTCTGGATTATTGGTAATGATTGCGTCTGCTGATTGATGTGGTTGATCCAATGGGCGCGGGGCATCTGTGACAACCACTGTTGCACTATGGACCTGCCACACATCAAATATAGATTCTACGGGACGACCAATTGCCGCAAAAACCCGCCGCCGGTTTTCGACCACGTTGGAGCGAATATCACCAACAGTGCCGCCATGATTGAGCGATTCCCAGGGCGCCGGGCTGACGCCCCCACGTCGCGTGAAAAAGCCATGTAAGACCGGGAGGGTCTCAAATTCGTATGCACGCAGTTCGCCGTAATCCCGCCAGGCCATCAGGAAACAACCTCGCGAGTACGCCGGGCTTGCGCATATTTCCAGTCCACCATCTGGCGGGTTTCGCGCATGCTTTCTTCAATAACCGGGAATAAATACCAGGCGGTCATTATGCCAAACAGTGTCCCGGTCAAAGTGCGCAAAAAGGGTGTGCTCTCACGAATCGGCAAGGAGAAAGGCAGCCAGCTCAGCAGGCCTGGTAGCTGGGATCCGCCATCCAAGGCTATCGGGACGATGCCAATAATCAACCACCACTTCCAGGAAAGCCCTTTCCAGCGACGGCCGGTTATTGCAAACAGAATGCCGAATAACATCATACTGCCATAAATCGCCACATCGCGCTGGCACAGAGCCACTTTATACCCCATACGTTCATCGCCCAGCGTATCCCGCGCTTGAATAATAAACGCGTTTGAAGTGGACGGGTCCTCTGATAAGCGGATGCCTTCCTTGCCAATCCAGGCTTCGTATGAAATGACGTTATCCATTTCAGCCAGTTCGCTGGGGTAGAAGCTCTGTTCCCCAAATAAAAACCAGGAGCGGAAGGCTAATTGGTGGCACAGAGGTGTGTAGATTTTGTAAATTATTCGGGCAGGAGCAGCAGCGCCAGTTTTCATTAACACGGGGGCCAGGAACGGCAGACCTGCATACACGGCCAGGGACAGAATAATGACCCACATATAATGCTTGCTTAACCAGAGGCTCAGGCGATCACCGTTCGTCACGGTGATGCCAGTAGACGCAAGGGCGCTGCCATCAATCCGTTGGAGCGCCGATTCTCGATCTTGGGCCGCCCTGAGTGCAACCTCAACCTCCTGAGGCGTGAACTGGCCTTTCAGTTGATAAGGGCCAATTTGTAAAACCGGCAACTGGGTATCGGGTTCAACACCAACCGCAGGGTACTTCGTTCCATCCATCAATATAAGTTCGTGCGGCATACTGGCCTGTAAATCCGCAAGAGTTTGCTTGATTTCAAAGGTGCGATCTTCGTCACCAGGTTTGTAATATAATGTTGCAGTAATGGTCATTAATGCCTCTCATAAACCAAAATCAACGCCGGGCGCCAGCAATGCCAATTGTTGAAAAATACCCAACAACATCATCACGCCCACTACAATCAATATAATCCCCATTGCGATTTCAATAAAGTGAAGCAGTTTTTGATACCTACGCAGTGCAGTTGTGACCCAGCCGATACTTAGCGCCGCAGCTAAAAATGGGACAGCCAGGCCTAGGGAATAGGCTGTCAATAATAAGGCGCCCAGCGGGAGGTTGGCAGTATTCATTGCCAGAGTCGCAATCGCACCCAGAATTGGGCCAGTGCACGGCGACCAACCCGCAGAGAATACAATGCCCATCAGAAACGATGAGACAAAGCTGCCCTGACGATCCAGACGGGATTGCGGGCGCAGATCGTATTCTAGAAAAGGCAGGCGCAGTAGACCGGTCAGATGCAGGCCAAACAATAAAACAATGAGGCCACCCAACCGGGCCAACCAGTTACGGATATCATACAGCAGAGCGCCAAGAGCAGAGGCGGCCAATCCGATTAAGATAAAGACCACGCTAAATCCCAGCACAAAAGCAAAGCCATGCCAGAGCGTCAGCCAGCGGTCAGGTTGTGCGTCAGCCTGATTGGAGCGAATGGCGCGCCCGCTGAGATAGCTGACATAGGCCGGAACAAGCGCAAGGACGCAGGGAGAAAGGAAAGATGCCAGGCCAGCCAGAAACGCTAACCCGATGGTCACATCGGCAGCCATGCGCCTATTCCTCCCGCACGATCACGCGGGTTACATTCTCATATCCAGACACCTCAATTTTGCCATCGTCGTATGGCGATTGTGGCAATGACCATCGATAAACAAATCGGGCATCATCTGGGCGGACATTCACGCAGCCATGCGACATTGGTTCGCCATAATTGTTATGCCAGTAAGTAGAGTGGATGGCAACGCCACCCGTAGCAAAAATTGAAGTCCAGGATACGCCCAATAATTCATAGCCGGATGCGGCGCTGCCGCCGCCCATGTGCAGGGATATGTACTTCCGATTAATCACATGGTTTTCGCCCAGCGGCGTGGCCCAACGGTCCACCACATTTCCAGAGGCGTCAAATTTCGCTCCAGAAGAAATTCGACAAAAATACACTTCGGAGCCGCTTTCAAAGCAAGCTAAAGTCTGGCGGGTCAGGTTGATCAATACATATTTGTCCGTTACTTCTGGACGGATTGGAGCGGTATCTTCAGGCGTGATGGGACGAAGTGCCTCGGCTGGCACCCAGAAAACATCGCCATAGCTGCCATGCTTCTCACGAACCCGGTAAAGCACCATGCCCAGAGAGTTCGTCTGGATATCATCCACCCAATAGACCTGACTGTAGTATAAACGATAGCGGTCTGGGGTCAGTTCTTTTAACAGGGGCGAGGCTGGGTTGGCGGCATCCAGATAAAACTGGGCATAGGGAACTGTGATTTCGGCCCACATGCCGCGCCCGGTGGCGTTGGTGGGCAGTTCCGTCAGGGGTGTGTTGGGCTTGTTCCATACAGGCTGCACCAGTGGAGCTGGCAGATAGCCATCCGGGGTCTCTATCCAACGCCGATTGGTGGGGAACATGGGGAATGGTTCGCCCATCACCTCGCGCTGCCAGACAACCACGGCATCATCATACAATGTGCTCACTGTGGTGCTGTCGGGTGAGGGTTTAGCTTTTAAGTCCAAACGAGACAGGACGCGTCCCAAACGGGCAGACTCTGGAAAAGTCTGGAATTGTTCAACGGTCCAATGTCGCCAGGGACGCATGCCAAGAGCGGCGGCACCGAGCAGGCTGAGTTTTAGAAAATCTCGACGAGAGATAGGGTGATCATTCATGGGCGTTAAGATACCTGTTTCGCAGGGTTTTGTCAACCAAAACTGTCAGATTAGAGCGCTAATTGAAACGCGCGTGACCAGATGAGCTGTTTGACTTTCTCGATTTCGGGGCCCCACCAGGCATCGCCGGGTTGATATGGAACAGCTTGGCGCAATGTTTGATGAACCTGGGCGGTGCCCTGCCCCAAAACGGATCCCGGTCGCTGGCGCAACCGCAGGTCAAGCGCGCGGGCGGCGGTATACAGCTCAATAGCCAGTACATGGGCCGTATTATCCAAAATCTGTCGGGTATGTCGAGCAGCGGTCATTGCATTGGCATTGTGGTCCTCTTGCTCGCCAGAGGTTGGCAAGGAGTGAACCGAATCGGGGTGGGCAAGAGTCTGGTTTTCCAGCACCAGTGATGCGGCGGTGTACTGAGGCATCATCAAGCCAGAGTTCAATCCAGCGGCTTCAGGTGTATCCACTAACATGGGAGGAAGGCCGTCGTTGAGCTTGCCATCCGTCAGGCGGAACACTCGACGCTCGGCAATGGCGGCCAGTTCGGACAGGGCAATCCCAAGGTAATCCATCACCAGGCCCACTGGCTCACCGTGGAAATTGCCGCCAGAGATTGCATCGCCCGGGGCAAATAAAAGCGGATTATCAGTTGCAGCGTTAATTTCACGTTCGACAACCTGGCTGACAAACGCCAAAGTATCGCGCACGGGGCCGTGAACCTGAGGCGCGCAGCGGAGAGAATAGGCATCTTGAACGCGCCCGGCGGCATTCATCAGCGTACTTCCGGCAGTAAGCTGTTTAACATGGTCGGCAACAGCAATTTGTCCAGGGTGATTACGCGCCGCATGCAAGCGCGGGTCAAAAGCCGCAGTTGTTCCCAACATGGCCTCCAGGCTCATCGACAAGCCCATATCAGCCACTTCAACGAGGTAGGCAGCATCCCAAACCGACAGGGCGGCAAGCGCAGCCGAGAAGGTGGCGCCATTATTCACAGCCAAGCCTTCCTTAGGACCCAACACCAGTCGGGGAATGCCAGCTTCAGCCATGGCGGCCTTGCCAGTCATGACCACGCCGCCATATTCGGCCCAGCCCGAATCCTCTTCGCAATCCAGATGATCGGTGGTCCACACCAGCGCCATATGAGATAAGGGGCCAAGATCGCCCGAAGACCCCAGGGAGCCCTGCGATGGGACAACTGGCGTTACACCCCGATTCAGCATCTCCAAAAGAGTCTCGACAACCTCCAATCGAACACCCGAGCAGCCGCGCGCCAGCGTGTTTGCGCGCACCAACATGGCACCGCGCACAACTTCGGCGGGCAGGGCCGGGCCTGTTCCAATAGCGTGGCTTAAGATTAAATTGCGGCTCAGTTGAGCGCTCTCATCAGGTCGGATGCGGCGGTCAGCAAAAATGCCAAAGCCCGTATTGATGCCATAAACCGGGCGTCCGGTTTCCAGGATGGCATCCAGGCAGGCGCGCGATTCGAGAATAGCAGCACGCCCATTATCAGAAAGACGAACGGGTTCGCCTTCGCGGGCAATCCGCATAACCTGCTCCAGCGTCAAATGATGGCCATCAATTTCAATCATGGGTTCCTCGTTTTAGAAAAATAGATAGCCCAGCAGTACTGCCACAGCCGGGACGGTCAGATTATCAATATCACGGTAAGGGATTGACTCAACCAGTGTACAGACCAGGGCGATGATGGTTACTGGCCCCAGGTAAGACCAGTAGGGACCGGTAAAAGCATTTGCCAGAACATAAATCAATATGACCATTGCCGAAAATACCCACCCCCCAATCAGCATGGACAATGAACCTAGCCAGGATTTCGCTTTAGACCATGGCAGACGTCCACTTATAAAGCGTTTGCCGATGATATCAGCAAGGCCATCACCGCCGCACAGCATCATCAGCGCAATGATGCCGACGGGGTTGTCCTTCCAAAACAAAATGGTCAGAAGAACGAATACTATCCCATAATATAGGGGGCCACGTAAAATTTCGTGCCGGTCGCCATGCCGGCTCATAGCTGCAACGGCAGCCTGATCTTTGATGACCCCAATGCCCACAAGGAAAAATTGTGCGGTGATTGCCAGGGGAATCAGCGCGGCCAGCCAGCGCGCGGATGGAATATCTGGGAAAAGAAGCCAGCAGAGCACAAAAATTGGGCCAGTGCCCATATGGATTATTTTTCGACTGAGCGGGCCGCTGATCCAGCCACGATGGGCCAGCGCATCCATGACACGAAGCCAGCCCAAGGCAATAACAAACGTGACGATCAGGGCAATCCAAACGTTAGATATCAATTTTCTACTCTCGATCTACCCGACGTGAGCGAGCAGCTTCGCGTTCTTCATCCCGTTTAGCTATTTCGTGGCGCTTATCATACAGCTTTTTACCTTTGGCAATGGCTATTTCAAGTTTGGCGCGGCCGTTTTTAATGACCATTTGAACAGGGACGATGGTAACGCCCTTCTGGCGAACAGCGTTAAACAGCTCGCGGATTTCACGACGATGCAGGAGCAATCTGCGGGGGCGGAGAGGGTCATGGTTGAAGCGGTTGGCCGCTTCGTAGGGGGCCACGTGCGCATTCATCAGCCAGGCTTCATGTCCATCTACCTGAACATAGGCTTCGGACAGGCTCACCTGTCCTGCCCGGATGGATTTAATTTCACTGCCCTGAAGGGAGATCCCGGCTTCTAAATGTTCCAGTAAGAAATATTCAAATCGCGCTTTACGATTGGTTGCTACAACTTTGACATCCATAGGTTGGATTTTACCTCAAAACTAACCCCACCGGGCGATACTGAAGCCAGTCAACATGCGAATGGCGCCTAAAACAATGAGCGCGCCCGATAATCCCAACCAGTTGCCTACCAATGGGCCAATGATTGAGGCAACTAAAATTGCCGCATTTGCGCCAATTGTGAACCAGGCCAGATGCGCCGGGCGATCTGCGGGCGGAACATTTTCAAGCAGATAATTATAGTAAGCGCCACCAGCCACCGACCAGGCAAACCCGCCAACCAATGACGTAATCAGGTAAAGCGTTGGGCCTGTGGAGATGCCCAATAAAACGGGATAGATACCCAACATTACCAGGCCAACCCCAGTCAAAATGCGGTTGCCCCAGCGTGCAGAGAGACGCGCAAACTGCAAAGAGCCGATAAAAACTGTAACATAAAAAAGGGCAGAGCCCAGACCGATGATCTGATCACTTAATTTAAGAACATTTACTGAAAAAGCCGGGAAAATGGGCGCCGGCAAATATTGCGCCAGATGAAAAGCAATCAACAGAAAAAGCACTCGTCCAAAAGGTCCGCGCAAGATATCTGTACGCAACTGCTGGCGCAGGCGGGAAAACCAATTTATGGAAATGCCATCAATTTCAGGTGGAATGTACTTTTCTGTTGTCGTGTGAACCCGAAACAGGTGGTAGGCGCTCATGGCAGCGCCCAAGAACCCGAGCCCAAAAACGACGACATAGCCCATTGGGAATGTTGTACTAACCAATACGCGGCCACATAATAGTGTGGCCAGGGTGGTGGTCACGGCAAACACGGCGTTGCGCACCCCAACCACGTATCCTCTCCATTCCAACGGAACAGCTTCGGCAAACAGGGCATTAAAGCCCATGGCAAGGGCAGTACCGGGAATACTCATGACCAGAGTTGCAAGAATGATGATTAGAACCTGGGTCTGGCCCCCAAAATTATCCAGTAAAAATGGCAAGGGAACATAAACCAGATAAACCATCCGGGAAAGGATGGCGGTCGTCACAACTGCCCCACGCGTCTGGCGGCGCCCCAGCCAATTGCCAGAGGGTAATGCAAAAATCAGGCTTATAATTGCAGGTGCGGCAGTAATGAGCCCCAACTGGCTGGTATTTGCTCCAATTCGGGCGGCATAGATGGATAGAAAGGCGATTGTGCTGCCGTTGAGGATGCCAAACCAGCCAATATCAAAAAAGAGATTACGAAAATTGGCCCGATCAGATTCGGGAACGGGCCTTGTGGGTTTTAGAAATGAGAAAAATCTACGAAACAATTCCGGCCTCCAAAAATAACTCACCCAGTGCGTTAAAGCGGCATTTTCTGTTAGACCCTACCGTTACTTTTTTGAACCATGGATCTTTTGGCGCCACGCCGAGACCTGTGATGAAGGCTTATCGGCGCTGGCAGAACGAGCTTGAGCGCCAGCCAGTGGCGTTTTTAGGGCGCCAGGCAACCGACCTGCTCCGGCAGGCCCGCTCCAATCTTGCTCAGTTTTTAGGGACATCAGCCAACAATCTGGTGTTTGTTACCAACGCCACTGTAGGACTCAATATTGTGGCTCGCAGCTTGAAACTGAGCGACCAGGATGAAGTACTGGCATCCGATCATGAATATGGGGCGCTGGATCGAACCTGGCACTTTCTGGCATTAAAACAACATTTCAAGTATATCAATCTTCCGGTATCCCTTCCAGTCACAAATCCGGCTGATTTTGTCGAAGACCTGTGGCGTGGTGTTAGCCGCCGGACGCGGGTTATTTTTCTCAGCCACATCACCTCCCCCACCGCATTGATATTTCCTGTTCGTGAAATTTGCCGGCGGGCACGCGAGGCAGGGATTTTGACTGTTATTGACGGTGCACATGCGCCCGGACAGATTCCGTTAATGCTGGACGAATTGGGCGCCGATTTTTACTCGGGGAATCTGCATAAATGGCTATGCGCACCCAAAGGGGCGGCTTTTCTCTACGCCCGCCCTGAAGTGCAGACGTTAATTGAGCCGCTGGTTGTGAGTTGGGGTTGGGAGAGCGAAACGCCATCTGACTGCCAATTTGTCGATTATCTGGAATGGATGGGAACGCGTGATCTGTCGCCGTTTTTGGCGGTCAAAGATGCTATCGAGTTCCAGGAGACCTATCGCTGGGATCAGGTCAGAGAGCGCTGCCACGCGCTGGCTGCTGCAACTCAAAAACAGATCGTGGAGCTTACAGGTATCCCACCATTGCAGAGCGGTCCAGATGTATGGTTTGCACAAATGATGACCGCCCCCCTTCCACCTCAGACAGATTTGGCGTGGTTAAAACAAGCCCTGTATGATACCTATCACATTGAAGTGCCCTTGATTCGCTGGAATGAGCAGGCGTTGATCCGGGTTTCTTTCCAGGGATATAACACTCAGAGCGATGCAGATCGATTGATTGCCGCTTTGAAGCGGCTTCTCTACGGCCAGTCAACTTGAGCGCCAGCGGCTGGCTTTGCGATCAATCTCACGGATAAACTGCTCTTTGCCGTCTGTATAGGCCACTGAGTCGTATGGGAATTGGGCGGCAAGTGCTGCTTTCAGGCGGCTGTAAGCTTCAGCTTCGGCAGGATGGGCGATCAAATAATCACGGAAGTTGATATGACGGACAATCTCCGGATTTCCAGTCAGAAACATGTGGACGTGGCAAAAATGCGTTTCGCCAGTAAATTTAACAAAATAGCGTCTGCCAGGGATGCCGTTTTCGCCACGCGGGGCATACCCCAAAGCTTCCATGCGTGGATTTAATTCATCAATTTCATCCAGGTTCAGCACTTCCGCCAGCAGATCAAGGGTGGGTTTTGCCATAATTCCTGGAATGGCTGTACTGCCGATATGATGAATTGCCAGGATAGACGCGCCTAGAGCGCGCATAATTTGAGCAGCCTCTTTGGTTGCCATATCTGCCCAGACTGGATCGTGGGGTACGATTTCAATTTTCCGCATGAGTGGAATCGCCTTCCGTCAAAACTGGGACAAGGATGTCGTCCATCAGATTCTGCAAATCCTGACCGTTCAAAAACGGCAACGAGGCTACCTTGCCATGAGCCATACCACGAAGCGGCCGCGACCAATGCAATACAGCGCGTGTATCTGCGGGATAGTGAGACTTACGGGCGCCGATATTCACCCAGCGAGTGCGGGATAAGGTTTGCTCCCAATCCTGCCAGGGGACCAAGTCGGGCGTCAGAGAGAAGGTGGAGAGGACAGAAAAGTACAACGTCAGGGCAGGATCAATTTTCGGCAGCATGGATTGGAGAAAATGGCGACTATCTTCCGTATTAAAAATGAGCCAGAGCGGCAGCAATCCCAGGCGTTCCACGGAGGTTACATCGTACTGCGAAAACATTTCTATTAATACGCCAGCCGGTTGACGGTCTGCTCGGCGCAGGCGTTGAGACATGGCATAGAACGCCAGTTTGGAAAAATCGTGAGGATGCGGCAGGGAAATACGGCGGAATTGATAGCCTGCTTGCCGACAAAACTGCTCCAGGGCTTCGGCTAAACCGGGCTCGCTGCCCCATTCAGATTCCGGGCCCAATTCCAGCGGGTAATCATCCAAACGCCAATTGGAGTGCTTGAGGCCAATACTGCGGCAGTATCGCTCCAGGCGTTCACTGCCTGACAAAAACTCTGCTGCAGAAATATCTCCCCAGCCGCCGACTTGAAAGACGCGCCGTTCTGCCAGACGGTAGCGTTGCCAGAGCGCCTGCCCCTCCAGATAAATTACTTCACCGCCGGGCAATAGTCTTTGGCGAATGAAATTGACGTAAGCTTCTGGTAAGCCCATCAACTTGAGGCGCAGATGATTGACACGGCGCGTTAACCAGCCATCATGGACGGGGTCATAATGTTGGATGGTCATAAGGCCAGGATTGGTATCTACGATCTGTTGGGCCAGGGCATTGGAACGATGCAGATATTCTTGAACATTACCATCCAGAGCCCCGCCGGCAAGCGTCAAGACAAAGGCTTGCGGCAGAAACGGTCCACCCAGAGAAACAGCCAGATGAGCAGCAGCGCCGCCAATCGGGACGCCGATTGTGATGGCCGGAAAGCGTCCTGGCAGGGCAACATAATCTGACAGGCGTTCCTTGATGAGGGTGTTCATCAAGGAAGCGTCAAGACTGGCAGGATTAAGCGCAATGGGGGCCTGGGCTCTTGGCATCACCCAGAGGGCCACCGAGCGCGGTAAGACTCCAAGGATATCCAGCGCGGCGCGCTGCCATCGAGCTAGAGAGTAAGCATCACAAAAATCATCCCGGAGGGCGGCGGCAACGGTGCGTGTGACCAGTGGCGATGAGCTTTCGGGGCTTTCTAGAGGAGACATTATGCAATCAGCCTGTATTTTCTGAATTGTAACCCGTATAATAGTGATTATACTCACAGATTGAGGTTGCCATGACAGAGATTTCATTAGCCTTAGGCGGCGGCGGTATTAAAGGGATTGCCCACATTGGAGTGCTGCGCGTATTGGAAAAGCATGGCTTTGAGGTCAAAGCTATTGCAGGAACAAGCGCTGGCGGTATCGTAGGGGCCACTTACGCTGCCGGCCTCACTCCCGATAAAATCGATCAAATCATTACTCAAGCAAATCAGAAAAAGCTCTTTGCCCGCGCCAAGCAGGAAGGGCCAGCGCTAATGGGCTTAAGCGGATTGTATGAGTTGTTGACAACGGCCCTGGGCGATATTACCTTTAACGAGTTAAAGATCTCCTTTGCTTGTACTTCGGTTGAGCTGGAAACCGGGCAGGAAATGATTTTGAATCAGGGGCGGGTTGTGGATGCGATTATGGCAACCATTGCTGTGCCAGGCATTTTTCCGGCAAAATGGATTAACGGTTTTCAACTGGTTGATGGCGGTATTATTGATCCCGTTCCTGTGGCGCTGGCACGGTGGCTGGCGCCTAATTTGCCCGTAGTTGCGGTTTGCCTTTCGCCAGAACAAAAAGAATGGGCGTATCTGCCACCTATTGACTTCACATCGGCACCGTTACCCAGGCCCATTGTGGAGCAAATTTCAAAGCTGCGCATCAGCCAGGCTTTTAGAATTTATCTGGAAGCAATGGAAATCACATCCCGGTCAGTAGCAGAACTACGTCTACAAATTGACACCCCTGAGGTGCTAATCCGCCCAGACGTAATCCGATTTGGTATTTTAGATGAAGTGGCGCCAGAAAAATTAATGGCGCTGGGTGAGCAGGCCGCTGAAGAAGCAATTCCAGAAATTCGAAAGGCGACAGCCTGGCCGCGCAAATTACCCCGATTATTCCGGCGGGCTAACGTGCCGGGGAAAATCTTGCCGGTCAATGAAGACGAGGACGAGCCAACACAATGAGTCGGGATTTACGTCGCTATCGACAGCAAACAACAACCCGATTAATATTTGGCGCTCTCCTGCTGCTATTTCTGGTTGGCGATGGCTTAATCTATCTGATATACGGCAAAGGGGCTGCCTTGATGGGATTATTATGTATTGGGGGTGCCTTCATACCCATCGGGGTCACCCTGTTGATTCTGCAGGGTATGGATTGGATTGTCAGGCGCGCCAACAAAGAGGACAAATAGATTCATGGGCACCGATATATTGCAGATCGGGAATTGGGTTGTGCGGTACAAAGCCACCGCGTCAAGTCAGAATGCCAATGTACTTGTTATGCTACATGGCTGGACCGGGGACGAGAACGCGATGTGGGTGTTTGCGCGCAACCTCCCCGATAATTTTTGGATTTTAGCCCCACGCGGGACCCAGACGGCAAATGAGACAGGCTATGGCTGGACCAGAATTAACGCAGGGTTCGTGGATTATCGGGCGGCGGCGGTCGATCTTATGCAGGGGATTAGCACCTGGTTTGAGGCTCTGCAAATCAAAGCGGGACCTTTTTCCGTATTTGGTTTCAGTCAGGGGGCGGCAATGGCCTTGTCTTTGGTGTTGTTATTCCCAGACCAAATCAAGTCAGCCATGAGCGTAGCGGGTTTCTTGCCAGCTGATGCCAACGACCTATCGATCAGAACGCCATTGAACGGCAAACCCATATATATCGCCCATGGCACACAGGATCTGATTGTTCCGGTTGAAAAAGCGCGTTCAGCAGCCAGGTTTTTGACGGACTGCGGCGCAGATGTGACTTACTGCGAGAATAACGGGGGCCACAAACTGAGCCTGGATTGTTTCAAGGGGCTGGAAGAATTTATTGTCCGGCACCATTAATCAACGGCGCTGGAGCAGCGCAAATAAACCTGTTACCACGCCGATAATCAACAAGATCAGAATAATCAGTCCCATGGGAACACCGGCTACCGTAGCGCTGCCGGCGTTTTCATTATAAGTTGGGATAATGAGCGGCGGTGGGGCTGTAAATGTCGGCAGGCGGGTCGGGGCGCTGGTGACAATAAACTGAGCCGCCATGGTAGGGTCAATAGTAGAAGTGACCTGCGGAGTCGGGGTGGCAGGGGGTTCAACAGCCGGAACTGTTCCGCCGGTAATGCCGACAAATGAAGCCCAGACCCATCCAGTACCTCCGGGGGCGCCAGGGTATTCGATCAGCACCCATTCATTGCCGGGTGTACGCCCCAGGGCGGGAACTTCCTGCCCCAGGACCAGCACGCCGACAATCGGCGCCAGAGTGCTGGGATAAGCGCGCACATTGGCGAAATTTTCGGTTTGGCCGGGCAAGACTGCCGCAACGGGGCCCTTTGGCGTGGAGGTAACGGTTGCTATCGATCCAGTAGGAAGCTGGTAAAGCCCAGAGGCCTGGGCGGTGAGCGGCAAAGCCAGTAGGAGCGTCATCCCGAGTAAGACAATTAGAAATAAGCCAAGAAAATGGTTGTTTTTCATCAATTCATCCATGCGATTGTTGTTTATTTTTTATCAATCCCGATTATAATCTGAAGTATGCAATCTCGCATTTTTCATGGTGATTTAAAACCTGCTGATCTTGCCCGAGCATTAATGGGCCATTTTCATCGCGGAAATTTACGCGTCCAACAAATTGGTGACCGAGAAAAAATCACGGTTCAAATTGCCACGACCAATATGCCCAGCGCTGGAGGGCAAACCGCGCTTGGCGTTGCCATTCAGAAAGTTGAAGATGGCATTATGGTCAGCGTGGGCAAACAAGCCTGGCTGGGTGTCGCTGCAAGCCTGGGGCGAACCGCGTTGCAGGCATTGCGCAATCCATTGAGTTTGCTTGGCAACCTGGACGATATTGCTCAAGATATTGAATATTTACGGCTCTCAGAAGAAGTTTGGGAAGCTATCGATTCCGCAGCCCGAGCAGCCGGGGTAAGCACTGAACTTTCAGAACGGCTGCGGCGGATGGTTTGTAATTACTGCAACACGGCCAACCCGGTTGGAGAACCCCGCTGTATTGCGTGCGGGGCCCCCCTGGGTGATGTTCAGCCCCGGACGTGCAAAAAGTGTGGATTTGTGGCTCGCAATGATGAGCGTTTTTGCACACAATGCGGACAACCCCTCTGAGGATTTTTTATGGAATTGCATAATGCCATTACCGACGTGCCAGGTATTCGTGTGGGGCACGCCCAAAATTTGGATGCGCTGACTGGATGCACGGTGGTTTTGTGCGAATCGGGGGCAGTTGGTGGGGTTGATCAACGCGGGGGGGCACCCGGAACTCGCGAGACCGATGCGCTCCGCCCGATGCACCTGGTAGATCAGGTTCATGGGGTGTTGCTGACTGGCGGGTCGGCTTTTGGGCTGGATGCTGCCAGCGGCGTTATGCGTTATTTGGAAGAGCGCGGGGTTGGCTTCAATACCGGCGTAGCCAAGGTGCCGATTGTGCCGGCGGCGGTCTTGTTTGATCTAGCAATCGGGCGAGCGGATATCCGCCCGGATGCGGCGATGGGATATGAAGCCTGCCAGAACGCGTCGAATGCGGTGCCAGCGCAGGGAAATGTTGGCGCCGGAACTGGCGCAACCGTTGGCAAAGTCCTGGGGCCCAAACAAGCGATGAAGTCGGGCATTGGGACAGCCAGTATGGATATTGGCGGCGGGATTATTGTTGGTGCGATTGTGGCGGTGAACGCATTTGGCGATGTGGTTGACCCCGAAAATCAACACATTATCGCTGGGGCACGATCGGTTTCAAGCGGACCGATCAAAATTGGTGCAACCGAATCGTTTGCGGATACATTGCAAACCATGAAAACCCTGGTGGGGCGCGTGGTGCTCGATTTTGCGGGGCGGCAAAACACAGTCATTGGTGTTGTGGCGACTAACGCGCGCTTGTCCAAAGAAGAAGTGAACAAAGTTGCGCAGATGGCCCATAACGGATTGGCGCTGTCTCTACGCCCAGCGCATACTATGATGGACGGGGATACCATTTTTGCATTGGCAACCGGTCAGCGGAAAGCCGATGTCAATATTGTTGGCGCATTTGCGGCGCAAGTGACCGCCCAGGCGATTATTCAGGCTGTTAAAGCAGCTCAACCGGCTGGAGGTTTACCAGCTGCGAGTGCATAACAGGGCGTTTTATCTATAAATCTCATTCACAGGCAAAGGACCCATGCCCGAACATCCACTGCGAATTTTCTCCGGCTCCGCCCATCCCGAACTTGCTCAGGAAATTGCCAATCTACTTGGTGTTTTGGTTGGAAGATCAACAACCCGCCGATTGCCCGATTCTGAAATCCATGTGATGATCGATGAGGTTGTCCGCGATCAGGATGTCTTTTTGATTCAACCCTGCTGCGCGCCTGTGAATGATAACTTAATGGAACTGCTCCTCTACCTGGACGCGCTGCGGCGCGCCAGCGCTCATCAGGTTAATGTTGTCATTCCATATTTTCCATATGCCCGCCAAGATAGAATGGCAAAGGGCCGCGAAGCCATCAGCGCGCGCGTGGTTGCATCTCTGGTTGAGGCAATGGGGGCACGGCGGGTTCTGTTTGTAGATATTCATAACCTGGCTATTCAAGGCTTCTTCAATATTCCTGTTGACCCTGTCAGCGCGATCCCGGTGCTGGCGGATTATCTGCGAAAGCCTGAATACCATGACGCCGCCATCGTCAGTCCAGATGTTGGTCGGGCCACCATGGCGGGCAAATACGCCGAAATGCTCAATTTACCGCTGGTCGTAATGCATAAGCGCCGGGCTAATTTTGAAGAAACGAAAACAACCCATGTGGTCGGTGATATTAAGGGGCGGCGGCCAATTGTGATTGACGACATGATTGCTTCGGGCAGTGTGATGAAACAAATTGATGCGCTCTATGCGCAAGGCGCAAAAGGCAAAACCATTTTTGTCATCACCCACGGGGTTCTTCTGCCAACTGCGCTAGATATTTTGAATAAAGATGAACGCATCGAAAAGCTGGTGGTAACCAATACTATTCCCCTGCCAGTCGAAAAGCGCCACCCCAAGATTGAGGTGGTTTCAATTGCCCCGCTGCTAGCAGATATCATTCGGCGGGTACACCTCGGCATCAGTATTTCAGAGCGTCTGGTGCTGCGCTAAGAGATAATTCAGAAAGGATTATTCCATGATCAAAATTGTCGCTGATACCACTTCTTGCATTGCTCCAGAAAAAGCAGCAGAGCTAGGGATCGCCTATATTCCACAGATTATTATTTTTGGGGACGACTCGTACCGCGATGACAATGAGATGGACAGCGCTACATTTCTTAAGAGATTGCGCGCTTCATCCAGCCTGCCAAAAACAGCAGCACCGCCGCCGGTGCTTTACCAACCCATCTATCAGGAATTTGCGCAGCCCGGCAATACAATTTTTGTGATTTGCCCCTCGGCAGAAGTCAGTGGAACCGTGCGCAGTGCAACTGTTGCAGCGCAGGAGTTCCCCAAAGCTGACATCCGGATTATTGACACCCGCTCAATTGGGTCGGGCCTGGGCAGTGTGGTACTTCAGGCGGTTGAATGGGTGAAAGAAGGGGTAGATGCGGCAACTCTTGAATCAAATCTGCGCGATATGATCAGCCGTGAACATGTGTACTTTATGGTAGACACGCTTGAATATTTGTATAAAGGCGGCCGAATCGGCGGTGCCCAAATGCTATTTGGCAGTCTGTTGCAGGTTAAGCCAATTTTGACCGTCAAAGACGGACGCACTGAACCGGTTGAGAGCCAGCGGACCCATAAACGGGCGCTGGAGCGCGTGAAGCAGATGGTTTATTCAGACTGCCCGCATGGGCCACAAGCCCATATTACCATTATGCATGGGGATGCGATTGAAGAAGCCAGCAAACTGGCAGATGAATTGAAAGCCAACCTGGGGCTAACCGAGGTGCCGACCTATCAGCTTCCGCCAGCTATTATGGTGCATGCCGGACCGGGAACTTTGGCAATTAGTTATTTTGTAGAAAAAGCGAGCTGATCGCTGGAAGACTGGAATTTGTCGTTTCTTTTTGAAGATTCAACCCTGCTGGCAATCAACAAACCAGCAGGGTTGCGTTCTATTGCTGATGGATATGATGCCAGTCTGCCGAGTGTGAGGGCTCTTTTGAGTAAACGTTATGGGCCCGTCTGGATTATCCACCGACTGGATAAAGATACCAGTGGGGTCTTATTGCTGGCCCGGAATGCTGAAGCGCATCGGCAGATGAGTATTCAATTTGAAAATCGTCAGGTTCACAAAACCTATCATGCCGTTGTGCGGGGGATTCCTCCCTGGCGAGAGATAACCAGCAAGGAATCCTTGCGAGTCAACGGCGATCGAAAGCACAGAACCATCATTGACCCGGCTCTTGGCAGGGCAGCAAAAACAGATTTTGCGGTATTGGAACAATTTGGGGATTGCGCGTTGATAGCGGCAAGGCCGCGCACTGGCTATACGCATCAAATTAGAGCGCACCTCAGTGCGCTAGGCTACCCCATTTTGTCAGACGATTTGTACGGGATAAGAGGTGCCCCGCTGCCCGGGCCAGATGAACGCATATCACGATTGGCGCTTCACGCAGCCGGTATCGAATTCTCACACCCTCAAACAGGTCGGTTTATCTCAATTGAGGCGCCCTATCCGGCTGATTTTGCGCATCTGCTAATGACGCTAAAGCAATAATAAAAAACAGCGGGCGGCTTTATCAACCGCCCGCTGTTAATGTAAATCTTGTTACCTCGGGCTAAAGCGCCGGGGACGATTTCTTGCTTTGCAGAATAGCCCAAACAATCGCAGCGGTCAGCACCAGGGCGAGAGCCCAGCCACCCCAACCCAGGGTTTGGTGCTGAACAATGATCGGAGCCGCAAGCAGAGAGACCAGATTGACGACTTTAATCATCGGGTTCAATGCCGGGCCGGCTGTGTCTTTGAGTGGGTCGCCAACGGTGTCGCCCACAACGCCAGCCTTGTGGCGCTCGGAGCCTTTGCCAGTATTGGCAGCTAGGTCACGCGGCTCATCTTCAATAGCCTTTTTGGCATTGTCCCAGGCGCCGCCGGCATTGGCCATAAAGACAGCCAACAACTGACCGCTGAGGATAACGCCGGCAAGGAAGCCGCCGAGGGCCTCAACCTGGAGAACCAGGCCAACGACCAAGGGCAGTACAACCGAGATGATTGCCAGAGGAATCAGTTCCTTCTGGGCTGAGCGAGTGGAAATACCCACTACACGCGCATAATCAGGTTTTTTGGTACCTTCCCAAACAGCTTTATCGCGGAATTGTGCGCGGACTTCCTGGACAACCTGAGCAGCAGCACGAGTTACTGCCCGAATTGACAATGAAGAGAAGAGCCAGGGCAAAGCGCCACCGAGCAAGAAGCCGATAAAGACTTTTGTGCTGGAGATGTCGATTGCCGTCAGGGTTCCAGGGGCGACTTTGTTGATATCAGCCATGAAGGAAGCAAACAAACTGACGGCAGCGATGACGGCCGAGGCAATAGCAACACCCTTGGTAATGGCTTTGGTGGTATTGCCCACAGCGTCCAGGTCAGCCATAATCTGGCGCGCCTTGACTGTTTCAGGGTCGGTCATACCATGCCAGGCCATTTCGGCGATTCCATTGGCATTATCAGAGATGGGGCCATAAGAATCCATCGCAACGTTGTTGCCCGTGTGGCTGAGCATACCAATACCAATCATGGCAACGGCGTAAAGTACATAATTAGCGCCATCGGCTTCGTATAGGACCAGCGACAGTACAAAGGAGATCACAATCACAACCAACGCCCAAACCGAGGATTCCATACCAACCGACAGACCGGACAGAATGGTGGTGGCAGGGCCTGTATCAGTCGATTTGACAATATCCTGAACAGGAGCTTTCTTGGTCGCCGTGAAGTAGGAGGTCAGAGGATTGAAGGCAACCGCCAGACCCACGCCAATGGTGGTCAGCATGCCCATGCGCCAGTCACCGACATAAGTGATCGCAAGAATGAAGGCCCAGAGAATAGTATTGAACGAGGATACCTCGTAAGATCTGAACATCGCTTCTTCGGCATCGTGGGCTCGCAGGAACTTGATAGGGAACTTTTCCCAAATAGGAACTGTGAATGTTCCCAAAATTGAGCTCAGTACGCCAATTGCGCGAATAATCAACGGGTAAACAATCCAAACGATGCTACCTGTGCTTTCATAAAGCACCAGACCGAGGATCAGGGCAGAGACAATGGTAACTTCGTAGCTCTCAAAGATATCGGCAGCCATACCAGCGCAGTCGCCTACATTATCGCCAACCAGGTCAGCAACTACAGCAGCGTTACGCGGATCATCTTCGGGGATATCTTTTTCTACTTTACCCACCAGGTCTGCGCCAACATCTGCAGCCTTGGTATAAATACCGCCGCCAACGCGCATGAAAAGAGCAAGCAGGGTGCCGCCAAAGCCGAAACCAAGCAAGGCATCTGGAGCTGCGGTGCCGAAAATAATGAAGATGACCGTACCGCCAAACAGTCCCAGGCCATCTGTCAGCATGCCCGTAATTGTACCGGCATAGTAGGCAATCGAGAGAGACTCATTGAAGTCGCGGCGAGCGGCAGAGGCAGAACGGACACTGGCCTGAATAGCCATGCGCATGCCGAGTTGACCCACCGTTAAGGAGAAGAAGGCGCCCATGAAGAACGCAATGGTGCGGCCGACAGAGACAGCGATAACAGCATTATCGCCGAAACGATCAACAGCCTCTTTAGTGGGTTCTACAACGTAGACACTCAGAAACAGTGCCACGCCGAGCAAGAGGATTGCCGGGAGGATTGTTTTCAACTGGCGGCTAAGGTAGCTATTTGCGCCAACTCGAATTGCGTCCCAGACTTCTTGCATCTTTGGTGTGCCCTTATCTTTCTTGAGCACGTTGCCCCGCAGCAGCCATGCATACAGCAGGCTGATAAAGGCCACAAGCAGCACACATAGAATAGCAATCTGCTCAAATGGTGTCTTGAGGCCGCGCTCTGCAAGACCAAATATGTCCATACTTCCTCCAAATTGATAGGGATTTAAAGAGACTAGATTATTTTACTTAAATGTGAATGATTGTCAATTGAAGATGGGCGAGAATTTATTCAGCCGAAAGATTAGTATTAGATTAGAATTTATCAACCTTATTGACTTTAGGGGGAGCGCAATTGTATAGTGTATTGCGGCAAACAATTGGCAGCAAGTGGTCTGACAATTGCTCCAAAGCAATATGGGCGGGCTGCTTTTTATAATAACCCCGATTCGGTAACTGAGGTGCGAAGGATCTGCTTGATCAGAGCCAATCGGAAACAGTTGAGAGATTGTCACTATTTGAGTCAGTGCCATTTTGTGCCAAATGGCCTACTTGATTTTTGCTTGAAAAACGTGTATTCTGGATAACAGGACTAAAACGGGGCACGGAAATCCATTCCAATAAGAGGAATTGCGCAAACTGTATGGAGAACCCTTTCATTAACGTAGTCGACGAAGAAGACGAAGAATATCCAGCGATAGCCCGCCTGATTGAACTGGGGCGGCAAAAAACTTTTGTAACAATAGACGATATTCTGCACTTCTTTCCAGACGCAGAGCAAGACGTTGAACAACTCGAAGAGGCTTTCGCCGCGCTGATGAGCGCCGGCATCCCTTATCTTGAGGATGAAGCGCCGCTGGCTGAGCCATCTGAAGATGAGTTGATCCTTGAAGAAGAGCCCAACGAACGAGCGCCCGAAGTTGCAATTGACGATCTTGAAAACATTGATACCGACGACACTATTGGGCTATATCTTAAAGAAGTCAGCCGTGTTCCGCTACTAACAGCGGAAGAAGAAGTGGAGCTTGCTCAACGGATTGAACGCGGGCGCATGGCCCGCGAAGAACTGGCGCGGGGTAACGTTAATACCCGCCGCCGGTTGGAACTGCGCAAGCTAATTGAAGACGGTTGGGCGGCGCGCGAGCACCTGATTACGGCTAACTCTCGGCTGGTGATCAGTGTGGCGAAGAAGTATATGGGGCGCGGTGTTCCTTTTCTGGATCTGATTCAGGAAGGAAATATCGGCCTGATTCGGGCAACCAAAAAATTTGATTACCGCCGCGGACACAAGTTTTCCACTTATGCCACCTGGTGGATCCGGCAGGCAGTGACCCGCGCGATTGCCGACCAGGGACGTACAATTCGGGTGCCGGTGCATATGGGCGACCAAATTAACAAGCTCCTGCGAGTGCAGCATCAATTGACCCAGCGCCTGGGGCGCGAACCAACTGTGGACGAACTAGCACACTCGCTGGATGTTCCCCCTAAAAAAGTGGAGAACATGATCCAGGTAGCACGGCGACCACTTTCACTGGAAACACCAACAGACGACGAAGAGGATTCTGTGCTGGGTGATTTCATTGAGGACGACGAGGCGCCGCCGCCCGATGACACCGTGACCTACAACCTGCTGCGGGAGCATCTAGAAGAAGTGTTGAACTCGCTGCCTCCGCGCGAGGTGAGAATTTTACAGTTGCGCTATGGGCTGCTGGACGGACAGGCTTATACGCTGGAAGAAGTTGGGCGTAAGATGGGCGTCACCCGTGAGCGCGTCCGGCAGATTGAGGCACAAGCACTGAGCCGACTGCGCCATCCCACCATTCGGCGAAAATTGCGCGACTATTTGGGCGAATAAGTCAGACTCTTTTATAAAAACAACGGCAAGGAGCAGTTAAACAGCCTTGCCGTTTGTATTTTAAAACAGGGCAAGCAAAAATGCTTGCAATATTATTAAATCTGATGCATACTAAAACGTGGAGGACCTCTCTTCATGGCCAAAATATCTCTTCGCGCATACCAACGTGATATAGAAAACCTGATTGAGCGTGGTCAGACAGACGAAGCCATCGCCCATTGCAAATATATTCTTCGTTATTATCCCAAGCATATTGAGACGTATCGCCTGCTGGGAAAGGCCTACATTGAAAGCCAGCGCTATACCGAGGCGTCGGATATTTTGCAGCGCGTCCTGTCGGTTATTCCAGATGATCTGGTGGCGCAAATTGGGATGAGCATTATTCGAGAGGATGAAGGCAATTTAGACGCTTCCATCTATCACATGGAGCGCGCCTTTGAAATCCAGCCATCGAATGTTGCTGTGCAGGAAGAATTGAAGCGGCTTTATGGGCGCCGGGATGGCGTTGAACCGTCCAAGATTCGTTTGACCCGAGGGGCCTTGGTGCGGATGTATGCCCGTGGAGAGCTCCACCAACAGGCCATTGGGGAAATTCGCGCCGCGCTTGCTGAAGAGCCCAACCGGATCGATTTGGAAGTCATTTTAGCAAAAATGGCAGTTTTATCGGGGAAAAAAGTAGAAGCTGTAGAAATCTGTGGGCGGGTGCTGGCAAAATTACCATATTGCGCTGAAGCGAATCGCCTGCTGGCAGAAATATTGCCCGAAACCAGCCGGGCAGAAGATGCCAAAATTTATCAGCAGCGCCTGATTGACCTGGATCCATACCTGGGATATATTTCTCCAACAACGCCGACCACCAATGATGTCCCTGAAAATGCGGTTGCACTGGAACGGTTAGACTGGCAGCCCGGCGAGACCCAGCCCGACACGCGCCCGCAGTGGGCGCAGGCTGTGGGCGCCAGTTGGGATACGCGGGAAGAGGAAGCCCCTGCTGCGGATTGGCTATCTGCGGCTATGCCGCCGGCTGAGCAGCCCTCACCTGCTGCACAACCCAGTGCGCCAGATACCGGAATTCCGGATTTTCTGCAGGCAGCAGGCTGGAGCGTATCGGATGGCGACGCGACATCACGCCCAGAGACGCAAGTCTCGGGATTGGAGCAAGGCGAAGACCTTGGCGCCGGAGAACTGGCGGCGGCTGAAATGCCCGATTGGCTGCAATCCATTGCGCCGCCGCAAACGGGTGCGCCTGCAGAATCGGGCACCCTGGAAACCGAAGAAGACAGCGCACGCTGGCTGGATCAAATGATGGCAGCCCAACCGCCGGCAGAATCGGTGGAATCTATTGCGCCAATAGACGCGGCTGCTGTACCGCCTGTTGATTTATCTGCAATGGATATGCCCGATTGGCTTTCTGGACTGACCGGAGAAACCCCGGCTGAAAACGCGCCATCACCGGAGCCAGTTGTTGGAGAAGAACTAGCTGCTCCCGCTGACACAGTTCCGGATTGGCTGTCAGGTCTTACGGGTGAAACCCCAACAACCGAAGTACCCGAAGCAGAAGCCGAACTTTTCGCGATTGAAGCCGAGGCTCCTGCAGAACCGGCCGAAGCGCTGCCAGATTGGTTGTCAGGCCTTACGGGCGAGGCTCCGGCGTTTGAAGCGCCCGAGGTAGAAGCCGAGCTTCCCGCGATTGAAGCTGAAATCCCGGCAGAACCGGCTGAGGTGCTACCAGATTGGCTGTCAGGCCTTACGGGTGAAGCCCCGGCGGCTGAAGTGCCCGAAGTAGAAGCCGAGTTTCCCGCGATTGAAGCTGAAATCCCGGCAGAACCGGCCGAAGCGCTGCCAGATTGGCTGTCAAACATTGCGGGTGAAACCCCAATAATTGAGACCCCAGAGATCAAAGCCGAAACCGAGATCCCGGTTCTTGAGCCAGAAATGCCTGCAGAACGGGCAGAAACTTTACCGGATTGGTTATCTGTGCCCACCGACGAGTTGCCCGTAGAGGCAGAACCCGCTGCTCCGCAGACTGAGGCGACTCCTGAGTGGATGCCAGAAACAGCACTGCCCGAAGAAGAACTTGTTCGTTCGGAAACAGAGGGAGCCCCCACCATTGACCAGGCGCTGCCAGATTGGCTGGCTGGAATTGGCGAGCCAGTAGAAGAACAACCCGAACCCCAAGCGGCTGAACCCGTAGCAGAAGCGCCAACCGAAGATGCAGGCTTTGCCTGGTTAGAGGCACTGGCAGCCCGGCAAGGTGCCGAAGCAAATGAGCTTTTGGTGGCGGCCGAAGACCGCCGAGAGACACCCCCTGAGTGGGCAACCGAAGCCGAGAACGCAGAAACTGCCCAAGCTCCAATAGAAGAACTGGCAGAGCCTGTTGCTGAAGCGGCGACTGAATTGATCGAAACGCCAGTAGAGGAAATCGTCGAAACTACGGCAGTCATCAGCGAACTCCCGACAGAAGCAGCCCCCACAGCCGAAGAATCTACAACTGCTGCCAGTGAAGACGAGGCATTTGCCTGGTTGGAAGCGCTGGCGGCGCGGCAGGGTGCTGAAGCCGACGAACTGCTTGTGGCAGCTGAAGATCGGCGCGAGACTCCGCCCGATTGGGCTCTCGAAGCTGAAAAGCCACAAACAGAGGCGGTAGAAATTCCCGAACCCGAAGCCGTGGCTGCAGAGCCCGTAATTGAAACAGCGGCGGACCTAGTGGTCGAAGCAGTTGAACCCGAAGCTAAAATTGGCACTGAACCGGCAGCCGAGCTGCCCGCGGAGGCTGCTGCGCCGCAGACTACCTCTACCTCGGCAGAGGATGAGGCTTTTGCATGGCTGGAGGCTCTGGCGGCGCGCCAGGGCGCCGAAGCTGAAGAACTACTTGTTGCTGAAGCCGATCGGCGCGAGACGCCGCCCGATTGGGCGCTGCAAGCAGAGGAGCCGGTCGGTACGACAGCTTCATCAGAAGAACCTGAATCCGCTACAGTAGAAGATACCCGCCCAACCCGGATTAGACCGGAAGCTGAAGTTTCACCCACGGAGATTGTTCCAGAGGTCACTATGCCCGTGACAGAAGCACATGCGGAAGTGATCGAAGAACAGCCTGTGGTCGGCGAGGTGCCGGCAGAACCCGTATCCACAGCGGCAGCGACTCCCAGCGAAGACGAGGCATTTGCCTGGTTAGAAGCGCTGGCAGCGCGCCAGGGCGCTGAAGCCGAAGAACTGCTTGTGGCTGAAGCCGATCGGAGCGAAACCCCGCCCGAATGGGTGCAGGAAGCTGAAGCGAGTGCGCCTGAAGCGCTGGTGGAAACGCCGAGCGAAGAGATTATTGAACCCGTGCAACAGCTAGAAGAAGCGCCGGAGCCACTTGGTGGAATTGAACCCTCTGAGGAAATGGTTGCTAAGGCGCCCGAGCAGCCCGTGGCAGAGATGCCCGCCTGGATTGCGGCTGCTGTTGCAGAAGAAGCCAGCCAACCTGAGCCACCGCAACTTGAACCTGAGGCAGCCGAGCTGGAACCCGCAACTACCGAAGAGGCGATCCCGGACTGGCTGCAAGGATTGGCTCCGACCGAGGAGAAGCCGCAAGAATCGGTGCTGGAATGGCTGGGACGCGAGGAAGGCGGACAGCCCATCACGCCGCCCAGGTTTACCGAGCCGCAGGTTGTTGATCAAAGAGAATCACCTGTCGAAGAAGAACCGGTCAGCTTACCGGCAGAAGAAGTTAAAGACGCCGCAGAAGTTCATCGTCAGGCACAGGAAGCCCTGTGGAAAGGCGATCTCAAAACTGCAATGGCGCTTTATAACCGGCTGATTGAAAATGGGCTGATGCTAGAGGAAATTATTCACGATCTAAGAGACGCCCTGTATCGATACCCAGTTGATGTTGAGGTCTGGCAAACGCTGGGCGACGCCTATGCACGCAGCAACCTCTTACAGGAAGCTCTGGAGACATATACCAAAGCTGAAGAATTGATCCGCTAACATTACGGAGGCTATTTTGGAACGGACACTGGTTTTAATCAAGCCCGACGCAGTACAACGCGGCTTAATGGGCGATATTATTGTGCGCCTGGAGCGCCGGGGGTTGAAATGTGTGGCTGCCAAGTTTCTACAAGTGAGCAAAGAGCTTGCCGAACAGCATTATGCAGTGCACAAAGGCAAACCATTTTACGAAGGGCTGGTGCGATACATCACAGCCAGCCCGGTGATGGCAATGGTGTGGGAAGGGCCCAACGCAATTGCAGCCGTACGGCAGACGATGGGCTCCACCCGCCCCACCGAAGCTGCGCCAGGTACAGTTCGCCACGACTTTGCACTTGAAATGAGCCGCAATCTGACGCATGCCTCTGATGCACCAGAGACCGCAGCCCAGGAAATTGCTTTATGGTTCAAACCGGATGAAATTGCGCCCTGGGATCGGTGTACAGATCCCTGGCTGTTTGGTAAAAATTAGCCCTCTTTTACTAAGGAGAGACATTGGAAAGAACTGTTCCAACCACGGCATCCGGGGAGATTGATCTTTATCTCCGGACAATGTATTCATTGCTCCGGACCACGGCGGATGTGCAAATCCGGACTCTGGAAGAAGTGCATGCCGGCATCAATTCGCCGCTGCATGCTGGCGCCCGGATGGAAAGCCCGGATACTGCGGCGTTTACGTACAGTATGCTCAGATTGCCTTCCTGTATGCCACAGATTAGAACGGTTATTCTTGGACAAAGCGCGGAATTATTTGCGCGCTCTGGCTATCCCAATATTGAAAACTGGCAGCCGGTATCGGCACGGGCACGCCGGCGACGCTGCTATTTTAACCGTCAAGATATTCTGGCCTGTTTTATTGCCAGTCGATCTGATATTGATGATGTTGTGCCCGCGCTTACGGCTTACCAGATTGAATGGAATAAGCTGCATGACCTGCTGAAAGAATGCCCAGAAGGAACTATTGAAGATGCGGCGAAAGGCAATTCGGTAGCTTTTACCAACCTGGCGAAAGTCTTAAGAGTGACCCCAAATGATTTGCAGCGGCTATGGGTTGTCTGGGGGGCGCTTGAGACCGCTCAAAATGGCGAAACAAATGATGCCCGGGCCGCTCGATTTCTTCAGCGAATTGCCCAACAAAAATGTGCTCTGCGGCTGCGCTTACTGGGTGGGTCGCTGAGCGATTACTGGCGCGCCACTCGGGCCTGGTGGGATAATATTGAACATCAGCAGCCAGGTCTGCTGGATCGACCTGTATATTTTATATCCAGCAATACGCACAGCCTGTCTAATTTACTGTCTGGTTTTGGGTTGACGCTTCAATCAGCGCTAGAGGACTACTTGAGATTGCCTGAAAACCTCAAGCTGCAGGAAGAATGGCAGACCATTCAATCGGGGCAGTTGGGGTCAAGCCGTGAGAATTTCCTCTATTACATTCTCAAAAAATACCAACAATCAGAGTATGGACGCGAAGCTGGGCAGCAGCAAATAGACTGCGAGAAAAATGCAGGAATTTACCGAGTGCCCAGCGAACACTATTTTGATATTGACGCACAAGTTGTTGAGATCAATAAACTGGATATTACCAACTTGGACCCACGACTCAAGGAAAAAGGACCGGCTTACCCGGGCGATTTATCAATTTTACGAAATAGTAATGCGCTTATCTTGAATGTGGATTATCCGCTGGGACTGGCAGCATATAATATCTTGTCCAAAGTAGCCGAACACGCCAGCCCCGTACTGGGCATTTACATTATGGGCAAGGCTGCTAGCTTAAATGGTGTGGTTGGGGACGTGATGATCCCCAACGTTGTGCATGATGAGCATTCTCACAACACTTATCTGTATCAGAATGCGTTTACAGCGGCATCAGTATCGCCTTATCTGGTCTACGGCACTGTGCTGGATAATCAAAAAGCAGTCAGTGTACTGGGTACGTTTTTGCAGAATGCTGAAATTATGGATGTCTTTTATCGGGAAGGATACACCGACATTGAGATGGAGGCTGGACCGTATTTATCTGCCATCTACGAGATGTCACGCCCGAAGCGGCACCCGGTGAATGAGCTGGTAAATCTGTATGGTGTGCCTTTTGATATCGGCGTTTTGCATTATGTGTCAGACACGCCGCTCAGCAAAGGTCAAAACCTTGGGGCGGGAACCATGTCCTATTATGGTATGGACTCAACCTATGCGACATCTATTGCAATTTTGCGACGAATTTTCCAAATTGAGGCACTAAGGCTGAGCGCCGATTAGGTCTATGACTACAATTTCGGGCGGGCAGAGAAAGCGCGCCCGCGGGGCAAACCACCACCCTTCCATTCCAAGGCCACGCGAGACATACAGTGTGGTATCTTGGATCTGGTACTGTCCCATCTCAAACCGCTTGCCGTAACGAGAAAAAGTCACAACAGCGCCATAAAAAGGGAGCCGGATCTGCCCGCCATGGGTGTGACCCGCCAGAACCAGGTCCATCCCAATCTCGGCTGCTTCTGGGGTCAGATCAGGTGAATGATACAGCAAGATAGAGTAGGCGGATTCGGAAATATCTGGCGCTAATTGCATAAACTCCTGACGGTCCAGTGGATAATCTCGATTTGCGATGCCCAAAATGCGGACGGGGCTGCCGGGCCAGGGCAGATCGATCCATTCGTCATTCAAGACCCGGATTGAGCTGTCAGAGAATAATGCCTGCATCTGGAGTGGGCCATCAACCGAACCCTGAACTGCATAGACGCCGTATGGTGCAGATAGCTGCCCCAACAACTGGCGAGTATCGGTCATCACGCCATCGTGTTCAAGGAAAGATAAATTGAGATAATCTCCCGTCCAGAAGATGACATCGGGTGACAGAGCGGCAACACGGGCAACGATCTCGGGCTCACGACGAGTGAGGTGTTCGGTATGCAAATCACTGAGATGGACGATGCGTAAGGTTTCTCCGGGTTTCAGGTCTGGCGTCTCGATTTGTACACGGCTGACCGTGAGCCAGAAAGGTTCGATATAAAATCCGTAGAATATCACGATGGTGAGCAGAGCATCCACAATTATTAATGGGACCGTCATCCTGCGACTGCCAACGCCAGGACGGCGACGGTTCAACCAGGCGCCGTATAGGCCCCACGCCATGAAGAGGAACAAGCGAACAAAAACGAATATCAGCCAAGGGGCAAGCGGATCACCATAGGAGAGACCCAAACGGGGCAAAACAGCCAGAGTTGCGTAATCTAAAATAATACAAAAAACGGTAATACCGAATGCTTTCCAGATATTGCGACGCATTTCCCATCCTTTAAGGAATATCTAAGGAAGTCGTATTATAATGCAAATTCTGTGTCTTATTAAAAGCCCCCCGCACCGGGCTCATCTTACGTCCTGTTGTTCAATCATCATTACATTACAGCACCCCACAGGAGGTGCCCATTGAGCAGATCACCCAGAATTCCGGATTACGACCTGCAGAAGGTTGTAACTCCCAATCGTCTTCTTGGCCTTTGGCGAATGATGACCGGTTTCCGATTAAAGTACCTGGGAGCAACTTTAAGCCTCGGGGTATCGGCATTATCCAAAACGCTGACCTATATGCTACTGCGGTATTTCGTGGATCATTATCTGGTTGCACAAACCGGCAGCGTACCTTTGATTTTTATAGCCCTGGGCTTTTTAGGGCTGGCGACCATCGAAGGCAGCATGACATTCACAAGCGGGCGACTGGCGGCACAAACCGCCGAAGGGATTACCCGCCGCCTGCGCAATTATTTGTTTGACCATATTCAACAGCTCAGCTTTTCCTACCATGATCAGGCGCAAACTGGCGACCTGATTGAGCGGTGCACCTCTGATGTTGACGCCATGCGGCGATTCTTCAGCGATCAGGCGATTGGCATTGGGCGGATTATCCTGCTATTCACCATCAATTTTATTGCACTGATCAATATTAATCCAACGCTGGCGGTTGTCTCGATTGTCGTGCTGCCGCTCATTGTAGCTGCCTCGTTCTTCTTCTTCAAGCGCGTCTCAAAAGCCTATGCAGCTTACCAGGAACAGGAAGCAACACTTTCTACCACGCTGCAAGAGAACTTGACCGGGGTGCGGGTGGTTAAGGCGTTTGCCCGCCAGAAGTATGAAATGGACAAGTTTGAGCGTGATAACTGGGAGAAGTTCCTGCGCGGCAAGAAGCTAAACACCATGCACTCGCTGTTTTGGCCGGTTTCTGATGTGCTGTGCGGGTTTCAGATGCTGCTGGGGTACTTCACCGGCGCAGTGATGGCGATTAACGGCACAATCTCAGTGGGTGATTATCTGGCGTACACAGGCCTGATCACTTACATCATCTTCCCGATGCGCAATCTCGGACGCATTATTGTGCAGCTCTCCACTGGCATGGTGTCGTTTGGACGCGTGCGCGAGATTATCAAAGAGCGCCGAGAACCTCTGGATGAAGGTGATTATTTGCCGGAGAAAGCCGTGCGTGGGGAACTCCAATTCCTAAATATTGGCTTTGAATACGAATCGGGCAGCAGCGTGCTGAGCGAAATCAACTTTGAAGTTTTACCCGGACAGGCAATTGCCCTGTTGGGGGCAACTGGCTCGGGCAAAACAACCCTGGTAAACCTGCTGCCAAGGTTCTATGAATATACTCATGGCAAGATTGAGCTGGATGGGGTTCCACTTCAACGCTACCCTCGGCGATACTTGCGGCAGCAGATTGGGATTGTGGAGCAGGAGCCCTTCCTGTTCTCCAGGTCCATCCGCGAGAATATCTCTTACGGCGTGGGCCGAGATGTGGACATGGTTGAAATTGAAGCTGCGGCCCGGGCAGCGGCCATTCACGATGTGATTTTGAGCTTTCCGCAGAGATATGACACGATTGTGGGTGAAAAGGGCGTGACCTTGTCCGGCGGACAGAAACAACGGGTTGCGATTGCGCGCACTTTGCTCAAAAATCCCCGCATTCTGATTCTGGATGACTCAACGTCTTCGGTGGACACAGAAACTGAAGCGGAAATCCGGGCGGCGATGGAAACCCTGATGAAAAATCGGACGACCTTTATCATCGCACATCGGATTCAGAGCATTATGAATGCAGACTTGATCCTGGTAATGGATCAGGGACGCATTATTCAAAGCGGTCAGCACGAAACGCTGGTATCGCAGCCGGGCATGTATCGAGATATTTACGATATTCAGACCCGGATTGAGGCTGAACTTGAGAAGGAGATCGCCAGTGTCAGCTAATTACATTGAAGAAGAAGAGTTTCAAACTCGGTTTAGCGGAAAAATCTTTGTCCGCATTCTGGGGTTGATTAAACCACATTGGCCTCAGGTTGTTGGGTTTTTGCTTGCCATTCTGGTGGTATCGGGCCTGGATGCCTGGTTTACCTACTTGAGCAAACAGATTGTGGACAACGGGATTGTGCCACGGAATGTCGATTCACTACTAAAGACGCTGGAGCTGTACGGATCGTTAATCGTCATCCAGGCAATTGCGACATTCTTTTTCATCTTCTTTGTCAGCATTCTGGGTGAACGGGTGCGTTATGACCTGCGCCGGATGATGTTCAATCACCTCCAGAAGCTTTCGCTGTCTTACTACAGCCGCACCCCCGTAGGTTGGATTATTGCCCGGGTGACCTCTGATACGGAGCGCGTTTCAGATATGATTACCTGGGGACTGCTCGATTCCGCCTGGGCAGTGATGAACATCACCACGTCTCTGGTGTTCATGTTTGCAATCAACTGGCGCTTAACCCTGATCGTGCTTGTGATTCTGCCAATTCTGTTATATGTTGCCATTCAATTTAGAAAACGAATTTTGGTTCAATATCGGAAAGTACGCAAGCAGAATTCAAAGATTGTTGGCGCATACAACGAGAATATCACGGGCGTGCGGGTGATCAAAGCGCTGGGGCGGGAACAGGGCAATCTGGAAGAGTTTGGCGTGGTTACAGGCGAGATGTATAAAGCTTCTTACCGGGCGGCCTGGTTAAGCGCGCTATTCCTGCCGTCGGTGCAGATTATTACGGCATTCGCGGTGGGGTCTATTGTGTACTATGGCGGCCTGCAAGCCAATATTGGTGGCGTTACGGTTGGTGGAATTCAGGCGTTTATCTCCTATGTGACCTTTATGATGTGGCCAATTCAGGACCTGGCTCGAGTCTTTGCAGAAATGCAGCATGCCATTGCGTCTGCTGAGCGGATTTTCTCGCTGACCGATGCAGTGCCGGATGTTGCTGATCGGCCAGGATCGGTTGACCCCGGGACAATTCAGGGCGATATCGAGTTTGATCATGTAACCTTTGCTTACGATGACGAAGGCAAGCAGGTGTTGCGTGACTTCAGTTTGCTGGTCAAGCGCGGCGAAACCATTGCGCTGGTTGGGCCTACCGGCGGCGGGAAAAGCACAATCGTGAACCTTCTGTGCCGATTCTATGAGCCGCAAGCTGGTGTGATTCGGATTGGCGGTAGAGATTACACCGAGATCTCCATGCACGCCATTCAGTCGCGGATTGGGGTGGTTCTGCAAACGCCGCACCTGTTCTCGGGCACCATCCGAGAAAATATCCGTTATGGGCGGCTGGATGCGACCGACGCCGAAGTGGAAGAGGCAGCGAGGATCGTAGGAGCGCATGACTTCATCCAGCGATTTGAACATCACTACGATGAGCCGGTTGGGGAAGGCGGCAACCTGCTCTCAACCGGGCAAAAACAACTCATCAGCCTGGCTCGGGCTGTTTTGGCTCAACCCGAAATATTCATCATGGATGAAGCAACCAGCTCAGTGGACACCTTGACTGAAGCCTTGATCCAGCGCGGCATGGAAACGTTGATGAAAGGACGAACCAGTTTCGTGATTGCCCACCGCCTCTCCACCATCAAACGGGCGGATCGGATTCTGGTCATTGAAGACGGACGGATCGCTGAAATGGGCACGCACGGCGAACTGCTGCGAAAGGGCGGTAAATACTATCAGCTCTACACCAAGCAGTTCAGGCATGAGATGAATGAAGCATTTGATCCGCTGCGCCAACCGGGTAAGAAAGAACAACCTGCTTAATAAATCGAAACAAGAAGAACCGCCCCGATAATCGGGGCGGTTTTGATTTTATTCGGCGGGATAGGTGCCAAAGACCCGATCCCAAATGGGAGAAGTAACACCATAGCGCTGCTCGGGCGTCTTGAAATGATGAAGCATGTGATATTTGCGCAAGAATTTGAGATAGCGGGTTTTCATTGGGAAGTGATGGGTGGCATAGTGTGTAATATCGTAGGCCAGATAGCCAGTGATGAAGGCTGAAAAAACGGGAGCGATCCATTGCGGGGCAGACAGCAGCACAGCAAAAACCAGGTAGAAGAGACCGTAAAAGATCAAAGCCAGGGGGATACTGACAACAGGCGGCATGACCAGCCGGGTTTTGAGCTGCGGTTGGGCGTGATGAACACCGTGGAACAGAAAGAAGATGCGCTGAGTTGCCGGGGTTTTGGCCGGGTAATGAAACAAGAAGCGGTGGAGTATGTATTCGGAAAAAGTCCACAAGAAAAGGCCGCCAATAAAACCAACCGGGATATGCCACCAGACGCCAACAACAGGAACGTCTAAAATCGAACGAACAAGCGCATAAACGGCAACTGGTAACCAGATGACTGTAATTGTAATTGGGCTCACATGGGTGAAAAATTCCATGAAATCGGACTTGAACAGGCGAATCGGGACATCACTGTGGTCGATCTTGCCGTGAGACATCGTACCTCCTGGGTTTAGCTGACAAAATTGATTTTGAAACTCAGATTGAGATCTTACGTATATTATACTGAGGTGAAACGAAAATGGAAGAAAATAAAGGCAAGGTTCCCTGGTATTTATGGCCCTTCTGGGCGATCTGGAAGCTGGTGATTGGCATTATTGCACTGACCGGCCGCCTGGTCGGCGCCATATTGGGATTGGTGTTCTTGATTGTTGGCGTTGTCTTGACCGTGACCGTTATCGGCGCGATTGTTGGTGTCCCATTTATTATCTTTGGCTTGCTGCTGGTTATTCGCAGTCTGTTCTGATATCAGCGGGATACAGTTCAGGATTCTTAAATGGGATCAGTGCCAGCATAACTGCTGGCTCGTAAAACTGCGTCCGGTTTATGGCGTTGTCGGTTAAGATGCCGACAGCGCCATTTTCCTGTTTGGAATTAGAACGCGAAAAGACAATATCATCTGCCTCGCCCAATTCTTTGCCCTGCCGAACCAGCTTTGATACCTGGGGTGGCAGACAGAATGTTCCGGTGCGCGCCCAGCCCATTTGCTGGGCCGAACAGATGACGACCCAGGCAAAGCCAATCAAATCATCCATCAAGGTATCGACGCCTCCCTCAATGCCTACCCAATAGTCTGCATCAGGATGGGCTTGCCGGGCATTCAGAGCGCGCTGCCGTGCGCCCTGATATGTTTCTAAATCGCTGAAGGGTTGAGCAGAGACACCTGAAGGCACAGACACGCCGATAAAATCATAGCTCCGGCTGGGGAACATGCGCGCAAACCCTAACTGCGCGGATTCGATTTTTACCGGGTTTTTAGAGGCTACTACCACTCGGGGCATGGGTCATCCCATTCATCAGTAATATAGTCTTCCAGGTTTTCTTCATTAACAACACTTTCCGGCACAACGCGGCCGCGGACGGACATTCCGGCGCGGTGAACCGATTGACGGTTTCCTGAAACCAGGGGGTGCCAGGATGGCAAATCTTTGTCCTCATAAATCAGCCGGTAAGCACAGGTCTTTGGCATCCAGGAAAGCTGAGGGATAAGTTCCGGGGTTATTTGCAGACAGGTGGGAACGAGCCTGGTGCGGCGTTTATAGACGCGGCAGCGGCAAGCATGCAGGTCAAGATAGCGGCAAACAACATATGTGGTAGCAATTTCGCCGGTATCTTCGTCTTCAAGGCGGATCAGGCAGCATTGGGCACACCCATCACAAAGTGATTCCCATTCCTCGGGAGACATCTCAGACATAGATTTGGTTTTCCAGAATGGCTGAGGAGAATCTGGTAGGGTCATTTTCTATCCTGATTACAATGCCATTTTTCCAGCAGCTCAGCTTCGCGTTGGGAAGATATGCCAGCCCGCCAGGTATGAGGTGGGCGCGAAAGTTCCCAATCCAGGGTCTCGCGGACTGTTTCAGATAACGGCCGATAGGTTAAGCCTGACTGCCGGGCTTTAGAGATATCAAAGGCATAAAAACCGGCCTGGGTTGGATCATTTTCAGGCATCCACAGCGGCAACCCCATCCAGGGATCAACGCCCTCAGACAGTAGAAAATCGTCTGCTGCCCAGGTCAGTTGGACGAGCGATTGTGCCAATTGGCAACACGCATCCATGAGTTCGCCCATGGTATGCATGCCAGCCGGGCTGTCAGCATTGAAAATACCGGATGCGCCATTCTCGATCAGGCGCAAAATCCAGGCAGACAAATCATATACATCAATAAATTGGATTTTCCGCTGCGGGGTTCCAGGAACCAGAACGTCTCCACCGCTGAACAATCGATGCGGCCAATAAGTAAACCGGTCAGAAAGGTCATAGCGACCCACAATCAGACCGGGGCGAATTATCAGGCTGTTGTTTGGGAAAACGCGGAGAATTTCCTGCTCACACAAAGCCTTTAGTGGACCATAGGTTTGCCCGTCGACCTGCTCAACAGTTTCATCATCCAGTTTTCCGACTGAAGCAGTTTCATCAATTCCAATCTGGCTGGAATCGGCGTAAACAGACAGTGTGGAGATGAAGGTATATTGATCGGTGAGACTGGTTAAGGCCTGTGCTGCCAGACGGGCGACGCGAGGGATGTAAGCCGAGGTATCTATCACGGCATCCCAATGACGACCCGCCAGGAGAGATAAATCGGTTTCACGATCCCCAATCAGGTGAAGCGCTTCGGGAAACAGATCGGGGTTGGATTTTCCACGGTGAAAAAGAGTGATTTGGTGACCGCTTGCCAGGGCCAATTCGATCAAAGCACGCCCTAAAAATCTTGTGCCGCCCAAAATGAGTAATTCCATGCTAGCTTCAATGCTCCTTCAGCCTGAGTATAACCGAAAATGTAAAATGACAGGCTGGTTCTTGCTATAATAAGCGCATTATGAAAAAACATCTCTGCCTGTTTGGCGTTGCTTTGCTGGGGATTTTGATAAACAGTTGTACTCCAATAACCATTACGCCGCTGCCGACAACCTCTGCGGCAGCGCCTGGAAATCACGCAGACATCTGGAGGCCAGCTATGAACGATACCTGGCAAATTCAGTTTTCTGGTGATCTGGATACCACAATTGAGGCGGATATTTACGTGGTGGATGGATTTGAAATTACGCCAGAAGAAATTGAAAGTTTGCACCAGTATGGGCGTAAGGTGATTTGCTACCTCAATGCGGGCGCGTGGGAAGATTGGCGCCCAGACGCGCCCGACTACCCCACCAAAGTTCTTGGTGAGGCAATGGAGGGTTGGCCAGGTGAACGCTGGCTGGATATTCGCCAGTTGAATTTGCTGATGCCACTGATTGAGACGCGAATGGATATATGTCAATCCAAAGGGTGTGACGGGATTGATCCCGACAATATCCACGGCTACACGCAATTTACGGGCTTTGAATTATCTTACAACGACCAGATCCGCTTTAATCAGTTTTTAGCAGATGCAGCACATCAGCGCGGGATGTCTATCGGGCTTAAAAACGATCTGGAACAGATTGATGATCTGGTAGAAGATTTTGATTGGGCGCTAAACGAGCAATGCTTTGAGTATGACGAGTGTGATTATCTGGCCTCTTTTATAAAGGCCAACAAACCCGTGTTCAATATCGAGTACAATTTAGAGGCTGAAGGTTTCTGTTCAAGGGCTGAGGAAGCCGGATTTTATTCGCAAATCAAAAACCTGGAGTTGGACGCCTGGAGGATAACATGTCGGTAAAGCATTTTATGGTAGAGATAACCTATACTGTGCCCGCAGAAGCACTGAGCGAGATACTGCCCAAGCACCGGGCATTCCTGCAAACCGGTTATGATCAGGGCGTTTTACTTATGTCTGGACCGCAAGAACCGCGAACAGGCGGAATTGTAATTGCGCGGGCGGAATCTGTGAGCGCGCTCAAAGACTTTTTCAAAAACGATCCCTATCAAATCAATCAGGTGGCAACTTATCGGTTTGTGGAGTTTGTGCCAGTGAAACACCAACCCTGGTTGGGGCAGTGGGTTAATCAGGAGTAGATTAAAGCTAATTTTGGTGCGCCAGGCGGTTAATTTGCTCTGGCTTGCCCAAGACTGCCAGCATATCCCCTGCCTGGACGGTTGAAGTGCCGGCCGGGTGAACATCTGATTCACCGGAGCGGGATTGCATGACAACGCTCAAATCAAAACGCTGCTCAAGCTCGCAAAGCTGCAGGCCAATCAATTTTGATTGAGCGGAGATCTCAATCCGCGCCAGACTGTTGGGCTGCCCGGCAATCACAATAGGTGGTGTAATGTCAATTTCGACAGCAGTGGCAGCAAAAACCGGGGCAGCCATTCCGGTGGCGCTGAGGGCGCGAAAACCAAACTGTTGCCGCAGGGCTTCGGCAAAATCATCATCAAAAATTCGAACCACAACTTGAATTTGCGGATTCAGATTTCGGGCTTTAAGCGCAATTTGGAGGTTAAGACTGTCATTCTGGGTGCAGAGCAGGATGGCCTTGGCACGCCGTATCCCAGCAGCCTCAAGGATCACCTCGCGGCTGGCATCATCTTCAATAACAGGCACATCCAGGCGATGGACAGAGGCCAATAAATCGGGGTTGGGAGACAGTTCGACAACAACTACGTCCTCATCCAACTCGCGAAGCTGCTTAACCACGCGGTAGCCCAGATGTCCCAAACCGACCAACACGACATGTTTACTAAAAGTAGATGCAACTGCCATCTCCCATTCCTTTCCACGCGCCCGGCGGTTGAACAACAGAGACGCGAAATCGGTAACGCCAAGAGCTAAAATTCCCAGGCCTAAAAACGGCAGGATGTAATAAAAGAGTTGTAAGTACCACGCCTGCGGATAACCTGCCATGGGTTGAAAAAAGATCAGGCTAAGGACATGGTAAATTGAAGCACCCAGGCCCCCAATCGATTCGCCGGTCCGCTGTGCTAATAGATAGTAAGCCTCCCCGCCGCCAACAACCAGCAGGAAAAACACAAATAGAGGGAACCAAAACTCCTTCAGCAGCAGCAAGGTATCGCGCCAACCCGCCTGGATTTTACGATAGACGGGCTTGCGTTGGGTTTTCATTGATCCTGAGGATATTCGGGAACCGGGAAGCGCGCTGAAAGACGGCGAATTGGATCGCCAGTGGACGGGAAAACGCAGAGGGCGACAACTGTCATATCATCATTTGGGCGACCATGATCCAGCCGGACTGCTTGCTGCAACAGCGAATCAGCAATTTGCTGGGCTGTAGGCGACTGCTCTTCAATCATGGCAAGCAGGTGCGTGCAAATATCCAGGCTCTCGCCTGATGCCTCGCCTGCATGTGAGACGCCGTCTGTGTACATGACAACGGTCATCCAGACCTGCAGGGGAATTTCTGAAATTGAAGGCCGAACACTACGAGCAACACCAATTGCACCGCTTTCGGTGCTGATGCATTCCACGCGTTCGTTCTGGGCGATAAAAACCGGGGTCGGGTTATTCCGGCTGAGTACCAGGGTGCCGGTTTGTAAATCTGCAGAGAGAATGTTGAGGTAGACACCGGCGCGGCCGCTGCGCTCTGTGTACAGCGTGTCCGAAGCCGCACGGGCAGCAGCGCCATCGCGAACACCATCAGCCAGCAATCCAATTACCCGGCGGACGACCATTGCAGAGACCGATTTTGCTTCATGCCCCGAGGCCTTGCCGTCAGCCATCACAACTGAGATGCCCCCACCAGGGCGTTCGACCAACTCAAGCGTATCGCCGCTTTCTTCAGAGCCATGTTTATTGATTTTGGCAACCGCAACCTGTATTTCCATGCCGTTGATTTTACTTCAAATTATGCAGAGGTGTTAGTTTCTAAATAAGATTATCATGAGGATTTGGCGATTAATATCAACAGGCGATCTCTGCCCGACGTTATCCATTCGAGTCTGGTGGTAAAGCCGGCTTCTGCATATGGGCGTCGAAAGACCTCCAAGTCCGTGTCTGAACCGGGGGACTGGCGGGTGATAGCATAAATTTTTCGCAAAAGTTTTTCTGACAGGCGCCCGCCACCCACCTGAGCAGAAATCAAGATAACCACCTGCCCGCCCGGCTGCAATACACGCCGAATTTCGTGGACGGTTCTGGATTCGTAGATATACTCTGTTGGGAAGGTTGCCACAACAGCATTGCAAGAATACGATTGAATCGGGATAGATCCGCCACGGGCGCGGATCAGATGAACGTTTCTGCTGTTTGTGCGCCGCACCCTTCTTCGAGCTTGACGCAGCATTTGAGCGCTTTCATCAACTCCGACGCAGAAGCGCAAATCACCCGCCAGTGCCGACAGAAGCACCCCCGTGCCAGGGCCCAACTCCAAAATGCATTCGCCGTTGATGTAGGGAACAATCGCACGGATCCAGGAATTCCAGCGCCCTAAAGAGACAACAGCGGCGACAATATCATAAGACCAGGCAAGCTGATGATAGAGAAGCCGGAAAAACCAGGTAAGAAATCGGTATAAAACTTGAGATGCCATAATCCTCTTTAGGGTGTTACCACAGAAAATTATTGGTCTGATTATATCGTGAGAAATGCTGGCAGAGATTTTATTTTAATGGTGTTAAGAGGCTGGACGAAACCCTCAAACCGTAGTAAAATTCTGTCCGTTCGCAGTGGGGGCTCGTCTAACGGCAGGACAGCAGACTCTGGATCTGTTTGTAGAGGTTCGAATCCTTTGCCCCCAGCCTAACACCTCCCATATGGGAGGTGTATTTTTTACTTGACGAAACTTGCAATCCCGGCTAAAATCCAACCCTGTCAAAGCGGCTGAATCCAGCCGAAAAACTACCAAATGAGCGAAGGTAACCTCCATGATGAGAGGTGAGAGGCGCTCGAAGGAAAAAGAAAATGGAAAAAGTTGTTCTTCACGCTACCCGGCGCTCTGTCACCGGGAAACAGGTTGGTGTGCTGCGCCGCGAAGGCAAGCTGCCGGCCGTTTTGTATGGTCACGGTTTTGAGACCACGGCCATTTTGCTGGACCTGCGCGAAGCCACCCGTACTCTGGCTCACCTGACCGGCTCCAGCCTGATCACGATTGAACTGGATGGCAAGGGTCACGCCGCCCTGGTTCGCGAAAAGCAGCGCGATTATATTCGCAATGTGCTGCTGCATGTTGACTTCCAGGTTGTTTCGATGACCGAGAAAATCCGCGCCCAGGTGCCTGTTGTGATTACTGGCGTTGCGCCGGCAGTCAAGGACTTCAATGGGGTTGTGGTTACCGGGTTGAACGAGATCGAAGTCGAAGCCCTGCCACAAGATCTGCCCCAGCAATTCGTCATTGATATTGCCAATCTTGTCAATATTGGCGATGGCATTTACGTGCGCGACGTGGTTGTTTCGGACAAGGTTCATATCCACGAAGGCAAGGATGAAATGATCGTCGTCATCACTGCTGAAATGGGCGAGGAAGCTGCGGAAGAAGCGGCCGAAGCTCCAGCGGAGCCCGAAGTGATTGAACGCGGAAAGAAAGAAGAAGCCGAAGAGTAAGCCTGAGGCTCCAATCTACGAACTATCGACAAACGGCAGCGGTGACGCTGCCGTTTGTTGATTAAAAACCCAGGGCTGTCAGGAAATTCAGAGTGATGCGCGCCGAAATCCCCCAAAGGAGTTCCCCTTCGTACAGATCGTAGTAAATGACATGCTCATCGGTTTTGCCTTTGGCAATGAACGGCTTTTCAGTCCAATTTTTGGGGTCGGCCAGCCAGAACAAGGGGATGGTGAAGGCACGGGCTACCTCAAAGGGCGATAGGTCTAAGTCGTATGGCCAGGGAATAACACCAACCACAGGGGTAACAAAGTAATTGGTAATGGTCTTCAATGGCTGCAGACAGCCCAGGATATTGACATCTTCCGGCAGCAGGCCGATTTCCTCGTTTGCTTCTCGCAGGGCGGTACAGATCGAATCGCGATCTTCGGGGTCGGCCCCGCCGCCGGGAAAGGCGACCTGACCTTTATGTTCACCTACCATGTGGGAGCGATGCGTGAGTAAAAGATGCCAGGAGTGATCCATTCTGAGCAATGGCAGCAGAACAGCGGCCCGGCGAAAACCCTCAGGGACGGGCAATTGGTCTTCAACGCAGGAAGGATGGAGAGATGCCTGAATGCTTTTTTCATCCAAGTGGTTTATTTCTACATGGTGTTTCATTGAGGGCGCACCAATCCGCCGCAAAAATTGCAGACCACTGTGCTGGCATCGATCCACTCGAGGTCCTTTGCAAGCAGCGGCGCTCCGCAATTAGGGCAGTTCAGCGGGAGCTGAATATTTTCATGAACAGGGCTGACATCTCCAGGAAGCGTGGCCGGGGCACTGGTTGATTTCTGTTCCAGCCAGATTTGCAGCGCTTCGGCCTGGGCCGGGGCGCCCAAGTCGCGCAGCTCGGAAATGGTTATTTGGGCTGATCGGTGCAGCTCCGGCCAACGGGCTTGAAGTGCCAGTGCGTTCAAGGCGCGATAAATCAATCCCAGGCCGGATTCCGGGTCGCCCATCAGAACACGACAACGCCCGGCTTGAAAATACATCAGAGGGGAACGTACAGGGGCCAGACGATCTGCCTCGCGAGCCAGTTTCTCAAAAGCAACTGAGGCGCGATGATAGTCGCCGTTGTTCATCCAGCGGCGAGCCTGTTCAAGCAGTGTTTGCGGGCCAGCGTGAGCCGGGCCCCGGCGGGGCGGCGGCAAGCCGGGACGATTAATCTTCCGGGGTGGCATCATCCACCTCGGCGCCGCTGTCTGGAGCAGGAACAGAAACCAGACCTGCCTCGGCCAGCAAAGTGCCAGAATCAACGGAACGATCAATAATCACCGGGCGGGCGAAGATTAGATAACCCGTGTGGGCTACCATGCGATCTGTGGGGCGCAGTCGCGTAGGCTCGGCCTTATAGTAGCGCAGCAAGATTTCGCAGACTTCAATGAATGCAAAATCGTTTTGGCGCAAGGCAACCAGCAGTTTCTCAACCTGATTAACGGTTGGAAGAATGCTGCCAAAGAAGCCACCTGCTTTTAGAGCAGACCGGGCCTGCGCGATGTAATCGTAGGGATTAGGAACATCGAGGAAGAGCGCATCTACGCCAGTCTCATCGAAGCCCTCTTCAATGTTGCGCTGTTTCAGCGTGACGCGCTCGCGCAGGCCAAGCCGGTCAAGATTGCGGGCGGCGGTGTTTTGCATATCCTCGCGAACATCGTAGCTGGTGATATGTCCGGCTTTGCCAACATTGAAGGCAAAGGCAGAGGTCAGCGCGCCAGAGCCTGTACCGGCTTCCAAAATGTGCTGACCTTCACCAATCCCCATTGTGACCAGGATGAAACCGATTTCTTTAGGGTAGAGAATCTGCGAACTGCGCGGTAATTCGCGCAAGAGATCTGCCAACGAGGGCTGCAAGAGGAAAAATGGGGCGCCATTATGACTGAAAACCTGACTGCCCCAGGGTTTACCAATCAGGGTGTCGTGATACACAATCCCGCGGTGGGTGTGAAAGGCGGCACCGGCCTCTAATTTGAGGATGAAGCGTTTGTGGCGCAGGCCAACCAGTTCTGCCAGGTCGCCGTCGTTTGCGTGGGTACCATGTAAATTCCAGGTCATTGGCGCGGCTCCAGGCCAAGGTGCTGGCTGAAGAATTCTGTAATAGCGAGGTAACAGCGAACCCGGTTTTCAAACTTCAAGACATCGTGCCCTTCATTTTCAAACATCAGATATTCAACCTGCTTGCCCTGCGAGCGCAGATACTCCACTACGTCGCGGGATTCTCTTTCGACGACACGCGGATCATTTTTGCCCTGAATGACCAGCATGGGGCAGGCCAATTGATGGGCATAGGTCTTGGGGGAACGTTCCATCAAGAACTCCCGGTCTTCAATGGGGTCGCCAACCGCAATACGGAAGTAGGGTTTCCAGGTTTCGGGAATACGCTCCATGAAGGTAATTAGATCGTACGGGCCAAACATATCAACAGCACCGCGCCAAAGATCGGGGTGGCGCATGGCCTGCGTCAAGGTCATATAGCCGCCGTAAGAGCGGCCCACAACGCCAGCACGATGAACATCTACCCGGGGATGCTGGGCTAAAACTTCGAGGGCATGGACGTGATCCAGACGATCGCGCCCACCCCAATCGTGATCAACCTGCTTGGTGTAGCTGAGACCATAGCCAGTGCTGCCACGGGCATTGGGAACAAAAACCGCAAAGCCGTTAAGGGTCAAATATTGAATGAGAGGAATGGAGAACCAGGCAAAATCTGGGCGTTCTTGGGACTGCGGGCCACCATGGATGTAATAGACGAGCGGGCGTTTTCCATCAAACCCAAGAGCAGGGGCAGGCAGGTAGAGGCGGGCAGACACGCGCGTGCCATCATAGGAAACGAATGAAGCATCTTCACCGGGAGATAGAAGCTCGGTGGGAATGCCAAGCACGCGTTCGTTGGTATGCCGCACGACTTGATCCCCATCAATGGTGTATATTTGAGTTGGGGAAGTTGCCGTAGAAAACGAAAGCGCCATGCGGTCTCCCGCCTCGTCGTAAAGGTGAGAGAAAAGTACACCATTGGCTAATTCGCCTTGACCGACCAGGACATGAGATACCGTCAAGCTCAGTTTTGATGCATCAAAAAGCACTTCATAGAGCCATGAGCATCCATCTATGTTATATTCAAGTAAATAACGATTATCTTTGAGGTGCTCCAGCGAGACGTGTTCACCAACACCAGAGTGTGCAAGGCCAATGACTTCAATCGGTTTGAGCTCGCCGGGGTGAGACAGATCTAGATAAGCGGGGCTGAAGGTATCGGTATAGAGCGCGGTGGTCACCAGGAGGCCCTGTTCATCAGGCGTAAAGTTGAGGCTGCCAATGCCATTGAGCGGGATTTCCTGACTGGGAAGGCGATCTTCAAGCGGAACGCCATACAGAACCTTGCGGGTGCCGTTTTCCCAGAGGTAAACCGTCACATCACCAAAAGTATAGCCTTCCAGCAGGGCTATCCGGCGGTGGTCTTTTGAGAAAGCAGCCGGATAGGTGCCCCAGGGGCTGACTGCCAATTCAGTGATGCTGCCTGTTGCCAGGTTGCATTGGTAGGAACGAACAACCGGTTCCTGACGCGATTCAGCGCCAAGATAAACCAGATTGTGTTTGTCATCACCCAGGGTTACATGGACACGCGTGCCTTCAAAAAAGCCGTTGAAAGCGGGTTCTGGAAAACCGCCATCCAGCGGGATCAGCATGGGGAGGTAGTTCTCGTCGCCGTCGTGATCCAGCAGCACCAATATTTTACCCAGGGCCGGGAAGACCAAAAACGGCGCTCCACCAACCAGGTGCGGGTTCTGCAGGGCAATATCGGGCGGCAAGAGCGGCTCTGGTACAGAAGCGCCAAATTTCATCCGATAAAGGCTCAAGCGTCCACTCAGATTGGAGATGAAGTAAATCTGGTCTCCTACTAACTGCGGTGAAACGAACAAGCGCGCGGAGAGTAATGATTCAACATGAAACATAGTCTATCTCCTTCTTTCTGTTTTTTTCTCAACCTGAACCAGGCTGAGCCAATAGCCAGTTCCGAGGACAGCCAGGCTGCCCAAAATGGCAGTGCCGAGGTGCAAAGGACCAATACTGGCAAAGGTCCAGTTCAGTGCGGCGCCTAATAAATGCCCGGCCCAAAAACCGATCAGGCTGAGCAACAAGTACAAAATCATGCGGCCTAATCCGCCGCCTTTCCAAAGATGGAAGACAAAACCAAGTAGAGCGGCGATCAGGGTTCCAAAAATCACCGATTGAATTGTCATGCAGCATCCTCCTCGTCCCAGGCTGAGATTATTCCGCCGCCCAGTACTTCATCCCCATTATACATGACTGCTACTTGACCCGGGGTAATATCACGCAGCGGGGTTTGAAATGCCATATGGGCGTGGTTATCGTGTATGGTGATATGGGCACGCATCAGGGATGATTTATAACGGATTTTGACAACGGCATCAAATTGGGCGGCTGACGGCTCGCCAAGGATCCAGTTGATGGGACCAGCCACCAGATTACGCCGCCCCAATTCGTCAGCTCGACCAACGATCAGTTCGTTGCGCTCAATATTTTTTGAGATTACATATAAAGGCTCAGGGGCGGCAATCCGCAACCCTTTGCGCTGACCGAGGGTATAAAAAGGGAGCCCCTGGTGCAGGCCCAACTGCTGGCCCTGACGGTTAAGGATGGGGCCGGGTTGGACGGATTCCGGGGCCGAGGAACGCAAAAAGTCGCGGTAATCGGCATCGCCAAGGAAGCATAAATCCTGGCTGTCGGGGCGGTCGGCCGCTGCAAGGCCTAATTGTGCAGCTCTCTGCCGCACCTCGGGTTTGGTTAAGTGCCCCAAAGGGAAGATGGTGTGCTGCAATTGAGACTGGTTCAGCAGGCTGAGTACATAGGATTGATCTTTATGTACATCGAGACCACGAAGTAGATGAATTTGGCCGTTTGAATCCTTATGCGTGCGGGCATAATGGCCAGTTGCCAGATAGTCGGCGCCCAGGTTCTGGGCCTGTTCCAGCATATAGCCCCAGCGAATCGTGCGATTACATAACAGACAGGGATTAGGGGTTTGCCCGGCAGCATACTCCTGGATAAAGTTTTGAACCACGTGCTGGTAAAACAATGGTCCAGCATCCAGGGCATAGAAGGGAATGCCCAGTTTTGCAGCAACGCGCCGGGCTACAGCCATGGCATCGGGGGTGCAGCAGCGATTGTCCTCTTCCTGTCCGGGGATACTCCAGAGCCGCAGCATTATGCCGATCACAGAATAGCCCTGCTCAAGCAGCAGGGCGGCTGCAACCGAGCTATCTACGCCACCGGATAGACCAACGGCCACGCGAGGGCGATCTGACGTCATTTGTGCTCTCCGCGACGGGCCTGAGTGACTTTTTGTGGCAAAATTGTTAAGAAGTTTTCTATATCTTCAAGAGTTGTGTAGCGCCCAACCGTCACCCGCAAAGATCCCAAGGCCCATTCAGGAGGTATCTCCAGCGCCAGCAAGATTTCGGAGGGGCGCGGACTGCCCGATTTACAGGCAGACCCGGAAGAACAGGCAAAGCCAGCAGCATCCAGCAGGGCTAACAGGGTATTGCCATCTACATCTTCAAAAACGAAACTGGCGTGATTGGGCAGGCGAGACCGGGGATGCCCGGTCAGACGCACATCAGGGATGCTTGCCAGAACACCGGCGATTAATCGGTCGCGCAATTGCAGAAAATGGGCTGTATGATCATCGCGTTCCAACTGGATCAAGCGCAAGGCCTCGGCAATACCAAGAGCGGAAGGGATGTCTTGTGTACCCGCCCGCAGACCGTTTTCCTGCTTGCCACCGGTTTGAACAGCCTGGATGGGCACACCACGGCGGACAAACAATACACCGCCGCTTTTAGGGCCGTATAATTTATGCGCGCCAAGCGACAGCAAGTCTAAATTATCTGCCTGGACATCCATTGGCAAATAGGCAGCCGCCTGAACTGCATCGGTGTGGAATGGGATGCCGGCCTGACGACAAACCCGCCCAATTTCAGATATTGGATTGATAGAACCGATCTCGTTGTTGGCATAAACGACAGACACCAGTGCAGTGGATAAGCGGATGCGAGAGGCAACCGAAGCTGGGTCAACGCGGCCAAATGCATCTACAGGGAGCAGTTCAAGATCAAAGTTTTCAAGCGCGGCCAGCTGCTGGGCGGTATGCAGGACAGCCGAATGTTCAACCGGGGATACCAGAATGTGGTTCGCTCCGGTCTGCATACGGCGCGCACGAGCAACACCGCGTAAAGCGAAGTTATCGCTCTCAGTGCCGCAAGAGGTAAAGTATATTTCTGATGGATGAGCATTTAAAAAAGCAGCTACGGCTTCACGGGCAGATTCCAAGGCTGCCTCAGCCCGCTGGCCAAACCAGTGTACCGACGAGGGATTACCATAGTTGGCGGCCCAGGCATCCATTATCGCCCGCTGGACCCGAGTATCCACCGGTGTTGTGGCTGCGTAATCCAAATATATGGGGTTGGGTTGCGTCATAAGGTCTCCTGGGCTGCTCCCCCGCAGCGTTGTGTAACCTTGGATTATAGCACCTATCAGTGCATCTTCAATCCTGATATAATAACATCAGTTTGTCAAATATCCATTCATTTTAGGGAGGCCGGTATGAGTACCCCCATTCGTTTTGGCACTGATGGCTGGCGTGGTGTCATTGCTGAAGATTATACGTTTGATAATGTGCGCCGCTGCACTCAGGGTTTTGCAGATTACATGCTGCGCCACGGGAAAAAGGATCAATGGTTCATCGTCGGGCATGATAAGCGTTTTCATTCAGAGAATTTTGCGCTGGCCGTGGCCGAAGTACTGGCCGGCAACGGTCTGCGAGTGTACCTGACCAATGGAGCTACCCCAACCCCTGTGATTGCGTTCTCAGTGGTTAATCGCAAGGCGGCCGGGGCTATCAATATCACGGCGTCACATAATCCGCCGACTGATAATGGTTTCAAGGTACGAGACGAGAACGGTGGAGCAATTTCACCGGAAGGTTTGAATGAAATTGAAAGCCTGATCCCTGATTCGGTAGCAGGTGTGCGTCGAATGAAGGCTGCCGAGGCTGAAGCTGCCGGGCGGCTGGTGCGATTCGATCCGGCGCCGGCCTATATTGAGCATCTGGCAGACTTGATTGATTTGCAGCCCATCCGCGATGCGGGGTTGAATATCGTGGTGGATGCGATGTGGGGGAATGGGGCGGGCTGGTTCTCGCACCTGCTTGCGGGTGGCACGACCAAAGTTACCGAAATTCATAACACGCGCAATCCCATTTTCCCTGAGATGAAACGCCCAGAACCGATTCAGCCGAACATTAATGTGGGTTTGCAAACCACGGTAGATCTGGGAGCGGATGTGCTGCTCATCACCGATGGCGATGCTGACCGGGTTGGCGTTGGAGACGAACAGGGGCGGTTTATTAACCAGCTCCAGGTTTATGCTCTACTGGCACTGTATATGCTGGAAGTGCGCGGTGAGCGCGGCCCAATCGTCAAGACCTTATCAACGACCAGCATGCTGGAAAAGCTGGGCAAGATTTATGATATACCGATTTATGAAACCGGCGTTGGTTTTAAATATGTTGCACCCATGATGATTGAAACCCAGGCGATGATGGGTGGCGAAGAATCGGGTGGCTTTGCTTTTAGAGATAATGTGCCAGAGCGCGATGGTATTCTGGCGGGTTTGTTTATTCTGGATATGATGGTCAAGCTAAAGCTTAAACCATCGGAGTTAATTGACCTGTTGTACAGCAAGGTTGGGGCGCATTACTACGACCGCATTGACACCTCCTTCAGCGGAGACCGCAAGGCACGCGAAGATATGATCTTGAGCGCCAAGCCAGAAACCATTGGCGGGTTAAAGGTCACCGGTCTGAACACAATGGATGGCTATAAATTCTCGCTGGAAGATGGCGGATGGGTGCTGATTCGCTTCTCGGGAACAGAACCGATTATGCGCGTTTACTGCGAGACAACCCACAAAGAAGCCGTTCAGGCCATTCTAAAAGACGGTATGAAGATTGCAGGGTTGGCCTGATCTGTGCTTACCGACACACACTGTCACCTGAACCTTAACTTATTTCAAGAGGATATTACTGCAGTATTGGAACGCGCCCAATCGGCGGGTGTTGACCGGATTATGGTGCCAGGAATAGACCTGGAAAGCAGTCGAGCAGCGATCAGGCTGGCGGAGCAGCATGATGCAATCTTTGCAGCGGTGGGTGTGCACCCCAATGATGCGGCTGGCTGGGATAAAGCCTGGTTTGACGAGTTGGAACAGATGGCAAAACACCCTCGCGTGGTTGCCGTTGGAGAGATTGGGTTGGATTATTATCGCGATCGCTGCCCACGCGCCAAACAGCTGGCTGCGTTTGAAGCTCAGCTTGCATTGGCAAAAGCATGTGACCTGCCCGTGGTTCTGCACAGTCGCCAATCCCTTGGCGATATGTGGGCGGTCTTACAAAGCTGGGAGGTTGATCGCCGCCAACAACAGGCGCCATTCGAAGCAGCTTATGGTGTGTTACACTCGTATGAAGGCCCCGCTGAAACTGCCTGTGCCCTGATCGAGACTGGATTTTATATCGGCATCAATGGGCCTGTGACTTTCAAAAATGCGCTTGACCGTCATGACGTTGTTCGGGTTTTGCCATTAGAAAGATTGCTTTTGGAAACAGATGCGCCCTATTTGACGCCCCACCCGCACCGCGGACAGCGCAATGAACCTGCCTATATCCCCTTGATTGCCCAAAAAATTGCCGATCTCAAAGCGGTTCCAGTGGCAACGGTTGCCGAAACGACCAGCATCAATGCAGACCGGCTGTTTAGATGGAGAGCTTTTGTTGCGTAAATCGGCCCAATTCTTATCTCTGGTTCAAGAAGACCTTGCTGAAGTGGAAGCATTGCTGCGCACGCAGGCGCATGGGTATCACCCTGATCTGCAGGCGGCGTTTAATCATTTGCTGCAGTCCGGCGGGAAACGCGTTCGTCCGGCGGTCACGATGCTGATTGGTCATATGCTGGGTGCGCCTCATGATCAGTGTATCACGCTGGCTGCATCCATTGAAATGCTGCACACTGCCACACTGGTTCACGATGACCTGATTGACGGCTCGCTGCTGCGACGTGGCTCGCCAACGTTGAATGCGCAATGGTCACCTGGAGCGACTGTATTAACGGGTGATTTTCTCTTTTCGATTGCGGCCCGGCTGGCCGCAGAGACGGACTCAATTGAGGTTATGAAGGTTTTTGCGCGTACATTGACGATCATCGTCAACGGTGAAATCTCTCAATTGTTTACCAGCCGTTGCCAGGCAAGTCGAGAAAATTATTATCAACGTATCTACGCCAAAACAGGATCGCTGTTTGAGACATCAGCTTATGCCGCAGCATTGATCAGCCCGGTGGATGGAAAAATTTCCGAAGCTATGAAGCAGTATGGGTACGAGATTGGCATTGCTTTTCAGCTTGTTGACGATGTTTTGGACTTTACGGCCGATGAAGCAACGCTGGGCAAACCAGTTGGCAGTGATCTTCGTCAGGGATTGGTGACGCTTCCGGCGATCCTGTATGCCGAATCCAACCCGCAAGACCCGGCTGCAGCCGATATATTGAATGGGCGTTGCGTACAAGAAGAAGCCGAGATTAACCGATTGGTAGAAGCTATCTGTAAGAGCGATGCAATAACGCGCGCAATGGCAGAGGCCTCGAACTATGTCAGCCGCGCGATGGAATGTTTGCAGACTGCGCCAAACTCTGCCAGCAAAGCTGCACTGGAAGACTTGGCGCAGTATATTGTTGCCCGGAACCTTTAAAAACAGAAAAAGCCGCTTTGAGCGGCTTTTTTGCAGTGCGCTGGAGAGGACTTGAACCTCCACGGATCTCTCCACATGGCCCTCAACCATGCCTGTCTGCCAGTTCCAGCACCAGCGCGTGTGCAAGCCGTATTATAATCGGCTCTGATACATTGTCAAGCAAAATGAGGAGCAATTATGGCAATTGTGCTAGATGCAATGGGAAGTGATCATTATCCGCAGCCGGAATTACAGGCAGCCGTTGAGGCGGCCCGCCTGTACGGTGAGGAGATTTTGCTGGTTGGCAAAGAAGCCATGCTGGCAGACGGCCTGCGTCAATTAAATACTGGCGGCTACCCGGTGAGAATCGTGGATGCCCCGGACGTCCTGGAAATGGGCGAAAAACCTGTTGACGCCGCCCGACGCAAGCCACGGAACTCGATGGCTGTGGGCTTGGAACTGGTCAAGAAAGGAGAGGCCAGCGCATTCGTCACCGCGGGCAATACCGGCGGGGCTATGTTCAACGCGTACCGCACACTACGGTTTTTAGATGGCGTGCTGCGCCCAGCGCTGTCGGCACTTTTCCCAGTGCGAGGCGGACGGGCCGTGATCACCGATATCGGCGCCAACTCTGATTGCCGCCCTGAGTTTCTTTTACAGTTTGCGGTTCTGGGCAGCGTTTATGCCAGGCGGATTTTGAAAATCGAAAATCCGCGCATTGGGCTGCTTTCCAATGGGGAAGAAGCAGGCAAGGGCAACCAGCTTGTGCGAGATACTTACCCCTTGCTGGAGCAGAGCGGCCTGAATTTTGTGGGCAACCTGGAAGGCAAAGAGGTTTATGGCGGGATGGCCGACGTGGTCATCACCGACGGATTTACGGGCAATGTGTTTCTGAAAAGCAGCGAAGCCGTGGCAAAGTTCTTGCTGGAGATGATGAAAGAGCAGTTGACGGCCTCTTTGCCCGCAAAACTGGCTGGGGCAATGGCCAAGCCGTATCTCATGAATTTGAAAAAAGTCATGGATCCGGCTGAAGTGGGAGCGGCGCCTCTGCTGGGTGTGAATGGATTGGTATTTGTGGGGCACGGGCGTTCTGATGCCCGGGCGCTGGTCAGCGCCATTCGGGCGGCTCGCGAAGCCGTTCAGGCTGATTTGCTGGGCGCGATGCGCACAGCCATTCAAGAACAACTGGCGCAGATTGATGCGCTGATCACTCAAAACGCCTCCGGGCAGAAGGAATAACTACATGCGCATCGTTATGGACGAAAAAATGGTAAAGCGCAATCAAAAGGTTGCGCAGTATACCTCCCTGGCTTCGCTGGTCATCCTGGTTATCGGGTTGATTGTATCGTTTACCAACCCTGAGCAAATCATCATCTCTTTTGGGGCACTGCTGCTGGGCTTTTTACTCTCTCAGGTGGGTATTTTTTACGGCAACCGCTGGGGCAAATCACCGCGCGCCGATGAAATTCTGAATGACGAACTCAAAGGCCTGGATGAGCGCTATATTATTTACCACTACTGTACGCCAGTTCCGCACCTGCTGGTTGGTCCGGCGGGGGTCTGGGTGCTGGCGCCATATTCTCAGGCCGGGAAAATTGAGTATGACGCGGCTAAAGACCGCTGGTCGCACCGAGGCGGCAACTGGCATCTCAAGGTGTTTGGGCAAGAGGGCCTGGGACGCCCCGACCGAGATGCCAAGATAACGCTGCAAGATGTTAATAAGTACCTGCACGACCTGGCAGGGGACGACCCGCGGCGGCCCGAGGCGCAGCTTGCGCTTATCTTCACCAATGCCAAGGCTGAGGTTCAAAGCCAGGAAACCCCACTGGTGGCTATGCCGGTGGCAAAATTAAAGGACTTTATTCGGCGCAAGGCTAAAGAAGTCAATTTCCCGGCAGATACGCAGACCTGGCTGGAAGAAGAATTGCCGTAAAACAGAGCACTGGTTGATAAAAAATACCGGGCCTTGACAAGAAGGTCCGGTATTTTATTTCAGGCTACTTTTCGGGGTGGGTATTTTTTGTGGGTGGGTTCGGGATTGGCTGTGGCACTTAAGCGGCGGATTTCATAGGCGGTGAGATAGCGCCATTCGCCGGGTTTAAGATCACCGAGGAGCAAGGTGCCAATTCGGATGCGCACAATCCGCAGAACGGGGAGTCCGATGCGGATACCCATCTCGCGGATCTGGCGTTTACGGCCTTCTCGCAGGGTGATGCGCAGCCAAATGTTTTTCCCGGCGGTATTTTCGATGCGCACATCGGCAGGGGCGGTGCGGTGTCCGTCTTCAAGAACAACCCCGTGACGCAAGGCAGCCAACTGGCGGTCATCCGGACGTTCCTCTACCAGCACCCGATATTCTTTTTCGTGACCATAACGCGGATGGGTCAGGCGGTTCGCCAGTTCACCATCGTTGGTCAACAAAATCAAGCCTTCGCTGTCCAAGTCCAAGCGACCCACGGTAAAGAGGTGTCCAGGCACAGGTATCAGGTCACGCACCGTTTTGCGTTCATCCTCGGCGCCCGAATCTGAGAGCACACCACGGGGTTTGTGCAGCATGACGTACACCATCTGCACTTCGGTCTTAGGTAATTTGCGACCATCCACAATAATTTCATCGTTTTGCAGATCGGCTTTAGCGCCCAGGGTGGCAATTTTGCCATTAACGCTAACGCGGCCGGCGATAATGAGGGTTTCAGAGGCGCGGCGAGAGCCATAGCCAAAACGAGCCAAGATTTTTTGCAGTCGTTCTTCCATTGAGATCAGTCCTTTAAGATAACATTACGCTCTTCATCAGGTGTTTCGGGGAGTTCGTAGGGCGGCATCTGACCTAACGATGACAATCCGAAATGCTGCAAGAACTCAGTGGTGGTGCCGTAGAGGATTGGGCGGCCTGGGCCTTCGGCGCGGCCCATCTCTTGAACCAGGCCTTTACTTAACAGGCTTTTCAAAACGCCATCGCTGTTGACGCCGCGAATGGCATCAATGCCGGGGCGAGTGACGGGCTGGCGATAAGCAATGATTGCCAGAGTTTCCAACGCTGCCCGGCTGAGGCGTGCAGTTGCCTCCAGGCCCAGAAAATTCTCAACAATCGAGGCCAGCATGGGGGCCGTGGTGATCTGGATTTTGCCCTCGTGACGTTGAAGGCTGATTCCACGCCCCTGAGCTAGCTGAACTTCCAGATTCGCGATGGCTTGTTCAACCGCTTCTAATGGCCTGCCGAGCGCCTGGGCAAGCTGAGCAACCGGAACCGGGCTGGCGGCGACGAATAGAATCGCCTCCAGGCAGGCCTCGAGAGATAATGGCAATGTCGATTCGGGTGATGCGTCAGTCATGCTATAATATACAATCTTGAAGGTCAAATTTTTAATAGAGTTCAATTATACCTGCTGTATGATGAATTGTCACCCACAACCCAAAAACGCTAAAATTACCGGCTGGTTATTACTTTTATTATTACTGGCTGCCTGTACGCCGCTAGCCCTTACCAATTCGGGGATGGTTGCGGTTTCTATTCAGGTGGATGGGGAGGTCATTGAGGCTAACACACCGGCGGGTACCACTGTTGCTGACACGTTAGAGAACAACGACATCATCCTGGACACATTAGACCGGGTGGAGCCCCCAAGCTATACCATTATTGCTGAACCGACAACCATTACCGTGGTAAGAATTCGTGAAGAATACGAGATTGAACAGGCTATTGTACCGTTTGAACAGCAAACTGTTCCAAATGAGTCATTACCTGACAGGCGCACGATGCTGATTCAACTTGGCGAAAATGGGCTGCAAGAGATTACTTATCGACGAGTGTTTGAAAATGGCATTGAGACCTCGCGAACTGTATTCAAGGTGGTAACGCTCAATGAGGCCAGACCAGAAATTGTGATGATTGGGGTACAGTCCCCCTTTACACCAATCAGTATCCCCGGTGTGATTGCTTACCTGACAGCCGGCAATGCCTGGGTGATGAGCAGCACAACCGGTGAACGCCGTCCAATCGTTACAACTGGGGACCTGGATGGCCGGGTATTTGCATTGTCGCCGACAGGGGAATGGCTGCTCTATACACGGAAAAGCGAGGGCGAAGAAAAAAGCATCAACACCTTATGGGTAGTGCGGATTACAGACGACGAGCCCGAGCCTTTCAGCCTGGATGCCGAGAATATCATTCATTTTGCGGCCTGGATACCATCGGATATGCTGATGGTGCTTTACTCCACCGTTGAGCCAAGGGCTACAGCACCTGGCTGGCAGGCCAATAATGATTTACGCCGGATTCGGTTCTCGGAAAACGCCTATATTCGCGACGAAGAAATTATGGAAGCCAACTCCGGGGGAATTTACGGTTGGTGGGGGATGAATTTTGCGATATCGCCGGACGGCACGCAGGTAGCCTACTCACGGCCTGACAGTGTGGGGGTGGTTGATCTTGAAAGTGGAGCAACAAGCACCCTGCTTGACCTACTGCCACTGCAAACAGGCGGTGACTGGGCATGGGCTCCGGGCATCAGCTGGGCACCGGATCAACAAATTTTGTATTCGTCCGCCCACATCCCAATGTCAGGGCTGGCAAACCCAGAAGCATCGCCTCTGTTTAACTTGAGCGCGATCGTACTGGAAAACGGCGCAGCGTTCCCAGTAGTATCGCAAACGGGCATGTTTGCCTATCCGACAGCATCGCCTGATACGCTGCCGGGGGATCGTTATCTGGTAGCTTATCTGAAGGCGATTCTACCAGAGCAGAGCGATACCAGCCGGTATCAATTGATGTTGATGGATCGCGATGGGTCCAATCAAAAATTGATCTATCCACCTGAGGGGATGTCGGGATTGGAGCCGCAACAGGTGGTCTGGGCGCCAGCGACAGGTGATGAGCCGCTCTGGCTGGCATTTATCTATCAGGGTAATTTATATCTCTACGAGCACGGCACGGATATAATCCGGCAGGTAACCGGAGATGGTCTTATTGATCGAATTGATTGGAAATAATTCTGAAGGATTGAGGGCTTAATATGATTGTATTGATTACTGGGGCCGCGGGTTTTTTGGGTTCGCATTTGTGCGATTATTTGATTGAGCAGGGACATACCGTCATCGGGATGGATAATTTCATCACTGGCAGTCCGGACAATCTGGCGCACCTTGCCGGGCACCCCCGATTCAGTTTCATCCGGCACGACGTAGCGAATTTTATCTTTGTGCCGCAAAAAGTAGACGCTGTATTGCATTTTGCATCTCCGGCAAGCCCCAACCCGGCCTCGCCTTATGGCTATACGAATCTTCCCATCCAAACCATGAAAGCCGGAGCGCTGGGAACGCATAATACGTTGGGAGTCGCCAAAGCACACGGTGCGCGCTATTTACTGGCATCAACCAGTGAAATTTACGGCGACCCGCTGGAACATCCCCAAAAAGAAACTTACTGGGGACATGCGGACCCCATTGGGGTTCGATCTGTGTATGATGAAGCCAAGCGGTTTGCCGAAGCACTCACCATGGCTTACCATCGGTATCACGGTTTAGACACCCGGATTGTTCGCATCTTCAACACTTATGGGCCGCGGATGCGGCTGGATGATGGGCGCGTGGTACCTAACTTTATACAACAAGCGTTACAAAAAGAAGCATTGACAGTTTATGGCGACGGGGAGCAAACTCGCAGCTTTTGTTATGTCAGCGATTTGGTGGCGGGAATTTACAAGTTGCTTTTATCCAGCGAAGACATGCCAGTCAATATCGGTAACCCGGCTGAAATCAGCATTCTGGAGTTTGCGCGAACTATTAACCGCTTGACGAACAACCCGACATCGATCAAGTTCATTCCTGAACAGCGTCTGGGGGATGATCCCCAGAGAAGGCGCCCCGATATTACCCGGGCGCAGCAAATTCTCGGCTGGCAGCCCACCATCTCGCTGGAAGAAGGCATTACACGTACAATCCCATACTTTGTTCAAAAAATGGGGCTGGCATGATCCTCACCAACGAGCGTGAACGAACCCGGTTTTTGCGTTTTGCTGTTGTTGGCACCATTGGCGCAGTGATTGATTTTGGTATCTTCAACCTGCTTATCTGGCTGGGTATGCGGGCGATTGTGGCCAGTGCAATTTCGTTTATAGCTGCAGTGATCAGCAATTTTCTCTGGAACCGGTACTGGACCTACCCGGATTCGCGCAGCAAACCACTTGCGCGCCAGATGGTGCAGTTTTTATTGGTCAGCCTGGTTGGGTTAGGCATCCGAGCTGGACTGTTTGCCATTCTTGAAATCCCATTAATCAGCCTGTTTGAAAAACTGGCGTTGCCCTTGCCGCTCAGCGCGGCGTTTCTGGGGCACAATTTAACGCTGGCAATCGCCATTTTGATTGTGTTGTTATGGAATTTCCTTGCGAACCGATATTGGACGTATAATGATGTCAGCAAGTGACTCTATGGACGCCAATTTACCTGTGCCACAACGCGCTGAATCCCCCAAAGACAGCCAGACGGTTTCTTCCGTCAGGTCATTAAAGGAGTTGGTGGATCTAGTCTCAGGCAGGAATTTCAACACCAACGCACCTCAGGAAGACCTGGGACTGGCTGAACCCCTACCCTACCCATTTCTGGCGCTACTTGGGCAGGAAGATATGAAGCTGGCGCTGCTGCTGGCAATCATCAATCCGGCAATGGGCGGGGTTGCGCTGATTGGGCCACGCGGCACGGGCAAGACAACGGCGGTTCGCAGCCTGCTCGATTTGCTGCCAGACGCTGAGCGCAGCGCCTGCTTTTATGGCTGCCTGCCTGAAGATATTGAGGCGGGTGGCATTGATGCGGTCTGCCCCAACTGTGCGCAAAAGTACGCCCGGGGAGAAAAATTGACCCGCACTGAACGGGTACGGCTGGTTGAACTCCCCTTGAACGCCCGGCTAGAAGATGTGATTGGCGGGGTCGATGAGCGAGCGGCGCTGAATGATCGAATGCGGTTAAAGCGCGGGATCCTTTCGCAGGCAGACCGGAACATTCTATTTATTGATGAGATTAATCTGCTCTCCAATGAAATCATCAATGCGATTTTAGATGCTGCCGCCCTGGGTACCTATACCGTTCGGCGAGGCCCCATTACAGCCACCTATCGGTCGAGGTTTATTTTAGTCGGGTCGATGAATCCAGAAGAAGGCGCCTTGCGCCCGCAAATTATGGATCGATTTGGCCTGCGGGTGATTGTAACGGGCTTAAATAAGCCTGAAGAGCGCCTGGAGGCGTATCTGCGCGCACAGGCTCACCGCCGGAATCCGCGCGCTTCAATAGCCCAGTTTATGGCCGCAACACTGCAAGCACGGATGGAAATTGAGGCAGCGCGATCACTGCTTCCCAAAGTGACCATCCCGGAACAGATTGCCAGGGCGGGCATTACGCTGATTCAGAAGCTGCAGATTGCTTCGCTGCGGGCAGAGATCACACTTTTTGAGGCGGCAAAAGCATATGCTGCTGCGGATAACCGGGAGACGGTGACACTGTCCGATCTCAAGGTTGTGGCTCCACTGGCGCTTCGGTTAAGGCGATCAGATTATATGCAGCAGTATCAAGCCAAGCAGCGAGAAGAAGACAGCGAGATGATCCGTATCATGGAAGACACGCTAAAAGGCGAGGGGTAGTCACTTTGGCGAAATCAGGCACGCAGACTCATCGGCAGCGACTGGAGACGCTTTTAGGAGGCGGGCGACCTGATCGGACACCCGTTGCGCTCTGGCGGCATTTTCCGGTAGATGATCAGGCGCCCGAGCGTTTAGCCGCAGCCATCATAGCGTTCCAGAAGAGCTACGACTTTGATTTAATCAAAGTGACGCCGGCTTCCTCATTCTGTGTAAAAGATTGGGGTGCTGCGGATATCTGGCAAGGCAGCGCCGAGGGCACACGGGCCTACGGGCCACCGGTCATTCAAAAGCCAGAAGACTGGGAAAATCTGCGGCGGTTATCACCCCATGAAGGTGCTTTAAAAGCGCAGCTAGAATGCTTGAAGCTGGTTATGGGGGCGTTTAAACCGCATACGCCCGTATTGCAAACCATCTTCAGCCCGTTGGCGCAGGCAAAGAATCTGGCGGGAAAAGAACAGTTGATTGTACATCTGCGGCAATGCCCGGAGGCTGTGCACGCAGGACTGCGGATCATCACTCAAACCACGATTGACTTTATTTCCGAAGCCCTGAAAACCGGCATGGACGGCATTTTTTATGCTGTTCAACATGCACAATACGGGCTGCTGACCGAAGCGGAATTTATGACCTTTGGGCGAGCGTATGACTTACCCGTACTGGCAACTGCGCAATCCCTGTGGCTCAATATGGGGCATATTCACGGGGAACAGATTATGTTCCAGCAGATCACAGATTACCCTGTGCAAATTCTCAACTGGCATGATCAGCATACCTGGCCTTCACTCAAAGAAGCTCTATCCTTATATCCGGGATTGGTATGCGGTGGACTGCGGCAGTGGGAAACCCTGGCTTATGGGACGCCAGAACAAATCTGGGCAGAGGCGCGTGCCGCGCAAGCGCAGACCCAGGGGAAACGCTTCATCCTCGGCACGGGTTGCGTTACGCCAATTATTGCCCCACACGGCAACCTGATGGCGGTTCGTAACAGCGTGGAGGCGGCATAATAACATGTCTACGCCAAGGGTCATTGGTGGAACCGCACGCGGCATCAGGCTGAAAGATGTGCCAGGGGATATTACACGCCCGATTACAGACCGGGTCAAAGAGGCGCTGTTCAATATTCTGGGCGGCGATATTATTGACGCGAGCCTGTTGGATTTGTTTGGCGGGACCGGGGCGGTTGGAATTGAGGCGTTATCACGCGGGGCGGCTTTTGTACGGATTAATGACTTGAACCGGGCTGCGATAACGACCATTCGAGCGAACCTGGAAGCGACCAGATTGCAGAGCCATGCCCAGGTTACCCAAGGAGACGCGTTCAGCCTGCTTCAACAGGCGGCAGATAGGGCGTTTGATTACATCTACATTGCTCCACCCCAATATAAGGGGATGTGGCAGCGAGCAATTAAGCTGGTGGATGATCATCCAAACTGGCTGTCGGATGAGGCCTGGGTCATCGTTCAAATTGACCCGGTTGAATATGAGGCAATGAGCCTCAAGAATCTGAATGAGTTTGACCAACGGCGATACGGCAGCACGCTGCTGGTGTTTTATGAGCGTGGAAATGACGAAGACGACGCCTCAAACGCCGAACTCGATCTTTAGTTTTCCATCCGTATAAAAAGACCGCCCAAGGAAAGGCTGAGTGCTGCGCATTGATGCCAGTACACGCGGTAGAATAACCGGCAGGTCTTCTACCAGCGGCAGGTTTGAGAGGGAAGCCTGCGATACCCAGGCCAATTCGCCTTCAGAGCCGGGGACAAGCTCAATAGTGGTTTTATCTACTTCGCCCCGGAAAATGAAGATGCCAATGCCGCGATCGGGTTCAACATCAACCATAAGAATGCCGCAGAGCCATAAATCTGCATCATGGACGCCGGCTTCTTCATTTAATTCTCGCCTTGCAGCGAAAAATAAATCTTCTCCAGGTTCAACATGCCCGCCAATACCGTTATAGCGATTAGCCCAGAGGTGTTTGGTTGGAGCGCCTTTGAGCAGCAAAATATCGCTGCCGCTGGTCAGGAAGATTAATGTGCGGGGAATAATTGCATAACGATTGGGCGTAACACCCTGATCTTGTTTGGGCATGAAACCTCATCTCTTGTCATTGTCTCTTCTGAAGAAGGCAGAGATTTGCTCTGATAAACACCGGGGCGGACATTGAATGTCCGCCCCAGGCAAAGTGATTTGACTGATTGAGTTAGATACCCAGCAGTTGTTTGACAGTGGGGATTTGGCCGGCGCTGCCAAGTTTGTGGTTCTTGTCCGCAATGAAATTGGCGTATTCAGACATGAAAATTTTACCGATGGGGCGCAGGTCAATCGCATCGGGATGGTCACGGAAGAATTCGCGGTGAACGCGCGTCCAAACCAGACGACCATCAGTATCGATATTGATCTTGGTGACGCCAAGTTGAGCAGCGCGCAAGAACTGGCGATCATCTACCCCCTTGGCGCCCTTGAGGATGCCGCCCGCGGCATTGATGCGCTCAACTTCTTCCTGAGGAACCGAACTGGAGCCATGCATTACAAGGGGGAAGTTGGGCAACTGCTGCTGGATTTGTTCCAGGACATCAAAACGGAGTGCCTGATTGCCCGAGAATTTGAAAGCGCCGTGGCTGGTGCCAATAGCAACGGCAAGGGAATCGCAGCCGGTGCGTTCTACAAATTCGCGCGCAGTTTGCGGGTCGGTGAGCTTGGCATTGGCCTCGTCAACCGCGACATGCTCTTCCACCCCACCCAACTGACCCAGCTCAGCTTCAACTACAATACCGCGAGCATGGGCTGCATCGACCACGCGCTTGGTAATGGCAATATTAGTGTCAAAATCTTCGTGGCTGGCATCAATCATCACGGAGCTGTAAAATCCGCTCTCAATGCAATCGTAGCAAGCGGCCTCATCACCATGATCCAGATGGACGGCAAAAATGGCTTCCGGGAAGATGTCGTTGGCGGTTCGGATCATGGCTTCCAGCATGCGTTTGTCGGTATAGGAGCGGGCGCCTTTGCTGATCTGAATAATGAAGGGGGCCTGGCTGTCGACGTTGCCGCGGAACAATCCCATGGTTTGTTCTATGTTATTGATGTTGTAAGCGCCGATGGCATAACGGCCATATGCGGCCTCAAATAGTTTTTTGGTTGTTACAATCATTTCTGTCTCCTTTTGGCTAGCTTAAGAACATGGGCACGCCCATAAAGTCACGAACTTTGGGGCGGTAGGTTTCGATATCATAATAGCTGGGGACGTCCACACGCTTGCGCCCGGCAAGAACCATTTCAACCGGGACAGTGGTGTACTTGCCGCCATGCAAGCCAACCATCTTACCGGTTTCATTCCGGCGAATGAGTTGGATGGCAAGATTGCCAAAGGACATGGCAACCATGCGGTCCAGCGAGTCGGGTGCGCCAGAGCGCATCATATAGCCTAACTGCTGGTACATGATATTTTGCCCGGTGAGGCGTTTGACTTCCTCAGACAAAACAACTCCAACACCGCCCAGTTTGCGGTGACCATAGGCATCAGCCTCGCCCGATTCAATCACTTCGCCACCTTCCAGGATGGCGCCTTCAGAGATGGTGACCATGGCATAGTTGGATGGCTTGCCGCGTTTGTCGTCGATCAGGTAGCGCGCCAGACGGCCTACATCGCAGGGGACTTCGGGGATAACGGCCCGGTCCACATCAGCCAGGTAGGCACTGATGAGGCTGGTCTCGCCTGAGTTACGGCCAAACAGTTCCACGATTCCGATGCGCTCATGTGAACCCACAGATGTGCGCATGTTGGTGATGATATCAACACTGCGGGTAACTGCAGTCGAGAAGCCGATGCAGTAGTCAGTGCCAAAGACGTCATTATCCATGGTTTTGGGGATGGCCACAACCGGAAAGCCTTCTTTGTGGAGGCGAACTGCAAAGCTCAAGGTATCATCACCGCCGATGGGGGTTAAGACATCAATGCCAAGATTGGCAAGGACATTCAAGACATGGCTGGTGTAATCAATATTTGAGGAGCCCTCAGCGGGTTTTCCCCAGGTTGAATTTTTAAGAAAATCGGGGACGGCTTTGGGGTCAACGCGCTGGGGGTTGGTGCGAGACGTATGAAGAAATGTGCCGCCAGTGCGATCAATTGTGCGGACGTCTTCGCGTTTGAGCTCTCGAATGTAGTAGTCGTGAGTAGAGGGTTCGTTTAGATCATAATGCAATAAACCACCCCAGCCGCGGCGAATGCCAATCACCCGATAGCCCAGTTCAAGGGCGCCCATGACAACAGCTTTGATGCAGGGATTCAAACCCGGCACATCGCCGCCCCCCGTTAAAATTCCAAGTGTTTTAGTCGTCATAAAATCTCAGCCTCCAAATAAAGAATAAAGCGTGCTACATGGCCCGCAATTCCTGCTCAGGCTCGGGCGCGTTCGGTTCAACCGGAATTTGGAAGGTTATGCGACTGCCCTGCCCAACATTCGAATCAATTTCCATATATCCCCCAACCATTTCAACACGTTCACGAATTAGTTTGATGCCCACACCACTCTCAGATTCGTCCTCCGGGCGCATGCCTTTGCCGTTATCACTGACAGAGACACGCACCAGGCGGTCTTCGATGACCATTTGGGCATTGATCTGCAATTTATAGGGTAGTTCTTGATTGTGGCGAACAGCGCCACCGATTAGCTCCTGCATGGAGCGGAAAATCATCACTTCAATGTAAGGTTCAAAGCGACGCTCGTTGCCTTTTACATTCAGGCTGATGTCGGCACCAGACTGTTCTTTGAGAGTGTCGGCGTAGCGGCGGATGGTGGGAACCACACCCAAATCGTCCAGCATCATGGGGCGTAGCTCGGAGATGAAGAAGCGCACCTTCTGGAAGGTGGACATGGCTGTTGTTTTGAGGGCGTTAAGTTCCTCTTTGGAGCGGTTCAGGTCCACTTCAAAGAAACGAGCGACAATGTCTGCCTGGACGATGAAGTTGGATAAGGCTTGAGCCGGGCCATCGTGCATCTGGCGGGAAAGCCGCTGGCGTTCTTGCTCCTGGGCATTGATCACCAGTTCAAGAACGGCAGAGCCACCGCCCTTGGCGCGCATTGAGCGCGGCGGCTGGTGACCTTCGGAGAGGAATTTGTGGGCCCGCTCCAGCGAGGCGACATAACGTTTGAGGGTTTCCTGGTCATTTTGGAGCTTCTCAATCTGGCCGCGCATCACCAGGAGGCGCTGCTGGGCTTCGAGAGCGGCATTGTATGCATTTTGAATGTCGGCCTTCGAAGTAGCTTCCACCTGGGAACGAACTTGCTGAAGGTGCGCGGTGATTGCGGCGTTACGCTGTGTCAACTTTGCCAGTTCGGCCTGACTCTGCTCGTACATCAATGTGACTTCCTGTAAGTTGCGGCGAGCTTCGTCTAAATCGGTCTGAACCGATTGCTGAAATTCTTCCCAGGGGCTTGCGCCATCGGTATTTGCGCCAAAGTTATGCACGGTCATCTCGCGCTCCTTCTGCTTAAATTAGTCCAAATTTAAGGGGAACTCCCTCAAAGTAATAAGTATAGCACAACCTGTTCAATCAACGCAAACTGTTTCGTTTGCGGCCGTCGCTGCGGAGATGCTTGATCTCCGCAGCGACAAGGCGAACAGGGTTGGATTATTTGGCTAACAACAAGCGAATCTGGGCAAAGTCGTCAGCGGTTAACTCGCCGGCACTGGTCGTGCTGGGGGGATAATTGCTCAGCATTTCTGCCTGAGTGATATCTGACTCAGACGGCCAGATCATATCGATGATACGGGTGTGGTTGGTATCGGCAGGGGCACCGCCAAAACGCCACTGGGCAACGGCAGCCTCAACATCACGCACACGCCAGACGCCCGAGGCAGGGTAGCCTTCCTGCCCCAGGACCACCGCAGTGTACCCCCAGGTTGCCGGATCGCCTTCGCCAAACACGTCCTTGGGCACGCGCAAAGTCACAGTTCTGGCACCGGCATCAGCAATAATTTTGAATTGTGCTTCGGTAATCTGGATGGGCTCCAGCGTTTCCGGGTTGGGGGCCAGGATCTGGGGAGTCCAGCCTTCGGCCCAAACGGCATAATCCCAGCCGCTGCCCGCTTCAAGGGCAGCATTGCGTCCAGGCAGCAGCAGGCGGGCGCCGGTGCCGCCACCGGGGTCTTTGTCAATATAGACATCCAGGGTTTGAACCGCAAGGTTGTTGGGGGAGCCCCAGGGATTTGGAATAGCGCCATAGAATGAGAATTTGAAGATGATGTTGTTCTCGTCATAGGCTACCCGGAAACTCTTGAGGTCAAACATCTTGCCAACAAAGATGGCGTCGGTAGGATAAGTGTAAGTGCCCGGGCCGTTATCATCGCCTTCGGGGTCTTCGACCTCAAATACTACGGTGGCATTGCCGATTTCGGGCACAATTATCTGAGCAGGACCACCGGTGGGAATGAATTGATTGTCGGGCTGGGCAACGGTCAGCAAACGGATGTCATCGCCAGTTTCCATCTCGCCAAAAAGTTTGAAGGGAATGGCTACTTCTATCACGGAATCACCAACTGAGGCCTCACCTAAAGCCTCCATTTTGGCCCAACCGGTTTCACCACCTGTATAGGCAGACAGGCTGCCTTTGGCGGTTACTTCGACCAGGTGGGTGGCAGCAACACCCAGCAGCAATGGCTCATCAGCTGAGATGTTGACAAATGGGTTGGAACCTGCAGCACGGGGTGCGACAAAGTAGAAACCCACCTGATCGGAAGCAGACATTGGGCGGGTCAAGTCAAGCCGGAGATAAAGATTGTTGGCGTCGTATGTGTAGCCCAGACCACTAGCAAAAGGCGTTTGCACTTCAGCGGGATAGGCTGCGCCCAGAGACCATTCATCACCATCAATCTTGCCATCAATGACCGGTGTGCTCATTCCTTGAACCGGTTGAGCTGCCTGCACCGGGCGGGGTTGAATGATAGGAACGTTCACAAAATTGGGGACCGGTTCACCCAATGAGTCGAATACGCCTTTCAAAAGCGCCCGGAAACCTGTGTCAAAGTAGTCATCCTGGCCCGAATCCTGGTCAGCACCGTACCACCAGAACCAGTCAGAACCTTCGGCCAGGTACATAAAATCTTGAGCCTGGGCGATTGCTTCTGGAGAAGCTGTGCGCACTTTCGAAATATCGTATTTAGCCAGCACGGCGCGCGTCTGCCGCAGGTAATCCCAGGCCATATTTTCTTCAGCTTCACCGAGCCAGGTATCATAATTGGGGCTAAACCAGGCCGCGGCAAAGAGATTATCCAGCGAGCGTTGTTCGGGGAACCATTCAAGGTATTGGGATGGGGTGACGGTTTGAAGTGTCTTGCTCTCTGAAAGCAGGCTATAGAGGCTGTGGAAAAATTCCTTGCCGTCGTTATCATAATTTTCCCAGGCGTTTTCACCATCCAGGATGATGCTGACAATATGCGGGCCTTCGGCGCCTTCGTCTTTCAGCTCAGTACGAATATTTTCTAGGCGCTGGATAAGATCTTCGGCTGCGGCTTCACCGGAAATACCGGAATAAGTAAAGCCGACTTTGTCTGAGATGACACCATCGCGGAAAAAGACGGCCAATTGATTGCCGTTTGCGTCCGTCACATAGTAGGGGCGATAGAGATCATCTGCCTGCTGGACGGTCTCAGCAGCATCCCGCGTAAAGCCATCCAGGTTGAGGCTCTTCGCCAAAACGGGTTCACCGGTTGCCATCCAGGTGTAGCCGCTTTTGATGACAAAGGGCACAATGGTTTGCGCCACAGCGCCCTCGCCGGGCCACAGGCCTTGCGGCGGCTGGCCAAAATTTTCCTCATAAATGGCAACGCTTCGCTCCAGATGAGTCAGGGCGTCTTGCGGGTATGAGAACTGGGGCGGGGTTTCTACACCGGGGTTGCCCTCGCGCGCCAGATTGGTATCTACCAACAGCGGGAGAATGGGATGGGCAAACGGTGTGGTTATGACTTCAATCTGCCCATCAGATTGCATTTCTTTATGGAGGGGAATCACTGCCTGGATAATACGTAAGGCTTCAGCAAAAAGGATTTGTTTATCGGCCTCAGTAAAATTGCGGCCCTTCTCGACCAAGGATTTCAGGGGATCAGCAGCCAGTAGGTCAGGATCAAACCAGGCCAGGTTGAACCAAATTTGAAGATCGCGATAATCCTGCTCGGTGAAGGTTGCAAGCGCGGATTCTATAGCGGCCGTGTCTGTTCCGCCGCGCAGATCAAGCAGCTCCTGGTAGCGGGGATATACGGCAATTATGTGATCCCAATTGGCATCAAAAAAACGCTGAAGGATGAAACGCTTCTCATCGTCTGTCAAATCACTGGCGGGTTTTTCGGCAAGCTGCCAGTAGAGATCTTTGGCGCCATTATCAGCGTAATCATCCAGTTGGCGGATGAGAACAGGGGTAAGGTTGAATGTCACATGGACGTCAGGATATTCCTGCAAAATGGCAGCCATGTCGTAATAATCTTTTGTGGCGTGGACGCGCACCCAGGGGCGAGTATATACGCCGGCATCATCTTTGTAATACAGAGGTTGATGCTGATGCCAGACCAAATTGACGTACAGAACATCTTTACTGCCTGGATGCTGCTGACCACAGGCAGCCAGCAACATCGCGAGAATGACCAAAAAGTTAAGCACAATCCATTTTGTTTTCATGCTCATTCCTCCTCAGTTTGAAGCGTGTATATTTGTAACCCGCCCGCGGCGGTGCCTATCCATAATCGTCCGATGCTGTCTTCAGCCAGGGCAAGCGGCTCTGAACCGGCAAAACCAGAGTTATGTTCATTATAGCGTTTCCAGTTCTGACCATCGAAGCGAACCAAAAGGCCGCCCGGCTCGGTGGGCAAGCCAACCCCCACCCAGTAGATGCCCGGGTCGGTTTCTGTTATGGCTTGAACATAGTTATAAGGAATGTCTGAGTTGCTGGTGCGGTAAAACGTCCAGCCGGTGCCATCCCAGCGAGCCAGGCCGCTGCCCAGCGTACCGGCCCACATCTGGCCTTTGGAATCCAGATATAGATCTGCTATGCCAGCCCAGCCAAGTCCCAGATCATGAAAATCGTCAGACTGCCAGGATTGGGTTTGCCAGTCAAGGCGGCTGATGCCCAAACCGCCGCCGAACCAGATGACATCGCCGTTGGGGGTGGGTTGAATTTCAAGCGAGTAGATGGAAGTATCCAACAGGCCTCCGGGGGCAGCAGTGTATGCAGTCCAAGTTTGGCCATCCCAAACAGAGGCGCCTGACAGGGTGCCAACCCAAATTTGGCCCAGCGAATCTTCGTCCAGGGCATTGATTTGGGCATTTTCTAATCGGATGTCAGATGCGGTAAAGCTAGTCCAGGTTTGACCGTCAAACGATGAAAGACCTTGCTCGGTTCCAAACCACCAGGTTCCGCGGCTGTCTTGTAAGAGGGATAAAACGTTCCGATCCATGATGCCCGAATTGGCAGGCACATACCACTGACCTGCCTGTCCCCAGGGGGCATCCTCGTTAGGGGTCCAAATGGCGGCGCCGTTGGTCGTCGCCAGGGCAACCCGGCCATCGGGGGTGGTTTTCAAATCATGGATTTCATTGGAGGGCAATGGTGTGCCCGTGCTGTTCATTTGCACCCAGCCGCGGCGCAAAACCGCCATTTGCACTTCATAAACGACTTTGCCGGTCAATAAGACAATGACAAGGCCGAAAAGCAGGATCCAAAACAATTTGGGTGGGCGGGGCAGCATCTCAGAGAGATAATCCCAATAGGAATCTTTTTTACGCGCCCAATCAATAAACCAGCGAACAGCGCCCGAGGCGATCAGGCTCATGGCTGGCGCCAGAATAACTGTATATTGAGGCCACTTGGTCGGCCACACCAGGAGAATTGCCAAGATGGAAGCCAGCCAGACCGCGGTCCAGGGACGTTGTTTCAGCGCCAGGCCAAAACCAGCAATGGAGAGCCAGAAAATAATATCATCTGAAGTCAAAAAGAAGAAAACATTGGGGTGCCAGGGTACTGTGGTAATAATCCAAATTACGGGCTGATACCAGGGATAATTTGCCCGAAGGACATCTGCACTCTGGGTGTAGCCGGCGTGGAAGAAAAGCGACTGTTGAAGCCGGCTCAGTGGATCGTGCCAGAGGGATGGATTAAAAGCCCAAAACGAGACTAAAGCCACACCTCCATAGAGCAGCAACTGCTTCCAGGGAATTGGGCGTTTTGAAAGCCAGAAATAGACCAGGACAAATACAATCATGCCATAGGTCATTTTTCCGGCTATGGCAATCCCTAACAGCACTGCCGAAAGCCAATACCAGCGGCGGGGGCCTTTTGAGGCGCGTTCCAATGCCAGCACAGAGCCAATTATAGCTGCCAGGGGAAGCGCCTCCAGGTACACCTCACTGGTATATTTGATTGCCATTGAATGAAAAGCCAGGAACAGGCCGGCCAGTGGATCAATCAGACTTAAGAGAAAGACAGCAATTGTGCCAAGAACCGCAGACACAATGCGGTTAAAAAGCAGCTCTGGTGATTCCCCAAAGGGGGGATCAAACAATTGGAAGGGAATGCTGTACAACAATTTAACCAGCGGCGGATGCTCGGCGTTCCCCTGGTAGTTAACAATTCCAGACCAATCACCGCGAGCCATCAAATCTGCGTAATCGCTGGCGGCGCGCATATAGACGGGTTCATCGGCATCCAGGGGCAACTGCCAGGCCGCCCATAAGCGAAGCGCCAGGGCCAGCAGTGTCACCAGGGCAATGGAATAACTCCGCTTCCACCAGCGAAAGTGGATTTTGAACCGGCGTGGTTTCAGTGAAGGGGCGGTCATTTCTGGGTCAGAACGGCAATATAAGCAGCGTAAGGTTCCAGTGAGGCGATGGGTTGATAGCCAGACAACTCGCCGCTGGCGGGGATTTTCAAGTTAGACAGACGGCCCTCTCCCAAGAGGTCAGCCAGATGATAATTTCCAGGGGTAAATTCGGCATTTGAGGTTAATTCAACCTGCTTAATTTTGTCAGGGCTTAGATTTATCAGCAAGAGTATTGTTTCGTTCTCAGTTGCATAAATGGCCGCCAGTACCCGATTGTCACTGGTGGTCACCTTGATATATTGTCCCTTTCTCAGGGCTTCGTGCTGACTGCGGATGGTGATTAAATTTCGGTAATGAGCCAGCAGTGAATCAGATGCAGACAACTGAGCCGTGACATTTTTATCAACATAATCTTTCTTGGGGCTGATCCAGGCTGAGCCTGCGGTAAAACCAGCGCCTGATTCAGCGGACCACTGCATGGGAGTGCGGATCTCTTCATCGGGCTTGGTGCCGATCATGCCAATTTCTTCACCATAGTAAATGAAAGGAACACCCGGAGAGGTTAGCAGGAGTACCGCCGCAATGCGCGCCTTATCCTCATCGCCGGCAAATTCGCTCATCACCCGGTTCATGTCGTGATTGGTCAAGAAGGGCGCGATTTCGCCCGGAGGGAAAGTGCCATAATTGAAGGAGAGGGCATCAACAATCTGGCGGGCATCAGCGCCATTGACGCCGCCCATGTATGCCGAAGCCAGTTCAAAACCAAAAACCAGGTCAAATTCATCATTTTTGACGTAGGGAACCGCGGCAAACAGCGTATCCCAGACTTCGGCAACCGTCATAGCCTCGGGGTTTTCGGTTTTTACCAGTGTATAAAAATCTTTGAACCAGGCGTGGGTGGCATCGGTATTGCTCTGGGTTTGACCATCTTCAATCAGGTGCCGGGCGGCATCAACACGAAAACCATCCACACCAACATCCGAAAGCCAATAGGTGGCGACATTGCGCATCTCGGTGGCAACATCGGGATTGTTGTAATTCAAGTCGGGCATGCCCGACCAGAAAATGCCGTAATAGTACCCGGCGCCAGCAGAGAAATGCCAGACATCTTGACTCCAGGGGCCCAGGTAACCGGGGTCTTGCTCTGACCAGATATACCAATCGCGATATGGCGAGGCAGGATCTTTGGACTGCTCAAACCAGGGATGATCTTCAGACGTGTGATTCAAGACCAGATCAATCACGACATGGATGCCACGAGCATGAGCGGCATCCAGGAAGCGGCGAAAGTCGTCCATGGTGCCGTAGTCGGGATTGACAGTGTAATAATCAGTAATGTCATAACCGTGATACGAGGGGCTGACTTGAATCGGCATGAGCCAAAGGCCGGTGATGCCCAGATCACTGGTTGTGGCAGGGTCGCCATCATTAAGATAGTCCAATTTCTCCGTCAGGCCATTAAAATCACCAATGCCATCACCATTGCTGTCGTAGAAGCTGCGGACAAAGATCTCGTAAAATACGGCGTCATTCCACCAGTTGTCTGGCATTGCAGTTTGTTTGAGCGCGACAACATTTGACGCAGGAGTTTGCGACTGGGGGGAAACGCAGGAGCTCAACAGACTCGATAATAGAACGACCAGCGCTAAAAAGGCAACCAGTTTTTTATGCATATGAAAATCCTTGTCTAAATCAGTTGTAACAGCTAGATCTGCCAGATAACGCCAGCCAGCGGGGGAAAAATGACCCGAGGATGATGATCTGAGGCAGTAACGGTAACACCATACTCGGATGTCAGGAGCGTTTTTCTGACAGGAAGCTGCAAATTCACCTGCATGGATTCGGCGGTTAAATTTAGAGCAACACCAATGCGGTCATTATCATGCTGCCGGGCATATACCAGTAAACCCGGTTGAGATTGGATGATTTGTAGACTGCCAATTTGCAGCGGCAATTGGTTTTGCCGAAGCGCAATCAGAGAACGGTAGAATTCCAGCAAGGCCAGGTCTTGCTCCTGGCCCCACAACATTGGCAGGCGGGATTCTTCGGGAACGCCACGCTCGCCCTGGCGAACATCACGCTGCTGGGAGAGGCCGACCTCGGTGCCGTAGTAGATGACGGGCTGCCCCGGCAAGGTGAACTGGCAAAGTGCAGCCAGACGCAGGCGGCGTTTGTCGCCCTGGGCCGCCCATAAGAAGCGATTCATATCATGGTTATCCAGGAAGGAGGGGCGAGAGAAATCCGCTGGGAAGAAGGCTGTATGGCGTTCCAGGAAGCGGCCAAATTCGACACCGTCCCAACTTCCGTAAGCGAGGGCTCTGCGAAGCCCTTCCAGCAAGACAAAATCTAAACAACCATCCAGTTGGCCTTCAAAAGCGATTTGGACATCGGGTGGGTCGACGACCTCGCCAAAGGTCCAAGACTGGGGGTTGGCGGCGCGGGTCACACGCCGAAAATCAGCCCAGAAGTCGGGAGCAGGGCCAATAGCATAGTCCAGGCGATAACCATCTACCCCCAGGTCCAGCCAGTATTTTGCGGCTTCCAGCAGGTGTTGGCGGGCGGCCGGATTGCGCAGGTTGATCTGGGGCAGGGATTTTACGCCAAAAAAGGTTTCATATTCATCCGGCCAATGACGGAAAGTGTACCAGTTATGATATGGGCTGTTGGCATCGGCGATTGCATTTTGAAACGTTGGATGCAGATGCGACCAGTGATTGGGAACAAAATCCAGCAAGATGCGGATTCCGGATTGGTGAGCGGCAGCAAGCAAGGCGGTAAAGTCTTGTAATGTACCCAGGCGCGGTTCAACAGTGAAAAGATCGGTGGCATCGTAACCGTGATGTGAGGGACTGGGAAAAATTGGGTTCAGCCAGATGGTATTGCAGCCTAGTTCAGAGATGTAGTCCAGTTTATCCAGAATCGCACTCAGGGTGCCGCCAAAAAATCCGCCTAATGAGGCAGGGCGCTGCCAGGATTGATGGCTGCCAGGTGAAAAGCGATCAGGGAAAACCTGATAAATGACGGCTGATTGCGTCCAGGCTGGCGGCCCGGCTGTTTCGACATAGAAGGCATAATAGGCGCCGTTATCCGCAAAGATTTCACCTTGCGCCGGCGAGTAGCAGCTCAGGCGGTAGCGCACCAGGGTATCATCACGCTGACCGGGTAATTCAACGGTAAAATGGCGGATGTAGCCCCATAAGACCGTATCCCATTCTTCCTGAGAAAGCTGCATTTCAAGCGCATGACCATTAAAGGCCACGCCCTGAACGCCGATGGGGTCGCTGCCATCAGTCGTCCAATAGGCCCAGGCCCGACTCCCTGGGAGGAGCGGGCCTGAGGTTAGGTGTAATTGAATTGTCTGTCCGGGAAGCGGATGGCGGGGGGAACGCTGCTGAAGATGCGTAATCCCTGAGCGTAATTTATCTACATGCTGGCGCCGTAAAGCATCGGTTGCCAGGGTACCAAAGATAAAATCGCTCATTAACCTTTCACACCACCGACTGTAAGGCCCGATTCAAAGTAGCGCTGCAATGCCAGATAAACCATCAAGGTCGGCAGCACTACGATCACAGCGCCTGCGGCGAAGTAGCCCCAGGGTACGCTGATACTGTTGGCCAAAGAGTACAAGGCAGGCACCGCCAGCTTTAGAGAGTCGGGAGCAGGTACGAGGACGCCAGCGAAGACAAAGTCACCCCAGGAGCCCATGAAGGCGAGAATGGCGGTCACAGCCAGAGCCGGCCGGGCCAGGGGCAGGGCGATTAGCGTGAAAGCCTCAACCGGGCCGCAGCCGTCCAGCATGGCTGCCTCTTCCAGGTCAATCGGGATGGTATCAAAGTAGCCTTTCAGGTTCCAGGTACAAAATACCAGTGTGCCGGTTGTGTATGCGAGAATCAAACCCAGGTGTTTGCCATACAGGCCCACGGCCGTGAGTAGTTGGGCAATGGCCACCAGCGAAAGCAGGCCCGGGAAAGTGGACAGGGCCAGCAGCAGGATGAGGAAGGCTTCACGACCGCGGAAGCGGAAGCGGGAGAGCGCAAAGGCGGCCGAGGTGGAAATAATCAGCGAGAAGATTGTGGCAGCCACTGCAACTTTGAGGCTGTTGGTCAACCACGTCAGGAAGGGGCGCTCAAACAGCATGACCCGGTAGTTTTCAAATGTCCATTCGGTGGGGAAGAACATGCCAGCAAGGTTGAGGGTGTACAAACGGTCACCCAAGCGCCCCGAAGCCAGAATGGCAAACCAGACGGGGTAGAAGGCAAAGATGGCGAAGCCAATCAGAACTGCGTATTGCAGGATACGCATCCAGACAGATGGTTTGCGGGACATTAGCGCGCTCCTTTCGTAATCTTGGTAATACGCAGGCTGTAGAGCGTAGCCAAAAACAGCATAATGAAAATCAATACAGCAAATGCCGTAGCTCGACCATAGTTAGAGACCTGATAAATCTGCCGGTAGGCATAGACCATTACGTACTCTGTAGCGCCAGGTTTATCAGCGCCCAACTGCGGGCCGCCACCGGTGATGGCGAAAGCGGTACCGAACATCTGGAAAGCGGTAATTGAGGTGAGCACCAGAGCAGGAACGATGGCCGGACGAATGAGCGGCAGAGTGATACCCATCAATTGCTGCCAGGGGTTGGCGCCATCCACATCGGCAGCTTCATAAAGTTCATTGGGGACGGATTGCAGTGCGCCCAAAATGGAGACCATGAAGAAGGGGTAGCTGAACCAGATATCTGCTAGCACAATGACAACGGTAGCCCAGACCGGGCTGTTCAACCAGACCGGGCCTTTGTAATTAAACACGGCCAGCAATAGCTGGTTTATGACGCCCTGATCGCGGAAGAAGAACTGCCAGACCAGCGCGATCAGAATAGCGACAGCGGAGGCGCCCCACGGGATGAACAGCACCACGCGGAAGAATGTGCGTCCCGGCAAATGCTGGCTGTTAAGAATGAGAGCCAGAATGAGGCCAACCAGGAAGGTCAGGGGGACGCGAATGGCAACAAACATGACCGTCCGGAGAACGACCACCAGGAAGTCGCCAGTTTCCATCAATGTTGCCAGGGCTGCAAAAAAGTCCAAAACAAAGCCAAGGATGACGGCTGAGATAATGGCCATCAGCCAGACCCAGCCGGACGCCAGCGGCGGTGTGACCTCCTTGGCAAAACGCTTGTTGACCGCGTTTGCAATGATGAGGGGCACCAGACAAACCAGCATTTTGCCCAGGGATATTAACGCCGGCGGGGCAAATAATTTGCCCAATAGATCGG